>Ga0307513_10000742_pt1 | contig 46923 bp, 44 predicted proteins | sample 15_EM_MG_FD_202174 | JGI IMG/M metagenome (GOLD analysis project Ga0307513, IMG submission 202174) | Populus trichocarpa ectomycorrhiza microbial communities from riparian zone in the Pacific Northwest, United States - 15_EM | ecosystem: Host-associated > Plants > Roots > Unclassified | place...
CGAACACCAGTGGTGACGGGTGGGAGCGGGGCTCCACTTGATCGCCCTGACGCGCAATACAACGCGCGACGGGGTGGTCGCATTCCGAAGGGTAACAGGCCACCGAGCGCCGCACCGACCCGGGCCTGGCCGCGGCGATCAGGGCGGACTTGTCAGCGCAGTGGCGAAGCGCGCCGCGACAACACCCACCGCTGAGCGTAGCTCCGGCCCGCCCTCGACGCGGAAAGCGAACGGCACGGTGGCCAACCATTCCTGCGCGTACATCGCCGGGTCGCTCGTGCTGCCCACGAGCACGCACCCCTCCCCCGACGGTTCGAGCCGGCCCATCGGAGGCCGGATCCACGGTGCCACGTCGGCGTGCGCGGCGTCGAACACGACGCGGGTGGGGAACTCCCACCCGGCGCCCAGGTGCTGCTCCAGGGTGATCACCGGGTCGAGGTCGACCGGCGGCTCGAACCCGCGCGCAGGCTGATCCACCGCCGAGATCCGGTCGATCCGATAGGTGCGATACGTGATCCGGACGCGCCTGCTGACCGCAACAGCGGAGACCAACGCGCTGACGGTCGCCGGATCGGGACGGGCCGCGCGCCGATCGGGGCTGGCCGACGCATGCTGCCGAAGCGTCATGGCCTGCCGCCCGATGGTCTCGGGCAGGGCCCGGATGACCTTGCCGAGGGCGGCCCCGACGAGATCGTCGCCAGGGTTCCCATCGATCACCGCCATGACCAGCCCGAGCGCTTCGGATTCGGTGAACAGGACCGGCGGCAATCGGGTGCCGCGCCCGAGCCGGTAGCCGCCGTACGGTCCCCGGGTCGAATCGACGGGTATGCCGGCCTCCCGAAGGATCTCGATGTACCGGCGCGCGGCGCGCTCGGTGACTCCCAACAGCTCGGCCAGCTCGCCGGCCGTCGCCCCGGGGCGCGTCCGGAGGAACTCCAGGGTGCGCAGAGCCCTGGCAGTGGGGCTGATACCCGTGGACACCCGGGCAGCGTACGAGAACCGGAAGCCGATCGACCGGAATCGGCCCTAGCCTCCGGCGCATGACGCAATTCCGCGATCAGGACCTCACCGGAGCGCGATTCGACGGGGTGACCCTCCGTGGTGCCACCTTCACCGACGTCTCCTTCGAAGACGCCAGCATCCGCGGCGCCGATCTGAACCGCACCAGGTTCCGCGGCGCCCGGTTCCACGGGAGCCGCATGCGCGGCGTCGAACTGGTCGACGTCGAGATCAGCGGAGAGATGCGCAACGTCATCGTGAACGGGGTCGACATCGCACCGCTCGTCGAAGCCGAGCTGAACCGCCGCATGCCGGAGCGAGCCATGATGCGGCCCACCGACAGCGACGGATTCCGCGCGGCATGGACGACCTTGGAGCAGCTGTGGGACGTCACGATCGCCCGCGCCAGGACGTTCCCGGAGTCGACGCTCCACCTCGGCGTCGACGATGAGTGGTCGTTCATCCAGACCTTGCGACACCTCAACTTCGCTTCCGCAGCCTGGATCGGCCGGATGATCCTGGGCAACGCCACACCGTGGCATCCCCTGGATCTGCCGTGGGACGAAGCGCCGGGATGGGACGGCATCCCGTGGGACCGCACGGCGCGCCCGTCACTCGACGAGGTGCTCGCGGTCCGCGACGACCGCCGGACGATGGTCCGCGACGTCATGGGATCCCTGACCGAGGAGCAACTCGCCACGACGGTCACGTGCGACGAGCCCGGTTGGCCCCGGTACGAGAAACTCCCGTTCACGGAGTGTCTGCTCGTCGTCCTCAACGAGGAGTGGGAGCACCGGCTCTACGCCGAACGCGATCTGACCGTGCTGGAGGAATCCGGTCAGGGCCGCCCGAGCGCGCGGTAGGTCCAGCCCGCGGCCCGCCACCGCGCCGGGTCGAGCGCGTTGCGGCCGTCGACGATCCGGCGTTCGGCGACGATCTCGCCGAGCTCCGCCGGGTCGAGCGCCTGGAACTGCGGCCACTCCGTCAGGTGCAGCACCAGATGCGCGCGGTCGGCGGCCAGCTCCGGGGTGTCCTCGTAACCGAGGCCGGGGTGCAGCTTGCGGGCGTTGTCATTGGCGACCGGATCGTGCACGGTGACCTGCGCGCCCTGCAGCTGGATGGTGGCGGCGACGGTGAGGGCCGGCGAGTCGCGGATGTCGTCGGAGTGCGGCTTGAAGGCCGCCCCGAACACGGCCACCCGCTTGCCGATGAACGATCCGCCGAGCTGCTCGCGGGCGAGATCGACCATGCGGGCGCGGCGGCGCATGTTGATCGCGTCCACCTCGCGCAGGAACGACAGCGCCTGGTCGACGCCCAGCTCCCCCGCCCTGGCCATGAACGCCCGGATGTCCTTGGGCAGGCAGCCGCCACCGAAGCCGAGTCCGGCGTGCAGGAACCGGCCGCCGATCCGCGGGTCCAGCGCCAGCGCGGAGCCGAGCTGGGTGACGTCGGCGCCCGCGGCCTCGCACACCTCGGCCATCGCGTTGATGAACGAGATCTTGGTGGCGAGGAACGCGTTGGCGGACACCTTCACGAGCTCGGCCGTGGCGAAGTCGGTGACGATCGCCGGCACGCCGGCGTCGAGCAGGTCGGCGTAGACCTCGCGCAGCATCGCCTCGGCCGTCGCCGAGCGCACTCCGAAGACGAGCCGGTCGGGCCGCAACGTGTCCTCGACGGCGTGGCCCTCGCGGAGGAACTCCGGGTTCCAGGCCAGCTCGACGTCGGGCGCGCGGTCGGTCAGCCGCTCGGCCAGCCGGGCCGCGGTGCCGACCGGCACGGTGGACTTGCCGACGATCAGGCACGGGCGGTCGACATGCGCGGCGAGCCCGTCGACGGCCGCGTCGACGTGGGTGAGATCGGCGGCCAGCTCGCCCTTGCGCTGCGGGGTGCCGACGCACACGAAGTGCACGTCACCGAAGGTCGCGGCCTCCTCGATCGACGTGGTGAACCGCAGCCGGCCGGTGGCGACCTGCTCGGCCAGCAGGTCCGCGAGGTCGGGCTCGTGGAACGGCAGCCGCCCGGCCTGCAGGGTGGCGACCTTCTCCGGGTCGACGTCGACGCCGAGCACCTCGAACCCGAGCTTCGCCATGCAGGCGGCGTGGGTGGCACCGAGGTACCCGGTGCCGATGACTGTGAGCCGGGGAGCCATGTCGGAGGTGTAACCGCCGCGGCAGAACCGGCCGGGACCTGCGGCGATCGTGTCGGTGGCGGGAACGTGAACAACACCGCCAGGCCAACCATGGCGCCATCCACTTGCAATGTGCGCCATATTGGCGCCATCATGGCGCCATGACCGTGACGTCGCTGCCCACCAAGCGCCACCCGGACCGCCCGTTCGACCCGCCCGCGGAGTTCGCCGAGATCCGGGAGCGCGATCCACTCGTCCGCTTCATCTACCCGGACGGCCACCACGGCTGGCTGGCCACGGGGCACGCGGAGGTCCGCGCGATCCTCAGCGACCGTCGGTTCAGCTCCCGATTCGAGCTCCTCCACCTGCCCTTCCCCGGGGGACCGGCCGAGGTCCCCCCTGCCCCACTCGGGGACCTGACCGGCATCGACCCACCCGAGCACACCAGGCTGCGGCGACCGCTGGTCGGCTGGTTCACCGTGCGTCGGATGCGACTGCTGGGTGACCGGATCGCCCGGATCGCCGCCGATCACCTGGCCGCGATGCAGCGGGCCGGCACCCGGGCCGATCTCGTCCCCGCCTACGCCGAGCCCATCCCGGCGCTCACGATCTGCGAGCTGCTCGGCGTGCCCTACGCCGACCGCGACAGCTTCCGCAGCGACGTCCGCGTGATCATGAGCACGACGGCGACGATGGAGGAGCAGGGCGCGGCCATGGTCGCGCTGCACGAGTACCTGCTCGGCCTCGTGCAGGCGAAGCGCGCTCACCCGACCGACGACATCCTCGGTGCGCTCACCGCCACCGACCTCAGCAACGACGAGCTCGCCGGCGTCGGCGCCATTCTGCTGGCCGCGGGGCTGGACACCACGGCCAACATGATCGCCATGGGCACGTTCGCCCTGCTGGTCAATCCCGACCAGCTCGCCGCGCTGCGCGCCGACCCCGATCTGATCGACTCCGCGATTGAGGAGCTGCTGCGTTACCTGTCGGTCGCCGACATCGGGCTGCGCTCCGCGCTGGAGGACGTGGAGGTGGCCGGTCGGCTGATCCGGGCCGGCGAGTCGGTGACGTACTCCATGGCGACGGCGAACCGCGATCCCCGCCGGTTCGAGGACCCGGACCGGCTCGACCTGCACCGCAACGCCGGCGGGCACGTCGCTCTCGGCCACGGTCTGCACCAGTGCCTCGGCCAGCAGCTGGCAAGGGTGGAGATGCGGGCCGCCTTCCCCACGCTGCTGTCGGGCTTGCCGGAGCTGCGCCTCGACGTCGCGTCTTCCGACGTCCCGCTGCGGACCGACACCAACATCTACGGGGTGCACTCCCTGCCCGTCGCCTGGTGAATCGCGCTTGCGGTTGACGCGGCGTCAACTTCTAGGCTCAGGCCATGACGACGATCTGGTCGACCCGGGAGGTGACGCGGCTGGCAGGGGTCAGCTCCCGCACGCTGCGCCACTACGACCACATCGGGCTGCTGCGCCCCACCGACATCGGTGCGGGCGGCACCCGGCACTACGACCGCGACCAGCTGCTGCGGTTGCAGCACATCCTCGTCCTGCGTGAACTGGGCCTGGCCCTCCCGGAGATCGCCGAGATCGTCGACGGCGACACCGACGTCGTCGACACACTGCGCCGGCATCACCGGCGGTTGCTGGCCGAATCGGACCGGCTCAAGGAGCTGGCCGCGACCGTGGCCCGCACGATCGCCGAGCACGAAGGAGGGGTTCCGGTGGGCGCGACGGAGATGTTCGACGGGTTCGCGGGGGATCCGTACGCCGCGGAGGCGCGCGAGCGGTGGGGCGATGTCGCCCGCGAGGCCCAGGAGCGGGCGGCGGCGTGGAGCCCGGCGGAGAAGGCCGATTTCCTTGCCGAGCTGGAACGGGTCAACGAGCTGTTCGCCGGGCTCCTGAGGGGTGGAGCCCGGCCGGCGGACCCGGCCGTGCAGGAGGTCGTCGCCCGGCACCACGCGTGGATGTCCCGCTCCTGGCGGCCGAACCGGGACGGCTACCTGTGCGTGGGCCGCATGTACGTCGACGACGCGCGCTTCACGGCGAACATCGACCGCACCCAGCCGGGTCTCGCGATGTTCATGCGCGATGCCATCGAGGTCTGGGCGCCGGCCAACCTGGAGTCCTGATCGGCGTCAGCGAGCCGACTCGAGAACCACGCGGTCAGACCGGCGTCCACCGCCCGGGCCTCCGGTAGCTGAGGTGCGGGGTCGATGCCGGGCTCGTCGGCCAGTGGGTGTGCCAACCCGGGGATCGTCAGCAGCTCGGACGGTGCACCCAGTGCATCGACGAGGTCCGCGGCGTCGGCGCGCAGCGCCGGGTGGTCCAGCTCGCCGCTGACGACGAGCAGCGGCGCGGCGATGCGCCCTGCCACGGCGACGAAGTCCAGACCGTCGACGACCGCATCGGACGCGGTGTCGTACGGGTAGTCGACAGGGAAGAGGTCGACGACGGACCGCATCCTGATGGCGGCGTTCACCACCGCACCCGCGAAGACCGGGATGTCGGTGCCGGTGAGGACCTGCAGCGCGACGGCACCGCCCAGCGAGCCGCCGAGCACACCGATCGGGCCGTCGTCGACCGGCAGCTGTGCGCGGATCGACGCCAGCGCGGCCGGGAACTCCGCGGTCGCCTGCTGGACGAACGGGTGCAGGTAGGACGTCAGCGGGTCCTTCTGGGCCAGCTCCACGATCGCGTCCATACGGCCGTCGACCATGCGCGCCCCGCACATCGGCATGCCGAGGTGCACCCGCCAGGCGGGCACGTCGTGCATCGGCAGCGCGGCCGCGAACGCGGCGTCCGATCGCGGCGCGTCCAGCATGTGCCAGCTGACGATCAGGGGCGCGGTGCCCTCGCCTGCGGGCGGCAGCGCGGTGAACGGCACGCCGGCGGCCGTGCCGGTGATAGGTGGGTGCATGCCGGCCACGCTAGGACGGCAACGGCACGCGCGGCGCCGATATCGCCGTGGGCGAAGCCGATCAGCCCGACTTGGCGAGCTGACCCCGCACCGCGCCGACGCGGAACTCCTTGGTGTGCACGTCCACGAACCACTCCGGCGGGTTGCGCTCTACCATCGCGAGCGTGAAGCCGCGACCGGTGTCGCCGTGGCGGAGCACCACACCGCTGGTGAACGGGCCCTTCAGACAACCCTTGCTGGTCAGCGGGCCATCGGGCGGGCCCTGCGGGTCGGGGAAGACCATCCGCACGTAGCCGCTCTCGTCGGGCTTGCCCTCCTGCAGGTGCGTGGCGGTGCGGGCCCCGCTCTCGTACGGCAGCGTGACGCCGGTGAGCGTGATGTCGTAGCAGACGATGTCCAGCTTGCTGTTGATCCGCAGGACGAACTTGCCCTCGGCGCCGGGCTGCCCCGGCACCGGCTTGCCGACGTCGTCCCGAACCGCGTCGGGAGTCGCCGTCGACGTCAAGGTGCTGGTGAACGACGACGGCTCGGGCACCGACTCGTCGGCGGCCGCGGCCGGCACCGCCCACACCACGGACGGGATCAACGCCACGGCACAGAGCAGAGTCAGACGGCGCAACGACGATCGGAACATGGCTGCCTCCGAGACGGTGGACCGTCAGGATGACGCGCAGAACCGCCACAAGATCCGACGCACACGCCGAAACCCCCGTATCGGGTGGTGCCGGCCACGCGCGTGGACGGCGCTCAGTAGCGGGCGGCGTACCGGGTGAGCGGCTCGCCGAACAGTGCGGCGAAGTCACGGGCCATATGGGCCTGGTCGGCGAAGCCGAGCTCGGCGGCCAGCTCCGCCCAGCGGACGGGCTCCGCGTGCTGCTGCGCCATCCGCTCGGTGACCTCACGCAGGCGGTAGCGGCGGATGACCCACTTCGGCCCGATCCCGACGTACTCGGCGAACCGGCGCTGCAGCCCGCGCACGCTGGTGCCGCACCGCTGGGCCAGCTGGTCCACGCGCATGAGGGCGGGGTCGGCGGCGACCAGCGCGACCGTCTCCGCCGCCCACTCCACGCCCGGATCGGGCGGCGGTGCGAGCGGTTCGAGCCACGCCCGCAGTTCGTCCGGGCCGCCCGGTTCGGCAGGCGTGCCGCGCAGGCCGGGCACGTCGGCCACCGTCACGACCCGATCGGTCAGCGCCGCGACCCGCGACCGGAGGAACGGGCGGAACCCGCCCGGGCGGAACTCCACGCCCGTGACCCGCCCCTCCCCCTCGAGCACCCGGATCCCCCGACTCGTGGCGACCCCGTGCACCTCGGGCGCGCACCCCGGGCGCACCGTCAGATGCACGCTCGGGAACGGCACCACCACCTGCGAATACGGCTCCGCGTACGACCAGCGGGCCCACCAGATCGACGCCACGAACGGGGCGAGCACCGGCCCTGGCTCGGCGACGCCGTGCTGCTGCGCCTGCCGCCAGGCGCCACCGATCTCGCGGCTGTCGCGTTCCTTCAAGACCGGCCTCCGCAGCTCTTCTACGGTCGCTGCCATGACCGTATCGACCGTCACTGCCATCACGTTCGGCTGCGCCGATCCGGTGGCACTCGCCGAGTTCTACCGCGCCGCCACCGGCGCCACGGTGATCTTCTCCAGCGACACCACCGTGTACCTCGATCTCGGCACCGGGGTACGGCTGGGTTTCGACCAGGTGCCGGCCGCGGCGCGCCCCGACTGGCCCACCGGGCTCCCCACGACCCGGCTCGACCTGACCGCCACCGATCTCGACGCCGACGAGCGCCGGCTGCGCGACCTCGGGGCCACCCGGCCCGGGCACCCCTTCGACACCGACCAGTGGATCTTCATGGCCGATCCCGCCGGGCACCCGCTCGCCCTGACGACGGTGTATTAGCCCCGCGTACGGCCTGGGCGCCGACCTACGATGCCCACGTGATCGAGCCACCGAGACCACAACCCGGCACTCCCGTCGATCGGCCGAAGCCGGTCAGGACGGCGTTCCGGCTCTGGATCGGCGCGGTGGTCCTGGGCCTGATCAGCACACTGCTGTCCCTCGCGCTGGTGCCGGCAGTCATCGACGACGTGCTCGCACACACGGCACTGCCGCCCGAACCATCGGCGGAGCAGGTCCGCTGGGGTCTCCAGGTCTTCGCGACGCTCATGGCGTTCATCCAGCTCGGCGCCTTCGCCGTGATGCTGGCGCTCGCGTTCGTGCTGCGGGCCGGCCGGGGTTGGGCGCGCGTCGCGCTCATGATCGTCGGGGGCCTCTACGTGTGGTTCACCCTGGGCTTCTACGGGAACGTCGGCCAGACCGCCCATCTGGGCACGCTCGGCGTCGTGTCAGGAGCGGCGACGATCCTGCAGCTGGTCGTGATCGCCGCCGCCATCGTGTTCCAGTTCCGCCCGGCCGTCGGCGAACATCTCCGTCGGGCGAGCGCCTGATCGACGGTGCTCAGCCGACCGCGGCCTTGCGCTTTCGAGCCGGCTTCGGCTCGGAGCTCTTCACCAGCTTCTTCAGGAACTCGCCGGTGTAGCTGTCGGGATGCGCGGCGACCTGCTCCGGGCTGCCCTCCGCCACGACGGTGCCACCGCCGGAGCCGCCCTCGGGACCCATGTCGATGATCCAGTCGGCGGTCTTGATGACGTCGAGGTTGTGCTCGATGACGATCACCGAGTTGCCCTTCTCGACCAGCCCGTTGATCACCAGCAGCAGCTTGCGGATGTCCTCGAAGTGCAGGCCGGTGGTGGGCTCGTCGAGGATGTAGATGGTGCGGCCGTTGGAGCGCTTCTGCAGCTCCGACGCCAGCTTCACGCGCTGTGCCTCACCGCCGGACAGGGTGGGGGCCGGCTGGCCGAGCCGCACGTACCCCAGCCCGACGTCGACGAGCGTCTCGAGGTAGCGGGCGATCGAGGTGATCGGCCTGAAGAACTCGGCCGCCTCCTCGATGGGCATGCCGAGCACGTCGGCGACGGTCTTGCCCTTGTAGTGCACCTCGAGGGTCTCGCGGTTGTAGCGGGCGCCGCCGCAGACCTCGCACGGCACGTACACGTCGGGCAGGAAGTTCATCTCGATCTTGATGGTGCCGTCGCCGGAGCACGCCTCGCAGCGCCCGCCCTTGACGTTGAACGAGAACCGGCCCGCCTGGTAGCCGCGCACCTTCGCCTCGGTGGTGGAGGCGAACAGGGTGCGGACCTTGTCCCACACACCCGTGTAGGTGGCCGGGTTGGACCGCGGGGTGCGACCGATCGGCGACTGGTCGACCCGCACCAGCTTGTCGAGACCGTCGAGCCCGGTGATCCGGGTGTGGCGGCCCGGCACCTGGCGGGCGCCGTTGAGCTGGTTGGCCAGCACCGTGGCGAGGATGTCGTTGATCAGCGTGGACTTGCCGGAGCCGGACACGCCGGTGACCGCGACGAGGCTGCCGAGCGGGATGTCGACGTCGATGTCGCGCAGGTTGTGCTCGCGCGCGCCGACGATCGTGAGCTTGCGCTTCGGGTCGATCTTGCGGCGCTTCTCCGGCAGCGGGATGGACCGCCGCCCGGACAGGTACGCGCCGGTGAGCGACGTGTCGTGCGACTCCAGGCCGGCGACCTCACCGCTGTAGACGATGACGCCGCCGTGCTCCCCCGCGCCCGGGCCGATGTCGACGGCCCAGTCGGCAGCGCGGATGGTGTCCTCGTCGTGTTCGACGACGATCAGCGTGTTGCCCAGGTCGCGCAGCCGCACCAGGGTCTGGATGAGCCTGCGGTTGTCGCGCTGGTGCAACCCGATCGACGGCTCGTCGAGCACGTACAGCACGCCCACCAGGCCGGATCCGATCTGGGTGGCCAGCCGGATGCGCTGCGCCTCCCCGCCGGACAGCGACCCGGCCGCCCGGTCGAGCGACAGGTAGTGCAGCCCCACGTCGAGGAGGAAGCCCAGCCGGGCCTGCACCTCCTTGAGGATGCGGCCCGCGATCATGGCCTGCCGCTGGTCGAGCAGCATGCCGTCGAGGAACTCCGAGCACTCCGCCACCGACATCGCGGAGACGTCGGCGATCGACTTCTCCCCCGCGTCGCGGTGCGCGAGGGTGACCGCGAGGACCTCCGGCCGCAGCCGGGCGCCCTTGCACGCCGGGCACGGCACATCGCGCATGTAGCCCTCGTACTTCTCCCGCGCGTGCTCGGAATCGGTCTGGTCGAGCCGGCGGTCGAGGAACGGGATGACGCCCTCGAAGTTGGCGTAGTACGAGCGCTCGCGGCCGTAGCGGTTGCGGTAGCGCACGTGCACCTGGTCGGTGCTGCCGTGCAGCACCGCTTTCTGGGCGGCCGCCGGCAGCTTGCGCCACGGGGTGTCCATGCGGAACCCGAGCTGGTCCGCCAGGCCCTCCAGCAGCCGGCCGAAGTACTCCGCGGTCTGCCCGCCCGCCCACGGCGCGATGGCGCCCGCGGCCAGGCTGGCCTCGGGATCGGGCACGACGAGATCGGGATCGACCTCCTTCTTGATCCCGATGCCGGTGCACTCCGGGCAGGCGCCGTACGGCGAGTTGAACGAGAACGTGCGCGGCTCGAGATCATCGAGCGCCAGCGGGTGGCCGTTGGGGCAGGCCATCCGCTCGGAGAAGCGCCGCTCCCGCTGGGGATCGTGCTCCTCGAGATCGACGAAATCGAGCACCACGAGGCCGTCGGCCAGCCGGAGCGCAGTCTCCACCGAATCGGTGAGCCGCTGCTTCGACGACGCCTTCACCGCGAGCCGGTCGACCACGACGGCGATGTCGTGCTTCTCCTGCTTCTTCAGCTTCGGCGGATCGGTGAGCTGGTGGACCACGCCGTCGACGAGCACGCGCGCGTAGCCCTGCGCCTGCAGGTTGGTGAAGAGATCGACGAACTCGCCCTTGCGGGTGCGCACCACCGGGGCGAGGACCTGGAACCGGGCGCCCTCCTCCATGGCGAGCACCTGGTCGACGATCTGCTGCGGGGTCTGCTTCTCGATGACGTGGCCGCAGACCGGGCAGTGCGGCACGCCGGCGCGCGCGTAGAGCAGCCGCAGGTAGTCGTAGACCTCGGTGATGGTGCCGACCGTGGACCGCGGGTTGCGGTTGGTGGACTTCTGGTCGATCGACACCGCGGGCGAGAGGCCCTCGATGAAATCGACGTCGGGCTTGTCCATCTGCCCGAGGAACTGCCGCGCGTACGCGGACAGCGACTCGACGTAGCGCCGCTGCCCCTCCGCGAAGATCGTGTCGAACGCCAGGCTCGACTTGCCCGACCCCGACAGGCCCGTGAACACGACGAGGCTGTCGCGCGGCATGTCGAGGTCGACACCGCGCAGGTTGTGCTCACGCGCGCCACGCACGACGAGCCTGCTACCTGCACGTTCGATACTGCGGTCGACCACGGTGGGGAGCCTCCTGATCGGGCTGCCGGATCGGTGCGGGCGGCCGGATGCCGCCCCGATCCATGCTACGAGCGACCACCGACAGAATTCGTCCGAGCGTCCGGACGGGCATCGGCTGCCGCCTCGGAAAGGATCGCACGAACGTTCGAAGATCGATCCTCGGGGGACCCCCGACGGAGCCTGGCCAGCAGCTTCGCCGACTGCCGTGCCCCGATGTGGGGAACGTAGGCCCGACCGATCGCCAGGCCGATCGACGGCAGCGCTGCCGGATCGGGATAACACAGGTGCAGCGGCGCGTATTCCGGCTGGAACTTCGCCTTGAACGCGTGCAGCGAGCGGAACCCGTAGATCGGTTCCAGCGCGGCGCCGAGCCCGTCGAGCACGCGTTCCAGGCGGAAGCGCTGGTCGCTCCGCCTGCGCTCCGCTGGGGGAGCGTCCCCGCCCCCGCGGTCCTGCCGGGCCAGCGGCGATCCCGAGAGCGACAGGAACTGCGCGCCCTCCTCCTGCAGGTCCCGTGCCGCCGACGCGACGAGGAACTCGGAGACCCCGCGGAACGCTTCCGGGCCGGAGCGGCGCCGCATGAAGTCCAGCGTCCAGCCGACGATCGCGCCGTCCCGGTGCACCGGCATCCAGCTGGTCACGCCGTGCACCGTGCGGTCGGTGTCGACGGCGACGAGCACCCGCACGGCGTCGTCGGCCAGCTCCGGGAGGCCGCCGAGGGTGAAGCCCATCTCGGGCAGCCCCTTGTCGGCCACCCACTCCTCGCTGATCGCCCGGATCTGGTCGGTGATGGCGAGCGGCGCCTTCGCGTAGGAGAGCCACTCGCCCGTGATGCCCTGCTTGCCGGCCTTGTTCAGCGCGGTGCGGACGTCCTGCCAGCGCTTCCCGGTGAACGAGAGCCCGGCCAGCGGCAGCACGATCTCCTCCGCGACCTGCACAGAGCGCAGACCCAGCGCGGCGCACGCGGTCCGGGTGCCGTCCGTGACGCTGTAGAACGCGGGTATCCAGCCACGCTCGGCACACGTCGCGACGAAGCCGGCGACGGCGGCGGCCCGGCGTTCCGTGCTCCCGACCGGGTCGCCGGTGGTGAGCGCGACACCGCCGATCACCCGGTAGGCGACCGCGGCATCCGGCGGGTCCGTGAACCAGTACGAGTTGCCGGCCCAGGTGGTGATCCACGCGAGGTCCGCGCCCCCGTGCTCGACGAGGATCGCGCGAGCGCGGGCCGAGTCGGCCCCCGCGGGATCCATCCGGGCCCGCACGAACCCGGCCAGCAGCCCGACCACGACCACCAGCCAGAACACCACGCCGACCCACTCCGACATGAGCGTCGCGACCGGACCCTGCGGCAGGAACGACGGCGCCACCTCGCCGAGGTAGCCGGGTGGCAGGAACCGCAGCGGGACATCGGCGAGCAGCGCCAGCGCCGTCGGGGGCGTGTCGAACTGGCCCGACACCGCCAGCCCCACGACCACGTAGCAGGCGGAGAGCCCGACGAACATGGCCGCCGCGAGCGCCGCCGTGCGCCGGTAGGTGCGGCTCGGCGCCTTGACCTCGAACTGCTCGCGGGTGAGCCACAGCAGCGCGGCGACCGCGGACGGCACCAGCGCGGGCACCACCGTCGCGAGCACGGCGCGGGCGCCCGGGGCGCTCGTGTAGGCGACCATCGCCTCGTCGGGGGTGTTCGCGATCAACACCCCCAGCCAGACCCCCAGCGCGGCCAGCACGACGTTGACCGCCATGCCCAGCACCCAGGCCGCCCGCCGGCCGCGGCGCAACCCCTCCGCGATCACCAGCAGCACGATCACCGGCAACGCCGAGGCCAGCGCCGGCCCGAACCCGAACAGCCGCTGCCGGGCCTCCATCGCGCGGCAGTGGCGGTTGATCCCGTTCGCACAGGCCTGCACCACCGCGTCCGGGTCCGGGGCCGGTGACAGCAGCAGGAACCGCAGCACCGCCAGCGGTCCGATCGGGGTGTGCGCCGCCGCGGCGATCACCGGCCCGATTGCGGTCGCCGCCACCACGATCGCGACGAGCACGCGGGTCTCGTTGCGCGACGCCGGCCCGGGCCGCCAGTCGCGCCGGTGGCCGAATACCCACGCCCCGGTGACCAGCCCGATCAGGGCCGCCGCCAGCAGCACCACGTCGGCGAGCTGGCCCGAGTACGCGACGAGCATCGCCGGCACCGTCAGCAGCACCACCCGCAGCCGGCGTCGCCACAGCGCCGACAACGCCGCCGAGGTGGCCAATCCCAGCCCGACCGCGCCGGGCGCCGCGCCCGTCATCTGCTGGGTGCCGAGCACGGTCACCCACGATCTGTCGAACAACACTCCGACCTGCACGAACGCCGACACCAGCAGGGTGCCCGCCACCTGCGTGCCGATCAGGAACAGCGCGGTGCGCCAGCGCCCGATCCGCCGCTCGGCCACCGGGCCGGCCACGAGCACCGCCGCCGTCGTCAGGAGGTATGCGCTGATCCCGCCCCAGTAGAGCATCGCCGTGACCGGGCTCCACCAGTGCCCGGCCCCGAGCGGGCGCGGCCCGGTCGTCAGGATCCCGATGAGGGCGCGCGCGTCCGCGCCGGGCAGCGTCCACGTGAGGATGCCGACGCCCCATCCCAGCGCGAGCACGATGCAGGTGATCGGGGCACGACGGGCGAACCGGACGAGGGTGGACGGGATCGCCCTGATCCGACCACGGCGTTCGGCGTCCACGTGGCCAAGCCTGCCCCAGTGCCGGAACGGGCTCTCCCGCGGGACCGGTCCCCGCCGCCACACGTAACGCTGCCGCCACGCGAGGGGAGAGGGCACTCATGGTGTTCAAGCGACTCAAGGCCCGGTTCGGTGGCGGCACGACCGTTGACACGATCGTGCACACCCCGGTCGGGCGGCCGGGAGGCACGCTCGACGGCGTCGTCGAGATCGTCGGCGGGGAGGTCGAGCAGCAGATCAGCTACCTGGATCTGACGCTCGTCGTGCGGGCGGAGCACGAGTACACCGGCTCCGACGGGGACGACCGCGAGTCCGTCGGAGAGGAGCGGATCGGTGGCGAACGCGCGTCCGGCCCGTTCACCCTGCAGCCCGGCGAGCATCGGTCCGTCCCCTTCCGGCTGGCCCTGCCGCTGGAGACGCCGTTCAACATCATCAACGGGCGGGAGCTGCCGAAGGTCGCGATCGGCGTCCGCACCGAGCTGGAGATCGCGAAGTCGTGGGACAAGGGCGACTTCGATCCCGTCCGCGTGGAGCCGCTGCCCGCCCAGCAACGCATCCTCGCCGCGTTCGAGCGGATCGGCTGCGTGCTGCGCAGCTCCGACGTGGAGCGCGGCCGCATCCCCGGCGCCGCTCTGAACTGCTACCAGGAGCTGGAGTTCGGCGCACCGCCCGCGCTCTCGGGCCGGCTGTCCGAGATCGAGGTGACGTTCGTGACGACGCCGCACTCTCTGGAAGTGCTGATCGAGGGCGACCGCCGCGGCGGCTTCCTCAGCGGAGGCGACCACGTCCTGCGCATGTCGATCGGACACGACGTGATCGAGACCGAGAACTGGGAGGCGATCGTCGCCGAGAACCTGCAGGAGCTGGCCGGCCGCGGCGGCTTCTTCCACTAGCGGCACGAACGGCACACCACGGTAGTTCGATCATGGCGGAACTACCGTGGTGTGCCGTTCGAGCGCGTAATCGACCGTGGGCCTGCCCATGATCGCGATTTGGGTAGCCAGCGCGACACCGATGTCGTTCCAGCTCCCCGTCCGGCGATCATGGCCCCGGCCACACCGGTAGCCGCGGCTCCACCGTCGATCGGACGTGCGTGCAAAGCCGCGGCGCTGGTCGGGCGGCAACACGCTTCACCGTTGCCGCCCGACCAGCGATGTGGCATCCCGAAGGGCGACCGGTCGACGGTGGAGCCGCCCGTAGTTCAAGCTCCACCAGAGGGAGGCGCCGGGGTACGGGGCGGAGCCCCGGAGAACTACACCCCGAGACCGATGAACGAATCGGCAACCCACCGCGCGACCCCAGCGGGATAGGGCGCAGGCAGCCCCAGCACGACGTGCCGGAATCCCCCATCGAGCGCCGCAGCGACAGCACCCCGTGTGCTGCCCGGATCGTCGTAAGCGACCGCCAGATGGATCGAACGGACGATCGAGGCAGGATCGCGCCCGATCTCGACGCAGCAGCGATCGAGCACCGCGCTACGAGAGATCGCATCGGCGATGTCCCCACCGGGGATGTTCCACAAGTCGGCGTGCGCAGCAACGATCCGCAGCGTGGCCGCCGACCGCCCCCCGATCATGATCGGCGGATGGGGCCGTTGCACCGGCTTGGGATTCCCGAATGCCCCCGTCAGCTGCACGGTCGGACCGTCGACATCGAACGGCTCCGGCGAGGTCCAGAGCCGCTTGATCACCGTGAGCGCCTCGAAGAGGTTCTCGACGGCGTGGGCGCTGTCGTGGAACGGCAGGCCATGCCCCAAGTACTCGCGCCGAGCCAGCGGATGATCGGGCCGCGACCCGACCCCGATGCCGAAGTCGAGCCTCCCGCCGGAGACGTGGTCCACCGTCGTGGTGATCTTCGCGAGCACTGCAGGCGGCCGGAACCGATTGCTGGTGACGAGCAACCCGAGGCGCAACCGCGAGGTGCGCGCCGCGAGCGCGGACAGCAGAGTCCAGCCCTCGAAGATCGGCCCGTCGGGGTCGCCGCCGATGGGCATGAGGTGGTCGAACAGCCAGGCGTGCTCGATCTCCGGGATCGCGTCGGCCTCCTGCCAGACGCGCAGGATGTCGGCGTATCCGACCTGCATGGGCGCGGTCATGATGCCGAAGCTGCGCGACTCGGACACGGTCAGCGCCTCCGCAGTGCCGGGTCGAGCAGCGCGGGCGGGGTGTCGTGCTTCTCGTCGGGGGCGATGTCGACGCCCGGGGCGACGACGGCGTCGATCGCGTCCAGCACGTCGGCGCCCAGCACGGTGTCGGCGGCGGCCAGCTGCGCGGCCAGGTGCTCCGACGTGCGCGGGCCGACGATCGCGGCGGTCATCGCGGGATGGGCGGTGACGAATCCGAGCGCGAGCTGGATCAGGGTCAGCCCGGCCTGGTCGGCGATCGCGACCAGCTGTTCGACGGCGTCGAGCTTCGCGCGGTTGGTCGCGACGCCCATGTCGAACATCTGCGGCCGCATCGTCGACCGGTTCGTGGTGATCTCCCGGTCGGCACGGACCGCGCCCGACAGCCACCCGGAGGCCAGCGGGCTCCAGGCGAGCACCCCGAGCCCGTACTGCTGCGCGACGGGCAGGACGTCGGCCTCGATCCCGCGCTGCAGCACCGAGTACGGCGGCTGCTCGGTGACGTACGGACGCAGGTGGTGCTCGCGAGCGGCCCACTGCGCCTCGACGATGCGGTAGGCGGGGAACGTCGAGGAGCCGAAGTAGCGGATCTTCCCGGCGCGCTGCAGGTCGGTGAGGGCGGAGAGCGTCTCGTCGTCGCTCGTCGTCGGGTCCCAGCGGTGGACCTGGTAGAGATCGACGTGATCGACGCCGAGGCGGCGCAGGCTGTCGTCCAGGGCAGTGACGAGCCAGCGCCGGGAGCTGCCGCGCTGGTTGCGCTCCTCCCCCATCGGCAGGAACGCCTTGGTGGCGAGCACGAGATCGTCGCGCCGGCCGGCGATGGCCTTGCCGACCATCTCCTCGGAACGGCCGGCGCTGTAGGCGTCGGCGGTGTCGATCAGGTTGATCCCCGCGTCGAGGGCGGCGTCGACGATCGCGGTGGCCTCGTCCTGGCTGGTGCGTCCGATCGCTCCGAAGTTCATCGCGCCGAGCACGAGGGTGCTGACCTGTACCCCGGTGCGACCGAGGGTGCGGTACTGCATGTGTGCTGCTCACCTGCCATGATGGAAGAAACGGAACCATGCTCCGCTCAACATACGGAACGTGGTTCCGATTAGCAAGCGACTGGGGGACGACATGGCCGAGCAGGCTGAGCGCAGACGGTCCGACGCCCGCCGCAACGAGACGGCGCTGCTCGACGCCGCCGCCGCGCTCTTCGTCACCTCGGGCGTCGAGGCACCCGTGCGCGACATCGCCGCCCGCGCCGGGGTCGGGCTGGGCACCGTCTACCGGCACTTCCCCACCCGCGCGGACCTGGTCGTGGCCGTCTACCGGCACCAGGTCGACGCCTGCGCGGAGGCCGGGCCGGTGTGCCTCGAAGAGGCCGCCTCGCCCTACGCGGCGCTGGTCGAGTGGATCGACATGTTCGCCGACCTGCTCGTGACCAAGCACGGGCTGGCGGCGGCCCTGACCTCGGACAGTGCCCGGTTCGACACCCTGCACGACTACTTCCTCGACCGGCTCCTGCCGGTGTGCACAGCGCTGCTCGACGCTGCCGTCGCCGCCGGCGAGGTCCGCCACGACATCCCCGCCTACGCGCTCATGCGCGGTGTCGGGAACCTCTGCATCGGCGCCGAGGGCGACGAGCGCTACGACGCGCGCCGGCTGGTCAGGCTCCTCCTCGCGGGGCTGCGAGAGCGCTGAGCGCCAGGTCGGCCGCGAGCCGGGCGCGCAGCACCCGGCCCACCCAGTGGCTGCCGTTGCCGCGCCGCGGCAGTGCGTCGATCCGGTCGGCGAGCCGCGGCAGCCGATCGTGGTGGCCCGCAGCGACCGCTCCCGCGACGTGCAGGGCAGCGAGCGCGTGGGTGTCGAGCACGCTGTGCCCGGTGCTCGGCAGCGGCACCAGCACGCCGTCGGGGAGGTCGGCGACGAGCGCCTCGGCCAGCGGGCGCGGGGTCCGCAGATCCCGCGCCCCCGACACGACCGCCGTCGGCCATTCGAACTTCGCCGACGCCCCCACCAGGTCGAACGGCTCCCCGACGAACGTCGAATGGCGGGCCGCACCGCCCGCGAGCACCACCTGCGGATCCAGCGGGAGCCCGTCCGGCGGCGCCCCGTAGTCGAGTTCGCGGTAGCCGATCCGGCCGACCAGGTCGGTCTCCAGCGTGTACGGCGAATCCGGGCCGTCGACCTCTTCGCTCCCGACCGAGCGGACCCAGTCCCACGTGCGGCGGCCACGCCCCTGGGACAGTGCCTCGAGCAACCGTTCCACGAGCGCCGGACCACCGGCCTCGAACACGACGGGCACGACGGCGCCGGTCTCCCGGACGTCGACCGTCCCGTCGGCGACCAGCTCGCGCAGCAACGCCGCGCTCCGCGTGGTGCCCTCCACGCCGTCCCACAGCAGCGTGCGCAGGTGCCGGCGCACCACGTCGAGGTCCCGGGCCGACCGCATCGGCGAGTCGAGCACCATCCCGACGATCCGCTCCGGGTGCTGCACGGCCAGCCCCTGCACGAGGTATGTGCCGTAGGACGAGCCGTAGGCGACCACCCGGCCGATCCCCTCGGCGTCGAGCACCGCGACCAGGTCGGCCACGGCATCCTCGATCGTCAGCGCGGCGGACGGCAGGTCGAGGCCGTCCTGGTCACGGCGCGACAGCCCGACCCCGCGGTGCTCGACCATCAGCACGTCCAGGCCCTTGGCGGCGGCGATCGCGCGCACGACCGGGTACGGCAGCACCGATGCCAGGCCCGGGCCGCCGGGCACCACCAGGACCGTCGGCCCGCCCGGTCGCCCCGTCCGCACGTAGGCCAGGTCGAACGTGCGGCCGTCCGGCAGCCGGCGGGCGATGCTGCGCACCCCCGGCATCCGTTCGGCGGCACGCCGCACCCCTGCGTCTCGATCCCCATGGCGGGCCAACGGCCGCCGGATCCGTCCGGTTCCACGGGGTTCTCAGACCGCTCTCAGCCAGGTGTCGCAGCCCGCACCGGCACGCGCTCGTTCCTGAGCACGGCCGTCGCGATCGCGATCCAGAGCAGCGCCCATCCGACGAGCGCCCAGATCGCGGACGGCTGCGGGGGCGGCCCACCCACCACGATCACCGGGATCAGCACCAGCAGGACATAGCCGCCGAGGACCAGCACGACGAACCGTGCCCAGCCCGACCACACTCCGGCCTGGACGATCGCGATCCCGGCCAGCACCAGACCGACGCCGACGACGATCGGCGCGATCGCGAAGAGCGTGTCGCTCAACGCCGTCGCCGCCGTGACGAGTGCCTCCGCGACCGCCAGCACCGCCGACCCTGCCACGGCGACGATGACACCGATCCGGCCCAGGGCGCTGCCGCCCGTGGCGCCGGACCAGCCCACCGCGAGGACCGCGGCGAGCTCAGCGAGGTGGACGACGGTGCGGCTCAGGTACGCCCAGGAGGGATCGGGCGCCCCCAGCGCCACCGCGATCGTGTAGACCGCCCCGAACCCGAGCACCACCAGTGCCACCGCGGCGAGCGCTCGCGCGTTCATGCCGGGATCCCCGACACGGCCGGCTCGAACGCGATGATCTCCGCGCCGGCGCCGAGGCTTCGTCCGGACCGCTCGAAGGCCGGGAAGAGGCGCTCGGCAGCGAACCGGTCGGCGTGTGCGCGCGACTGCCACACGTCGACGATCACGAGATCGCCGTCGACCATCCCGACGTGGTGCTGCAGGTGCCCGGAGACCCGCTCCGGGCCCAACGCCCGCGTGATCTCCTCGTAGTCGGCCATGGTCTGGCCGGGGGTTCTGGTGACCTGGACGTAGTTCATGACGAGGCTCCTGCCTGCGACGATGTGACACGCAGGACGCTAGGGAGCGCCGCCGGCCACAGCGCGTGGCGAAGTACTCAACCGGTTACTCATCCCCTGGCCAGCACCCAGGCCGTGATCTGCGATCGGTTGGCCACGCCGAGCTTCGTCAGGATGTGCTGCACGTGGTTGCCGACCGTGCGGTGCGAGAGCACCAGCGCGTCGGCGATCTCGCGATTGGAGCGGCCCCGCGAGACGAGTTCGGCGATCTCGAGCTCGCGCGCGGTGAGCGGGCCGGCCCCGCCGGACAGCAGCGCGTCGATCCGGGCCGTCCACGGCGCCATGCCGAGGCGCTCGGCGTCCGGGCGGACGCGCGCGAGCAACGTCCGCGCCTCGTCCGGCATGCGCCGGCGCATCCGCACGGCCGCGAGCTCGCACGCGGCCTCGACCACGAACCCGGGCGTGCCGATCCGCTCGCCGGTCGCCTGCGCTGCGGCGAGCAGGTCGTCGGCCGCCTCCAGGTCGTCCAGCGCGGCCGCGCACCGGCCGCGATGCAGGTCCACCGGTCCCTGGTACGCGGCCGCCCCGCCCCCGCCGACCGTGTGCCCGCCCGCGTGGCGGTCGAGAGCCTCGGCGAACCAGACGATGTCGGCGCGCAGGTCGAGCGCCACCGCCACCGACGCTCCGGTCACCAGCGCCGGGAGGGTGAAGTACGGCGGCACGTCCCAGCTCGCGGGCGGCCCGGCGAGCAGGTACAGGTGCCGGGCCTCGTCGAGGAGTCCGGCGTCGGCAAATGCGAAGGCCGGACCGAGCCGCACGAACAGCGTCTCGCGCGGCTCGCCGGTGTCGGCGCCGAGGCCGGGTGGCGGGCCGAACGCCGCGGGATCGTGCCCGCGGTGGTGCCCGACCACCGACAGCAGCGACATCCACGCACCGAACGCGCCGGTGTGCCCGGTGCCGGACATCAGCCTGAGCGCCTCCCGACCCAGGTCCAGTGCGTCGTCGAGCCGGCCGCGGGACTGCGCCAGCGCCGCCTGCGTGACCAGGAGGTGCCAGCGCGCCAACGGGCTGTGCTGCTGCTCGACACACCAGCGCAGCCGCGCCGACTCGGCCGCGACCCCGGCCGGATCCCCCTGCTCCCAGCACACGTCGACCGCCCAGAGCCGGCCCCACATCTCCACGTCCGGGCGGCGCAGCTGCTCCCCCAACGCGGTCATCCGAGTGGCCAGCACCTGCCGCTCGGCGGTGTGGCCGGGGCCGCTGCAGGTGAGCTGACGGGCTCGTAGCGCAGCGATCTGAGCCTGCTCGTCCGATCCGGCGAGCGCCATCGCGGCGGCCGCGTCCGACTCACCGCCGGCGATGTCACCGGCGTAGAAGCGGGCCTCGGCGCGGCGGGCCAGCAGCCGCGCCCGCAGCGCCGACTCCGTGGGGTCGAGCCCGTCGAGCGCGCGGCGGCACCACTCCTGCAGCGTCCGGTCCCACCCGGTCTCGCCGACCGCGTCCAGGACGAGCGCGGCTGCGGCGACGAGCTCCGGCCGGTCAGCCGCCTCGACGGCTTCCCGGCACGTCGCGAACGCCGCGGTCAACCGGCCCGCCGCGACCTCGGCCGTACCTCTCGACACCAGCAGCCCCACCCGATCGGCCACCGACAACGTGCCCCCGCCGCAGGTCAACGCTCCGGTGTAGTGCCGGGCGGCCTCCTCGTGCGCGCGCATCCGCGCGGCGTCGTCGCCGGCGCGGCGCGCCCACGCGACCGCGGGCGCCCGATCCCCGGTGACCGCGACCGCCGCCCAGTGCCGTGCGATCTCGGCCGAGACGGCTCCGGGGGCGTCGGCGTGCAGGTCCTCGAGCGCCACCGCGGCGCGCTGGTGCAACGCGACCGCGCGCTGCAGCGGCAGCTCCGCCATCAGCGATGTCCGCACGAGGCCGTGCGCGAACCGGAACCGGCCGGCACCCGCGTCGGTCAGGAGGCCGGCGCCCAGCGCGGCCGTGACGGCGGGCAGCAGCGCCGCCGTCGGCACGTCCAGCAGGCGTGCGACGACGGGCAGCTCGAACTCCTCGGCGAGGATCGACGCCGCCGACAGCAGGCGTTGGGCCTCGCGGCCGAGGCGGCGCACCCGCGCCACGATCACCGACGGCAGCCCGCCGTCGCTCGGCACCGCACCCGTCGCCAGCAACCGGCCCGACTCCCGCAGCCACAGCGGAACCCCGCCGGCCGCGGCGACGGCCGCCCGCACCTGGTCGTCGGCCAGGTCGCGGCCCGCCGCCGTCCGCAACACGGCCTCCGCGGCGGTCGGACCGAGGCCGCGCAAGGTGAGCCGCTCGACCTCGCCGCCGGCGAGCAGATCCGGCCCGATCGCGTCCCACCCGGGGCCCGACTCACCGATGCGGCAGGTCGCGCAGCACACCAGGCCGGTGCAGCCGGGATCGCGCAACAGGTCGCGCAGCACCCGCAGCGAGGCCTCGTCGGCCCACTGAACGTCGTCCACGACGAGCAGGGCGCCGCCCGTCAACGCCTCCCGCAGGGCGACGTGCCACGCGAACCGGTCGCCGGCCGCGTCCACCTCGGGGGCGAGCTGGCGCCACACCCAGAACGGGGGCGCCCCGTCGTCCACGCCCTGCGCCCAGCGCACCTGCTGCCCCTCGGACAGCGCCAGGACCAGCGTCGTCTTCCCGATGCCGGCCTCACCCTCGACCAGCACCAGCCGCGGGCGCGCCCCGGGCTCGGTCATTGCGCGCAAGCGCGCCAGATCCTCGTCGCGACCGACCAGACCGGCGGGCATCGCGCGATCGTACGGGCGCGGGGACTCGACGACCTGCGTAGCCGACGCCGAGTACTCCTGCGGGTCACACCCGTGACGCGATCATGGTGTCAGCCGATGCGGCGGGACCTACTCGTCATCGGAAGCGGACGATTCGGCCGGCTCGCCGCCGGCCTGGCCGGCAGCTTCGCGCGCCGCGCGCTCCTCCGACCCCTTGACGACCTGGATCTGGTCGCCGACCTGCAGGAAGTCGAACCACGCCTTCGCGTCAGCCGGTTCCAGGTGGATGCAGCCGGCCGAGGAGCGCTGTGGGTTGCCGGCGTGGAAGGCGATGCCGCCGTCCTCGAAGAACACCGACCACGGCATGGGTGCCGGGTCTCCGTTGGGCAGGCGCGACTCGGTGCTCTTGTAGTCGGCCTCCTTGCGGTAGACGCGCAGGGAGTGGCCGACGGGGGTCTTTGCGCCGTTGCCGCCGGAGGAGATCTTGACCGGGCCGCGGACGACCTTGCCCTGGTCGATCAGCCAGGCCTGTTGCGACTCGAGATCGACGCAGGAGCGGGCGCCGACCGAGCACGGGGTGCCGTCGGCGAGCGCCTGCGCCCGGGCGGCCTGCGCGGCCGGGGACGCTTGGTCCGCTTCGGCGAACGCCTGGCCCGCCAGCACCGTCGTCGCGACCATCACCGACGCGGCAGCCGCTACGACTGCCGCCCGCGCCTTGCTCATGCCCGATTCCCACTTTCCGTAACCGAGGGTGCACGTTCGGTTGTCACACCCGTGATGGCCAACGGCCGATCGGCGGGAAGGATGCGACCGTTCGCCGCAGTCGCGAACCCGTTTCGGGGTGGCGGTAACTTGACCCGAGACACGCCTCTGACGATCTGGATGGACGATGCACCGATACCGGTCCCACACGTGCGGCGAGCTCACCACGGCCGACGTCGACTCCGACGTACGGATCTCGGGGTGGCTGCACAATCGGCGCGACCTGGGCGGAGTGCTCTTCGCCGATCTGCGCGACAACTCCGGGATCGTCCAGCTCGTGCTGCGTTCCGACTCCCCCGCCTACGAGGCGCTGGGCAGCCTGCCCAAGGAGACGGTGCTGCGCGCCGACGGGCGGGTGCTGCGGCGCGAGGCCGAGAACATCAACCCGGAACTCCCGACGGGTGAGATCGAGGTGTCGGTCACCGAGATCGAGGTGCTCGGCACCTGCGACCCGCTGCCGTTCTCCGTCTTCCCGGAGGAGAAGGTCAACGAGGAGCTGCGGCTCACGTACCGCTTCCTCGACCTCCGCCGCCAGCGCATGCACGACAACATCAAGCTGCGCTCCCGCGTCGTCGCGGCGATCCGCAACAAGATGACCGAGCGCGGGTTCCTCGACCTGCAGACGCCGATCCTCTCGGCCACCAGCCCCGAGGGCGCCCGCGACTACCTGGTGCCCTCGCGCAACCACCCGGGCAAGTTCTACGCGCTGCCGCAGGCGCCGCAGCAGTTCAAGCAGCTGCTGATGGTGTCGGGCTTCGACCGCTACTTCCAGATCGCGCCGTGCTTCCGCGACGAGGACAGCCGCGCGGACCGCTCCCCCGGCGAGTTCTACCAGCTCGACATGGAGATGAGCTTCGCCGAGCAGGCGGACGTCTTCGAGGTCATCGAGGGCGTGATGACGGAGCTGTTCACCGAGTTCCGCCCCGACCGGCGCACCACCTCGCCGTTCCGGCAGATCGCGTTCGCCGACGCGCTGATGCGCTACGGCACCGACAAGCCCGACCTGCGTGCGGAGCTGGAGCTCGTCGACGTCACGCCGCTGTTCGTGGGCAGCGGGTTCCGCGCGTTCGCCGACAAGCACGTCCGCGCGCTGCCGGTGCACGACACCGCTGCCCAGCCGCGCTCGTTCTACGACCAGCTCGGCGCGTACGCCGTCGAGCAGGGCGCGCAGGGCCTGGCGTGGGTGAAGGTCGGCGAGGGCGGCACCCTGACCGGCCCGATCGCGAAGTTCCTCGACGAGGAGACCACGCAGAAGCTGCTCGCCGAAGTGAAGGCGCAGGCCGGCACGGCGATCTTCTTCGGCGCGGGCGCCGTCGACGAGGTCGCGAAGATCATGGGCGCCGTGCGCGTCGAGGCGGCGAAGCGGGCCGGCCAGTTCGTCGAGGACGAGTACCGGTTCTGCTGGATCGTCGACTTCCCGATGTTCGAGCGCAACGAGGACACCGGCGGCATCGACTTCAGCCACAACCCGTTCTCGATGCCGCAGGGCGGCCTGGAGGCGCTGCGCACCAAGGACCCGTTGGAGATCAAGGCCTGGCAGTACGACATCGTCTGCAACGGCATCGAGCTCTCGTCGGGCGCCGTGCGTAACCACCAGCCCGAGGTGATGTACGAGGCGTTCCGCATCGTCGGCTACTCGAAGGAGCAGGTCGACACGGAGTTCGGCGGCATGGTGCGCGCGTTCCACTTCGGGGCGCCGCCGCACGCCGGGATCGCCCCGGGTGTCGACCGCATCGTCATGATGCTGGCCGACGAGCCCAACATCCGCGAGATCATCGCGTTCCCGCTCAACCAGAACGCGCAGGACCTGCTGATGGGCGCGCCCAGCCCGGTCGACGAGGCTCGCCTCACGGAGCTGCACCTGGCGCTGCGACTGCCACCCAAGAAGGCCTGACAACGAAGTCCGGGGGGACACACATGACCGTCACGCTCTGCCGCACCTGCGCGGTCGAACACGCCGAACCGCTGCCCGCCGTCTGCGCGATCTGCGCCGACGAGCGGCAGTGGGTGCCCGCCGCCGGCCAGATCTGGACGACGCTGGAGAACCTGCAGGACGACGGCACCACGGTCGTCGTCACGGAGCTGGAACCGGATCTCTACGGGATCTCGGCCAAGCCCGCGGTCGGGATCGGGCAGCTCACGAAGCTGCTGCGCACCCCGTCGGGCAACCTGCTGTGGGACCCGATCGGTTACCTCGACGACGCCGGCGTCGCGCGGGTGGCGGAGCTGGGCCCGGTGGCGGCGATCCTGGCCAGTCACCCGCACATGTACGGCGTGCAGGTGGAGTGGAGCCGGGCGCTGGGCGGGGTGCCGGTACTGGTGCCGGAGGCCGACGCCGAGTGGATCGCCCGTCCCGACGACGCGATCAGCACCTGGAGCGGCACCCGGGAGCTACTGCCCGGGGTCACGCTGTTCCAGCCGGGCGGACACTTCCCGGGCAGCACGGTCGTGCACTGGGCGGCCGGTGCCGGCGGCGCCGGGGTCCTGCTGGCCAGCGACACGATCTTCGCCAACCCGGACCTGGTGTCGGTGAGCTTCATGCGCAGCTACCCGAACCGCATCCCGCTCTCGGCGGCGGTGGTGGACCGCGTCGCGAACGCCGTGGCCGAGTACCCGTTCGACCGGCTCTACGGCAACTTCGACAACGTGATCCCCACCGACGCCGCCGCGGTGGTGCGCCGCTCGGCGGACCGGCACATGGCGTGGGTGCGCGGGGACTTCGACCACCTCACCTGAGCCGTCACTTGAGAGCGGCGATCCCCGGCACGGCCTCGGCGAGGGTGGCGACGGCCGCGTCGGTCCACGGGCCGGTGGTGATCACGCCGACGTGGTCGACGCCGAGCTCGACGAAGGCGCTGCAGCGCTCGACGAACGCGTCAGCGGTCTCGTCCGGACCGAGCCGGGTCGCGATCATCTTCTCGATCTCGTCGTACGGCCGGCCGATCTCCGCGCACAGCCCGCGCAGCACGTCGAGCTTGTGGCGCACCGTGGCCCCGCCGTCGGGGATGTCGAAGACGTTGCACAGGTCGCCGTAGCGGGCGACGAGCGGCAGCGTCCGCTTCTCCCCGGTGCCGCCGATGAGGATCGGCGGGTGCGCGCGGCCGATCGGGGCTGGGCTGCTCTGCGGCTTCTCGAGCTGGTAGTGGGTGCCGTGGAACGGGGTCTCGTCGCCCGCCCACATCTGGAGCGCGATCTGCAGGGTCTCCTCGAGGCGGTCGAAGCGCTCGCCGACGGGCCCCAGCGGCAGGCCCATCGCGGCGGCCTCCTCGGCCTGGTAGCCGGCGCCGACACCGAACATCGCGCGGCCGCCGGAGAGCACGTCCAGCGTGGTGACGGCCTTCACCAGCAGCGCGGGAGGGCGGAACGTCACGCCGGTGACGAGGGTGCCCAGCTGGATGCGGCTGGTGACCGCGGCCAGGTAGCCCAGCGTGGTGTAGGCCTCCAGCATCTCGGTCTCCCCCGGCCGCGCGCCGTAGGGATCGGCCTGCAGGAGGTGGTCGGCGACCCACAGACCGTCGAGTCCACCGTCGTCGGCGGCTCGGGCGATCTCGGCGAGCCGGGTGGCGAGGGCGCCGTCGCGCCAGGAGAAGTTGGTGACGCTCATACTCAGTCGCATGCGTGTAGAGTACTAACGATTCGACATCTAATCAATAGACGTCACCAGTTCTGGCTCGTCACCTTCTCCACCAGGACGGACGTGGCGTAGCGGACCAGCCCGGCGTCCGCCGAGTCGCCCTCGGCCGCGGCCGGCGCCACCACTGCGTACTTGGCCGCGATCCGCGCCTCCAGTACGCCGTCGAGATCGGGGACGAGCTCGGCGATGTGGCCGCGCAGCTCCACGTACCGCGTCGGCCGCGCCGGATCGACGATCACCACAGAGATCCGCGGGTCCCGCCGCAGGTTGCGCAGCTTCTGCCGGCTCTCGACGAGGCTGATCCGCACCGCCCCGTCCTCGTGCAGGAACCACTGCGGAGTGGTCTGCGGTTCGCCGCGCGGCCCGATCGTCGAGACGAAGGCGACGGCGGTCGAGTCGAGCAGGGGACGCAGCGGTTCGGGAATGTCCACGGATCAGGTCTACGCGACCCGGGCGCCTGCCGTCGCGGCGCCCGGCCCGGCGAGTCCGTCCAATCCGGCGGGCCGGCCGGTGAGGAGCAGCAGCAGCTGCCCGCCGGTGCCGCGCACCTCTTCCCCGCTGCCCATCGACCAGTCCAGGTCGGTGGCGACCAACCGCAACCCGACGAACCGCTTCCCGGCGCCGTAGAACGAGCTCGTCGCGGCGTGTGGGAGCACCGCCGCCACCCGGGTGGGGTCCATCGCCCGGGTGCGTCCGAGCGGGCGGACGATGTCCTGCCCGTGCACCAGCATGTCGACGAGCGGATCGGGCGGCTGGGTGCCCAGCGGGCGCTTCGGCGATCCCGCGGTCTCGCGCAGCTGCGCGATGAGCTGCGCGGGCGTGAACTGCGCGGACCTGCGCCGGGCCGCGTCACCGATCATGCGGTTGATGTCGCCACGCGCCTTCAGCACGCCGCCCATGGCGGCGAGCGGGCCGAGCCGGGTGGCCAGCGTGAGGTGCGCGACGACGTCCTGGACCGTCCAGCCGGCACACAGCGACGGGGACGACCATTCGGCAGGGCTCAGACTGTCGAGCTCGGCGGCGAGGTCGAGCCGTTCGATCTCGATGGCAGCGCGGATCTCGGCAGGATCCATGGCGGGACTCCAGGTCGGGTCGGGGATGGCACTCTAGTGCTTTCAGCGGGCGCTGAGCGCCAACCGCATCCCGAATCCGACGATCACCGTGCCGGTCACGCGGTCCATCCACCGGCGGGCCACCGGTGTATGAAGCAGTGCCCGCAGCCGGCGGGCGAGCAGCACCAACACCGTGGCCCATGCCGTGCCCAGCACGACGTGCAGCCCCGCCAGCACGATCCCGAACGTCAGCGGAGCGGCACCGGCCGGCAGGAGCTGCGGCAGCAACGCCACGTAGAACGCACCGACCTTCGGGTTCAGCACGTTCGTCAGCAGTCCACGGCGCCAGCCGGCCAGGAAACCCGCGGGCGACTGCTCGGCAGCCTCCACCGGGAGCTGTCGGAAGCTGTCCCACAGCATCCGCAACCCCATCCAGGCCAGGTAGCAGACGCCGGCCCACCGGAGCACCTCGTAGGCGAGCTGGGACGCCATGAGCACCACCGTGACGCCCGCTCCGCTGAGCGCGCCCCAGACCAGGGTGCCGCTCTGGATCCCGGCCACGACGCCCCACGCGCGGCGCGCGCCGTGCATGCTCGCGGTCCGCACGATGATCGCCGTGTCCAGCCCGGGCGTCAGCGTGAGCAGGCCGACCACGGCGACGAACGTCCAGAGCGCAGCAGGTTCGAGCACCCGCTGACGCTACGTCGCCTCAGGGCCGCGCCGCAGCCAGGAATCGGTCGAGCTCACCGCGCACGTCCGGACCGCACGGCTGGATCACGATCTCGGTGACTCCCTGCTCGCCGAGCTCGTCCAGCCGGCGACGGACGTCGTCGCTGGTGCCGCTGATCGTCGCCGAGCGCAGCATGCTGTGCCCACCGGCGTCCCACGCGGCCCGATCGGCCGCATTGATCTCCACGCAGTGGCCGGAGTGGACGGTCAGGTGCCGCTGATCCTCCGGGGCCTGCTCCACGACGGCCAGCCACTCCGGCCCGCCGGGCAGCCCGCGCACGGCGTCGGGCCCGCCGAACTCGTACGCGCCGTGGTAGGCCAGCGCCCACCCCGGACCGCCGGCGACGCGGGCGTGCTCGGAGTCGTCCGGCTCGCCGTCGTCGAGGACGGTGCCCCAGGCCAGGTACGGCACCCAGGCGTGCTCCTTGGCGAATTCGGGCATCTGCAGGGTCACGTAGAGCCCGTCACCGAGCTCCTTCGCGACCTCGTTGCCCTTCGGGCCCAGCGCGCCGACGAGCACGGGCACGTCGATCGGGCGGGCCGGTGAATGCCCGACGGGGTGCAGCATCTGCATCTGCGCGCCCTCCCACTCGACGACCTCGCCACGCAGCAGCCCGCGGTAGGCCCGGATGTACTCGTCCATGTACTTCCACGTGATCGCCCGATAGCCCATCGCGCGGCGGCCCGTGAAGCCGGTGCCGAACGAGATCGCCACCCGGCCGGGCGCCAACGCGACCAGCGTGGCCGTGGCCGCGGCGTTCACCATGGGATGGCGCAGGCTCGGGACGAGCACGCCTGGGCCCAGGCCGATCCGCTCGGTCCGATCGGCTGCCAGCGCGAGCGTCATCCACACGTCGGGGCTCTGCTGCGGGGTGTCGTAGATCCACGCGCGGGTATAGCCCAGCTCCTCGGCCACGACGATGTTGTCCGGTGTGTCGAGCGCCGTCGGGAAGGCGCAGGAGACGTCCATGTGCCGTTCACCTCTTCGGGGTCGCTTCATCGGAGCGTAAGGACGTCGCCAGGGCGTCGCACGATGAGACGTCGCGTGTGCGATAGCCGTGGCACTGTGACCGCCGTCGCAGTCCTGCGTCCACCACCCCAGGAGCCGTCGATGGCGAGCGAACGCCTGTCCAGGCTGTCGGGGCTGGCCACGACCTGGCACCACGAGGTGCTCAAGGCAATCCTGCGCTGGCCGTGGCTGCGCACGGCGGAGGAGCAGGTCACCGCCGTCGTCGACCCGCTCTACGACCGGCACCGCGGCAACGTCGCCGTCGAGCTCATGCACGGCGGCCGCTGGGCAGGCCACTCCCTGCACGCGGCGCTGTCGGACCTGCCGATCGGCTTCTACGCCGGCGCACTGGTGCTCGACACGCTCGGCAAGGACGTGCCCGGACGGGGCCGGCTCGATCCCGCCGCCACCCTCTCGGCCGTCGGCATCGCCGCGGCCGCCGTCACCGCCGCCACCGGCATCACCGACTGGGCGGTGAGCGACGGGGAGGACCGGCGCGTCGGCCTGTTCCACGGGCTGCTCAACGGCGGGGCGACCCTCCTGCAGGCGGCGTCGCTGTCGGCGCGGCTGGGCGGCCACCGCCGGCCCGCACAGGCGTTGGGCGCGGCGAGCATGGCGGCCACGGCTGCCGCCGGCTACCTCGGCGGGCACCTCGTGCAGGGCCGCGCGGTCATGGTCAACCGCGCGCTCGGCAGCAACGTCCCGAGCCGCTGGGTGCGCGCCATCGCCGAGGACGAGCTGGCCGACGGCACCACCGCAGGCGTCGAGGTCGAGGGCCGGAAGGTGCTGTTGTTCCGCACCGGCGCCGACATCCACGCCATCGACGACCTGTGCAGCCACGCCGGCGCCCTGCTCTCCCGCGGCGAGGTCTCCGGCTGCATCGTGACGTGCCCGCTGCACGAGACCCGCTTCGACATGCGCGACGGGCACATCGTGCGCGGCCCCGCCCACCACCCGCAGCCGGTGCTGCCGGCCAGGGCCAAGAACGGATGGATCGAGGTCCGGGGCGCGGAGCCCCGGCGACGTGGTTCAGGCTGAGGACAGGAGAGAACACCATGGCTTGGGAAGCGGTCGCGGACCTCGACCAGCTCGAGGAGGGCGACATGATGGTCGTCCAGATGCAGGGGCAACCGATCTGCATCGTTCGGCTCTACGAAGACGAGGCCGTCGCCGTGCACAACACGTGCACGCATCAGCAGCAGCCGCTCAACGAGGGCTACCTGCAGGAGGACGACACCCTGATCTGCCCGGCGCACAACTCGTGCTTCGACCTGCACACGGGTGAGCCGAAGGGGGTGCCGGCCGTCGCGCCCATCCCGGTGTACGCCTGCAAGATCGAGGACGACGCGATCTGGGTGGACTTCGACCAGCAGCTCAACGACGCCGAGATCCCGCACAAGCCGTTCCACTGAACGCACGGCGTCGTTGATCAGCACGATCCACCGGGGATTCGTGGGAGGTCGGCATGCGCAGCGTCGCGCGGACGGTACTGGTCACGGCGGCGGCGCTCGCCGCACTCACCGGGTCGGTCACGACGGCGTCCGCGGCCGACGGCGGCCCGACCCTGCAGGTGCCGCAGGACGCGCTGGAGCGCAGCCTCGACTGCACCGGTGACCTCGCCGGCCCCGAGCCGGTCCTGCTGATCCCCGGCACCACGCAGGCACCGGCGGAGTTCTCCTGGAACTACGCCCGCGCGTTCGAACGCGCGGGCCGCCCGTTCTGCACCGTGGAGCTGCCCGAGCACGGGATGGGCGACATCCAGGTCGCCGCCGAGTACGTCGTCTCGGCGGTGCGCACCGTGTCGGAACGGGCCGGGCGCCCGATCGACGTCGTCGGCCACAGCCAGGGCGGCATGATCACCCGGTGGGCGGTGAAGTACTGGCCCGACACCCGCGCCGACATCGACGACCTGGTGGGGCTCGCCCCGTCCAACCACGGCACGGTGGTGGCGAACGGGCTGTGCGCGGTGCCGATCGGATGCGCGCCGTCCATCTGGCAACAGCGGGCCGGCTCCGCCTTCATGACCGCGCTCAACAGCGACAGCGAGACCTACGACGAGATCGACTACACGGTGGTGTTCACAGAGCTCGACGAGGTCGTCGTACCGAACGTGCAGCTGCCGGTGCTGCCCGACGCCGCGCCGCCGGCCAGCTCCGCCCTGCGCGGCGACGGGGCGAACCTGCGCATCGTGTCGCTGCAGTCGGTGTGCCCCGCGCACCCCGCCGACCACCTCACGACCGGCACCAGCGACGCCGTCGCCTACGCGCTGACCGTCGGCGCGCTCGACCACGACGGACCTGCCGACCCGTCGCGGATCGATCGCGGCGTCTGCCTGCAGCTGCTCCAGCCGGGCGTCGATCCGCTGACCTTCCCGACGGATCTCGCCGCCGTGGGAGTCACCATCGCCGACCAGCTCGTGACGGCCCGACGTGTCACCGCCGAGCCGGCGCTGCAGCCGTACGCGCGCGACGCCGCAGCATGATCGTCGGGTTGCGCAGGCTCGCGGTGCTGGTGATTGCGCTCGTGTGCGCCAGCGCGTGCAGTACGGGGCCGAAGCTGATCCCGCCGCCGATCCAGGCAGAACCGCTCGGGCAGCCGGAGCAGTTCGCCACTCCTGCGGAGCTGAGCGCGGCGATCGCCGAGCACCTCGACCGGGTCCGCTCCGCACGCGTGGAGATCAGGGGCGTCAACCTGCCCGACCTCCCGCCCGGGGTCGGCGTCGTGCGGTTCCGGCCGACCTACGCCACGGACGTCGTGCGGCACTTTCCTGCCAGAGCCACCGCGCCGGAGTCCGATGTCCGGTACGTCGAGGTGGACGGCGCGTCCTACGGCTCCACCATCGGGGACAGCGCAAGTCAGCCCTGGAAGAGGACCGGTTCCGGTGGAGGGGGGGCGACGGCGGACTGATCCCGTCCGCGAAGGTCGACTTCGAGGTGGTCGAGGGCGAACGTGTTCTCGGCCAGCCCGTCCTCGGCTACCGGATCGGCATGTCGGGGATCGGCAGCCTGACCTACTTCGTGAACGCCAAGAAGCAGCTCGTACGAGTCGCAACAAGGGGCGGGAGCGGCGGCGACAGAGGGGTGGATCAGACCTTCTACGACTTCGGCGTGCCGGCCGACATCACGGCTCCCCCGTCCGACCAGGTCGCCCCCGGCTGAACCCGGCCCTACCCGTCCAGCCCCAGCCGGGCCCGTTCCGCCACCAGCACCCGCTCCCCCACCGACACCGACTCGTCGTCGAGGACGTCGGGTCGGTGCCACCCGGCGTCGACGGCGCGGGCGTCGGCCTCCTTGGCCTCGCTGCGGCGGGCGAACTCGTCGAACAGGAGCCGCTTGCCCTCCTGCACCTCCCGGATCCGCTCGTCGATGCTGTCCTGCGCGAGCAGCCGGTGCACCTGCACGGTGCGCACCTGACCCATGCGGTGCGCGCGGGCGATGGCCTGCTCCTCGGTGCTCGGCTTCCACTGCGGCTCGACGAGCACCACCACCGACGCGGCCTGCAGGTTGATCCCGACCCCGCCCGCCTCGACCTGCGAGAGCAGCACGGCGTGGCCGGGCGCGGCGCTGAACTCGTCGACGAGCTGTTGCCGGACGGCCCCGGGCACGGCGCCGGTGATCATGCCGACGGCCGGGAAGGTCTCCGCGCACAGCCGCATCGCGGCCAGGTAGTAGGAGAAGACCAGCACCTTCATCCCGTCCTGCGCCGCCTCCTCGACGATCTCGGTGAGGCGTTCGAGCTTCGCCGAGCCCTTGGTGAACGTGGCCTGGCGCATCGCGTGCAGGTTCCGCGATGCCACCGCCTCCCGGTAGGCCGCGGCGTCGGCCGGCGTGAGCTGCACCCAGGCGTCTGTGTCGATGCGGTCGGGCAGCTCGCTCAGCACGTCCACCTGGTTGCGGCGCAGGTAGACCGGCGCCACCGCGCGGCGGAACGCCCGCGCACCCGCCACCGCGCCGGCGGGATCGACCCGGCGCGCCACCTGCGGCTGCAGGTAGCCGACGAGCGTGCGGAACTCCTCGACGCGGTTCTCCATCGGAGTACCGGTGAGGAACAGGGTGCGTTGCGCGGGCACGGCGACCACGGAGCGGGAACGCACGGCGTCGGGGTTCTTGATCATGTGCGCCTCGTCGACGACGAGCATCGCGACGTCGCTGCCGCGCACGTCCTCCGCCAGTCGCCCGAGCGTGCCGAAGGTCGTGACGGCGACGCCACCCTCGCGCAGCCAGCGGCGTCCGGCGTCGTCGCGACCGGCGCCGTGCAGCGCGTGCGCGGCCAGGTGGGTGTGCTTCGCCGTCTCCTTCAGCCAGTTCACCTGCACGCTGGCCGGGCACACGACGAGGAAGCGGCGCTGCCCGTTCGCGGCCATGTGCGCCATCGCGGCGAGCGCCTGGACGGTCTTGCCGAGGCCCATCTCGTCGCCGAGGATCGACCGCTCCTGGTGCAGCGCGTACTGCGCGCCGAACACCTGATAGCCGCGCAGGGTCGCGGTGAGCAGCGACGTGTCCAGCGGCACCGCGACGATCCGCTGCCGCAGCTCGTCGGGCACGAACCCGCGGGCCGCGTCCTCGTCCGGGGCCGCGGTGCCGACGGTGGACAGCAACGCGTTGACGCTCGCGGCGTCGCGCAGGTAGCGCGCCCACTCCTGGTCCGGGTCGTACGCGCGCGGATCGACGGCGTCGCGCGCTGCGGCCACAGCGGGGGCCAGCCGCGCATCCGCGAGCAAACCCTGCAGCTCGGCGAGCGCCGCCCACGCCGCGTCCTTCGTGGCGCGTCCGGCGAAGAACAACGAAAGCCTGCTGCCGGTGCGCTCGGCCGCCTCCGCGAGCGGACCGGCGGCAGTCAGATGGCGACGGAGCGGCGCCTGGAGCTCCGCCACCGCGGAGTCGGCGGCTCGCAGCGCGGCCAGCGTCGTCAGCAGCAGCCCTTCGGCGGGATCCCGACGGTCGGGATCGAAGCGGAACCGGACGTCCTGCCGTACCTGCATCGCGACGGTGCGCGCGGCCCGGCGCACCTCCTGCACGGTCTGCGCGCCCACCCCGGGCACGGCCAGCAGCACGTGGTCAGGGGCCTCGAGCACGGCACCGGCGGATCGCACCCCCGCCTGCTCCAGTGCCGACCACCGCACCCTGCGGCCGGTCACGTCGCGCAGCGCCCCGAGCGGGGTCGCGCGCATCCGCTCGCGGACCTCGTCGACCGTCAGGTACTGCAGCTGGTTGCGCGCCCACTCGCGCAGCCGCTCGGGCGCGTCCAGCAGGTCGGTGGTGCCCTCGGCGAGGTCGCGGGCCGCGCGGAGCACGGCGCGGGCCTCCCTGGCGCTGCGCTGCGGCGCGGTCACCCCGCGGAAACTACTCGGCGTTCTCCGCCGCGACCGGAAGGCGCGCACGCATCCCCAGGAACAGCGCGGCGACCGCCCCTGCAGCGCACAGGACCGCCGTCAACCCGAAGATCTCCCGGTACTCGACGAGCAGGGCGTGCAGCATCGAGTCGGCGTAGGCGGCAAGTCGCTGCTGGTAGACGGAGGCTTCGACGAACCCGTGCGCGTCGATCGGCAGCGGCAGGCTCAGTCCGGCGGTGAGTTCGGCGAACCGGTGCAGGCCCCACGCGGTCAGCGCGGCCACCCCGACGAGCATCCCCGTCGTGCGCGCGACGACGACGGCGGCCGACGCCACGCCGTGCCGGTCCGCCGGCACCGCGCGCAGCACCGCCGCCGAGACGGGCGCGATCACCAGGCCAAGTCCGAGACCGGCCAGCACCAGGTCGGCGTCGAGCATGGAGATGCCGAACGCTCGTGATGTGGCCGTCGGATCGGCCGGCCAGCCCGACATCAACCAGTACCCGACAGCGGCCATCGCCATCCCGAGCGCGGCCATCGGCGCGTCACCGATCCGGCGGGCCAGCAGCCCGCCGAGCACCGCGCCGACGGGCAACGCCACCAGGAAACGGGTCAGCAACAGCGCCGCGCCCGTCGAATCGCGGGCGAGCAGGGTCTGCGCGAACAGCTCGACGTCGACCAGCGTCACCATCAGCGCAGCCCCCGCCAGCAGGCTCACGACCAGCGCAGCGACCACCGGCCGGCCGCGCACGCCGGTGGGGTCGAACAGCCGGGTCGAGGTGCGCCGCTCCCACACGACGAGCGCGACCAGCGCCACCGCGGCGGCACCCAGAGCCGGCCAACCCCACGGCGGCAGCACCGCGTGCTTCGGGTCGGGGTTGTAGAGCCCGACCACCATGAGCGCCAACGCGACGGCCAGCAGCAGCCCACCGACGAGATCGATCCGCGCAGTGGACTCCGATCTCGCGGTCCGCGGCAGGGCGAGGTGCACGATCACCATCGCGACCAGCGCGAGCGGCACGTTGACCCAGAACACGCCCCGCCACCCGACGAGCGCGGCCAACCCGGCCCCGTAGAGCGGGCCGAGGACGCTGCCGAACTCCTGCGCCGCCCCGACGACCCCGAGCATCGTCGCGCGCCCGCGCTCCGCCACCAGATCCCCGACGAGCGCCATGGTCACGGGCAACAGCGCCCCACCGGCGATGCCCTGCAGCGCCCGCCCGGCGACGACAGCCGTGAGATCGGTGCCGAGCGCGGTGACCACCGACCCGAGCGCGAACCCCAAGAGGCACAGCTGCACGACCGGCCGTCGTCCGTGCCGGTCCGACACCTGCCCGAGCAGCGGCATCGCCCCGACGTAGCCGAGCAGGTACCCGGTGACCAGCGGCGTCGCCCGCTCCAGCTGGGTCAGCGGCACCGCCAGGTCCGTGACGATCTGGACCAGCAGCGTCACCACCACGTACGCGTCCAGGGCGGCGAGCAGCACCGCCACCGCACCGGCGCCGACGGCAGCGCGGGAGCGCGCCGGGGTCGTGCTCGTGGTCATGCGTGCTTGGTACTCGGTCCCGTCGTCGCTCCCGTGATCGGGGGGGAGCAGACATGCGCGAACAGGTCGGCCTGACGCTTCCTCGACGCCTCCTGATCACCTCTTCGACCGACCTTGTCGGGGTCCCGACGACTAGGGTGGGTCCCGTGCAGGACACCGTCCGATTGCTCCATGATCTTGAGCCAGCGGTCGTGGAGAACCTCGAACGTCATCTATCCATGGCCAAGGAATGGATGCCCCACGAGTACGTGCCATGGAGCTTGGGGCGTGACTACGCCGACCTCGGTGGCACCGACTGGGACCCGGAGCAGTCGCGGCTGTCGCCGATTGCGAGGACTGCCCTCGAGGTCAACCTACTGACCGAGGACAACCTGCCCAGCTATCACCGTGAGATCGAGCGCGCTTTCGGCCGCGACCGTGCCTGGGGCGCGTGGGTGCATCGCTGGACCGCCGAGGAGGGCCGGCACGCCTTCTGCATCCGCGACTACCTGTTGGTCACCCGTGGCGTCGATCCGGTGGAGCTGGAACGGGCCCGGATGGACGTCATGGCGACCGGGTTCGACTCCGAGCAGAAGCCCGTCCTGCAGGTACTGGCCTATGTGTCGTTCCAGGAGCTCGCGACCCGCATCTCACATCGCAATACGGGGCGGTACGCCGCGGATCCGATCTGTGAGAAGTTGCTCGCCCGCGTCTCGACCGATGAAAACCTGCACATGGTCTTCTACCGCAATCTCGTGACGGCTGCGCTCGCGGTGGCGCCCGGCCCGACGATGCGAGCGATCGCGGACGAGGTGATCGGTTTCGAGATGCCGGGCGCCATGATCCCGGGGTTCACCCGCAAAGCGGCGCAGATCGCACAGGCGGGTATTTATGATCTGCGTATTCACCACGACGAGATCGTGCAACCGTTGCTGCGGCACTGGGCCGTCTTCGACATCGAAGGGCTCGACGCGCAGGGCGAGCAAGCCCGCAACGAGTTGTCCGAGTTCGTGGCCGGGCTGTCCGCACAGGCGACCAGATTCGACGAGCAGCGGGCCCGCACCCAGGCGCGGCGCGCGGCTCGACAAGCGTGAGCGGTCGGCCCGGCTGCTGCTGACCGACTCAGCCGGCGAACGCCGTCACCTCGATCTCGATCATGAGGCCCGGCGCGAACAGCTTCTGCACCTCGAGGGTCGTGGACGTCGGGAACGGGCCTTCGCCGTAGATGCTCTTGCGGAATCCCATGTGGGGCAGCAGATCGTCGATCGACGTGACGTACATGTTCTCGCGAACGACGTTGGCGAAGCCCAGGCCGTAGTGCTTGAGCGACTCCTCGATGCGCTCGTAGACGAAGCGCATCTGGGCGCCGAGATCGCCCGGACTCACCGGCTCGAACTTCTCGTCCAGCGCGGCGGTGCCGGACACGTAGACGGTCTCGCCCGCCTTGATGCCCTGCGTGTAGCCCAACGCCTGCTGGGTGTCGATCCACATGTTGAAGTGGTCCTCGCGGCCCATGACCGGCTCCTCTGTCAGATGGGTGTCAACGGGGTGGTGCGGTGACGTGCTCGCGCCCCAGGTCGTCCAGGCGGGACACGCCGAGCAACTGCAACGTGCGGGTCATCTCGGCGGTGAGGACCTCGAACATCCGGTCCACCCCGCGTTCGCCGCCTGCCATCAGGCCGTACAGGTAGGCGCGTCCCAGCAGGACGCCCCTGGCGCCGAGACCGATCGCCGCGACGACGTCCGCGCCGGTCAGCACCCCGGTGTCGAGGTAGACCTCGGCCCGGTCGCCGACGGCGTCGACGACGTCGGGCAGCAGGTCCAGCGGTGTCGGGGCACGGTCGAGCTGGCGCCCGCCGTGGTTGGACACCACGACGGCGTCGGCTCCCGCGTCGACGACATCACGGGCGTCCTGGACGTGCTGGATCCCCTTGACCACGAGCGCGCCGTCCCACGCGCCGCGCAGCCAGTCCAGGTCGCCGAGCACCGCGGACGGGTCGAACATCTGCCCCGCGAGATCGGCGACGGTGCCGGCCCAGCTGCTCAGCGAGGCGAACTCCAGTGGCTCCGTGGTGAGCAGATTCGCCCACCAGCGCGGATGCCGGGACATGTCGGCGATGGTCCGCAGCCCGAGCGCGGGCGGGATGGTCATCCCGTTGCGCACGTCACGCAGCCTGGCGCCGGCGACGGGCGTGTCGACCGTGAGCACGAGCGTGTCGAAGCCGGCGTCGCGTGCCCTGGCGACAAGGTCCTTGCTCGCATCACGGTCGCGCCAGAGGTAGAGCTGGAACCAGGTCCGGCCACCGGGCACCGCAGTGGCGAGCCCCTCGATGGACGTCGTGCCCATCGTGGACAGGGTGTATGGCACCCCGGCGCGGGCCGCGGCCCGCGCCACCGCGCACTCCCCCGCGTGATGCATCATCCGCGTGAAGCCGGTCGGGCCGAGCACCAGCGGGAGCGCCGCATCACGGCCGAGCAGCCTGCGCCGCAGGTCGACGGACGCCACGTCGCGCAGGATCCGCGGATGGAACACGACGCGGCGGAAGGCGGCCCGCGCCCGGTCCAGGCTGATCTCGGCCTCGGCTGCGCCGTCGACGTAGTCGAACACCGATCGGGGTGTGCGCCGGCGCGCGAGCTCGCGCAGGTCATCGACGGTGTTCGCCCGCCCGAGCCGGTCCCGGGTGGGCATCCGGGGATTGAGCAGCGGTCGGAGCTCGGACCAGCGAGGGGCCCGACGCGCTGATGTCGACGGCATGTCCGACTCAGAGTGCGCGGACGGCGTTCTCGAACCGATCGAACAGGTCGAGCACGGCGTGGTCGCCGAACGGCAGGATCTGCGTGAACAGGACGCCGGTGTTGCCCTTGTCGCGATCGACCCAGTAGTAGGCGTTCGGCAGCCCCGCCCAGAAGAGGCTGCCGGCCGACCGGCCGTCCGGCGTCTCCTCGACGTTGAGCATGCCGAGCAGGCTCCACTTCTTGGTGGTTCCCGGCAGGAACTCGACGTCGTTGGAGCTACCCGGATCGACTGTCGTGATCGCACCGACCGTCAGGTCACCGATCTGGTTGGACAGCGCCTCGGCCAGGGTGTCCTCGCGCAGGATCCGCACACCGTCCACCTCGCCGCCGCCGAGGATCATCCGCAGCAGGGTGAGGTAGTCGGCCGGGGAGCCGTACATCGCGCCGCCGCCCATCAGGAACTCCGGTTCCTGGGTCATCTCGAGCTCGATCCCCACCAGGCCGTCGGGGGTGCGGAAGTTCATCCCGGCCAGCTCGGCGCGCAACGCCGGGGTGAGCCGGAAGCTCGTGGCCGACATGCCCAGCGGGTCGAGGATCGCGCCGCGCAGGTACTCCTCGAGGTCCTGGCCGGTGACGGCCTCGATGGCCTTGCCGACCCAGTCGAGGTTCATGCCGTACTCCCAGGCCGTGCCGGGGTCGAACAGCAGCGGGGTGGTCAGGGTGGCCTCACGGCACTCGATGATGCCGGGCAGCCCCTCCACCTCCTGGTACTTCAGGACGTTCGCGTTCCAGAAGTGGTAGCCGTTGCCCGCGGTGTGCGACAGGAGCTGCCGCAACGTGACGGGCCCGCGCGCCGGGCGGACCAGCGGCTTCCCGTTGTCGTCGAAGCCCTCGAGGACCTGCGGTGCGGCCAGCGCCGGGAGCACCGTCCCGAGATCGGCGTCGAGCTCGATCCGGCCCTGCTCGACGAGCTGCAACGCACCGATCGCGACGATCATCTTGGTCATCGAGCCGAGCCAGGCGACGGTGTGCTCCGTCCACGGTGCCCCGTCGGCGCGGTCGCCGAACGAGCCGCTGTAGCGGACGCCATCCGCGGTGACGGCCAGCGCCGAGACACCGGGGATGTCGCCGGCGTCGACGGCCGCGGCGAGGAACTGGTCGATGTCCTGGGTGCTCACTGTCGGTGCGGTCATGCCGGCCCTCCACGTCTGCGGATTGGAGCAACAAACGCCGACAGCATTGTGCAACAACCTTGGAGACGTCAAGACCGTACTGGCTGCTCCGTCAGGGTCAGCGCGCCAACGCGCGTGCGACGGTCTCCGCCTTGTGCAGCGCCATGCGCAGGGCGGACCGCCCCGAGATCTCGAGGTCGTCGGTCAGTGCCTGCACCGCGACCTCGCCCCCGACCAGCAGCTTCTCCAGCAGCTGCCGATGCAGGGTGGCCAGGAGCCGGGGTTCGAAATCCGGGTTCAGGACCGCGAGCAGGGTCCGTACCTCGTCCTCACAGCGGCCGTAGGCCGCCAGCAGGTGCGAGTTGCCGGCGGCGGCCACGATCGCCCGATGGATGCGACCGTGGACCTCGGTCAGCTCCCCCCACGACGGCGCCGGATCCCGATCGACCAGCGCCTCCAGCTCCTCCACCGGCTCGGCGACCGGCGCTAGATCGGCTCCGTTCGCGAGCGCCATGCGCAACGCGCCGATCTCGAGCACCGCGCGGAAGCCGAAGATCTCGTCGATCCGCTGCTGCGTCAGCGGCGGCACCACCGCACCACGGTGGCGCTCGTGGACGATCAGGCCCCGTTCCACCAGCAGCCGGATGGAGGCGCGCACCGTGTGCCGCCCGACCTCGAATCGCTCCGCGAGCTCCTCCTCACGCAGTCGCGTGCCGGCTGCGTACCGCCCGTCGAGCAGCTCGGTGCGCAGCTGCAGAGCCACCCGCTCAGGAGCGGTGGATGCCGGATCTGCGGTCGTCGTCGTTGCCCCCACAGCCACCATGGTCCCCGATCGCGCGCTGCACGTCTCGTCCGACGCGCCACCAGTTTCATCGAGATAGCAGAACGACTCTGATATATCTTGCGCCACAATCCCTCGGCGTAGCGTATCCGCATGGCGTCGCGGTCGACTCTCGACGAGCAGCAGCTCGGACACCTGCGGCACTGGGACAACCTGTCCCGACGCCTACCCCACGACTGGTCGCTCATGCAGGGCAAGGGCCTGGGCGAGGACGACTTCGGCAGTCTCCGGTTCCAGCTCGCCTACATGATCTACGGGTTGGCGCTGACCCACCGGCACCGCCTGCCCGCCGCGCCCGGGGTCTTCCGGCCGATGATTCAACGCCTGATCGACAAGTTGCTGCTACCCGACGTGTGGATGTACTGGCGCGACGTCTCCCGCGGCGGAAGCGTCTTCAACGCACACCTCGTCGAGTCCCTCGGCGAGGAATGGGATCCCGTGGTGCGCGACAACATCATGTACTCCGCCTACGTGCAGTCCTGCGCGCTGCTGCACGACCAGCTCTTCGCCGACGATCACTACGCGGCGCCCGGATCCCTCACGTTCCGGCACTGGTCGTTCTTCTGGGGCGGCGCGGAGAAGCGGTTCGAGTACGACCGCAGCTCGCTGAACGACCACCTCTACTGGCAGATGGTCAAGAACGGCTACGTGGGCGTCGCCTGTGAACCGAACTGCGTCTTCCAGATCTGCAACCAGCCCGCGATCATCGGCTTCCGGCTGCACGACCTGCTGACGGGTGGCAACCGCGCGGCGGAGGTCACCGCGGGATACGAGCAGGCCTGGGCCGACTTCGGCCGGCTCGACGCCGCAGGGCACTACAACATGATGGTGATGGAGGACAGCCGCGCCGTCCGGCCGAACGAGCGCAGGTCCCCGTGGGTGGACGCGTGGTGCGGTGCGTTGATGAACTCCTGGAACCGGGACTTCGTCCGGGAGCACTACCCGCGGCAGGTCGCGGAGTTCCTCCTGCCCGGCCCGGACGGGACGTTGTCGGTGCGGTCCGCGCCGGCGGCGAACGTGATGGGGCAGGCCGTCGTCAGCGACACCTGCGACGTCGGCTGGGTGGCCGCGTGGGCGTCGGAGATGGGCGACGAGCAGACCCTCGCCGGGCTGCTCGCGCACGCCGATCGCTACATGGACCCGACGTGGCGCGACGGCGGCCTGTACTACCCCCGCAACGACACCGCGGCCGATGCGGCGGGGCACCGCACCGAGATCGATCCGATGACCGGCAACGTCCTGCTCGGCTACGCCCGCCTGAACGTCGCGGACGGGCTCTGGGGGCTCTACAACCAGCCGTTCGATCCCGCGCACTTCACCGAACCGACGCTCAGCGAGGTGGACCGCGACGTGGAGGTCAGCCGGGCCGAGGTCGTCGACGGGGTGCTGCACGCGCGGCTGCGCCGGGACCTCGGCCTGCCCGGCGACGGCACCGTCACCATCTCGAACGTGCCCACCGACGCGCATCTGCAGGTCGGCGGCGTCGGGGTCACCGGCCGGGCGGGCGGTGGCGCCGTTGTCGTGCTGGAGGTGCCCGACGGGCCGGCCGTCGATCTCGTCGTGGCGGCGCCGGCGTGACCGCACCGCCGATCCGCGCCACGTACTCCCTGGTGGACCACGACGGGACGCCGGTCACCGAAGCGAGCTACCGCGGCCGCTGGCAGCTGGTGCAGTTCGGGTTCACCTCGTGCAAGGTCGTCTGCCCCCGGGCGTTGACCAAGCTCGGCCGGGCGCTCGACGGGATCGGGCCCGCCCCGCTGGTCGCGCTCTACGTGACCGTCGATCCGGCACGGGACAGCCCGGCGGTGCTGAAGGCGTTCCTGGAGTCGTCCTACCCGCAGTTCCTGGGGTTGACCGGCACGCCCGAGCAGATCGACGACGCCAAGGAGTCGTTCCGGGTCTTCACCCGCCGCCGCGACGCCCCGGACGGCTACGACGTCCAGCACTCCGCCATCACGTTCCTGCTCGATCCCGACGGCCGGCCGGCCCACCACTGGGCCGACACCGTCGCGGCGGACGTGATCACGCAGGATCTGCTGCGGTACCTCGGTCGGGATCGAGAGCAGCGAACACCGCGAGCGGATCGAGGTAGTCCCGCCAGCGGACGATCCGCCGATCGCTGAGCGTGATCACCGAGACGAACCGGTTCGTGTACGGGCGCCCGGTGGCCACGGCCCGGCCGTGCACCGAGTACTCGAGCACCACCACCGACGTCGCGCGGTCGTGGTGGACGGCCAGATCCCCGGCGCCGTCGAGAACCATCGTCGCGCCGTAACCGCGGTAGAGTTCAGCCAGCGCATCGCGGCCCAGCACCCGTGGTGGATAGCCCGGCACGGTGATCACGAACTCGACGACCACGTCCTCGGCGAAGAGGTCGAAGAACTGCGAGCCGTCCACAAGCCCGTCGAGCCCACGCGCGACGACGTCGAAGAACGGCCGGAGTGCGGCGAAGTCCTGCAGGTTCGCGACTGTCATGGCCCGACGCTAGATCGACTTCAGGACAGTTCCCGTCCTGAACCCACCCCAAGATCGTTACTCCGCCTGAGGGCTTCACCCGGCGACCGGAGCGCGCCAGAATCACCGCACCGCACCGCTCATCGCCGAAGGATCCCGATGTCACTGTCGATCAGCACTGTCTCCGCCGCCGACGGGAGCACCACCGTCGTCGTCGACGGCGAGGTCGATCTCGCGACGGCCGGCCAGCTGCGGGCCGCGCTCGGCAGCGCCGTCAGCAACGGCACCGCGACGGTGCTGGACCTGACGGCGGCCCGCTACTTCGACAGCGCGGCGGTCAAGGCCGTGTACGAGCACGCCGAGGGGCTGCGGGAGATCGTCGTACCGGCCGGCGGCATCGTGGCCAGGGTGCTGTCCATCAGCGGGCTGGACCAGCACGTGTCCGTGCGCCAGGCGGATGGCTGACGGGCCCGGCACGTCGTCCGATCCGCTCTTCACCGGCGGCGGTGTGCTCGGCACGGTGATGGCACGCCACGACTGGGCGGCGACCCCGGTCGGCCCGCCGTCGTCCTGGAGCCCCACCCTCCGCAACGCTGTGGGCATCCTGCTGACCTCGCGGTTCTCGATGTGGCTGGGGTGGGGCCCCGAGCTGGCGTTCTTCTACAACGACGCGTACCAGCGCGACACCCTGCAGGCCAAGCACCCGTGGGCACTCGGGCGGCCGGCCCGGGAGGTGTGGGCGGAGATCTGGCACGAGATCGGGCCGCGGATCGACTCCGTCCTGCGCACCGGCATCGCCACCTGGGACGAGAACCTGCAGCTGGTGCTGGAGCGCAGCGGCTATCCCGAGGAGACCTACCACACGTTCTCCTACAGCCCGCTGCGCGAGGAGTCGGGGGTGGTCGGCGGGTTCCTCTGCGTCGTCACCGAGGACACCGAGCGGGTGCTCGCGGCTCGGCGCACCGCCACGCTGCGCGATCTGGCGACGGCACTGACCGTCGAACGCAGCGTCCACGGGGTCACCGACGCGCTCGCGGCGACGCTGGCCGGCAAACCCGTCGACGTCCCGTTCGCGTTGCTGATCCTGCACGACGATGCCGGCGCGCCGGTGCTCGCGCGTGCCGTCGGGGTGAGCGCCGAACATCCGGCTGCCGACCCGACGGCCTGGCCCGTCGCCGCCGCCCCCACCGGACGAGCAGTGATGATCGACCATCTCGGGGACCGGTTCCCGTACCTGCCGTCCGGCCCGTGGGACCGGCCCACCCAGCAGGCCGCCGTCACGGCGCTCGACGCGCCCGGGGCCGCCCCCGACGCGCCGCGCGACGTGCTGGTCATCGGGCTCAACCCGCTGCGGCCGTGGGATGACGCCTACCGGACCTTCGTCGAGCTCGCGGCCGGCCAGGTCGCCGCAGCGCTCGGCGGGGCGCGGGCCTACCAGGCGCAGCGCCGCCGAGCCGAGGAGCTCTCGGCGCTCGACCGGGCGAAGACAGCGTTCTTCTCCAACACCAGTCACGAGTTCCGCACGCCGCTGACGCTGATGATGGGCCCGCTGGACGATCTGCGCCGGGCGCCCGCGATCAACGCCGACCCGGCGCTGCAGCGCGACGTCGAGCTCGTCCACCGCAACGGGTTGCGGCTGGGCAAGCTGGTGAACAACCTGCTGGAGTTCTCCCGGATCGAGGCCGGCCGGATCGAGGCGCAGTTCGAACCGGTCGATCTCGCCGCGGTCACCGCCGAGCTGACCAGCATGTTCAACGCCGCCGTCACGCGCGCCGGGCTCGACCTCGAGGTCACCTGCCCACCGCTGCCCGGTCCGGTCTGGGTCGACCTGGCGATGTGGGAGAAGGTGGTGCTGAACCTGCTGTCGAACGCGGTCAAGTTCACGTTCGAGGGCAGCATCTCCGTCCGGCTCGCCCCGGACCCGGCCGGGTTCCCCTGCGGGGTTGTCCTGGAGGTCGCCGACACCGGCGTAGGCGTGCCCGACGCAGAGATCGGCCGGTTGTTCGAGCGGTTCCACCAGGTCCAGGGTTCGCGTGGGCGCTCGGCGGAAGGCAGTGGCATCGGGCTGGCCCTGATCAAGGAGCTGCTCGAGCTGCACGGCGGGCGGGTCGAGGTGACCTCCGCCGAGGAGGTCGGCACCGCGTTCCGCGTGTGGTTGCCCACCGGGTCGGCGCACCTGTCGCGCGAGCAGGTCGTCGACCACCGGACCGCAGCCGGCGCGTCGACGTCGGAGCACGCGGCGCCGTACGTGGCGGAGGTGCTGCGCTGGCTGCCCGATGCGGCCCCGCTCCCCGTGGACGTGTCGGTGCCCGCCATCGAGGGCACGCACGTCCTCGTCGTCGACGACAACGCCGACATGCGCGACTACGTGACCCGGTTGCTCGCCACCGACCATCGGGTCACCGCCGTGGGCGACGGTGTGGCGGCGCTGGCCGCGGCACGGGCCGACGTGCCCGATCTCGTCGTCAGCGACATCATGATGCCCGGCCTCGACGGCATGGCGCTGCTGGCCGCGCTGCGCTCCGACCCGGCGACGTCGGCGGTGCCGGTGATGCTGCTGTCGGCCCGGGCCGGCCAGGAGGCTGCGCTCGACGGCCTCGCCGCCGGCGCCGACGACTACCTGGTCAAACCGTTCTCGGCGATCGACCTGCGGACCAGGGTGGCCGCCCGGATCGAGCTGGCGCGGCTGCGACGCAACACCGAGCGCTGGTTCACCAACATGGCCGACGCCGTCCCGACGATGATCTGGGTGGACGGGCCGGGCGCGAAACGCGTGCTGGCCAACGCGGCGTGGACGCGGTTCGTGGGCGAGGCCCGGCCGAGGGGTGATCTCGGGGCAGGCTGGCAGGAACGTCTGCACCCCGACGACCGCGTCCGCTACAGCGAGGT
>Ga0307513_10000743_pt1 | contig 46888 bp, 65 predicted proteins | sample 15_EM_MG_FD_202174 | JGI IMG/M metagenome (GOLD analysis project Ga0307513, IMG submission 202174) | Populus trichocarpa ectomycorrhiza microbial communities from riparian zone in the Pacific Northwest, United States - 15_EM | ecosystem: Host-associated > Plants > Roots > Unclassified | place...
CACGACGCTCTTCCGATCTGGATGTGGGTCACGCCCTCTCCGTCCACGGAGCTGCCGACGACCTTGAACTTGGTCGGGTTAGCGAGATTGATTTCGCGTTCCAGCCCGCTGCGCCCGACGCCGAGTTTGGGAGACAGTAAGTTCTGCCCCTCATTCAGATGCTGAACTTCCAGCATCACCTTCTCCCCTCGCCCCTCTCGAGCATGGGAGAAAGCGTCGGACAGATCCTTGTTGTAGCTGAGGGAAGTCGGCGCAGTCGTAGCGAACGAGCCGCTCTTGAGCGTCTCATCGATCTGCTGCCGGCTCATCCGTGTGCCGTGATACAACGGGCCTGCCGCCGTTGGGTTCTGGATAGTGAGCTTCTTGACCGCGGACTGCCACTCTGGCGTGCCAACCTTGTCTCCTTTGCGAGACGTGAAGGAACGGATGGCGTCCACTTCGCCCTCGGACAGGGCGGCCGCGGTCTCGTCGGATTGTTTGCGCAGGGCCTTGACCTTGTCGGGAGACAAGACGGTGCTCTGGGCATCCCCAGCCATCGGCTGCTGGGCGCGCTGACGCTGGTTCTGCAATGCCTCATCGGGCAGCTCGCCTCGATCGATAGCGGCCTGCACCTCGGGGGGCAGCTTGTTGGCGGAGACGGTATCGGCGAGTGCCTCCATGCGCCTGGCCTCGCGCTGCATTGGCCCACGCGCGTTGCGTAGGCCCTCCAGTTCCATAGACTCCTGCTGTCCCTTGTGCACCTCGGGGCCTGGCCCGACCGGGACGGTGGGCGAGCCACGGAGAGCGCCGCGCCCTGGGGCTGCCGGCGCTGGTGGTCCGGCAGTGGGTGGCCCTGCGGACTGCACAGGGGTAGGTCCGGCGCCGCTGGGCGGAGCGGATGAAGGGGGTTTCGATCCGGGAGCTAGATCGCGGGTAAGGGACGGAGACAGGAAGGCTTCCGCTTCTTCAGGCGAAAGCTCGATGGCTCCCGGCTCAGGCTTCAGGGACACCTTGGCGATGTCTCCACTGAATTCGCCGCGTGCCGTGGCAACACCCTCCGCATTGCCCACGGGCCTGAGTTGCCCATCTGGCCCCGTGGTCATCTTCGACCGGAGATGCTTCAGGTTGGTCTCCAGCGTCTGGACAGGAGCCAGCGCGGCTTGCCCCTCTCGAGAGGAGAAGAACTGCTGTTTCAGCTCGCCGTGGCCTTTCTTTGCCTCTTCCTTTGCCTTGAGGGCACCCTGGAAGTTGCCCTGAGCTGCAGCGTTCTCAGCCTCCGCAATCTTCGGGGCGATGCGCTCCGCGATGACGTCCTGGGGACTGATGTCGCGCGTCTTGCCTTCCTTGATAGCCGCCTCGGCAGCGTCAGTGCCTACAGGGCCCTGACCGAGTTTGATCTTTCCCCCAAGCTGCTCGACTCGCTCGACGTTGCCGTGGTAGCGGGGCGACCTGGCGATGCCCCGCGCAATGCCGCCAGCTGCCATCCCAGCGAGCTCGCCGCCGACGCCTAGTCCTAGGTTGGCGGGGTCTAGCCCCGCAGCCACGGAGCGATTAGCGGCCTCGCCGAGGGTCGTGCCGGCCTCGCCTGTCTTACCCAGGTTGGCTGCAGCCTCGACGCCTTCTCGGCCAGCCTGCATCGCGGTGCCACCAGCTGCCGCCGCTACGCCAGCACCTGCCAGCTTGGCTGCGCCCTGTGCGATGACTCCGCCGCCGGCCTTGGCCGCCAGCGCCCCAGCGCCATGGGTCAACAGGGACCCTCCTCTGCCCAGTAGGCCCAGCACGCCGGTGGGGGTGAACATCCCAGCCACCTGCCCTGCCGTGTGGAGCCCGGGGCTCTGCTCGATGAGCATCTCGTTTACGGCTTCGGGGTCTGCCCCGGCGATCGCCTCACCGGACACTCCGCCCGTAGCCGATGCCCCTCGCACGGTATCAGCCGCCGCGGTCGAGGGCCTATCCCCAGGGTCAGCACGGTCCAGGGCTTCCCCTGCGCGGCGACCGGCGCCGAAGGCAGCGGTATCGTCCATGCCCAGAAGGAAGGAGCTCGCCCCCTCGACGAGTGGGTCTATGGCTCCCCTAGCCTTGGTGGCTAGCGTACCTAGAGGGCTCAGCCCTGCTGCTGCGCCGTGGAGCCACGGGGCTTTCGAGTAGCGGTAGGCCGTCGTCCCCGAGTCAGCGGCAGCCCACCGGACATCGTCCCATTTCTTGTCCGCATACGCTTTGTAGATGTCCGAGTTGACGTCCATATTCTGGATGAACTCGGGCGGAATCTGTTCGTCAGGGAAGAGAGCGGCGACCAGCTGTGGATTGCTGAGCAGATCCTTCTTGGCCGTGGCCAACGGCGGCTCGTAGACCATCGTAGCCTTCTTGGCGGCATCGGTGCCCTTGACCACCCAGTCAGACTGCGCGGCCTCATCGCCCTTGGGATTGGTCGTCGCCGGCTGAGTGGAGAGCACCTGCGCGGGCAGGGACAGCGAAGGGTCGAGAACAGGAGCCAGCTCAGCTGCCTTGGCCTCGTCAGGGCTGGGCGGCTTAGCGTTCGCTTCCTCGGCTTCCAGGCGGTCCAGCTCCTCGAGCTCAGCCAGTTCTTTCTCTTCCTCTGGGGTCACGGCGTTCTCCCGTATTTCTTGCGCAGCTCAGCCAGGCGGGCCTTGCGCGTGTCAGCCTCGTTGTCTGCAGCAGGAGGTTCGCTGCCGCCTTTACTGCGATACGCTGCTTTGATGCTGCCCACCGTGATGTCTCCGCCGTCTGCCGGGCGCCAGGGCTTGTTCTGGTCCCAGGCAGCAGAGCCCTTGGCATAGACGACCGTGCTGTCTGGCTTGCCCACGAAGGCTGGCGCGGCCACCGCCAAGGCGTAGTCGTCGGGCGGACTCTCCGCAGTGATGCCGGCATTCTCGAAGTACTTCACCACGTAGCGGACCTGGTCCTCGACCGGCATCTTGGCGAGTTCCTCGGTCGTGGTGCCCATGGCCTTGGCCGTCTCGGGCATGAACTGGATGAGTCCTGTCGCTCCGCTCGGGTTCTTAGCAGCCGGGTCTCCGCCGCTCTCCAGCTGGATGATGCGCTTGATCGCGTCGGTGTTCAGGTTGGCGGCGCTGGCTTCCAGGTCGAGCGCATAATCTAGCTCGCCCTCTGCCGGCTTCTCGCCGACGCTCGTGTCAACGCCTTCCGACGCCGAGATGCTGGCATTGACGCCGCGAGCCCGCTTCTCCTTCTCGTGCTCAGCCCGGATGTCGGCGGGGATAGTGGTCTTCCAGTAGTCCCTGACGCCCCGCGCCACGTCCTTATCAGTCTCTGGATCCTCCACCATGCTGAGCATGTTCTGTGAAGCAGTGCGCAGTTCGCCGTCGTTGCTGTCGATAGCCTTCTTGAGCACACCGATCAGGGCCCGCTTGTTGGGCTCGGGAATACCGCCCTCTAGCCTGCTCGACATCCAGCCCGTGATTTGGTCCCATGTGCTGGTGGCTGGCAGCCCGAGCGCACGGGCGACGTCGCCCTCGGTCGTGGCCCCCCGCTCACCGAAGGAGCGAGAGATGAGAGACAGAACCAGGTAGTCGTCCTCTTTGGTGCTGTTCGTCAGGATGTCTCTGGCCTGGACGTTGAGCGAGCGCGTCTGCTTGCGACCCTTGAGATTGTACTGGTCGCCTATCTCTTTGCCGATCTTGCTGAAGCCGGTGTCGTAGCGATCGAAGCCTTCCTTGTCGGCGCCAGTGCGAGCGGCGTATGCGGCAGCAGCTTCTGCGCGCTCGGCCTTCTGCTGGTCTTGCTCGCGGTTGAGTCCGCTGTTGATGAGAGCATTCGCATCACCCTGCTGCTTACCGAACATCTCCATCGACTTGGCGGCAGGCAGACCCAGCCCCCCGATGCCGCTCGCCGTCGAGCGTGCGCTATCCTGGTACTCCGGAGGCAGTCCACCGATGAGACCGCTCATTGCAGGGTTCAGCCGCGCCATCGTCTGGGTATTGATGGCGCCCGTATCAATCACGTTCTTGGGAACTGCGCCCGTGTAGTCCGGGGCGTCGGGCTGCATGTAGGGCTGGCCCGTCTGCTCGGAATACTTGGATGCCTGCTGGGCCGCGCCGAAAGCGTCCGCCGTGCTCGAGATGCCGGGCTCCTGGGTCAGGGCCCCAGAGTCGTTGTTGGTGTCGTAGCCGATGCCAGCTGCGCCCATCTCATCGCCGGTCTTGGCGGCCCGGAAGCGCTGGTTCGTCTCCTGGTCTGCTTCGGCACCAGCGTCCATGTTAACGCGGTAGCGGGGCAGACCGCCGTCCTCGCCCTCTAGGTCCACGCCCATGCCGAGAGCGCTCATCATGGGGACCATGGCCCGGGCTCCCTCGATATCGCCTTCGCCGTTCAGTTTGGTGAACTGCTCATAGGCCTTCATCTTGGAAGCCTTGGTAGCGGCGGCTTGCTCGGCGTCCAGCTGCTGCATCTTGCCCTGGTGCTCGAGCTGGGCGCGCGCCATGCGCCCACTCTCCTCGAGGCGGGCCAGCTCTGCCTGCTGGGCCTGCTGCTGCTTAGTGTTCTCGAACTGCTCCTTCATCAGGCGCAGGCGCTCGCGCTCCAGGCTACGGTCTGGGCGCTGGCCACTAGTAAGCCCGCTGAGAGGGCTCATCTTCAGGAGCAAGTCTTCGGTTTGGATAGGCATCAATCCGCCAAGTCATGGGCGTCGTCGAACGCCTCTTTGAGGCCATTCATCAGGTCAGCCTTCTCGCGCTGACTCATATTGGCGTCCTGTATTTTTGGAGCAACCTCCGTGTTCACCCACTCATCGAAGGCGTCAGCGTTGTACTTGCTGGCGCTTTCCAGCGAGTTGCTGATGGTGTCGGACATCTGCTTGGTGACGCCAGCCATCGCGTTAATCTTCGCTATCTGACGAGACTGCCGCTGACTCTCCGCGCCCTGCGCCGTGTTGTTGAAAGCATTCAACCGGTTGAGGTCGTTCTGCGAGGCCTGGTTGGCGATGTCTGCGGACAGCCGCGTGCCCGACTGGTCTAGCTGCGCAGCATTCCCGGCAGCGTTCTGCGAAGCCGTGTAGTCGGCGCGGTTGCCCGAGTCGACGTTGAGCGCGTTGTTGACGCCAGAGTTGAGCCTGTTCTGCTGCGTCTGATCAGCCGCGTTCATGGCGCCAGTGCGGGCCTGGAAGCGGTTGGTCTCTGCCGTGTCTGCCTGGCCAGCAGCATTGCCGAGCGCGTTGAGGCCGCTGATGTTGGAGTTCTGGGCCCCGAGCGCCTGCGTGTCCGCGCCCTGAGCCAGGCTACCAAGCACCTGGTTGCGGCCAAGCTCCAGGTTGCCTTGCTGGTTATTGATGTTGGCGAAGGTTTGGGCGCCCTGCAGGTTCTGGTTGAAGGCGTCCGTCGCCGAGACGTCGGCCTGACGCGCCTGGTTGCCCAACATCGTCTGCTGTCCGAGCGCCTCGTTGCCAGCCTGTCCAGCCAGGTTGCCGAAGGTGCTGATGCCCTGGAGGCCGGCGTTGAAAGCGTTGATGCTGGATTGGTCACCAGCCTGCGCCTGCTGCCCGAGCAGAGCCTGACGCTGGCGCTGCTCCTGCGTGCGCTGCATCTCGGCATCGAAGGAGCGGTTGGCCCGCTGGGCCTCGATGTCGGTGATGACGTTGCCGACGCCAGAGAGCGCTTCGCTCGAGCCGTAGACGCCGCGACCCGCAGCATTTTGGTTGTACTTCTGAACACCTAGCTGCGATGCCCGATCGTAGAAAGGATCGAACTCGGCAATCGGCAGGTCACCGAAAGCGCCCTGGGTCTGCGCGTACTGCTGCGCAGACAGGTTGGGGTCCGAGTAGGTGCCGGTCGTGCCGAACTGCCCCTGAACCTGGCTGTTGAACTGCTGGGCCTGGAGTGGGCCTGAGGCGGCATTCTGCTGGTATTGGCCTGCCGCGTTGTTCTGGCCCGTATACTGCCCCAGCTGGTCGTACTGCCCAGCGATCTGCCCCAGGCCCTGCTCGCCCTGGGTTCCATTCGCCAGCTGTTGCGAACTCTGGCCGTATTGGCCCTGCGTGTTGCCAGCGCCCTGGAAGTTGGTGAACTGGTCGCTCCGTTGCTGCGCCTGGTCGTTGAACGCGCCCGCGGCGCCGGTGGGGGCCATCTGTTGGGTGGCCTGGCGCGCGAATTGCTCGCCCTGGAAGGGGTCGTTAAACTGCCCCTGAACCTGGTTCCAGTACTGGTCGCCCTGGCCTGGGCCGTCGAGCGTGCCCAGGTTCTGGTTCATGTAGTTCTGCCCCTGCGTAGGGGTGTTCGCGGCGTTGTACTGGTTCTGCAGCTGGCCCGCGGCAGGGTCCTCGAGCAGACGGTTCTGGGTGGTGTTGAGCGCCTGCTCGCCGTAGCCCTGGTTGACCAGGTTGTTGCCGGGGTCCTGCAGAGGAGGCAGGGCCTGCGGAGTGAAAGCCGACGTCCCGGCTGTTGGTGAGGAGGTGGTGGGCGTTGGCGTGTAGCGCTGCACTCCAGTCGAGAAGGCCGTGGAGGCAGCTGGCGGCGCTGCGTAGCCGGTAGTTGCCCCAGCGAAGGGGGTTGCGGTCGGCTGGGTAGCGAAAGCACCCGCCACGGATGCCCCTGTCCCGGTCGGCTTGGTCGGGACGGTGCTGACGTTGGCTGTAAGGCTCGAACGCGGGCGGGTTAGAAGTGGCGAAGTAGCCATCAGAATCTCCTGGCCGCTTGCGGCTTGCGTTGCTGGAGTGGGGCTGGGCCCTGCGGCGGCGGACCGAAGGCGCCGGCTACCTGTTGCTGGCGAGCCTGGTCAGCATTGGTGCGGTCGATGTCCTCGCGGTTCAGCGGCGTGCCTGGCGGAACGTTGTAGGCGCTCATCGGCTTGGCTCCGGGGTCTGCGGCCATCTGTCCCATTTGCTGGCCCGTGAAGGCAGCGTCAGGGCCGAACATCTCGGCCATCATGCGGTTTTGAGGAACGAAAGCCTGAATCTGCTGGCCCAGGCGATTCATGCCCTCTTGCTGGACCTGTAGCTGCCGAGCCTTGGCGGCCGCCGCGAGCTCCTCCTGTTTCTTGATCAGGTCCTTTTCGGCCTTGGTTCTGATCTGGCTCGCGACGATGCCGGCCGCATCCAGGGTCAGCCCCGCCAGCCCCAGGACGTTGCTGGGGGTCAAAAAGGGTGTCGCAGCCGCGACAGCTGGCGGGACCGTGGCTCCCGCAATAGCAGGCACGGTAGAGGCCAAGGCAGGAGCGGTCAGCGTCGGAGCCGTGACGGCGCCGCCGGTGGTGATGGCCGGCAACGCAGTCGTCGCTCCGGCTGCCCCCGCCTCGGTCAGTCCCAAGGCAGCTCCACCGCCTAGGGCCAAGCCTCCACCGACTACACCATAGGGCGCAGCCAGGATTCCCATGGTAACCGGGTCACGAATCAGGTTCCCACCGAAGCTGCGCTGATGGGTCTTCTCCCATTCCTTCTGTTGGGCAAGAGTGCGGTACTCACGGCCCGTGATACCGGCAGCCAGGTCCGAGGCTTTCTTGGCTTCGGCATCATCTCCAATGTACATGGAACCGCCCTGACCCTTGGCGCGCTCGGCCTGGTAGGCTTGGTTGCGCTGGGCTACCGCCTGGGCATCCGCGGTGATCTGCGCCTGCCGGCGGATGGCCTCCTGGCGCTGCGCCTCGGCGATGTCCCCGGGCGACTGGGTTGGCGCGAATGCCCCGGTGAGAGTGCCCTCGCCAAGGAAGTCAGCGCCGGATGCTGTGTTGGTGTAGGGCATCAGTCTCCTTCAATATCGAATTCTTCCGTGACTTTAACTAGGGACAGGCCAGCGGAGTCTGCGAAACGGAAGCGCCATTGCCTGCGTCTGTACACACCGAGGCTTCGCAAGGTTACCACGGGATTGAGGTCCCCGTCGTCAACACCGAGATCTAGCTCGACCACGCTCCACTCACTGGATAGGTCGTCGCGCCACTCGAGGAAGCAGGAAGTCCCGCCAGACAGCGCCGCGGTCCGCTTGAGCGTAAGCCTGACCGCTAGCGTCTGCTTCAGGTTGTCGGTCCCACGGTCGAGAAAGCCGGTGGTGACGTGAGCCACGATGGGCACCCCGAGGTCTGTCTCGTTGTCGAGCGACAGGGTACGTATGGTACCGTCATCCAGCCCAACGACGTTCAGACCGCCGTCAGAGCGTAGGTGGTGGCAGCACACCGGGAAGCGGGTGAAAGTCTGCGTGGCGGGCACCCAGAGGGCCCAGCGCCCCCATCCAATGTTCTGCTGCATCACCAGGGTCTCTGCGGCGCCCTCGAAGCGCAGGACCACGCAGTCCGCGAAAGACTCGTCGAACCGGTAGGCGTAGCAGTCCTCAGGCGTGGCCAGGTCGTTCAGCGTCTTCTGGATGGGCCCGCTCAGGTCGTCCCATTGCCGCCCGTCCGAGGCAATCCAGCGGGTCTGCTGGTCTAGCCAGTGGTACTTGTCGTCCACCTTGACGACGCTGTAGGGAGCCAGGCAGCCCGCCTCTCGAGTGATCGATGGGGCGAACGTAGTGGAGCCGTCGGGAGAGAACAGCTGCACAGAAGTAGTGCCGAAGCAGAAGATATCGTTGGTATTCTCGGCACAGGCCACGATGTAGTCAGCGCGCGCCTCGGCCGTGAAGAAGCCCGCCGCGCCCGGCGACGGGTCCCAGGTCTGGTGCCCCGAGAAGTCCACGATGCCCTGGCTGATGTCGCTGAAGCGGACCTTGGTCTGGTCGAGCTGGGTGTCGTTGGCCAGGATTCGCGAGCTGTTGGTGAAGACGTGGCTCGCCAGTGGTGGGCAGCCCCCGAGGAACGACATCTCGTTGTAGTCGGCGTTGGTCGTGAAGTTGGGGGCCGAGAAGGTCTCCGGGCGGATGTCGATCTTCCCGATCAGGTCGCCACCGGCTATGACGAGGAGTGCCTCAGTCTCCGCGAACGTGGGCCTTGGGAAGCGCGTCGTCGCGACAGCTAACGGCGTGGAGAGGCGATCCTCGTCGGCCACACCTGTTCCCACGAGCGTGGCAGTGCCGCCCACAATCCGGTACACGTTTCGCCCACGGTTATGCCCTCCGCCCGCCGCGTTTATGGTGGCACCCACCGCGTAGAGGATACCGGGCGCGGTCCCGCTGACCTGGCTAGTCCCGCTGGTGTGGGCTACTCGGTCTTGAGTGAGATACAGCCCGAGGATGCCGCTTGCATCAACAGCTGTAGCAGGAGCGACCCCTGTGTAGGCGGCGAGTCCTGGTCGCTTGCGGATGGTTCCGCGTGCGTCTGCAATGATGTTGACGGCTTCGGGGGAGCCACCGGCAATCTCCTCGCTGCTAGTTTCGAGCGTGGGGCCAAACGGGATGGCCTCGGAAGTGGACATTCAGACAGCCCCCTGTTCGCGAGACAACTGCCACAACGGTCGGATCCAAAGCGCGCCATTCACGCCCACGACCTTCCGTAGCCCCACGCCGGATGCGTGAGCACGGCCGTAGCGCCCGTGTGCTCGAAGGCGTAGCTGACGCACTTCTTCTTCTTCATCTCGGACACGTTCAGCAAGAGGGAGATCTTGTCAGCCGGCATCGAGCTGTCCACCGCCACGACGTACGCCAGGCACCACACCAGGGCGTCGTACCAGTAACGGTGGAGGTCAACCTGCTTCGTGCCGTCGGCGTTCGATCCGAGCAATCGCACCGTTTTGAGACGCATGGTCCCCGCTTCACTCGGGACAGGCCAGAAGCGGAGCTCCACAGTCGCGCCCGACCGAAAGGCAGCGTACAGCGTTGGGCGCGTGGAGATTGACCCCTTGGTGGTCAGCGTTTGCCAGGTGGCAAGATCAATTTGCTTACAGACGAGCTCTCCCGTCGTGTGCTTGGTGTCGCGATTCACAGGCGAACCCGGAACGAACATGGCGTCCTCGAAGACGTCCAGGATGCTGTCAGGTAGCGTGTACTGCGACTCTCCGGCAATCATCGCCAGGTCGTAGAACTCCATGGTCCTAGCCATGAAGCCGTCCGTGGCCAGGCCGTCAATGATGAGGTCGAGCAGCTGGCGTCCGTGCTCGAGCTTGGCCGTCATGTTGGCGCCGGACAGCTTCGTCTCCACCGGGATGACGCCCGCGCGCTTGAAAGCAAGCAATATCAAGGTATTGATTGATATCGGAGTGGATGGCAGCGGATTAATCGACACGTGTGGCCACCGGAGATAGCCAGCTCGCGCTGAAGTTGGGAGTGAAATGCTCGGGGTCGCGCGCAAAACCAGCGGCGTCGTAAGCGCCGGCTGCGTCGATCTCAGATTCAAAGAGTCCCACGTAGCGCCCGATGCCGTCCGTTCTTATCTGGACGAGCCACTTGCCGGTCGCTCTGTGCAGAGAGACGCCGCGGTACTGTGAGCCGCAGCCCTTGCGCTTCCGGGTATGGTTGTGAGCGTTCTGTTTGTTCGTGCAGATCCGCAGGTTGCCGCGCCTGTTGTTCAGGCCGTCACCATCAATGTGGTCCGTCTTCGCCTTGCCCTTGGGGGTGCCAGCGACAATCGCGTGCATGTACAGGTATGCGCCTCCGCACATTCTGACGGCATACCACGAGCCGCTAGTCGCCTTCAGCGCTGACCACTTGTGACGGCTCAGAGCCTCGAAGTCCTCGTCGTCAACGACGGCCTCCTTGCCCCGGGAAAGCTTGATGGTCTTCATGCCCCACCATATACCACGAAACGACAGTGGACTGCACGGACAATGGTCACTGCAGCTCCTTGTGCAGCCAGACCTGGCACCCGTTGTCAGCGACGTAATCCACCTCAGGCTCGCACCAGCAATCGGGCGAGCACTCGTGCTCGCGCTCGAGCGGCATGACGTGGACGTCCTCGCTGTCGTCCATCAGGGCCCCGCATCGGAGTGGACTGCAGCGCAGCCCCGCACTCCATCGATCAGGGTCTTCATCGCCAGGTAGTCGATCTGTTCAGGGTCCTGGGGCAGGTTCAGCAGGATGCCCAGTTTGCAGACCAACTCGGCTGGAACCTGTGGCGTTGGCGGCAGCGTCGGCAGCGGCTGGGAGCCAGAGCAGCCGAAGAGAGCGAGAGCGATGAACTTGCGCATGGTCAGAATCCCGGGAAGTTGTTCTTGGTGCCTGGATCCGCATAAGTAGGCACCCCTTCAGCGTAGACCTGCTCGACCGTCCGCCGCCGCGTCGTGCCGGGGTAGCTGGAGCTGCTGGACACCTGGCCCGTGCTGTCGACGTCTGGCCGAGCCCCATCTGCGGGAGTCTGCCGCCCGAGCCTCTGGGAGAGAGCAGACGCCCGGGCTGCAGTAAGTCTTGCCAGGGTCAGTTCGTTGCGACCTGGTAGGTCATTGTCGCACCGAAGAAGCCCATCCTCGCAACGCGCCAGCGAGCTGCGCAGATACATGACGCCGCACGTATCGCACATGGAGAGGTAGTCTCCACGGTGGTTGATGTTGCGAGGGACGCTGCGCATGGGGTCATCGGTTGTGGAAGATGGTCAGCGTATCGCCTATCACGCCCTCTGCGACCTGATCGATCAACGCATAGATCTCGTCCGGCGACGTCACATATAGCGCCACCGGCACTGTCCCGTGTTGACCGAATCGCAGACCATCAGTGACATGCGGGTTGGTCGCGTACTGGACTGCCATGTTGGGGCCGCCCAAAAACAGAAGAATTTGCCTCTCTGTTGCGATCAACTCGAAGGAGCCCACGCGCCCGCCCGTGATCTCCACGGGCGTCGTGTTGTCGATGGCGACGGTGTAGACCTCGGCCATGTTACGCGAACGTTCCTGCTGGAGACAGCACGCCGCTTCCTCCCAAGTCATCCGAGCCGTAGTTCTCGGTAAGAGCAGTGGTCGTGAGCGTGCCGGCGCCCTGGGTTATGATGGTTGCCGGGGTGCTGGCGGCGGCCGTCTTCACGATGTTGCGGCTGATGAACCCGCTGATGCCGGCCGTGGCCGCGATGTTGATGCAAACGGTGCCGGTGCTGGTGCTGCGGATCAGGTTATCAGAAATCACCACGTTCGTTGACGTGGCGCCGGCTATACCGACCACGAAGGTGGTCGTATTGGCCACAATGTGATTGTTCGCCAGCGTGAAGTTGGGGGCGCCCGTCGCAAGGATGGGAACGTTCGCCGCCAACGCGCCGGTGAAGCTGATGAAGCAGTTGGCGATGGTGACGCCCGCTGCCGTAACCGCGATGGGGGCCACAACAGCCGCCGTTGCGCTGTTGATGTTCAGCCCGGCGATGGTCATGTTCGCCGCCGACAGCGCGATGGTGGCGGCCGTTGCGCTCAGCGTGACGTTGGGCGCGTTGGTCCCTCCTGGGAAGCCGGAGCCTACAATCTGAGCGCCTGCCACAGGCGTGAACAGCGTAGTCGTGACCGTCTCGGTGTGGCCCTGGAGCACCACCACAACGTCGTTGAGGCCAGGCCGGCAGCGAGCCACTCCGGCAGCGATGGTCGCCACCAGCAAGCCGGAGGCTGCGAAAGCATCGTCGCCAGACTGTGCGCCCGTGGAGCGCACGTAGGCCACGACGTTTCCACCGGGGCGAATGAATGTGCCCCAGGGGAAGGACACGCCGTCATAGGCGGCGAAGAACGGAGTCGCCATTACTTCTTACCCTTCTTGCTCTTACCAGCCTTGGAAAGGGCGATGGCGACGGCTTGCTTCTGTGGCTTACCGGCGGCTACTTCTGTCTTGATGTTGGCGGACACGGCCGCCTTACTCTTGCCTGGTTTCAGTGGCATCTTGAATCAGTCCTTCTCGCGCCTGCTTGAGCGTGGCGTAACCGCGTTCTCCCTGGACTACCCGGCGAATCATGCCGTGGGTGGTCTGGAAGAGCTTGGCGATCGATCGATACGAAAGGCCTTGGGCGCTGAGCTCAGTCATCCTAGCTGCGTCTTCGGCTGTGAACCTGAGTGGCACAATCGGAGGATTGACGCCTCGCCCCTTGGCGATCTTGTCTTCCATGTTCTGCGCCGGAGTGCCCAGGAACAGGTGCTTGACATTGCAACATCGGCGATTGTCGCAGACGTGGCACACGAGCATACCTTCCTGGATGTCTCCGTGTTCCAGCATCCAAGCCATTCTGTGGACATGGACGTTGTGCTTCTCGCCGAGTTCAGGCACCAAGTTTCTCTTCACTCCGTAGCCGCGGTGCGTCAGGGCACCCTGCCATTCCCAGCAACCGTCCGGGTTACTGGTGTAATCAACCTTCTCCCAAAAATCCCTAATTTGCCTCTGCGTGAACGTCATCCACCATGGATAGCACGGTGTCACGCATTTGAGAACAAGATTCCACGGGGGTTGGTCCACCCCCGGGCCCAACGAGCGGTAATACCATAGTTCATCATGGTCTTATCCTCAGTGACCCACGTGTTGGACTTCGGCTTACGGCGCCAGAACCACACGAGGCCGTTCTCAGCATCGGTACGGAGGAGCCAGTTGGTCGTGGTGTTGTTCCAGTACTTGACTGGCACCTTCTCGTAGGTCTCCTTGTAGATGCTGTTGACGGCGTTGAAGGCGCCCGGTGTCGGGTCCTTGGCGCTGTCGAGCACCTCGTCCCACACGCCCTCTTGCTGGACGGGGAACACGACCTTCTTGATCTCGTAGCCGTCGATCAGGCCGTCATGGCCGACCTGTTGCCGGAGCTGAGCCCGCGCGATGTACATGGCCGCTTTCGAGGGCGACATGGCCACCGTGAGCATGTTCGAGTAGGTGCCGCCACCGGGTAGCGCATGCGTCAGGGACGCCAAGGGCTGGCCGTCGCCGCCGACGAAAGCCGTGTTGGTAGCGCGAACCAGAATGAGGACCGCGTCGAAGTCGGCAAGCTTCCAGAGCGAGCGGTTGTTCCGCTTGGCGGCCTGGATGACCTTGTCGTACTTCATGTCCTCCATCGCCTCTTCCGAGACGATGATGCGCTGGCCGTAGGTTCGCGCGTTGTAGCGCGTCAGCGGGCCTTCCACGATGCCGCCGACCGGCATCGACTCGCCCTCGGGCTTCTCGCCCGCGAGCCCCGTGCCTGCGATCTCGTAGTCCTCTACGTAGTTGTCTGCCATCGACTTCACGTCGAGGTAGTGTGGGAAGACTGCTTTGGAACCTTCCGAGCCATGCTCGTCGGTATCGATTGCGCGGATGGTCTCTTTGAGAGCCAGGGCCGCTGTGCTGGTGAATACTTCTGACATTGGTCCTCAGTCGAAAAGAGACTTGTTGAATCCTGTGCACTCGGTGGCTAGCTCAAGATCGTCCTCCACCTCATAGTGAGGCGGAGGACCCGTCTTGCATGACCGCTCGATGAAATGGCCGCTCTCTATGCGGTACGTAGAGCCGTAAATTCCCCCGCATGAAGTGTCAGGCCAATCATGCATCTCGGCGTGAGCGCGTTCGCCATAGCCGCGCTCATAGAACTCTTGCTGAGCCGGAGGACCCCAAGCCATCACGCTCCCGTCCAGGAACATGATGGCTTGATATCTATATCGAGAGTGCGCGACCGAAGTGCAGTCCACACGAGCCAGCAATGCGCCATGTTCCGCAAGGAATGCCTCGTCCACGTTCTGGCCAGTGCAACCAGCCAGAACTAGAAGAGCGGGAAGAGCCCATCGAATCATTAGGCGTTACTGGTTCCCCAGACGCCAGCTTCAGCATGAAGCGCGTTCTGTAGAGAGTTGAACATTACCTGCATGGTCGCGTTGACCGAGGTGTAATCCTGGTCATCATTGTACTTGCCCAGGCCAGTTATGATCAGCTGCGCCTGCACTCCGCCTGCCGTAGCGGTTACGGCTCCGATCAACGGATTCGCTTTGGGCTGCCCGATACCGCTCGTCAGCGGCGTGTAGAGAATCGGCGCCGTTCTGCCGACCAGGCCCAGGTAGTCCGATTTAAGGCCCGTGCCCTGGACAGCCGAGAAGTCCATCTCGAAGATGTTGCCTTCGGCTGGGATGATGGCGCAGAGAGGAGCGTTGTCCGAGCCGATGCCGCCCGAATAGGTCGTGGTCGTGTAGAACGACCCGGGCCGCGGAGAACCGCCAACGATGACACGCGGGAAACCCACCACGACGCCGAAGATGGTCTCAAACCCAGCGTTCTGTTCCCCAGTTAGATCGACGCCAGCCGAGGTCAGACGGAGGGTTCCGTCTTCCCGCAAGCGGACCGGATCGCCAATGTTGATGTTGACAGCCGTTCCGCCGCCGCCGTCCAGCGTGTTCGGAGCATAGGCGCTCAGCATTGGGTACACGAGGATGGTGGGGGTGTCGTTGCCGTGTAGGCTGCGCTTCCAGCGGATGCCGTAGATGTGATTGTTGGCCACTGTGTTATTCCTTTGAGAACTGGCTTAAAATTCCCAGTCGGTTACTGGTTGCTCACGAGCCGAAGCTTCGCGATGGTTTTGATCTCGCCACGCAGGTATCTGCTGACGAGCTGGTTGGAACAGCCAAGTCGCACTGCGATCTTCGGTTGAGACATGCCGCCTTCGCGGAGCGTGAAGATCTCCTCCACTTGCTCGGGGGTTAGTCTCTGGTTGCCGGGGGGATTTACTGCCCTGCCCTTGCGGGCACAGTCCCTGTGGTTGTCCAGATCTGTTCCCAAGAACAGATGCGACGGGCGCACGCATTTGGGGTTGTCGCAGTGGTGGCAGACATGCAGCTCTGCTGGCACGTCCGAGTAGTGCAGGAACCAGGAGACGCGGTGCGCCTGCTGCATCTGAGACTTGCTGCCCAGCATTGCCAGACGGAACTGACCGTAGCCCGCATGGTTCAATGCCGCGGTCCACTCCCAGCAGTTGCCGGTCTGGTCCACCTTGGACCAGAACCGCCGCAGAACACTAGTGTCTACGTCAGACATCAGAATTCCCAGGTATTCCTGTCATCGCCGCCGTAGCGTTTGGTTACGATGCCGCGCATCCGTGCCTTCTCGGCAGGAGTCATCGGCTGGTCTTCGTCCGAGAGGTCACGACGCCTGATGGCATCACACACTCGGTCTGCCCACACTTGCCCGCCACCCATGTTGGGGGCGCCTGTCTGGTCCAGCTTGGCCTTGTGCTCCTTCGAGCACTCCATGAGGACCATCCCGAAGGACTCAATCTTGTCCCCCTGCTTCAGCTCCTCGGTATACCCGAGCACCGGCTGTGCCTCGTCCGGGTCGTACTGAGTGAACCGATACCCCATGTTCCGGTAGCTGCCCGGATTAAGGGTGGGGTCATTGACCGTGCTCACCCACACGTAGTGCTTGTCCGGGTCCTGCCCTGCGACGGCTACGCGATTGGTGGCGCCCTCTACAGGGCGCGGGTCTGGGTCGTTACGCTTGATGCCTTTGGGACTTGCCTCTGCCACGAACTCTCCGCTGGACCACTTGGTTCCAGACAGACAGCACTAGTGGGGAAAGGTGCAGCCGCCGAGCGCCCAACCCTTTCCAGGGCCAGGACTCGCTTATGTCAGCACAGATTGACCGGGCGGTCAAGAGCTAGACGACGGTAGTGGGTCAGCGCCAGGGGACCGGAGAGGTGGGGGGACAACATACAGCCCCCCGGCGCCACCACGAGACCAACATTGCATCGGGCTACTGTCCCGTCAACGGTCAGAGCACTCGGTCCTTGCGCAGCTGCTTTCCCGGCCCGTCAACCCAACGCTTGATCTTGGCCTCATCGGACAGCGGCTGTCCCTTGGCATCCGTCTCGCCGTTGTACATGGAAAGCGCCATGCTTCTCAGCTCTTTGGTCATCACGATGCCACCGCTCGGGCCACCGGAGTTGCCTCCGCCGCCTCCGCTCGAGCTGGTCCCGCTCAGCCGTGCCCGTTCGTTCTGAGAGGGCCCCTTGGGTTTGCCCAGCTTCAGGGTGGCCATGGTCTCCGCCATGACTTCGTCCACTAGCTCGACGGTTTCCTTTTCGCCGAGCGCCAGGCGCCTGTTTCGGGTCGCCTCAGCGAAGGCGTAGGCCTGCTTATTCTGGTACACTTCCGGGTACTTATCTTCCCACTTCTGTCTGGCGTTGTCCTGGCGGAGAGCGGGAATGCGCTGAGCTAGAGCGCGCTCGGTGTAGACCGTGCCCTTCTCGTCTTCGATCTCATTATTGACCTGAATGTAGTGGGCATTCCGCTCTTCAGTGTAGGTGCCGGCCTTGATCTCGGCTTGCATCTGCGCGAACTCCCGAGCCTGACGCTCACGGATGGTGGCGAGCCGAGCCGCGTATGGGTCCACCGGAGCCGCAGGGCGGGAGGTTGCCGCGACGGCTCCTTCGAGGCGCGCGACGCGCTCCGCCAGCGCCTGCTTCTCAGTGCGCTCACGAGCCAGGTCCTCTTTGGCCTGTTTGCCCTCATCAAGCTTCTGTTTGATGCGCATCGTGCGCCGCTCTTTGCGAGTGGCGCGTTCGACGGGGCTTAGGCCTGGAGCGTCATCGTTCTCTTCGTCTGGGCGCTCGACGTCGTCATCAGAGAACGGGGTTTCGATCTTCTCGTTGGTGGACACGTAGTCGCTCATTGGGCGCTCTCTGGGTCTTCGGCTCTTGCGCTCAGCGCGGCCGGGTCATTCACGCGGACCTCGACGACACAAGCTAGATCCTTCTCGCCCTGCGTGACCTCGCGGTATGCGTTTTCAAACGTGGCCCTCGGGGACCAAGAACGATACCCGTCCGGGTAGAGCATGCTGTAACCACATACGCCGCCTCGCTCTTCTTTGCAGGCCCTGACAATCTTTGCCCCGATGTACAGTTTCAGTTGGCTCATTTGGTCACCAATTGTCCGCGATGAAGACGCCGCGTTTCTTACGGCCTTCGATGTTGTAGCAGTAGCTGTTCTCTCCGCCCTCGTCGACGATTCGCGTCACGCCCGCGCGCAGCTTCTCTTCCTGAGTCTCGTCGCCCGTCAGATCACCAGCGCGCATCACCAGGACGAACATGCTCTTGCCGTTGCACTTGAGCCTTGCGCATTCTTGCGCGTGTGGAGCGTTCCGGATGGTACGCACGATGTGCCCGATCTCGATACCGTGACTGATGCACTTGTCGGCCGCGTCCAGACCCATGCTGATCAGAATGCCACGGTGGGCGTTCTGCATGCTCCGCTGCTTGGACTCCTCTGGCTGCAAAATTGAGCCCCCTGGCGTGAACGTCTCCACCTGCCCATGGAAGTCGATTGGGAAGACGTGAATCCGATCGAATACTGCGCGAGCATCAAACGCCGCGTCGGGTATGCCCCATTTCAACCTCTGCTGGTCGAGCAGTTCAGGCAGCCCCAGCGCGCCCGGCGGCGACATCAGGGTCTTGATCTCGGCCGTGCGCTCGATCGCGGCGTCGAGGAACGGATCGCGCATTGGGACCATCCCCATTCTCTCCAGCACGACGTCTTTTTCTGAAAGCTCGCGGCTAGTCCAGGACGTCGTCTTCTCGACCGATGGTATCGAGTAGACACGTTGCTTGTCGTTCACGACAGCGTCTCCGGGATCGGCTCGGGCTCAGGGTCCAGGTCTACCCAAACTTCCTTGGCTGGCTCATAGTCTCCAGGGAAGAGATACCCCGCTGCGCGCAGGACAGCCTTAATCTCTGTCGAGATGCCAAGTAGGTAAGCTCTCTCGCGGGCCGCCCAGGCCAGTTCCACTAACTGGGCAGCCTTAGCCGCCCTCTTGCGGAGGTTGCGCAGTTTCGTCTCGGCCTTCATGGCCTCTTTGGTGATATTGATGTTGCTCATTTCTCTCTCCTTCAACTCATGAATTTCCGGATGAACTCACCCGGATCTGACTCTACCAACCTGATCGCTTCGCGCATCTTGCCGATCATGTCAATCTCGTGCGCAAGGATGGTAGCCCTGGGCAAACCCGAGAAGTCCCAAGCAAGAGCCGCCTTCTGAAGGCCGTCACGCTTCTCCTTCTGGAGCTTTACGAGCCACTCATCGAGTATCCCTAAATCGCGCGTAAATGCCTCCAGTTCTTGCCTCGCATGATTAGGCTTACCGCTGTCTGGGAGACCCCGTAACGGTCGCCAAGTTCCCGCTGAGAGACTTTGCATAGTAAGTAGTTGGCCCGTATATCCAGCACTTGCTTCCAAAATCTCTCACACGCAGCGGGCATCAGCTCAATTCGGTTCATAATACCGCGCATATCTTCGCCACTTGCCCCAGATTCAGCCCAATGTGCGCGCAGGCCAGGAATGCCGTGGCGCCCCATGACTGCTTGATCTCACCGTTCTTGGTGGTGATGGTCCAGACGGTGCCCTGGCCCGGCGCTGGCCCAAAAGCTTCCTGTTCGTCGACACCTCGACGCTTGCTCACACGCGTTCCTTTTCGCACCGCGGGCATTGGCACTTCTTCGGCCAGCGCTTGGGGTCGTCTCGGCCGTCAAACTCCACTCCGCACTGCGGGCAATTGCTGGCAGAGAAAACCAACTGATGTCCACACTCGTAGCACCTGTTCCTCAACCATGAATCATAAGAGCTCACTGTGCACCACCTGCTGCGTAACCAGGGCCCCCAGTACCTGCTGAATCAATGGGCCTACCGTAGTCACCGGTACGCTGACCCACTTGACGCCCTTTATCCCTCGTAGCCCATCCGACTGCATTCTGATTCTCATTGTGGTTGTCCCTGTTGTGGCGGCGGAGCGCCTTGACCCGTAGGCGCTCCGCCTGGTGGAGCTCCCGGAGGAGCCATTCCCGGAGGCGGCGCGGGCGGCGAGGTAGGAGCCCCGAACATATCCGGAGGAGGTGGCGGGGCGCCCAGCGTGGCCGTCAGGTCGTAGCGATTGCGCGCCTCCAGACTCTTCTTGATAACCTCGTAGAGCAGCGCGAAGTTGCCCTGTAGTGCAGGCACGCTATTTGGCAGCTGCACTAGAGCATCAGCCTCGGATATCCGCTGTTGGGTGCTGGTGAATTTGAGATCAGCCGATATCTCGACATCGTAGGGCCTGTCGTACATATCCCTGCCGACCGTGAAGCTCTGCACACCCATCTGCCCCAAGGCCGGGTCATGGTTGTTGACCGAGAAGAATTCAGCCTCATCGAGGAACACGGCATTGAGAGCAGCATTGTTCTCCAGTACCTGAGAGAGAAAATCCGCATACTTTCCGGTTGGAACCGATAGCATCTTGGTCGCCTGTTCGATGCGCGCCGATAGGCCCTGCGCAGTCTCTCCAGACTTTCCGGACTCGCCACTGAGCACCTCCGGGGTATTGCTGACCGTGTTGCCGTACTTGATGAAGTTCTCCACCAGCTGCAGCAGCTGAGGGTTGGCAGGACCGAAGTCGAGCGGCATGACCTCTTTGGCCAGGTCCACGCTCCCTTCTACCTTGTGGATCTTGCCTAGCCCCACCTCGAGCGTGCTCCCTCCGGGAAAGCGCACGTCGCCGCCCGTCAGGTAGTTCTTCATGTTGCCGAGCGCGGCCTGGTCGAAGAACAGCTGCAGCGCGGCGTTGGCGTTCTTGTTCTGCGCCAGGTGGATAGAGCCAGTCCCCAGCCCGATGATGCCCTGAATCGGCTCGATGTTGACGCCGTGCGCGAACATCCGGATAGGCCTAGTCGCCGCAGGCTCTGGCTGCGCCTCTGGGTCACCCTTCATCCAGTCCGGCATCGGCGGCTCGGGAGGCGGCTGCAGCTCCTCTACAGCCCGCGACATGGCCACAGCCTGTGCTGGCCCATCTCCTTGCGGGTCGAGCCCAGGGACGAGGCTGAGAGCAGAGAGCTTCGTCTCCTGCTGCTCCTGCATGAACATCTGAACCTCGTTCATGCCGCTCTTGTATTGCTCGAGCTGCTTCATCTGGAACTCGAAGCGCTTCTTGTCGTACGGGTCGATTCTCTCGTGAATGCCCAGCGACAGCACGCAACTGGTGCTGTGGTCGATGATGATTTGGCAGTACCGATCGCGGCCCTGCCCCGGCAAGTTCAGCCAACCCTCATACTGGACTATCCGGTACTGACCTTTCTGGAAGGCCGAGGAGTCGATGCCCAGGGACTTGTCAACTTCGGCACGCAGTTCCTGCGATATCTCAGAGTCGTCCCAGTCTGGCGGAACCCGCTTCAGCGCGTAGGCGACATCCTCCCAGCCACCGTCCATCTTGCGCAACTCGTGCGCGTCCATGTAGATGATCTTCGCCACCCACGATACGTCCGAGTAATCGGGCATCGTCGAGACGTGCGTGTTGGCACACACGAACTCGTTCGCCGTCAGAATTTCGTGTCGGTTGCTTTTGTGATTTGGGTCCCAATAGGAGTGGCAGGTGACGTCACCAAAGAGATCGAAAACAAGTAGGCCGCGGTGGCCAATCTGTCTCTTGAAGTCTTTGATGCGTTTACGTATCTGCCAGTTCCCATGAAGGGTGAGCAATTTAGCGATATGCTCGTCATCAGGCCCGATAGGTGTAACTCCAAAGACGTTGGTCCAGTTTCCGAATAGCTCATAACATTGCCTAAATACCATGCGCACCGTGTTCTCCATCAGGAGAGGCACGTGCGCGTTAGATAGCCCTTCGAATTGTTTGCCCTTGCCGTCTAGGTTGCCAGAGAAGTATTTCCAGATGTCAGCCTGGGTCTTGCGCATCTGCTCGCAAGCATCCCAGCTGTCCTTGAAGTTCTGGAGCGCGAGACAGCTCAGGCGCTTGAGCGCCGCTCTACCCTCGGGGTGCCCCTTGAACTCTGAAACTAGGTTGGGCGCGTCTTCGTCGTAGGTGAACTTCTCCTCGACTTTGGTGTCCTGTCCGACCTCAAAAACGTCTTCTTCTTTGGTGTCGTACTCAGCCATTATACGCCATAACCTGTCCCGGTAGCCGCTGGAGCGCACTCCCGATCGTCATCGTCTCGCTCGCGCCGATCAAACTCATGGACATCCATCACGATGCTCCCCCTCCCGCGGCTCGCGTGCGCGCAGGCGTACCCCGTCTCGTCGAACCAGTGCTTCAACCCGCTCTTCTTGTCGGGAATCGTCGAGTCGTTGTCGTCTACCCCGATGCCCGCGAACATCTCGAGCGTCTTCCTGCAGTTCTTGAAGACCATGAGCCCCGGGGGCCTATCCTGGTCATAGTCACGCAGGCGTGCCGTCACACGCTCGGCGTTGCGGCAGATACTCGCCTTGTCGGCGGGTTTCCAGTAGATGCCCTTTGATGCGAACACAGCGGCTTTGCTCTTACCACTGTCCCCACGTTCTTCCCAGAGCTGAGTGTCCGCAGGGCCCGAAAGGCGGCTCTTCTTCTCGATCTTGTTCCAGAACCCGAACTCCTTCTCGATGTCGATCAGGCGCTCGGCGCAGTCCTCATCCTTCATCAGGCGGAAGTTAAACTCATAGAACTTATAGAGATTATCGTCGGGGTCCATCGCGTAGTAGCCGATCGTGCCGGGGGCTTTGAAACCCCAGTCCATCGAGCGGAACTTAGGCCAGTCCCGGGGAATCTTGAAGGCGTCTATGGCATGGACGCTCGGGTTGTAGTCGTCCTCGAAGTAGCCGCCTTCACACGAATTCCAGTCCCCGTAGAGGTACCGAGCCCGCATATGGGCGGGCTTCGAGAGTAGCTTGAACTTGTAGTCCTTGACGAAGGCCTTGTCTGGGTTGTCGTCGAGCCGCGCCGGCAGGAACAGCATGGTCTTGTACCGAAACTCGCCCGTCTCGGGGTCCACGATCTTCCGGCGGAGTATCTTGTTGCCCTCCGGGCATGGGTCGTAGAAGGTCTCCTTGACCCAGCCCGGCGCGGGGTTGCTCATCAGCCGGGTGCGCAGTAGTGGGCGTAGCACCGGGTCCGCGCTCCTTACGCGCGCGTCGAGCTCCTCATACTGCTTCTCGGTGAAGGAGAAGCACTCGTCCAGAGCTAGGTGTGTGTACTGCTTGGAGAGGTAGTCCTCATGGCTGTTCTCCTCGCGGCAATGGCCGAAGGTGTACTTGTAGCCGCTCGTGAAGGTCCAGCAATGGTCTTCCTTCGAATAGACGGCGCCCGGGTCGAACTTGGGAAACATGCGCATCGAGCGAGCAATGTTCTCCTTCAGCTGCGGCATAGAACGCCGCATGTGCAAAGCATGCCCCTCTGACTCACCAGGTCGGATCGGGTATTTGGCGCACAGCGCCTGGACCCAATCCGGGTAGCCCGCTGGGGCCTGCCCCAGCATGCGTGAGTGTTCGATGACTGCTTGAGAGATTAGCGGGTCGAAAAGCAGAGTAAGCGACTTGCCCATCCCGGCCGCTCCGCCCCCCATGACCACATCGGTCGTGGCGCTGTGATAGCGGAGCGCCCAAGGAGACGGCTCATAGATGGAGCGATCGAAGTTCAATTCACTCCCTACTATGCTGGTCCAATATCGCCGCCACGACCGCGAACGTCAGCGAATCACCCTCGCCATCGCCGCCCTTAATCGTGCCACCCAGAGACTTGATACCTACTGTCGCATGCCACGTCCAGCCATCGAATGAAACCGTGCACGTCCTGATGGTAGGGGCAGCGTCCAGCCATCTTTGCAAGACTTCCAAGGCTACTTCCTCTGCTCCAGGTAATGCACGATCAGCTCCACCAGGTCCTGGTCATGCGAGGGCCTGGACCCGTAGGCCTCCCAGAATCTGAACGGCTCGTGAAGCTCCATGCTCCTGAGGCAGGAGTCAGCGCAGCGCGCCACCTCGAGCATCTCTTCTCGACGCATGGCGCGCGTTGGCTTCACTATCGGCTCCCACTTCTCGCCCTTGCCAGCGAACCGCTGCTCGCCTCGATCCACGTAGGCGATACGGGCAATGTCGCCCTCTGACTGCACGACCAGTCCACGCATACCGTCGTCAACGCGCATCATCCTCTCTCCGACCACGAGGCTCATATTCCCAGTTTCTCCGCAGCCTCGATAGCCTCGCTCATCACCTCGGCCACTCTCGGACGAGTCGAGAAGTAGCCGAAGCCCACCTTCAGCTGTCTGGCTGCATCCCAGCAGACTTCCTTGGCCCCATTGCTCATCCGCTCGAACACCTTCCAGTCCGAGGGGATGATGTCCGCCTTTGAGCGCAGTTCCTTTTCAATCGGTCCCATCAGAGTCTCCTTTGCCTGCTCCTTGATCCCGCCGCACAGGTCATGGCCTGCCTGTCCCCAAAACTCAGTCATTTTCTCTCCTTAAACGCTGTCTATGTCTTCTCTCCTTAAACGCTGTCTATGTCTTCTCTCCTTAAACGCTGTCTATGTCAATAACATCATACACTTCAGCGCCAGGGTGCTCCTGGCTGGTCGGTGCTGGCAGGGCGATCTTCACGTTGATCTGATTCAGCTGCCCGCGCCCCGTCTGGTGGCCATATGCGCGCGATATGCTGGTTCTGACCATCGCGGCGAGCTTTATGGCGCTAGGCGCCTGATTTGCCGGCATCCAGCCCGCCTTAGCGACGGCAAGTCGCTGCCGAGCAGCAGTTTCCCCGTATTTCTCGACCCAATCGGTGGGCGGGTCCTGCTGATCGTGTGAAACCTCGAAAAACGCGAGATTCGCCTCGATAACCCCAGTGGCAATGTCGAAAACCCGGTCTTCTATCTCGGCGATGCGCGCCAGGCGCTTTTCTCTGCCCTTTTCCCCAAGGGAATCAGCTAGTTCTGTCTTCTTCTCTAGCTCGACCGTGGATAGGGCCTGAGTAGTTGGGCAAAATGGACGGCCGTTAGCCATAGTACACACCATCATGGCACAACTTCCAGTTGTCGACGACCTGGGCATTTTCGATATCCCTGAGAAAGTCCAGGGAGAACGCGTCCTGTGCAGAGACCTGGCGCGCTTCCTCCGCTGCCGCTGGGACGAGGTGACTAGCTACGCCAAGGACAGGCAATGTTTGCATAAAATGCTCGAGGTAAGGTGCAAGTACGTCTACTACGTCAGCCCCTACGTGGCTGCTCGCATCATCGTGTATGTCCGCGCCATGCAGGAGCAGCGGAGACAGGCAGCTAAGGGCAGGAAGCGAGTCAAGCGGGTGCCCTCTCAGCCATGAGGGCGCACATGGCCTCGTAGTGGTCCTCGGGCGTCAGCCAGGGGTCGAAGGGGGAGACGACGATCGCCTCGGCGTCGCCATCCCAGGTCCGCTCGAGCGAATCGGCAGTTCGTGGATGCTTCAGCGCCAGCGTCCGCATCATTGCGCGTATCTGGTCGTTCATTGGGTAGGGAACCGTGGGGAACGGGGTAGTTTCGGCGGCGTCCATTCACAGGAGAACTTGGTCTTCTTTTGGTCTTGTCGCTTCTGGTACCAAAAGAGCGGGACGCAGACCTTGCCGCGCTCGCCGAGCCGAAAGATGGTGGTCCCTTGGGCCAAGCACTTACGAGGTATCCAGAGCTCGGCATCAGGAGCCAAGTCGTCCAAGAACTTGACCAGGACAGCCCGAGGAGTCTCCTTGGTCAGGAGCGCATACCCGAGGTCCACGATCCTCTCAATCCTGTACTGCTGCACAGCTCATACACTACATCGTCCTGACAGAGCTGTCTAGCGGTCAAGTTTGACGTAGGCACATCGTAGAAAGTGAATGGTAACCATACGAGACTGCTGGTGTCTATCTACTAACTTGACAGTTGCGAGCCACAGCCATATGCCTAGCGGCAGCGTTGGCGTGTCGCGGAAACTCCGGTGGTGTGTATCTATTCGTCTTTAGCAACTGAGAGAAGGACCTAGTCCAGCGACTCTGTTCCTCTCTGCTTCTAAAGTCCACCATGTCTTTCTGGTCTCCCTAAAGCCCTGAGAGTTTTGATTTATTTGGCCCATTGGGTCCCAGTCTGCAGCGTGAGATGGGTGAGATGGGGTCCGCCCCCACCTCCCACATCTTCACAACCCCACCGGTACCCGGGGTACAGCAGCTGCGGTCTGATGTAGGTGAGTAGCGTACATCATCCGATAGGCTGCTTGGCTGAGCAGCACTGAGCAGATGTTCGAGAAACGCCCTTGACAGACAGAGAGTGGGTTGACTGGTGTACGGACGGTGCTAGATTGAGGGTGTGCAAGAGTTGCACTGTTGAAGGAGATGAGAGACATGAGCGGGATGAAGTGCTCCGGTTTTGAGGGTTCCGATCCTGAATGCGTACTTTCGGTAGGTGTTGATGACTCGGCGCAAACTTTGCGCGCAAGTGCAGAATCTGCGTCGGCTGTAGCGGCCGGCTCGGTGGACAAGGGTGACCTTGTGAGCTGCATCGAGGCATGCAAGGCCCGCATCGCAGCGGGAGCCTCGCTCGAGTACGTCCTCGGGCTGGCGTGGAACGCCGGCTTCATCGAGGGCGACCGCGACACCGCGCGCTCCGAGGCTGACAGCGAGTTCGACCGTCGAGTCGAGGAGCTCAATAGGGAGCTGGAGAATGTGGAGCGGGCTCGTTCGAACTCGGAGAGCTGGGAGCCATGATGAGCCCGCGTGCTACTGCGGCGAGCTGCTCACGTTCGACCCTTCGGATGAGCTGACCGGGCCCCCCTTCGGGGGCCTCGCTCTGGACGGCATGAGCGGCGCGCCAAAAAGGCTCTCATGCTGCCCGGAGCAAGGCCAACGAACCATTCATCAGAGAAAACAGGGAGATACACATGTTCAAGCAATTCGGATTCATGGTGGTATTCGCCGTCGTCATCAACCTGGCCTTTTGGCTGGGACTCGCTTACGGCGTGTTCGCAATCGCTCGCCACTTCGGGGTGCTCTGATGAAACCATTCATCACTTTGCTGGCGTTCGGCGCCGTTCTGGCGGGGCTTTTGACGGGCTGGGTGCAGGCTTGCGAGACCGTGCCTCGTGAGGGCGTGACGACCGTTGCTCACGTGAGGGCGTCGTGAGCATCATCATCGCTACCCACTACGTCCGCTCGCCTTACGAGCGCTGCCTCGAGGCGGGAGAGACACGCCGGTTCGGTACCAGGGCTGCGGCTGTCGCATGGGCTCGCAGCGTCCTGCCTCCGATCGTGACCACTAACGACTGCTACTGGCGGGACGTGGGGCGCGGCGAGAGCGTCGAGCTGAGCACGGAGCGCCCGTCGCGTCTGGGTTACGGTTTCACGCGCGGTCGCTGCCGTGCCAAGTCCACGACGCCAGCCGGCACAGTCGAGGCCCGCGTTGTCCTAGTGCCTAGCGTTGGGGAGTTGGGGTGGACGCCATGAACCCACACGGACGCTACTTCCGCTTACCAGATGCACGCAACCCGGTACCTGCCTACATCACACCCCTCATCACGACCTGTCCGAGCTGCCAAGACCACTCGCTCGAGTACACTGAATACCCGGCTACGGCCTGCGCTTTCCCGGCCGAGCACTACAGGGAGTGCGAGACATGCGAGCAGTACTCACAGGACGAGATGGCTGCTTGGATACGAGAAGGGATCGAAGAGGCCATCTTTCTTCGCAACGACACCGGTCCTGTGTACCGTACCGACTTCGCAGAACAGGACGACGAACCATGACCCCCAGGGATGAGTGCTCGGAGATGATTCAGGCCATCATCGCCAGGCTAGAAGCCCCACGTCGAGAGGCAGAGGCGGCTTACCAGGCTGCCGAAAGAGCCAAGGTAGACGCCTACAACAAGGCTAACCCTCACAACCCATGCGACGGCGTCATTGACGGCGCAATGGCCCTGGGAGGCGCCCTGGTTGTCGGAGCGTTCTGGCTCCTAGTCATCCTGGCTCTAGCGGCCGTGGCATTCTGAGCTTAGGACGAGCATGACACAAGAAGAAAGACAGGCGCTAAGGGATCAGAACGCTACCAGCCTTCAAGAGGCCGAGAAACGCAACCCGGTCAAGCCGGGCAAGTACCAAGACAATCGTTTCAGCGACGACAACGTGCGCACCATGCGCGAACAGGCGCTGGCGCGCCACAGGGCACGCATCATCGACAGGCTGGGTATGCGCCCTGAACACGAGTGCGCCAAGCCTTACACAGACACGACGGACGAACTAGAGCGGTTCTTGCTGCTCACCATGCAGAACGACTGAAGAGAAAGGGTGGACACCATGATGTTGATCACTAGAGACCTAGTTGCCTCACTGAACCCATGCGACGAATACGACGTCGAGAAGCGCGCTGAGCTAATCCCGGAATCGGGCGTCTACATCTGCGACTCTCTGCCTGTCCTGTTAGGGCTACCACATTGCGACTGCCGCTGGCTTCTGGCTAGACTCCTGCCAGTGCCACAGCGTGTGCTGTGGGCTAAAGCCTGCGCAGAACGCGCTATAGGCTACGCTGATAAGGCGAGGGGGGCGGAGGCGGAGTGGGCGGAGTGGGCGGCGGAGTGGGCGACGGAGACGGCGGCGGAGTGGGCGGCGGCGGCGGCGGAGTGGGCGGCGACGGCGGCGGAGTGGGCGGCGGAGTTGGCGGCGGAGTGGGCGGCGGAGTTGGCGGCGGAGTGGGCGGCGACGGAGCATAAGCTGGCCGTCGAGCATGCCGTCGCTTTGCTGTGTGAGGTGCCCCATGCGAGGTGACCTATGGGTATTCGTTTGCGAGGCCGCACTCGAAGACCGGCAAGACTTCATTCGCAGACTCAGGGAGAGACCCATGAAGCACGCGACTGAGGCTGAGAAGATAGCGCATGAGAGTGCGCTTTACCATGCACAGAGAGACATCATCGAGATCTGCGCTGATCTGGAGAAAGCCAGGGGACAATGACCAAACTGACATCTGAAGAGATTCTAGCTCTAGCCAAGTTCGACGTCGGCGTACTAACGGCGCCTGTAATGTCTGCCATCGGTAAGCTGATGAGTAATTATGCTCTGCTTCTCGAACTGAGCAGGCGGGGAGTGTTGCCTGATACCGGAGAGAAAGAAGAGGGGGAGACATGACTCAACTAAGACTACTGGCGCCAGTGCGCCCACAGAACCCACGACACATCGCTAACCAGGCCCGTATTCTGGCCTACGATACTCAGCGCGAGTTGAGCACCACCAACAAGCAGATTGTCATACTGTGGCTCGCTGTCATCGCCCTGGCCCTGAAGGTGTGCCTGTGATGCTCATTACACGAGAACTGGTTGCCTCGCTAAACCCCTGCAATGAGTACGGACCCGAGAAGCGCGCGCTAGAGGCGGCCCACAAGGCCAGGCGTGGGCTATGACCGTCCTGCAATTCAAGCCACGCCAAGACGTGCGTCAGTCGCCCAGGCGCCTAGCGCACAAGCCTGCGTGCTCCGTAGTGCCGATAACTCGCAACTCTTACGCCCTGTACGTGGCAGCATGCGCGATCGACGACAAGGAGCCTGGGCGCGCAGCCATCATGTACAGGGCTGTCTTGGTGAGCCACCCAAAGCACGCCCCGTCGATGGTGAACCTGGGCAACATCAGCTTTCGCAAAGGCGATTGCAAGGCCGCAAAGGCCCTGTACAGGCAGGCCATAGAGGCCCAGCCCTCTCTGCCTGAGGCCCACTACAACCTGGGCTACATGGCCCTTGAATATGGCGAGCTGTCGGATGCGGTAGCTCTGCTCGAGACGGCCGTGGCGCTAGACCCGGCATTCAAGGATGCGCACGAGAACCTGGCTCATGCCAGAAAGCGCCTGGCTCGAGCTATGGCGGGCGCTTCCAATCGAACGACGTGAGGTCGAGGGATTGGGACCAACCACGCTCGACCACCCGCTGCAACCTGGATTGCCTGGCCTCCAGGGCACCTAGGCGCGCTTCCAAGGCGTCTAGGCGCCTGTGGGCCATCAGGTTCTCGACGCCCGCCCAGGCCATCATGAGGCCACACAGGGCCAGGACAAATCCTAGCCCGAGTCCGCTCACCAGCCTCTCGCCTTTGCCATTGCTGCGTTGAGCTTAGCACGCTCGATTATCCGGTGCTCCTCCGCTGCCACGAGCCGCCTAACCAGGTCGCTCATGTTCGTCTTGGCCCACTTGGCCATTGCCTTGATTCGCTCGCGCTCTTCTGGCGTTACGCGAATGTCTAGGCGTACGTCGCTACGCTGCGCTGCGTCTTTCCGATGTGACATGACGGTGTGTACACTACCCCTGAACCCGCGATCACGCAATGACCCATACAGAATCACTTGACGCATGTAACGTTTCAGGTAACGTAACGACCATGGGATACACCAAGCTATTCAGCTCACTTGTCATGTCCTCAGTTTGGAGAGCTCCAGACCACGTGCGCATCGTCTGGATCACCATGCTCGCTCTCAAGGACGAGCGTGGCGAGGTGAGGGGATCGGCTGGCGGTCTGTCGGACGCTGCTCGAGTAAGTCGAGAGATGTTCGAGGATGCTGTGCGCGTTCTGGAGTCGCCCGATCCGGACAGCTCCAACCCAGAGAACGAAGGGCGAAGGATAGAGCGCATAGTGGGCGGGTGGTTCGTCTTAAACCACTCTCATTACAATAGGTTAATGAGCGCAGACGACATTCGAGCCAAGAACGCTGAGCGTCAGCGTAGGTTCAGGCAGTCACGTCAGCCATCACGTGATGTAACGGATGTAACGGATGTAACGCCATCAGATCAGATCAGATCAGACCAAAACAGATCAGATCAGACCAAAACAGATCAGATCAGAGATCCAATATCGATTGGAGTAGTAGTCGCCGCTCCTACGCCCGCCGCCGTCGCAGAGCTGTACGACTCGCTGTCGCGACGCAAGAGCAAGAGCAAGCGCATCACATGGCACTTCGTTCCCGAAGACTGGGAGCCCAACAAGAAACACCGCGACAAGGCTTTCGAGATGGGGTGGACGACCGGAGAACTCGTGGAGGAACTGGGGAGATTCAGGGCACATGAGTTCAAGGTGCCCAAATCGGACCCTGACAAGGCTTTCACCGCCTGGATGGCCTCCGAGATTGCCAAGCAGGGAAAGGGGCTAGGAGGTGCCACCAGGGCCCGGCAAATGGGCACGTCGCCCAACAGCAGCGTCTACGCCCACATCTTCAGGAAAGCCACAGAAGGAGAGTAGAGAGGTATGACCAATTCAGAGTGTTACAGACTCATCGGGGTTCTGTTCACCAGCTTCCCCAATTCCAAGCTCAGCCAGGAAAACGCAGACGCTTATGTAAGCGGGATAGCTGACCTGCCGTTCGACGCGGCCAGCAAGGCCATCGATCGCCTGCGTAAGACTTCCGATCCGTTCCTGCCAAGCATCGCCAGCATCCGCCGGGCTGCCGCCGATGTCGTCCTGGGTCCCGCCCGCTCGGGCGAGGAAGCGTATGGCGTGCTGCTCGAGGCTATCCGCAGGTATGGGCAATACGAGGCGCCTAAGTTCAAGGACCCGCATCTGACTCGAGCCTTGGGCGTCTGGGGCGGCTGGGTTCAGGTCTGCCTAAGCCCAGAAGACGACCCGGGCGGGCGGGCGCGCTTCATCGAGCTCTATGAGAGCCTGGTGAGGCGCGAGAGGGACGACATCGTGTCGGGCATACCATTGCCTGCTCCGCGTGGCAGCGAGTACGCTTTGCCAGAGGGAAAGGGGCCGAAGAATGGCCGAAAACCTATCCGCTGAGATTGACGCAGTCATCCTGAACACTGCTTATGGCCTGGCTCGCACCAACAGGCTCGAGCACGATGGCGTTATCTGGTGTTGGAACTGCTCAGAGAAGCGTGCGCTGATGCCGTCCCTGCACTGCCATGTCTGTTTGGCAGCGAATCACCGGCGCGAGAACAGGATAGCGCCATTGTGTGTGAACCGGGCGCAGACAACCGCTGATGTGGAGGCATGCAAATGATCGTTGGTTTCGCCTTAGGAGTTTTGACCTGCATAGTCAAAGACTGTATCGAGGTAGTCCAGGCTGGCAAGTGCGTGCCTGGGGAAAAATTGGATGCGTGCACTTATTGCCCGAGGTCTGGGCTGAAGGCTTACGCCGTCAAGGAGTACCCGTTGCCGTGACACGCCGAAAGAAACCTGACGCTAGGCAGCTACCGCTCATCGATGAGTCGTGCCCACATCACGGGCCAGAGAACGTGTGCACTGCATGCCCACAGCGCTACAGTACGGATGGGCATGGGTTCGTGCATCCACGAGATGCCAGTGGACGCGAGCCGCTTCGTAGGTGCGACCACTGTGGCCTCTACAAGACGCGAGCCACATGGAGCCTAACCGACTACTTCTCCTGCCGTGATTGTGCGACAGCCTTGAACAGGGAGCGATGAGATGAAGCTGATACAGTTGTCCGCTGGGTTGTACGCGATGGTTGACGACGAGGACTTCGAGGCGCTGAACGCCCACAAGTGGTCTGCTGCGAAGAGGAAACACACCCATTACGCGGTGCGTACGCTCACGGGCGGAAGACTGGTATACATGCACCGCGTTATCCTAGGGGCTGCGCCAGGCACAGATACCGACCATGTTGACCGCAACGGGCTGAATAACCAAAGAAGCAACCTACGCAATGCGACTAGACAGCAGAACCTTTTGAACCGTGGCAAACGCAAAGGCACTGCGTCTATCTTCAGGGGAGTATCGCCTAACCGCGGCCGATGGGGTGCGTGGTACGCCGGGCGTTACATCGGTGGTTTTGACCTGGAGACGGACGCTGCCTGCGCCTACGACCGTCACGTGTTGGAATTGTGCCGAGAGTTCGCTCAGCCCAATCTATGGCGAGGGACTCTGTGATCAAAGACTGCGCAGTGGCGCTCAACAAGGAGAGAATGGGAACCAAATGAAGAGAATTATTGCCGCCCTGATAATTGTAACGGGCTGTGGAGATGAACCAGATGACGGCGTATGCATATTCCGTGGAAGTTATGACATTGGGCTGACCCCACGGGTTAGCGGATGTCAATATCTATCTGAAGGATCATTCTTCTTGGACGAAGAAGGGGAATGCAGCTCCGGCATAGACCAGCTGTCACTGGAAGGCGTATGGCAGCGCGGGTTCATATCATGCGAGCCAGGCGATCCTGTGGTTAAGTGCGCCGGCTTCTTGAATGATGCAAATGGGTGCTCGTGGGACCTGTATATGAGACGGATTGTCCAGCCATGAGCGTCAATATTCAAGTGCCGGGATGGGCCGATCAAATGGGCCTGGCATTGGCCAGCAAGGACGAGGGCGTGCGAGCGGAGGCCATCGGCCTACCACGCCTCCGCTGCTTCCGTCGCAGCGCAACCAAGGACGCTCAGAGCTGTAGCCGTGGTGGCGAGCTGGGAGCGATAAGTCGAAATGCAAAACGCAAGTTAGGAACAAAGAAGGAAACAACATGAAAACAATACCATTGGCAATCACACTGGGCCTCGTCGCATGCGGGGCCCCGATCGACGATGAGGACATTGGGGAAGACGAGCTCGGTCAACTCGAGCAGGGGATGAGCGCACCCACCACGCCCACCTACCAGTATGGCACGCGGACAGCCACGGCGCGCGGGCGCTGCAACAAGACTGCGGCAGGCCAGGTCTGCCAGGTGCCGCCGACGAAGGCGATCAATTGGACATTGACCGCTGACCTGCTCCATTACTTCCCTGGTACCGAAACGCATGCCGTCATCAACGGCTTCGATGCTGCCACAAACTTCTCGTTCACGGAGATTCCGCAGGCAGATCTTCTGCCACAGCGGCACATTAGCATCAGCCTAAATGACGACGCCTGTGGCACAGTGGGCACCGCTAGCAACGACGTCCGCAACTACTCGTGCTTCAACTGGTCTGCCCCGAATGGCATGACCGAGGTAGCCGGCACCGTCGGTAGCTACCAATGGTCGCTGCTGTGCAACATCACGCTTGACGTGACGGCAATCAATAACAAGGGCACGAACGCAAGCCAGCGCGGGTTCTTTACGCGGCACGCGATAGCGCATGCTGTGGCGGGCTGCCTGGGCCTAGGCAACCGCACCGAGGCCAGCGCAGTGGCGACACGCCAGGACATGAACAGCGGCGTCGAGAGGTCGGCGCTTACGTCCGGCGAGATCTGCACGCTCAATGCTTTCGCCTCCGGGACGCCGACCGTGTGGGGTAGCGGCGGGGTTTGCCCAACCGATTGAGGCCTTGACTTCCCGGGGACCGTCCGTACAATGAGAGCAGTAGCAATAGATGTCGGATGAACGACGGTGCTTGTGTGGGTGCGGGCGGTCCCTCGAGGGGAGGGACCCAAAGGCGCAGTATGCTAGGCCTTGTGTCGAGCTTCGAGAGAAGGCGCGGCGCAAGACCAAGGACGCCAGGTACAAAGACAAGGTCCGCCACAGTAAGCACAGCAAGCTAGTGGAGAGCCAGCGCAAGAGCTTGGACAATGGAGCACATCATGTGGTGGGCCGCAGGGACCCGTCGGACCCCGTTCGTGATGCACGGAAGATGTGCCCAGTCTGCTTGGATATGTCGTGGATACGTGTTGGTGTATGCGTTGGATGCGACAAGGCATTCGAGCTCGAGCCAAGACCAGAGGGGTTGAGTCCGATGCAATCGAACATGGGATCGCTCATTAGTGAGGGTAGACTGTACGGCTATTCAGGAGTTGGAGGTGGACACCATGGAAAAAAAGCTTGACGGATTGGCGCTGCTTAGGGCGCCGTTCCCTGATAATCAGGTCAGCCAGCTGCCAAAGGGGACCAAGGAACAGAATACGTGCCCCGCTTCAGAGAAGCGGAACTGTGATGTGTGCGGAGGATGGCACCATCCTAGGGTTAGGCATCTTAGCTATGTTGGGCACGCTGCGCTGACTGACCGTCTGCTAGACGCAGACCCTCAGTGGTCTTGGGAGCCCATGGCTCTGACTGTAGATGGACTGCCCCGCTTCGACGCCAGCGGCGGATTGTGGATCAAGCTGACCGTGTGCGGCGTAACCCGCCTCGGGTATGGGCACGCCAAAGCCAAAGGCGAAGACTACGCAGATATTGGATCACGCGAGAAAGAAGTGATTGGAGATGCCCTGCGCAACGCAGGGATGCGCTTCGGGGCAGCGCTGGACCTGTGGCACAAGGGCGAGCTGCACGCGCACCAGGAGGAGGAACGCAGCGAGTTGAGGCACGTGCTGCCAATAAATGAGCCTAGGCACGTTCAGGGCATCGATAGGTTCGCTGGCGAAGTGGCGCCAACTTTCCAGAGTCTGGGCTGGGTCAGCGACGCTGACGAGTCGCTAGCGGCTGGGGCTACCCCTGAGGACACGGCCATTGCTCTGCTGTCCGCATTCGATCGGGCCAAGACCGCAGCAGATGTTGAGGCGGCCAATGAGGCCATCAAGGAAGCGTGGCCTCGCATACGGGGCGTGACAGGCATCACGGAATCAGCCAAGGCCATGCGGGTGAACGCCAGGCTCAGAATCAAGGGCTCGTGAAATGCTGGTGCTCGTTGACCTAGGCCAGCTGTTTTGGTCGTCAGCATACGGCGGAGCTCAGCCGATGCTTGGATACGAACAAACCCTGGAAACGCTGGATTGGTATCGGCGCGAGTATTCGCGCATCGTGGTGTGTGCTGACTCGCCGCGAAGCATCCGCAAGGAGATGTCGGCAGAATACAAGGCAAAGCGACCGGTCAAGCCGCAGCCTGCTGTAGAGGCGCTGGCGGGCGTCATAGCCCGCGTCAAGGCCTGGGGAATGCCCCTAGTGATGGTGGATGGCTGGGAAGCAGACGACGTCATCGCCACTCTGACGTCGCAAGCTTGGCCTGAGACGGTTCAAATCATCGGTACGGAGAAGGACCTGTACTGCCTCATCGAGGATGGTCGCGTAGGGCTGGTGGGCAAGAAGGGCCCAATCGACAGCGCTGGATGTTACGACAAGTTCGGTGTGGCGCCATCTCAGATGGTAGACTGGCTGGCTCTAGTGGGCGACGCATCTGACGGTGTGACGGGCTGCGAAGGATGCGGGCCAGCGCGAGCCACAGCGCTTCTGGAGCGCTTCGATAGCCTGGTTGGCATAATGAATGCGAAGCATGAGGAGATATTGGCGGTAGACGGAGTTGGGAAGAAGACGCTTGCGGGCCTGCTGGAATGGGACCACGAGAAGACGCTGAGCCTGCTACGCATGAACACGGCTTTGCCGATAGACCTAAACGAGATACTGGGAGACAACAAATGATAGACAGTGAAGATTACGAGAGGCTTAGTATGGTGTGCGATGAGGCGGACGAGATGCGGAAAAAGTTGGAGTCTCAGCTCCGCTTGGCCGTGGACGGCCGAGACTTCGTGCTAGACAAGCTTGTCGAAGCCAACGACCGGATTGCCGAGCTGGAGATTATGGTCGACCAGCATGCCTGCGCCAAATCCGAAGCCGCGTCCCTGCGCGCGCTATTGCAAGAAGCCATGTTGTGCGTGCCGTCCGGATTGAGTGCTCGCATCCTTGATGAGCTGTCTGGAGAAAAGTCATGAAGTGCAGGTGTCAGACGCAAGCGATAGGTTCTGAGAGCTGGGAAGAGGCCCATGCGCGCCTGGCCCAAGAATTGGCCACTGCGGTGTGCGAAGCCGCGGACCTGCGCTCGGAGGTGGCGGAGCTCGTCAAGTGCAATGGCAGCCTGGCCGCACTCAACGGCGACCTGCGCCGCGAGGTCATTGCTGCGAACAAGGCTTGCGACCTGGCCAGCGGCTCGCGAGACGCGGCACTCGCAGAAGTGGAGCGCTTGCGACGAGAGCCCGCATTCGAACTGGGCTACGCTGACGGTTGGCTTCAAGGGCAGCGTGACGCGCCAACCAAACAGCTGCAGTCCACCCTCGCCGAGGCGCGCGCGTTGCTCGAGCAAGTGTATGACGTCGACGATCGCTACATCGGGCGGAAACTTGACGACGACATCGGCACCTGGTTCCTCAACAACCCCGAGGTGAAGTCATGACTGAGCGACATCCGGCATTCAGGCAGGAAAAACCAAGAACGGGCAGACATCCTGCGTTCTGCAACAGAGGGACAACGATGAAGGGTAGCGACGATCAGCCGCATTCCTTGACGCCGGTGCAGAGAGAGCATGTGCTGCACTGCATCGAGGTCAACTGTAGGCCGTCGATGTACGTGCTAAAGAAACTGCTGCGCCTGCATGACGAGCGCACTGCGGCGTGCCAGCATTTGATGCGACAGATGAACCTGATCGGCGACCCGGAGCTAGGATGACCGTCTCGGAAGTGATGAAGCGCGTCCGTATTGCTGGCTACGCATGGCCAGCAGACGGCGAGGAAGGCCCGCGAAACCGAGGCGAATGCGTCTACTGTGGTGGTCCGTGCGGAGGAGTCACCATGAATTGCGAGGCCAGGGTGTTCCACGATGCTCAGGCGCTGAGGGGCGATGCGCGCTAGGAAGGTGGACGCCAACCAGAAGGCGCTGCGTGACGCCTGGCTAGCGATGGGCGGCAGCTGGCTGGTGATCTGCCCAGAACAAGGCGGGGAGCCCGATGCGCTCGTTGGGTTCCAAGGAATGGATCAGTTGGTCGAGATCAAGCTGCCGCTGGGCAAAAAGGGCGGCACTGCCCACTCGAAAGTTAGCCCCGATCAGGCCAAGTGGCACGCGTCCTGGAAAGGAAGGCCGGTGGTAACGGTGCGCACGCTCACGGATCTGCTGATCGCTTTCGGGCGGGAATGGCTATGACCCTGGACTTGACGGCCTTGACGCGGGCCCTCTCGCGCTTCACCTCGTCCCACAGCTCGAGCGCCAGTACGTAGGCGCTACGGACCAGTGAGGCCACCCCGCGCAGGGTCACCCGGCAGCTCCCGTCAGGATGTTGATCAGACTCTGGATGGGGCCGACCAGGTTGGGGCGGAAGGCGCTGGCAATCTGCGCTGCCACCGTCAGAACGAGCGTGGCGACCCCGAGCCACTTCGTGGCGCCCACCACCTTGGCGCCAGCCGACTTCTCCACAGCGGCCACCCTGGGCACCTGGTCCGTCAAGATAGCCCGGACCATGGAGAGCTCAGAGTGGAAGGCGTCTAGGCGGTCGTTCAGGTCGAAGCGAACCAGCGTAATCTGACGACTCAGATCCTCGAGCGTAAGCTCCGAAGGGACCAGAACGGGACGACGCGGCGGGCGCGGAAAGTCGCTCACGAGCAGGCCTGAAAGATGAAGCTGGCCGCGAAGAAGAGCGCCAGCGAGACCACCCACGCGGTCAGAATCTGTGAGATTGGGCCCGGTACGTCAGGGATGGTCATGTGGCGTAAGACTACGCCCTGCTCGGCCCGTGAGCACCACTTATTTACCTGGCCTTAACCCTGGAACGCGCTAATATTGTGTGTACAGTGGTTAGAAACGAGAGGTTATCGCCTTGCGGGATTTCAAAGAAGCCATTTGGCCGATTCTCCTTTGGTTTGCCTGGGGGATGCTCCTGGCGGCCATCGCTATGCAGATGGGGTGCGGCCCGCAGCCTCCGCCCGATCACATCAGCATCTCGAGCGACTTCTCGACGCCAGAGGCTGAAACCATTCGGTCCGCGATCGACGACTGGTGCGATGCGGTTGGCTGGTGCCCGCTCGAGGTAATCAGGGCGGAGCGCGGTCGAGTACTGTTGCTAGACGACCTTCCAGAGCGTAAGCCGTGCCCGGTCGGTACCACCTGCAGCACCGCTGCCAACAACGACGGGGACACGATCAAGGTGGCGCGCAACCGCATGGCTGCCGAGGACATGACTCAGCTCTGGGTGGCTGTGGCCCATGAGATTGGGCACTACTGCATACGTGGGCACACGGGGACCGGGCTGATGGCGGAGTACCATCGGATTGGCGACCCAGTCGAGATAGACCAGGTCGCCATCAATGCCTGGCGCGCCGGCTGCGACTGACACGTGCACCCAAGCCCGACTGGGCCGCCGCAGGTTCGGCAGACCACGGGTGTCACTTGATGGTTTGCCCGCCGACACCAAGGCGTTGGGCCAGCCCAAGGTAGGCCGCCTCAACCGCTGCCAGTCGCTTCTGGAGTTGCTGAATGGTCTCACACTGCGGCCGTGGCTCATGCGATAGACAGCAAACAGTGCAATACTTTAGCGCGACCATTGGGGGATTACAGGACGCACATGAGGGATAGATATAGTGGCCGCCCTGGCAATAATGGGCAGTCATTTCACTGCCTTGAGGACGGCGATGAAGTCCTGGCTGAAGTTCCAAGTACGGTCGAATCTGTGCTGCTGGTCGAGGTTCTTGCGAGCGATCCACTTCTGCTTGTCGTCGCTCGAGTCAGCGCGCAGGGCCATGATCTTGTCCTCCTCCGTCTCCGGGTCGACCTGGATGGTGGGCTGCACCGTGCCTACCCAGTTGCAGGTGGCGCCGTAGTGAGAAACGCCCATGCCCGTCCGTCCCTCGGTTGAGAGGTAATGAATCATCGTGTGCGGGATGAAGCGCCGGTGGGTGGGGTCTTGGAACGCGCGCACGCTCTGCAGCGCTGGCCACTGTACCGTGAAGACTGCCCCGGGCTTGGCGATGCGGAAGGCTTCATCGAAGAAGAACAGCAGGGCGTCTAGCCTAGGGCCTGGCATCCCGCCGGGTATGTGGGGATGCACGTAACCAGCATCTATGTGCTCGATAAAGTGGGACGATCTAAGTTCGTCGACGGTGCTCTCCAGAATGGGCCATTTCTGGCCGCTACACAGGTCGAAGGTGTAGTCGGTCTGACCCGGCACGATATCCACGCCCTTGAAGCCTGGCGCTGGCCGTGGCCCGCTGCCTAGGTCCAGGCGTAGCGGCTCTGGCTCGCGGTAGATGGTGGGTGTTTTTCTCTTGAGCTTTCGTTTGGTTGCCATCTCTCTCCTAGTCAGTAAACCACCACTGGGTTAGCGGTCCAGTCGGCGTGGCCCACGCGCACGCGTGCGTCGACCGCGAAGCGCTTACCGACAGCACAGGCCTTCGAACAGAAGTGCAGGTCCTGCGTGTTGTGCGGGTTAGTCTTGAACCAAGGCCGCGGTACGTCCTTGAACATACTAAGCTTATACAAGCTGCAACCCATCGCGATGCCATTGCAAGGCACGACCATCCCCTGCTTGACGGCTGCACTCATGTCCCGAGGGCGGAAGTCCAGCACGCCGGTGCGCTGGAACTCGACCGGGTCCCCGTAGCACTGGCCCATCGCCATGTCCCCCTTCAGGAAGTAGAGCCCGCCCACCGCGTCGAAGGGGCCCAGCTCTATCGCCTCGAGCAGCAGCGTAATGGCGTCAGGCGGCAGCAGGTTGTCGTCTTCGACCGTGAGCAGGTACTTCCACTTGCCCAGCTCGGTGTGTGCCAGGACGGCCGCCAGCTGCTCCTCGTAGGCCTCTCCTACCTCAGCCCCCGTGACGTGGAACTTGGCCCGCTTCTGGTTCATCGGGTACTGCAGAGCATCCATGGCCTGCACGAACCGGGTGTGGAGGAAGGGCGTCCGGCTCGGGATGATGATGACCATCGAGTTATCCCGGTAGCTGGCCTTGGACACGTGCTCGACACGCTCGAAGCCCAGCGGGCTGAGCCCCTCGACGGGGAGCCAGTCCGCCGAGGGCTTCTTTGCTTTCGTCACCGGTCTGTCCGTACCATCGCACGGGCCGGTGGTCAAGAAGGGTTAGCCGTAGGTCAGGTCGTACACGGGCCCGGTGGCCCCGAAAACGTCGACGTACAGCACGCCAGCGCCCTCGAAGTCGAACGCGCCCTGGACGGAGCCCGTCGCTGACCCGGGCAGGATGGCCGAGGTCTGGCTGGTGAAGGAGCCCAGGCTGTCGGTGGAGTCCAGGCGGACTTGGATGGCCGTGCCGCCGAGCGGCGTGTTGATGCCAGCCCAGTAGGGGACGCGAGACAGGACGCCCGAGCTGCCGATGGTGGCGCTGGAGTAGGGACCGGTCTGATTTACGATGTGGGTACTCATTGACGGCGGACCGTATCAGGTTCCCGTCTGGACTTTCCAGTCGTATTCGACCGGAAGGCCCAGGGAATCTACGAAGAACTGTCCGTTGAATGAATCGGCGCACTCATAGACGAAGCTTCCGCTAATCGCCCCAGCGGCGGAGCCAGGCAGGATGGCGCTAGTCTGTGTGGTGGGGAAGGTCAGCGAGTCTTCGCTTTCAAGCCTGGCCTGTAGTGCCGAGCCCGCCGCAGGTGTGCGGATCCCTACCCAATAAGAAATGGTCAAGACGCCTGTCCCGGACACCGTTTGGGTGATCGATCCAGTGACGTGATCGTTTTGGAAGAGTTGCATAAATGCAGACGCCAACGGCGCAAGCGGGTCTCATTAAATTAACCGCTACGCTATCCCCAAGCGCCAGCCATCAGAGCCTGGACAGACAAGGCTGGGATAAAGGCCATGAGTGCGGCACTGGCGGCTGAGGTAGCCTGTAGGTTCGAAGACACGAAGCTAGCCGGCAGCGCACCAGTAGTGAAAGTCACGTACCCCCCGAAGGGGTTGCCTCTGGAGTTGGCCACGTTAGCCACGCCCACCAAACCAGAATGGGCCAGGAACCCGGCATTCGCGTCACCGTGAAACGCCCCCCTAGGGTCGTTCGAGCTGCCCTGGCTAGCCAGTAGCGCCACCCAATATTGGCCAGCAGATAATCCCGTCGCCGCTGACCAATCAGTCTGATTGAACTTGAGCCAACGTGGGCCCTGCATCAGATTGCTCTGACTATTGGAAGAGGCGGAGAATGTACGCGACGCGCTGTTCACTAGGGTAAGCGTGCCAGCCGTGCCGCTCACCACAGAGTACAGCCCGATCCGTACCGTTAGAGAATAGTTGGAGTTGGACACGGTCGTGCCAACTCCGGCGCGCGTACTATCGAACGTCTGCCCAACATACCAGTCTCCGATTGATAGGTCATTACCGCGACCAAACGGAACCAGCGGGGCGCCCTTGAACGGCTGGAACAGGTAGGGTCTGTTGTGGAACGAACTATAGTTAGAGAAGGCGGCCCCAGTGATTCCGTTCCACTGCCCACCTAGACGCGGCGGGTCGTAATACATTGAGAGCTGAGAGCCGGCCATCTCAGCGTTGACGCGCAGGTTATTGCGCCCGTCGCCAGCGGGGAAGATGGTTAGGTTCACCGTGCCGGCGCTGACAGAGTTGCCGGGAGCGCTGATAGCCAACGGAGCATAGCTTGCTGTGAGCTGTACGAAGCGACCGTCAGCATTGGATGTAGATTGGGCGTTGAACGTGATGCCATTGGCGTTGTTGAACACGATCTTAGTCATGCCCGAGCCTGCCGTGTCAGTCGCGTTTAGATTGTCGCCTACGCGAATCACGGCTGTGGCGCGCACGATACTCGACGCGCTCATATCGAACATGACGTTGTTGGTAAGCGCCAGCGCCGCTGCGCCAGTCAGCGCGGTTCCTAGGCTGGAGAATAGCACTGTCCCGCTGGTTGCCGTCTGCGTGCCGGCAGCCAGCGCTATGCCGCCGCCAGCTGCAGCGTCCACGCTGGCCGTGATGGTCGAGCCATTGATTCCAAACGACACGCCACTGCCGTTGGCAAAGCTGAAGTTGCTGATCAGGTTGTTGGTCGTGCCCGCTGAAATTCGAATGCTGGCCTGGGTGCTAGCCACGGTGACCGAAGCCGTGATAGTCGAGCCCGCCTGACCAAAGCTGACGTTATTGCTGTTGCTCCAGACGACGGTCCCCGCCGATGCGCTGGCGCCCGCTGCGCTCACAGCCAGAGCATGGGTAGAGAACGAGCCAGAGAGTGTGGCCGCGTTGCCCGCTGCCGTGCTGAGCAGGAAGCTGAAGCCGTTGGCGTTGGAGAACGTCAGGCCCGTAGCCATGACGGAGCTCGCGGCGTTGGACAGGGCGAATGCCGTGATGCCGCCTCCACCGCCCGCTGCCACGGAGGCGATGAGTGTCGCCGCTCCCGCTGCCGTCGAGAGAGAGAAGGTGACGTTGCTCGCGTTGGAGAACGCCAGCTGGCTCACGCTCGAGACGACATTGCCGCCGATGTGGCTGACGATGCCTATCTCGCGCGTGGCCGCCACCGTGGCTGTGGCCGTGAGCACGCTGCCGGCGAGGCCGAAGCTGACGTTGTTGCTGTTGCTGAACGTCAGGTTGCTGAGCAGGTTAGTGACACCTGCTGCTGCGAAGTTGATACTGGCCTGGGTGCTAGCGACAGTAGCGCTGGCGTTGAGGGTGGCGCCGTTCAGCGTGAAGCTGACGTTGTTGCTGTTGGCAATTGAGAAGGCGGAGGCCAGCGTGTTGGTAGTGCCGGCGGAGATCTGAATGCTGGCTTGCGTGGAGGCGACGGTGACGCTAGCCGTGATGCGTACCAGCCTGCCGACACCAGCCAACGCCAGCGTAGAGGCGCCGAAGGATACGTTGTTAGAGTTGGAGAGAGCGAACGCAGGGGCGAAGCAAGAGCCGACTGCCAGAGTGCCGGCGATGGCTGCGATCGAAGCCGCCCCCATCAGGGTGTTGCCGCTCATTCGGAACTGAACGTTAGCCGCTGAGTGGTTCGTGTCCGAGGCGCTCAATAGCGCGACTGTCCCGGTGGATATAAGTGCGTCAGTGGCGTTAGTGACTGAGCCGGACTGGCTACCGGCTAAGCTCACTAAGCTGAATGCGGCCGGCGCAGCGTTCACCGATGCCAGCACAGTCGCCGCATTCGCTGCAGTGCTCAGGGACCAGGTGACGTTGTTGCTATTCTGGAATGCCAGACGACTGACGCCAGTGACGGAGTTGCCGCCGATGTGACTGACCAGGCCCACCTGCTTGAGCGTGGCAATGGGCGCGGCACCGCCCGATGCTACGCCGGGGATGAAGGAGACAAGGATCGGGTCCCCATCCGCGAACGGGTTGTCGTGGCTAGACTCGACAGCCACGACGGTCAGGTCCCAGTAGGTGCCGCGGTCGACGACATCGGTCAGGTTGAAGCGGATGAAGCGCGCGGGAGTCTTTGCGTGGGTTACGGTGACGACTCCAATGGGAGATGTCACTCCACCGTCCATGACGGTCAGCCACGTGGCTACGTTGGCACGGAGCGAGTTGATCTCGGATACGCGCAGCAGGGTCGATGAGTCTTGCGGTGTACCGTCTAGGCCTGCGCGACCGGTCGCAGTGGTGAGCACGCCAGACCCGGCACCCAGCCCACCCAGGGCTGTACCGTTGAAGCCGTTTACGGAGTGGTCGATAACCCCACCCGGGTCGTCGCTATCTACGCCGTCCAGCTTGGCCCAGTACTGCAGGTCAGTGGCCATCGAAGTGGCCAGCAGGTTCGGCGGCGAGCCAGCGTTGTATGTCTCTAGCTGTTCAGCGGCCGATAGGTCGTCGCCCCACATGGCGATATGCCGCAGAGTCCCCGCGCCGAACACCCCGATGGTCAGCGTCCCTGTGTTCAGGGTAGTCGCCGATAGATTATTGTCGACCGTTACCAGTGCTTGGCTCACCCCATTGACGTAGATGGTGACGCCTGCTGGGGTGCTCGTGCCGGTGTAGACGACAGCGAAGTGGAACTCGACGCCAGTGTTGACAGCGACCGATGTCTCTACGGTCAGAACGTTCGTGTTTGCCGTGTTGGATAGAGCGAACCGTAGCTTACCACCAAGGGATACCTGGACCGCGTATCCTCTGACAGATGGTGAGGTGACGTACTTGCGGAAGATGTCCCGACCCAGCGTGGTTGTCTTAGCCCATCCGGTTACGCTGAACTGATCGGTGCGCTCCTTGTCGAGTACGTTGGATATCTCGACGCGATCGTCAACGCCATCGAAGACCCAGTTGTTGGCAGCTCCCGTCCCGATGTCGAAGAAGTAGGTGAGCGGGTTCGCGCTGGGCGCATTATCCGCTACCTGCAGGAAGATGTCGTTGACCTTGTCCCGCGCCTGCTTGACGGCTGGGAACATCTCACGGTTGATGTAGTCGACCAGGTTCTCAGGTGTCGCCGCGCCACTGAAGGGGCGGACTGCACGCGCCACGCCGCCACGAGTCTGAGAGAAGGCCGCTTCCCGGAGACTCTGCGCGATTTGGCGGTCAGTGCACGACGTCATGCGTTACGTCGTCTGTGGCTCAATCCCCGAGATGAGAGAGTGGCGGACCAACAGCGTCTCTGGCGCATTGACCAGAATAAAGTCACCGGTCAATCGCCACTGGCCCGTCACGCGCTCTGGCTTGCGGGTGCGATAGGCCACACTGAACAGGCCTGTGCCGCCCGTGGCCATGGCGACGAACCCAGCAGGGAAAGCAGAGGGCGACAACACCCACTGCAACTCGGTGCCGTCGATCTCTTCGCGCAGCCAGAACTCCAGTGTGGTGGGGTTCGCTAGTGTGCCAGACGGGTTGGTCACTGACTGCGAAAAGGTGTGGGACTCGCCTAGGTCTGCCATGTCACACGAACGTGAAGCTGGCCTCGACGGACAGCGCGCCCGTTGAGGCCATGCGAATGATGAATGTGTTAAGACGCTGCGCGGCGATGGTTGTGGTAGCGATAGTTACACTCGGCACCTGGATGTCTCCTCCGCCGCCGACGCCGGAGATAGTGCCCGACAGCCCAAGCACGACAGCCTCGCTGTTGAGCGTGAAGTTGTTGGCGTTGCCAAGGACTGCCACCGCCGCATTCGTAATGGGCGGAGTCGTGATGATAATGCTGTCCGACAGCGCTGTCGCGAAGGGCGTGGTGTTCAGGCTGAAGGTGACTAGCACTAGGTTTGTCTGCCTAATGACGAGCGTCGACGCCGTGACCGCGTCGTTCATGAACGTGGCCACGCCGTTAAGCATGGCCGCGCGTAGCAGGAGCGAGGCGTTCAGGGTCATGGGAAGGTGACTGCGTTGACGAGCCTGTCGGCAGCCGCATGCTTGCTCGTGGGCTTGTGCGGGTTGAGCGCTAGGTTGGCGCTGAACGTGCTAGTGTTGGCCGCAGGCACAAAGACGAACTGCACGTCACGGTATATGCCGACATACACCTCGTCGGCGATCGTTGTGATGGTGCCAACAGCGGTCGTGCCGGTGTAAAATGGCTGCCAGTTTAGGCCATCGTCTGAGAAGTTTCCCGTCACTGTGCCGCCGCCCGCTGCGGTGAATCTGAGAGCAAACTGGAACCACTGCAGGCCCAACAGATGGAAGCTGCCGCCCGCCGGGGTCTTAGGGGCAGGGAATGCCACGATGCTGTCGAACAGAGTGACCCCTGTTGGGTTAACGGGCAGTGCTACGCCCTGGTATTTGACGATTGTCTGTCCGCAACTGCCCATCATTTCTGTGCCTCTTCGTCTTTCTTCTTCTTCAACTGTAGCGCCTTGGTGCCCAGGAGCCCACCGCGCAGATGGCTGGCGTCAGAGCCCGCAGACTTCATCCCGGGGTATAGGGCCCTCAGGGCCATCTGGTCGGCGATCGATCCGATGATACCGGTCTTGCCTCCGGGCGTCGACCTGCGCGGGGTCATGCCCTGCCGTAGCTGCTGGAGCGGGTCGAGCAGGCGGAGGTCCCTAAGATCCTGTGACACGCCAGCTCGACCGCCAGCGGCTTCGATCTCCTTCTTCAGCGGGAGCTCGCCAGGCTTCTGCGCAGCATACCGCACGAGCCGCTTGGCTGCCGTCCCGCCGGGCGCCTCCCGGTTGGCTGAGCCCTTCTTCTTGGCGTTCGCCTCGGCCAGCGCCAGGCTCTCGTCGAGCCGCCTGAACTCCTTGCTGGCCGCGTCCTGCATAGCCGACCAGGCACCAGGCTGCCCGTTCATGGGACGCTGCTGGCGGTCGCGCAGGGCCGCCGCGTAGCGCTCCTTGGACTCTCGAGCGCCGGGCGCCTTCGGGTCCTTGGTCAGGTCCTGGAGCTGCCCGATCCGTACCTCGTGCTGCTGCGCGTCATAGCGGCGTGGCACTGCGTAAACTTTGCGTACCCCGCGCTTCTTCAGGGCCAGCGCCAGGCCGACGGCGGAGGCGCCCACTGCCCCGCTGTCGCTGTCGCCAGCTGCCAAGGCCGCGCCGGTGCCCACGATGGCGGCCAGGGCTGTGGGGTCGATAACGCGGATGGGGTTCAGCTTCATCCCCTTCTCGGGGCCAGGAAGCATGTCAGCCTCCTCGGCCTTGGAGAAGCGTCCCTTTAGCGCGCCCTCAGGGCGTAGCTCGATGGCGCCTCGCTGTTCCGCCTCGAGCAGTGCCTTGTGGGCTGCCGTCCGATCGCCGCCCATGGCCTTGACCACTGCCGAGACGGAGGACAGTCCGCTCTTGTCGGTGGTCGACTTGATCGCTTCAGCCAGGCCCGAGCCGCCAGAAGCAGAGGCATCCTGCAGGCGGATGTGGGTCACGCCCTCTCCGTCCACGGAGCTGCCGACGACCTTGAACTTGGTCGGGTTAGCGAGATTGATTTCGCGTTCCAGCCCGCTGCGCCCGACGCCGAGTTTGGGAGACAGTAAGTTCT
>Ga0307513_10000744_pt1 | contig 46886 bp, 43 predicted proteins | sample 15_EM_MG_FD_202174 | JGI IMG/M metagenome (GOLD analysis project Ga0307513, IMG submission 202174) | Populus trichocarpa ectomycorrhiza microbial communities from riparian zone in the Pacific Northwest, United States - 15_EM | ecosystem: Host-associated > Plants > Roots > Unclassified | place...
CCCGGCTTGCTGGAACACAATCTAGAAGTTGTGTGCATCCATTGAGACAACGACTGACTGATCGTCCAAGCATTGGAGATTTACATATCACATCTCCGCCCGGGAATCGATCATCCATCTACCGTATTTGCGGATCTTGCTGGCCGGTTTTATTGATTGATTGATTGATTGCGTGTGATTTGTTTCCTCGCTTCTCTCCCCCTCCCCTCCTCCCTCCCTCTTGCTCGTGAAAGCCGTGGGACGGGTCTGCTTTTCCCTTCCATTACACAGGTTCGCTCGTTTGTTCCTTGTTTGGGCGGGGCTACATTCTTGCCGCGTGGCTTTCTTTCTTTCCTTCTGCCTTTCCTTCTCCTTTTTGTCCGGCTTTGCCTGAGTGTGGGCAGGATTGGATTAGGTGCAGGTGCTAGGCTGGAGTTGTGCATTCTCGAAGAGAGATAGAGATATACAGAGATAGAGAGATAGAGAGAGATAAAGGGAGGTTTTTGATATTCGGAGGAGGGGTGGATGATCGATGTCAGCTTGAATTGGTGCGTCTTTGCGAGTGGGGCTTTAGTCCCGGTTGTGGAGATTTCGGTTATTTCGGAAGATTTTTTTAAAATAAATAAATAAATGTTCGTGAGTTAGTAGGAGGTCTAACTTTACTAGTCTAGGACTGGAAAGAAGGGAGATAGGAGAGGAACGAAAGAAGAAAGGGAAGAAAATGCCAGCCCGGGGTATGATGGGCATGATACGTATGTAGTTATGTATCAATGCATAAAATGTATGCATGTGCGAATGGAATGAAATGAGCTCGGTGGGGTATTCTCCTGCTGGGTGAGAGAGGTGATATCATCAAGATAGATGTTTGGCCTACTACAGCACTATATTCCAGCACTCTCGCAGGAAAATAAGCACAATCTCCACCGGACTGACCGATTATCCAGCCCCTTCTCCCAGAAATGCCTCTTTTTAGCTTGGTAAGGTGTTTACAGAGCGATTTCCCTAGCCTTATCGCTCATGCTTCAAACAAACCCGTAAATAAATAATCCCTCTATCCAGAATATCTATCCCAGCCAGCTCAACTTCAATCACCATTCTTGACTCGGCCACACCTGCCTACCCCCCTCCCCCTCCCCCGCTAAGGAAAAAAAAGAAGGCAAAAAAAAAGCAAGGAAGCGTGCATAACGACGGACAGCATACCCGATACACGATCGTATATATAAAAAATCTAGTCCGTCGGCGATGTAACCGTATTGGGCCTCCTCCTCCTCCCCCACCACCACCAAACTTATCCACCTCTTCCACCTCTTCCTCCTCCTCCTCCTCCTTAGTATACGCATCATGACTATCATGCAGCGATTTTACCCACATATAACAAGTACCGGCTCCATTCTAAACAATAAAACAAGTAACCCACGAACAATAAAGTGTTTACCGGCAAACACTTGTCTCAAAACCCCGGGCACGAAAAACTCCGGATGGATGGAGGAGGAAGAGGAGGCGATTTATTTCTCGCTGCCTCACGGCAGTTTTTTTTATTGGAGAGACCCGACGATCCGGTGATTTGGAGAATCATATGGGTGGGTTCTTGTTGGTGATCGGGCGTCGTGTTACTCTGTTGCTGGAGATGGGGGGGTGGCCGGTGGGATGGATGGGGTTCCGCTGTGTTACTTACTTGCTGGTTTGGGGTTTTGGCTACATGCATTGTGTGAAAGGAGGGGAGGTGGGGAAGCAGGGAGATCATCGGGAGTGTTTTGTAGAGGCTGATATCTTGGGGTGAGGTTTGTTCTGTGCTTGAGGGGGAAGTCCACGGTGTGCAGTAACTGTGCAGTAGTGTAGTGGCGGTGGAATGTTCTTTTTTCGCCATTATTATTATTATCTTTTTATTTTGCTTTTTATTTATCCTGCGAGCGAATCAGCTTGTGGTAAAACATGCTGGGATCTCAAGACTAATCCTTCTTCGTTAACTCACTAGTACAGCACTGTGGAAAGAAGGACCTACAAGTACTTACTTACTTACTCCATGGTCTCAAAAAGATACTTTATGGTATTGTACATTACCGTGGTATCATACATCCGCCCACCCGAACTAGCCCTCGGCTCTGCAATGCAAACAACGCTATTTTCTGCCCCCTTCTTTGCCTTTTTAACCAACTGTAACCAACCCCTACTAGCCACCACTCGTATTGTTATTCTCCGACCTTTGTATAAAAACGGTTGGGTCTGCATATGCTGCCAAGGCGACTCTCATATGACCTGGGGAAACACGAAATACAGGCACTGTACCTACTGTACCTTTTTGTGATAGAAGGAAGGACTCCCGGAAGTTTTTAAGGCGTCTGACTCAGTGCATTGGTCTTGATTCGGCCTCAAAGGGTATTAGAATGTTACCCTTGAATTCCTGGATGGTTCACTAAGCACATGAGAACACTTTGATAAGGGGAACTTTGTTACAAGCGCACGCACCACACCCCAGTCTCATTTTCTTTCGATATTTATCATATAGCTCGCTACTGCTACTATAATACTACTACTACTACTACTGCCATTATCTCATCTATTATATTGATATAAAAAATGCAGGCGCAAGCTAGCCCGCCCGTTTTTATAATACGGTACAAACGTCAGAGGATTACGAGTACTGTGAATAATCCGTCCATCCGTCCATTTGAGATGAACCCTCTCGAAAAGCCCCTCCAAAGATGCCGACACAAGGACTTCTGCTTTCGCGAAGACGTGCATGACTCGGGGCGTACTTCAGGGAAATACCTGGGTGGCAACCCCCCCCCTTCCCCATGCCCCTAACATGGGATATAGTCTAGAGAACCTCATAGCACTCACTCGCTCGCTTAAACTTATTGGTAAGAAAAAATAATGTGAAAAGTATGGTTGTAAGGTGGTAAAAAAAAAAAGGATAGTCTAAGTTGGAGGAGAAAACTTTAACCATCCCAGTACCTTGGTGGTTCTTGAGGAAAAGGGTTATTAGCACCGGGAGCTTGGTTTTTCTAGTTTTTCTTTTCTTTCTTTTTTTCCAGAAAGGCAGGCTGCGTGCCGGGGAGGAGGAGGAGCAGGAGGAGGAGACTTGTGTAGAATCCAACTAGACTATCAGATCACCGGGGGGGAAACCACTCCGCCAATCAATCCAGGCGAAATATAAAAGGTTTAATCTGACAAGTTAATCTACAGAATTGGCGAATAGCAATATGATACTAGTTCAAGTTGACGAGTTCAGACATGTTTTAAGGGCCGATGCTACAGTACAGTACAGACCGTCGGGAAACCCCTGGCCCTTCTTATATAGGAGTTTCTTGCCTCTCCGAATCCAGAGGTTATTGCAGGGCCAAGAGTCTCACGGAGATGGCGTAGTGGACTTTACTACGAGATTTTGCGGGCAGGTTGGGTAAGTGGAATTGCTGTACTAGTACTCTCCAGTATTAGCTTAGTAACTGTACTCGTACAATAGAGACTTTTCCAAAAAAGGCTCTGAATCTGAGGCAAATGCGCCTACGGACCAAACCAGATTTCTAGGATTTGGCTCTGGATGGCAGAATCGCAAATGTCCCTAATAAGTGCGTTCCTGGATTCAGCAAGACTTTTAAAAGTATCCGCAATTCCCCGACTTTCTCGGGTTACAGAGTGTTAATTGGCGGTTATTCTTTTTTTTTTTTTTACCCCCGACGGAGGGGGTCGTCTTGCTGCGGTGCGAGCTGGTGGCAGGGCGCTGTCGGGATGCGGCGCGGCGGTCAGTATTGTGGTAGAAGGAGGAGGAGGAGGAGCCGAATGGGGTCGGGTTTTGGGTGCGGTATGTTGGAAGGAACGGGTCGGAATACATACTAATATCGAGAATTCCTTCAAGTTAATCGCTATATTATCATACCGGTATTCTATTCTGTTCTATTTATTATTTTATTTATTTCCAATTCGCCAAATTTCTTCGCCCATTTTATTTTTTTTGCGGGAATTTTCATTTCTCGTTAATTAGATTTTTCCTTTCCCTATCTGAATCGAGCGAGACCTGTAATATTTTTCACGAGGTTTTTTTATCTAACTTGTCGTCATCGTCATGGACCGCCTGACCTCCCCTCCCTTCAACTTTAGGCGAATCGGATTTTTTTTTCTTTCTCATTCCCCTCTTTTAGTTTTGTTAGCAGAAAGAAAAAATGAAAAATGAAGAGAATGAAGAAAAATGATATGTAGGGATAGAGAAAAAGAGAGAGAAAAGTAAAAAATAAATAAATACTAATCGGATGTTCAATCGTACGGTAAAAGCACCGGATTGCGCAATTATTTTCGAGAACAATTAGGGTTAACCTAGAGTTCCCCGAGGTTCGCGCAAAGGGTTCATGTGGTGCGACTCGCCTGGGTGAGAACGAAATCGCCGGGACGGGGCGGATCTCGATGCTGCGTTTATATCGAGCGCTCAATGGCAGCTGGCTGACTGACTGACTGGCTGACTCGCTGACTGACTGCATTGAGGACTGTCGCCTCGTTTTGCTTTGTTCACGCCCAGTCGATAGCTTATGGGCGGTGTGATATCGAGCTAATTGACGAAGACTTTGGCCGTGGTGGCAATTAAAGGGCACACTATGATGGAAGGGAAAGGGAGGATGAAATGCCTGCCTGCCTGCTGCATGCTTGCCTTGCGGGCCTAAGAACCTTCGGCAGCAAACTCCAAGCCATTAACATGCGAGCGGGGCTTTTCGTCAATGTGGATGAGGTGAGGGTGGGGCGAAGGGGCAGGATGCAGAGGAGGCTTCAATCGTATCGTTGGGGAAGCGGGGTGCAGTGCATGGAATGCACATCATCAAATAGGAAAAAACGGAGCTATTCGGTCATATCTTATCACTCGGTGGGTGGGGTGGCGGTTTGGCGCCGTACTCGGGCAGGACTTGCGCAAAGTCTGTGGAACTCTGGTTTGGCCGGCCAAAATCACGTGTGAGTGTGTGTGACGCGAATTGTGCGTCTGAATAGGCTAGATATGCAAGTTTTTTAGTGAAGGACAAAAGGTTTGTCCAACTTCAACTCCTGGCGGAGTGGCTGGAGCAAACACCGCTCTCCAAGTGGTTGGGAGGGACCTAGAGCCAATCAAAGGAAGTTCGACAGACTGCCCTTCATACCAGGGCACGTTTCCGCTGAATAGAGCGCTCAGGTACAGCCAGTGAAACTTTTCTCTGCTGGTAGCCCTCCCAGCCTCGGTCCGGTTTCCAATGCTATGAGTTCCGAGCAAGAACCAATAAGCTGACGCAGGGCGATCAGCAAATTAATAGACCTGATTACGATAGCCTGTCTAAGCGATACTTTTTGAGCTAATCCCAGTTCTCTGCCCCCCCATACCACCAGCGCCACGGCTGCGCTTCTGTATCTGTTTAGGTTCGGCCGATCGAGGAGGAGGAGGTTTGCCCTTCCTACCATCACTATGACTGCAATATCCTCTCCTCCACTCACAGGATGGGCACTGGCGATCACTCGAAGCCCTCTCGGTTTTTCCGTGGCCACGACTCAGTGTGTTGACGCGTCCTTTGAACCCGTCTTCGGGTCGCAATTTCCCTTTCTATCCCTTCCTCCATCACCTTCCCGGCACCTCTTTCCTTCCTGGTTGGTCGCCTGAATATCTGGGATCCAGCTGGGATGGATGGGTGGATGGATGGAGGAATGGGAAGACCGGTTTGCACGTTGGAAGCTGGCGGAGTAGCCGTACGGCATATCCTAAGAATCGGGCGAGCACGTGATTTCCCGTTTCATAGTCCCAAACGAAGCCGATTGGTATTTGGATGGAAGGAAGAGCGCACGAGTTTCACCTATTTGCGCACACCTATGATAGCGACACTCGAGCATATACCGGTATCCACCTGTATCGTCCTCCAATGGGTAAAGGAGGAGAGGGGCTAGTGGGGCGAGACATAAAGACCCAAGTGAACCTGACGGAAACGTGCACCTGGAAACGGAAAAAGAAACAAAAATTAACAACGCACATCGAGAACCCAAGGGGGAGAGAGAGGTGGAAAAGAATAGAATGCCTAGGGTTCCTACCACTGTGAAACTCCAGCATAGCTAGATGCGCAGAACCCGATACCGGGACCAATTACAGTATCCGCACCCGAATACCTCTACCCCCCCTGAAACGGCAATCAGCCAGCATCTCCCCCACGAGTGATCCTAAATGACCAAGTGCGAAGCCAATCAGGCCACGAAGGGCAAACAAATCCACCACTCCCCCTTCCTCTCACCATAGCATCTTTTCCGCACCCCGCAAACATGGAGCACCCTAGAAGCCAAAATCAACTTCACACTTCGGTGCCACAAAACCTTGAATCACCTTCAGCTGTGTCTCAGGAACCGACTCAGACCTCCTCCTCCTCCTCCTCCTCCTCCTCCTTTCTACCGATGCTCTTCCAGGGAATGCCACACCAACATTGACACTTCCCATATCCCCGGGCTGGTGTGGTGTAAGGCTGGAATTATGCGGTGATATCGCAGCGTATCGATTCCGGGTTTTGGTTTTGGGAGGCATTTTTATAGGGCGCTGCTGGTGGAAGGGGCTGTAGCCTTGGATTGGATCTGTGGGAACGAGCTGCTACTCTTTTTTATCCTTGTCGTCCTTCGACGACCAAAGCGCGGAGGGCTACACGAGCGGTACTGGGTTTTGGGGATTTACACAAAGGGGTTGTGCGTTTATCGCTAGGGGTTGCGGCGGCGGCGGCGGTTGTGCAGGGTTCTGCGAATTCTGGGAGGAGCTCGGGTTTAACTGTTGGGTTGTGCTTTGACCTGCGATATAGGAAGGGATAGTAGTTAGCTTGGTGTGCCATGGGCTCTCTTTGCACTTTACGAGCTGCTGTCTTGACCTTTGAGAAAGGATCTTGGCGAGCGTGGAATATAGCTCTTGTTTTAAGGCAGGCCAAGGCAGACTTACTGCCATGCCTGTACCCTACAAACTGAGAGTCTGGTGCAAATATCAAATGGATGGCACCTCTCAAGGGCTGCTTGGTATCGCCTTCAGCGGGCTCTCGCAAACAAAGCGCATTGGACCTATATGCACGCAAATAGCAGTGAATGGAAGAAGTACACAGCAGGTTTCCGGGAGAGTTTCTCATTCCCAAACCTCACCGAACAGGCACTTTATGGTTCCAAGCCACAGGGTTCCTATCCACCGGTGCCATAGTCGGTTTGCGTTGGGTTAACACGTTTCCCACGCCATAGCGAGCTACATGTATTAGTTGAGCGATACAAGAATTGAGCAGGATTTCAACCCCACTTCAGGTTTTACCATACGGTACAGTGGCAATTATTTGGATGCACGGCTCACTATGCATTAAAACATCACGACAACCTCTAGTTCAAGCGATAGCTTCAAAACCTACAGTCAAGCTACACCATCCTCTCTCTGACCTTCACTCCAACTCCCTCCAAAGCTCCTCCTAATGTTACTCCCACCAGCCCCGGGACCAAAAACATTCAAACCCTCCCTCCCTCCATCCCTCCCTTAACGACACCTCTTCAAATCTCTACGATACTACAGCACAAGGCTCTTCTTAAAGCGTGCATCATACCAAGCTTATTGCAATGCGCACGACTAGCAATCCTCCCCTCGAGACCTCGAGAATCAGCACTTGCTCTGGTAGAGGGCTTGGCCTATTAAACCTTGCTAGTGTACATACCAGTTATAACAGCTCTCTAACTGGCAACTCGATTTCTCGGTAGCAATTCACGAACCGAATCGCCGGTGGGGAAATACTGGAAAAGTCCAGAAAAAACGTGCAAAAATGAAAGGTTCGTTGAGTTGGTATATATATATCCACCACTTGTGTGATAATATGAACAACCCAGGAGCTCCCAGTATCTGAGAACCGTAGGAAGAGAGAGAGAGAGAGAGAGAGGAGAACTTTGTTGCTTATTGGTGTTGCAAAAATCAAATGATGCCGGAAGGCTGGTACAGTTGTTTTCTTACTGTTGTGAAGGTTGTGATACTGGGGCTGTTTATCCGCGGGTGAAGGTTGGGAACTTTTATCATATGATATCATAGATGAAGTGGGGATCCGATACTCATCATGGGCTTTCCTGTGCCCTTGGATATATAAGACTGCGATTACAGTGGCAATGGGGCTATTACTGTTCCAAGATTGGCACTAGGAGGATACGGCTTTTTAAGTCATCCAAGGACAGTACTATATAGGCTCTAGCCGTATGATAAGGATAAACAAAGGGCCATGGCCAGACAATAACTTTCCAAAGGCCAAGAGTTCGCTTCTCCGACCCGCTCGACTTTTCTAATCCAGGTTTTTTGTTTTTTTTCAATGTTCAATCCTTCGTAAATACCAGTTCGATAACACCTTAGAACAATACTTCATCATAATATCTCCTCAGCGTTTCTAGGGTGATAAGTGTCATACAGCATTTCTCAAACTGCGACGACGACGACGACCACGAGCCGGGCATAACCTAAGCTTTTATGAATCGTGGAGACTAGATTACATACATCCCATCATACCACAGAGGAGGAACCTCCTAACCAATCCCTCGCTCATCACGAACAAACCATCTTATAATAATCCCACCCATCCATCCACCGGGAACAACATACCTGGGCACAAGACATCCCATCACGGAATATCACTCGAGGCATAACCCCACTAAAAAAAAAACTATAAAAAAACTCCCCAGTTCACTACAAGACCTCCATCCATCCGATATTAATCCGACTCCTCCCAAGCTGTACATTGTATCATACAAACATAACCCCCCATCCCCGAAAGCTTGTTCCCCCCCCCCACCTCCGGCCAACGACTTCTGTCTATCTAACTTACTGTACACACCCCTCCGCAATTTCCGAAAACCCTAAACCCCCCCGCCCCCCCCGGATCGGCGCAGCCTGCTGCAGCAATCCCGCTCGGGAGCGTCCTGCAGGCCGACCCCACACACCTCCCGCACACCTGCATCTTCTCGCCAATTACGGCGGTTCTAATTTCTGTGACCCGCTGCATCGTAGCGAGAATCGCGGTAGGTAGGTAGGGTGGAGGGAAGGAAGGAAGGAAGGAAGGAAGGAAGTGTGCCGAGGGGCATACAATTTTTTTGGTCCCGGGTTTTTATCCTGCAAGCAATGAGCTGGGAACGATGATTTCTGGGAGGGAGGAGGATGGGGAGAAGGAAGGAGGGTTCGAGAAAGTAGATGCCGTCAGGTCAAACCTCATTGCTGTGGTACGCTATTTTCGGGGCGATCTGCGGTACGGCACCTCCGGTTGGCTGCACGATGGTGGTGCTGACGATGAAGTGGTCAAAGAGGGGGAGAGGGGTGCATAACATGCAAGGGCCAGATTCCCCGTGCCGGTAGCGCATGCGGTGGGTCACAGCGGTGATTATACTGAACATGAAAAATCACTCGCGAACGCGAAGCTCAGAGGTTTTTGAAAAAAAAAACTTTGGCTTCATTATTTATGAAATTTTATCCCTTGTATCATTTCGGATAGGCTCTCTGCGAGAGCCATCGCAGAAAACAAAAAAGGAAAGAAGGAAACGAACGATCACAGGAAAAAAAGTGGGACCTGGGGGAGGTGGAAGCGGAAAAAAATAAAATAAACGAAAAAGAAAATACAGAGAATGAATTTGAGGGTTGAATTACAGTATGATATGGATTGGTTAGATTGCTTTTTGTCATGTCTTCTCTCACGATCACTTTCTCCTCCCAAGCTTCCCTCCAAGCTCCCCACACCAAGTGTTCTCCCCCCCCGGTGCTCACAGCTGAAGGTAAAACAAAAGCTCGGCCTAAATGGCCGGCCGGAACAAACATCAAAAGGAAATGACAACACGAGCGTTAAACCACCAGTCCACCACGGAGGGATGGAGAAAAGACATAGAAAAGGGTAAGTTTGGGAAAGAAAAAAACTACATAGAGAAGAGTAGTGAGGAGAATGGTATAAAAAAGGAAGAAGCAAGAAAACACCAGAGTCGCGATGCATCGTACGTTGTCGCCCGCGGCCTTGTCATTGAGGTAACAAAAGAGAGATATGGGGTATTGAGAGCTGGAATATTGCGACAGGAAACAGGGATTATTATGTAAGAAGGGTAGGGCAGATAGTTAATAGCCGAATATCGCATGCAGCAGTTAGAGGTTAGTTGTCCTCATAAATGCCTGCGAGTCCCCATCCTATCAACCATCCATAAAGAGGATCACCCCGCGTTTCGCCACGAAAATCCAGTTAAATTAATATTCAACTTCCATCCTCCCGGCACCATCCTACAAGATAATGCAACTGCCACAGCACCCAGTGTTCTTCTCATCAGCACCCTTGCCGTACTCCCCACCACCACCATTTCCACCACCACCATTGCTGTTCATGTTTCCACCACCGGGGGAGTTTGAACCGCCAGACTGATCCTTGTTGTAACGGCGTATCTCTCGCACCAGGTTGTAGAAGGCTTCATCCACGTTGATCCTGGACTTGGCGGAGGTCTCAATGAAGCGACAGCTGAAATGGCGGGCAAGGTCGCGACCCTCTACAAGAATGTGGTGAGTAAACAGAAGCTGGGGGATTCGGGGAATTGGAGCCGATTACCTTGTTGGCTCACAGCGCGCTCCGTGTCCAAATCACACTTATTTCCAACAACAATTACGGGAAAGTAATCTTTGTCCTTGACTCGAAGAATTTGCTGTTGAAAGGTGGCAATTTCCTCAAAACTTGTACGGCTAGTGATAGAGTACACGAGTAAAAAGCCTTCACCGGTGCGCATATACTGCTCTCTCATTGCGGAATATTCCTCCTGACCGGCCGTATCCAGAACGTCGAGCAGTGCGACTTCATCATCGATCACGCACTCTTTGCGGTAGGAGTCTAAATTTGTTAACATTAAGATCATCGGGACTTAAGTCCATTTGTGAGAAAGAAAGCGCAGGTCAGGAAATACCTTCAATAGTCGGATCATATTCATCAACAAAGTGGCTCTGAATCAGTTGGATAGTCAAGCAAGACTTTCCGACACCACCCCCACCTACTACCACCAGTTTATACTCTCGAAGAAATTGAGCCTGCGCAAACAGAAACAAAAATCAACCTTCGTAAGCAAGAGCGCGACATAAATATTTCGTAGGAAATCAGAAAGCAGGTTCAGGTTGAGGCAGTGATATAAGGGGGTACCGTACGGGAGACATTATCCTTTTTCTCTGCTAAGGAAAGAAAAGAAAACAAGAATTCAACAGTTATCTCTGTTGCACTTGTGCCGTCCGAAGATGAAGACGAGATGCTTATATAGTGCAAGCCCTGTTCAGAATTGACTAATCGGGAACGAATTTAAAGTTATTCAGTAGTGTCAGCAGAAGGCCTCAATGCAAGGCAAATGAACGCGCCCCAATTGTAGGTGGAGGAAGCGTTAGGTTTAACCCCTTACCTGTGTGTTGCAAGAGGATACTTGAGAAGGAGAAGCTGCCCTCTTTTTTCCCCTTTCTCCCGAAGTGTTGACTGAAAAAGGGATATTTCAGATGATTCTCGGTATAAAGAACCGTCCGGAGTGCGGAGAAAGAGCGGGAAGGGAGTGGATGAGTACGGGTGGGTGTAGGCGAGGGGATGGAGTTTGCAAGAGAGACTCGGGTTATTCGTGAAGAAGGGGTGCGCTTAGGGTAGAAGGGAACCGACAAGGATCTCTTTAGCGGCTCGGCACCCTCTTTTTTTTTCTTTTTAGCGCAGATGCACGGGACTGGGACACAGAACCGAGGAGCAACGGTACAGGTGAAGCGGGACACAGCAAGCAAGAGCAAGCAGTAATAGCAGTGGAGGGAGAAGAGGGAGAAGGAGAGGGAAGCAGCCAGGAGAGAACTCGCTGAACACAAAGAAAGGCGTCGGGAAACAAGAGTCGGAGGACCAAGGAAGGAAGGGAGGTGGGGGGGGAATGGGAGACAAAAAGTTGGGGAGGGAGAAGAGAAGGGGGAGAGAGGTTGGGACGAGTTATAACTAGGTTAGGGTACAATGGTAAGCTTGCAGTGAGCACCGTACTCGAGTACTAAAGAAGCAGACCAAAGCAGCCAGTAAGGGAAGGGAGAGCAGGAGGGAAGTTAACGGAAAGGAGTTGAAGTGGGAGAAGGCGACTGATCGGAAAATGGTGTCCTAACAGGGTTAGACAAGGTGCCTCTCGAGAAGAATTAAGCACATGAATAGGGAGGTTCTGTGGGAGCCAAGAACGTGCACTTGAACTTGTCACCACAGCAACGCTCCTCTACCTTCCTGATGCCGCTGGTTAGATGGGCTGATTGCTGATTCAAGTGTAGACCAAGTTCCTGGTCGAAGATGTGAACTTGTGAATACTGAAGTTCACTGAAGCTCACTGAAGTTCGGCTGAATTATTTCTCCTAGCCCTTGGAACCTCTTTTTCTCCATGTGCGGGCTGGCCTATATTGCACAAGGCAACGTTCGGGCTCGAGTTCACACACAGAATAGAACATCCCTGATGGTGTGTGAGAAAGAGGCGGAGAAGAAATGTGGGCACTGACAAGGGCATTTTACAACCTTATGTAATTCTAAAAACCCATAACGGGTGGGTTGAATCAATTAGATCCGTGTAGCTTGGTCTAGGTCGGTATGATCTTGTCCTTAGGAAGTGCTTCGGTGGGAAGCCTTCCAGCTGCCTTAGAATTAGGGGTTTCACAAGTGCCCCACTGTTCAGGCAGCGCCTTAAAGGTTTGAATACAGTAGTAGGGTGTACCGCGCAGCATCATTGTCTGGTTTGTGGCGGTAACTATAGATTTACACTGTCTACCATGCTGCTAATTCTCACAGTTTTACCCCCCCCACATGGATGCATTCGTTCGCACATAACGCGAGCGCAAAAGCACGCACAAAATATTGGTGCATGGATAGATGGCACATCACTTTCCTATGGAACCCCTCGGCAGGTCTTTTCAATTGACGGGGGGGGGGGCTGGGGTTAATGTCAACTTTCAGAGCTTCCCCTCCATTCTGTATCTTTCTCCGTATTCTCTTCCCCAGCACCAATATCAATTAACCTAGGCATTAAAAGTACGGTTTTCAATGTCTACTTGGCCACCTGCCTATAGCTTTCCCGCCCCCAGTTCTTATCCGATAGAAATCGAAGGCCTGTAGAATTCCAGCTGCAGTGCGACAGAGCATCACATTCAATACTCCCATTGGCTCGCCTGACTGCCTATCTTTTTATTGTTCAAGGATTGTCGAAGGATGCGGATGAACTGAGTAGAAAATTTTATCTTGTATAAGAGATGTCCAATAAGCTTCCTGGGCTGTCGATTCTCCACCGATAGCCTTAACAGCTCGTACTACCTGAATTGGCTCTCTAAAAGGCTGACAACAAGTTCTCCTGCAGAACCAATGCCTTCGGTGAGTGCGATAAAGGGCGGCAAGTCGGTAAAACCCATCTCCCTACTGATACGAATCAATAGCATCGGACCAAGAGACAACTTGGGATGCCAGTACACTCGTAGAATCAACAAGAACCCACTTGTCCGGATTGACATATCATAGGAGACGCACGCTCCAGCATGTTTGAACCCTGTATCTCCCATTCATAAACCAGCATAGTCTATGGGGAGAAAAATGCAATTCTCAACACCCAAATCAAAGCAGTTACCAACCGCTTGCTTCTATGCCAATCTACCGTGCTCGAATAGGAACTCAGTTTTCTTTTTCCCGAAATTTGATCATCGTTATGCGCTTACCATGTTCCAGTGCCAATGTTACATGCATAAATCGTTGCTCACATGGGAGACCTTCTTGCACGGCACGCAGGCATCCTATGATTCGCGACGATTTATTTATCTTCTTTTAACCCTCATGTAATGCGGGTAGCCGGAGGAAGCATGGCCGCCATATGGGTATGTTTTACGGAAGGTCGGACGCCCTGTCCCACATTAGCTGCCTTCTGTCAATATCTGGGCTCTCCCCGGGATGGGGGGGGAGAGCTGAGGGAAATGAGGAGAAAGGGAAGGGGGCGATTCCTTTTCTCGAAGCATCGTGGGGCCTTCCATGTATCCATGGGAGGGGTGTGGTGGGCGACAATCAATTTTTGCCCAGTTGAGTTTAAGCTCGGCTATTCCTCTTGGGCGACTACCTGGGAATGGCAGTTTGGCTCCGAATTTTTGGAATGTGGCCCAAAAGCAAATACCGTCCTATCTGATACCGGTAGTGCTGCATCTTCCATCCTACGACCATTCGTAAGGTGCTTTCATGGCTCTGGGGATTGATTCAATAAATATACCCTAGCTAAACCTAACCTGGGGAAGCGAGCTGCTGTGGGAATCACCTCAAGCCCGTACAAGGGCAGAAGCGAATTCGCTTGTTGAATGGCCCCCAGTGGTGGATTTATGATGGAGAAGAGGCCGAGAATAAGCAAGAACCATAATAATCTCGTACCGGTGCATACTGTAGGAAGGAGGAGGGAAAAAGTGTGCCTATTAAATTGTATGTGATATCGCATAATCCTCTATTGGAAAGCTGTATAACATAAATTTGTAAGAATAATCGGCAGTCGCAGAGCTGGTGGTAAGGCGGGGTTGCCGTGAGATGAGATACAGAAGCCTGCGTAAGGAGGATACCGCATTAAGCCCGTCATGAGGTGGGGTTGCCGTGAATAATCCTATTGTTCACTGAGGCGGAATATCCCCCACGGACTGCACACTCCGCTGTGTTGAATTGGAAACACACTCCCCGTTCAGAGAACTCACTTTACTTTTTAGCATCCAGATACCCAACCATGGTATGTCCTATTAACGATAAATAAATGAATTTTGGCCCGCCAGCTGACTTATAACTTTTAGTCTAAAACCGTGGAGAGACGAAAGGCAGAGGAGAACGCGAAGGAAGGAGATTATGGTAAGAGCTAACTACCTTAATTATCCTCAATCGCTATTATCAACCAATCCATGTTTTCTTCAGCATCTCAAGTACTTCAGTGCTAACAGGATCGTCTAGGTTCTATCTTTTCGGTTTCTGGGTATGTGGAATGAGATGGCTTTAGAAATGAAGCTACCCCGCAGCCATATTTGCTAACAAGCCGAGCAAACAGGCCCGTTGTGGTGGCAGAGAACATGATAGGATGTGCTATGTACGAGTTGGTGAGTTTGTTCGATGGAAATACTGTACTTGAGCTTCTGCTAACTTCTCCATCCCTAGGTTCGCGTTGGACACGATTCACTGGTTGGAGAGGTCATTCGAATAGAAGCCGACAAAGCTACTATCCAGGTTTACGAGGAAACAGGCTCGGGCGCCCTAACGCTCCCTGTAATTTGACAAAGACTGACTATGGGGATACAGCTGGTGTAACTGTTGGAGATCCCGTCTTGCGTACCGGAAAGCCCCTCTCCGTGGAGCTTGGCCCTGGATTGATGGAGACCATCTACGATGGGATTCAACGGCCTCTAAAGACTATCAACGAAATCTCAAACAGTATCTACATTCCCCGTGGTATCTCAATTCCTGCATTAGATCGTAAGAGATTATGGGACTTTAACCCTGGAGGTCTTAAGGTCGGGGATCATATCACTGGAGGGGACATCTTTGGGAGTGTCTACGAAAACTCACTCCTTGATGATCACAAAATTCTTCTGCACCCTCGTGCTCGGGGTACTATCACCCACATTTCTGAGAAGGGCTCTTACACCTTAGAGGATACAGTTCTTGAAATCGAGTTCGAAGGTAAAAAGCAGAACTTTACCATGATGCAATCATGGCCCGTGCGAGTTCCCAGACCAGTGTCGGAGAAACTCTCCGCAGATTACCCATTATTGACTGGCCAGAGAGTGTTGGATGCCCTGTTCCCCTGTGTACAGGGCGGTACAACAGCTATTCCTGGAGCTTTCGGTTGCGGAAAAACAGTTATTTCTCAGTCTTTGTCGAAATTTTCCAACTCCGACTGCATTATCTACGTTGGGTGTGGTGAGCGCGGCAACGAGATGGCTGAAGTCCTGATGGATTTCCCAGAGGTTATAACTATCTTAAAACTTGGGTCGGGGCCGGAGGCTAATAGTTAATTATAGCTTTCTATTGAGATTAATGGCCGCAAAGAGCCCATCATGAAGCGGACAACACTCGTTGCAAACACCTCCAATATGCCTGTAGCGGCGCGTGAAGCATCTATTTATACTGGAATTACGCTTGCAGAATACTTCCGTGATCAAGGAAAGGACGTTGCGATGATGGCTGACTCGTCTTCCCGTTGGGCTGAAGCCCTTCGTGAGATTTCTGGTCGTCTCGGAGAAATGCCGGCTGATCAAGGTTTCCCAGCTTACCTGGGTGCCAAATTGGCAAGTTTCTACGAGCGTGCTGGCAAGGTCAAAGCTCTTGGTAGCCCGAATAGAGAAGGGAGTGTTAGCATTGTTGGTGCCGTATCTCCCCCCGGCGGTGATTTTTCTGACCCGGTTACTTCTGCCACCCTTAGCATTGGTATGATTGATTTATCCTCCACCCTGTAATTTGAGTATGGGGAATTCCGATCCCTAACTTGAGCTTGATTTGCTTCATCTAGTGCAAGTATTCTGGGGTCTCGATAAGAAACTCGCTCAACGCAAGCATTTCCCAAGTATCAATACATCCCTCAGCTACAGCAAATACACCAACGTCCTAGACGGCTACTACCAAAAGAACTTCTCCGACTTCCCTACCCTTCGAGACCGGATCAAACAACTGTAACCCCCCCTTCTTTGCCGCTTTCACCAACCTCACGAATCTGACAGTCTCTCTAGGCTTTCCGATAGCGAAGAGCTCGACCAAGTCGTCCAACTAGTCGGAAAATCCGCCCTCTCTGACCCTGACAAGATCACCCTAGACGTAAGCTCCCTGATCAAGGAAGACTTCCTCCAACAGAATGGATATTCCAAGCACGATCAGTATTGCCCTGTTTGGAAGACACTCTGGATGATGAAGGCCATGATGGGCTTTTACGATGAGTCTCAGAAGGCAGTCCAGTCCGGTGTTAGCTGGGCCAAGATCAGGGAAGCGACATCGGATATACAACATCAACTTCGGTCTATGAAGTTTGAGGTAACCAAGCTTCTGTTATTTGATAGCCTTATTTATCGAAAAATGGATGCTAACTAGAATATGTAGATCCCGGACGACGGCGAAGGGGTCATCGTAGGAAAGTACGAGAGGCTATACAACGACATGATGGAGAAGTTTGCCAGCGTTTCGGATGATTAGTTTTGCCGGACAATCCTTTTCTAAAAAGATCGCTTTTGTATCTATTCACCCACCTTGCCATTTTTTTATGTTCCCCCACTTTAGTGTATTCGGGTGTTTTATTTGAGAGAAACCCTCGTTGCGTCTTGCTTTGCTTGCTTGCTTGGTATTGTGCACGAACGTTGAGCTATCGTACGCATTATATGAATGGAGGAGGGGTTGGTTTTGTTTTTTTAGACAGAATTGTATTGTGATCTGCGGATTTGGAATTTGGAGCGATGCGGTTTATGGTGTTATGCTGGTGCTGAGTGAAGGGGCGATGGTCTTTGATAACGTGGTGGGCACACCACAAAAGTTTGATCTTCGTATCACACCGGAGGTCCTACCCGGGCTTCTAGGATCGAACATAGCATCACCTAAATCTAAACGAACTAGCTAAGAAGATTTGTTTTTTTGCTATCGTAAAATCGACAAGGTCGGTAGTAAACTTGGACACGAAACCATTCAAAATTCGCAGTCTCTCGGAGTGGCGAGCAAAACCAAGGATTCCTTTAAAGGAAAATAAAAAAAGACAAAGGAATCCCTCTAGACAGACAACACCTTTCATGCCACAGAGCTATGTCTATCTAATACGAACACAGATGTACGGAACCTCCACGTCCTCCCCAGTTTCATCGTCGGCGCAAATTTCGAGGATGAGGTTCTTGGTGTGAGCTGGGACAGGCTTCTTAGAGATTTCTTGCACAAGCTTGGTTAACCTGTAAAACGTGTTAGTATCGCTCTCGGGGTCGCTTGCTTGAATATAGGGATATATGCTCACTTCATCGGAAGCCTGTCTTTGAGCTTCTTCTGGGGGAAGAAACTTCCGTACAGCAGACTAACACCACAGCTAACCATAGAACAAGTTAAGCCTTTGCTGGCCATAACGTCTAGCACCTCCTGTAGAGTAGCGTCATAGTCGAAGTAGAATCGATCCCAGATCTTGTCAATGGTGACCTCTCCTTCCTTAGATTGGTACTTGCCCTTCGGGCTAGCAATAGGCTCACTGAAAGCCACGAAGGGAAGGGCGAGGTTGACGAAACCGTTCTTGTAATCTTCAAGTTTGTTTTTCCCGTCAACGATCTTGTAGAGCTCGAGACATACAAGACCAGTAACCATAGAGGTAGTTGTTGCTAGGTATTCGAATTCCATCGATCAGCATGTTATATCCAAGGGCAAGAAACAAAACTTACCAATTGCAGGGATGATTTTGCCAGCAATTCCTTTTGTAGTATGTTTATCGGCAGTAGGAATGCCGTAGTTGAGAGCCCTAAGGTTTGACGCAGCAGTAATGAGATCCATGTGATGGTTAGAATCGTCGTCCTTCTCAAAATCCACCTTCACCAGCCTGTATCCGGCAAGAGCACTCGGAGGAGGCAAGCTCTCGATAATCCTCTGGATTTCGCCCTCATCGTCGAAGCCCGTCTGGGTAGCATTCGGGTCAGGCTCTGCATCATTTGCCTGAATCTTCACTCCCGAAGAAGGTGTAAATTCAGATATAATCATATCCCCAACGACTTTGCGGTAAACCTCGTCGGTTGCGTTTCCCTTGATACCGTAATTGAAGGCATGGAGGTTGGCCGCAGCTTTGACGAAGGCCATGTGGGTCTCATTGTCAGGGTTGAAGGTCAATGGATCTGGAGCTCTCTTGGGACCACTCCAAAACAGGGCACCTGACGCTGTTGTGGAGTCCCTGGGGAAATTGTATAGAAGTTGTTGGATGTTGTTATTATACTGCTTTTCAAACTCGTGTCTGGCCCAAATAATACACTCTTCAAATGTGAGTGGCTTATTGTAGACAAGGTAATCACGGATGGTCTCTAGGATCTGCTTCTGATTGCCGGCTTGCTTTAGAGTGGCCTCGAAGAAGTTTGGTTGTGAGAGGTAAAGATTAACATTTTCGGCAGGTTGAACAAAATATTGCTCAAAGAGCTCGCGGGACCAGGCAATTGTATGCTCAATCTTGTTGGGGAAGCTTCTAACAGTGCACATGGGGAATGATTGCTCCGGGGGATCGTGGGAACTGGAATAGCTCTCTGTAAGTCCGGGCATGACAACCTGAGTGTTACCCTTGGTTCCCAAAGTACCGCTCTCGAGAAGTGGCTTTCGGAAGAAAACGCATCTGCGGTCGACATATGTTCGTGCTTCAACATTGTCAAGAGCATTTGTCACACCATCCAGGGATTCCCAGAAGTCTTCGTCGAACACATTCTCAGTGTCCGCCCCTACGCGATCTCTCATAGTATTGATCTTTCCATTGAGGTCGGGATTCATCTTCCGAACGGCCGCCGCAGCACACTCGCTCTTTAGTCTGCCAACATCCTGTGACCTGAACAAGAACTGACGATTGAGGTTACTCTTCTCGATCGAATCCATATCAGTCACCGAGATTCTGCCCTCAGGACCCGTGGCCAAGCCAATCATTGCCCAATTCTTTAACATCTCGCAGCCAATGGCGCCGGCACCAACAAGGAATTCCTTAACATTGGCAATCTTGTCCTGGAAGTCCTTCCCAAAAACAGCAATCTGACCATCGTAGCGAGTGTTCAATGGTTGAGTATTTTCCTCCGTGCGTGGTACTGAAGTGGGCAAGCTCTCAAGAGAATCAAAGTAGACATGCTGCACAATCGGGCTGAACTTCCCGGATAAACTCTTAACAACCTCTTGTGCTGCCCAGCCTCCGATAACAGCACACATTGGAGCAAGATCACCTCTCGCCTGATATGCCAGCTCCTTAATGAGTTTCTCGTCCAATTCAGGCTTCAACTCTCCAAGCGAATCTGCGATAGCGGTAGCATACTTAAATACTTCCGCCGCATCCTCTTCATTCATCGGTCGCGGTAAGCCGCCCTTTTCGCGGAATTGGTGGAGGGCCTGGAAGCCAATGTGAAGCTGCAGAGGTCGTTCAAACTTTGCGAAATCGGTAACGAGTAGTTCGGGTTCTTTTAGTTGCTCGGCTTGTGATTTGAAGTTGATGACTTTTGGTTTTTTAACCTGGGTATAAAGGCCGCCGCGGTTGTATGTCCCATGCGATGAAACCTCGCCAATCGAGAATGTGTATGGTCCTGGGGGGTTTCCGGAATGGTTAACGCTGGGCTTAAAGATGGGGAGGAAGCTGATTATTATACCTTTAACTTCAATTTTGAATTCAGCTCCATTTAGTGATTCCATTCCCTGGACTTCACTAAATGTAACGTGGTCTCCATCTTCTAAGCCATGCCTAGTCTCATCCAGCGCGGTGACAAGTCCAGAGCTATCGATTCCAGCAATAATGCCACTAACCGGGTTCTCCCCAGTAGGGTCAATAACTATAAAGCCCTCGCCAAAGTCACAAAATATATTACCAAACAGCCCTCTAGTCTCTGCCGAAACATAAGAGATTTTGTTCTCATGACAATATTCATTGACCTTAAGTTGAGCAGAAAGAGGTATTCCGGCGACTACAACAGCTTTATATCTACCAAGAAGCTCAACGTCGTCGAACGGATTTGAGCGCAGGACAGATACAGGTGTGTAGGTATTCAGCTCTCCGAGCAGAGGCGCAGAAACCTCATCAGACTGTTTACCAACGTCTGATACCTGGAAAAAATACTGGGAGGAGAGGTCTGAAATCTCGATAGGGGAGGGGTCGTAAAGAGTAACGGATTTAACACCGGCCAAACAGATATTTTTCGCTATAAGCCTGCGTTAATGATCTGGGGAACTCTAAAACAGGTGCCGAGAAACAGGGACACGAATCCGACAGGAGAGGTGTAAGGTTTACCAATTTCGACACCTAGTCCCTTTAGGCCAACGATGAGGACATCTGATTGACTCATGCGTTTCATCGCCTCGTGCCCAAGAACATAGCTATCGATGAAGCTAGAGTTAGTAGACAAACATTCAAGAAGTTGATGCCCCTGACGATAAGGACGACTTACAGTTGGCGACTGTAGAGCCCCTCATCGATGGTGCCGGTAGCGGTATCGGCTGGCGAATCCAGCTGCATGTTTGAAGAGGTGTCCTGGGAAGCCGGAGTCAGTTGGCTCTGTCGTTTGTGTGGGGGGAGTTCGCTCAAGTGGTGTATTAACTTACCGTCATGATTTGCTTCTCAGGGCGGACCGATAGTTCTGAGGAAAGCTTTCTTTTCGACAGTTTGTTGTAGTGAGGAAGGCAAGAGTTAGTGGACTAGATAAGTTTAACTCTGGTTGCTTGACGCGAACGCTGTTTGAAGTTGTGGCGTTGGGGTCTTGAGTGAGAATGGACTGGGACAATAATCTCGCTAAATAAGGTGTTTAACGTAGGATGAGGCTTTCAAAATAGATAATTTTGGGGGTGAGAATGGTGGATGGTTAATAGTCAACAGAGGAATGGTGAGGTGTTGGAGTTTCCTAGAACTGCCTGCAGGGAGACGTTCGACCGTCCTGACGTCTAGGCGGGGCAGGCAGCCGCCCCTCTACGGGCCCGACCTTGCCACTCTATGCGCGCTAGGGGACGCAACGGGCTCTGATTTCGCAGCAGAATTATTTGGAATGTCACAGATAGCTACTGGGGCTATGAAATAGTAGGTAATTGTTATCAATATTTAGTTCCTGAAAAAGCACCGAGGAGGTTTAATCCACTTATTGAGCAAACGCTCATCGAGCCGGAGCCTCAGGCGAAATGATGTCCTGCAAGATATGCAGCTAATTTACTAACAAGATATTACGTAGGAAATACCATAGGATGGAAGAGGTAAAATGAGTGGGGCAAGGGAGTAAAAACTAAAACTGAGGTAGCATTAAACGAACAGACCCATATCCAGACACGCCAAAGCCCAAATCATAGAACATATCATCGTTCTCATACCATTAAAATCCCCCATCTGTCCCAGCAGCGGTAGTCGATATCGAACAGCAACAGAGGAAAGTTATTGAAATTTGAAACCCCAGAAAACAGGGGACAAAGGAAAGGGTAAGGAAAAGCAAACACAAGCAGTTGAGAGAACGGTTTTTCACGAATACCCACCACCCTTCACCATCTAATCTACAATTTTGGTCCCCTACGTCTCTAATCATCTGTCTGGATCTTGTGATCGCCCCTAATGACGCTATTATAGCTGGGTGGTTCGCCGGACGGGATGTGCGGGCTACTTCCTTCGCCCTCAGGGCCATTCATTGGTGTCTCTGGGGGAGTTTGTTGCTCATGGCTGGTGTACCTCTCCGGTTGCCTATTTCCAGCAGGAGCAGGAGATGTAGGAACGGGCTGAGTTACAGTGTATTGTGGCTGCCCGTCCCCAGCACCTGCGGGGCCGGTGGTTCCACTTTGAAAAGTGTGATACTGGGGATCTGGCTGCTGGTGGTGGGGGCGTGGCTGATGGGCGCAGGAATGAGAGGGGTGTTGAGCAGGCGCGACTTGATAGTAATAAGTGGTGCTCCGCGATTCATGAGCGATCGGTACGTAAGTAGCATCCCATGGGTCGGGGTACTTTGAGATGATGTACCAGGAGTGAATGAGACCGGGGAACTGTAGTAGACCTGTCAGTAATTAGACATTCAGTAGATAATAGGCCTGAATCTCACCCATCCGAGGCAACATAACGCTAATGAGATAAAAGAGTCTGCTGAACAAATACCGCGCTTGACCCAGACTAAACTCCGGGATGTGTCATCAGTAAGGTATCGAAAAAAATAAACAGATTCAAACGACGGGATGAAATGTCATACCAGGAAGAGGAGGAAAGAGAACAGCCAAAACGGCCAAGAAACAATCGGAGGAACACATTATTCCCTTTAAAATAGATTTCGCTTGTTGTAATGATCTAGCGGATGACTAGACTACCGTCTACCTCAACTCTAATGTAGACGATGGCGTGTTGGAAGGAGGAATGATGAAAGAAATATGTGGGCTCTTTTGGAAATAGTCGAAGGAGTGCGGGTATTGAGTAGGAGGTTAGAGGGATGAGGGGAGGCAAGAAGGTAGACGTGGCCAGTTGTTAGATAGGATTATTGTACCTGAGAGATACGAAGTTGTAAGAGCAAAAAGCGATGGTCTGGACAAGGGAATGGGAGAGTTGTCGTCAGCAGACGGTTGTGTTACCATGCCCCCACCAGAGCGAGGCGGAGCATCGCGAGATGCTGTGTCATGTCATTGTTTACCGTATTATTGCTTGCTGTATGGCTCACCGGGGTCTGTGCCCTTATCTTTTCTGGATATCGATAAGCTTGGCGGGTCCCAAAAACCTAATATTATCGAGGTGAGGGGGCTTATTAGAGGTTGGATGGCATCCTGGGCATCAAATTCACGGGAACTAATGTGTTATATATCGTGGTGAGGTACAAGAACAAGGGCAGGGAACATTTAACTGGAACAAGCAGGGATATATTTGCTAGTTAACCTCAATTAACTGTTTTATAACTTCTTGCCGGACCTTGTATCACAATATTTAAATTGTTATTATGGTTCGTGCAAACCAAAACCTGCACAAAGCTGAAGGAAAGGCTGAGCCGCTTTGTATGCCAAGACTTCACCCCACATGTCATAAAATAAGGTAGCAGGGTTACACTTTATGAGTTTATAATAAAGATAGTATTATCATACTATTTTACAGAATAAGATATAGCCTAGGTAAAAAAATACACTGACAAATTCATAAAATGCAATTAAAAAGCTGAAATACTATGGAATTACTAATCCAAATAATGCTCTATCCTGGCAACAATTAAATTTTGGTGGCCGTGCATAATACATTTTTTACTTTAACACCAAAAATGACTTATTCCAAAAGAATATACAAAGCCACTCAGCTTTCTCAGGAACTTAAAAAAAGCTCTACATTGTAGAAAAAAGATAAGGAGAATAATCTAGAGGGTTTTTTGAGTCAGATAGTGATCTTGGTTGAACAGTATAATCATTTGAAAATTACTAATATTCTTATGCAAGTCTTGGTTTGTACGAATCATACACTAATAGGCTGCTCAGTGCTTGCGCACTGCAAAAGTTTCCGGAAATGTGGAGACTGGCACATTTTATTAGATGGCGACACCTAAGTTAGCACCAAGCAAAAGTCCACATTTCCGGAAACTTTTGCAAAGCTCAAGCAGCAGGGGTAGTAGTGAAGCATCGGGACAAGCAGGGTAGCAGGAGCTTGTGCATATACCATGGAAGGAATACCAGAGAACCAAAAAAGTAAGATAACTACTAATTACAGTAGTTCCACTATCTTTCTACTATGTGGACTGGGAGTGAAGAGGGGGCAATTCCAGACTCCAGGCACCGTCCAACCTTAAGTCAGCCCGGTCTCGGCGAGAAAAACCGGATAACACCAACTTTCTGACGTTTGTGAACACGACTGCTATTGCATACGGGCAAAAAAAAATTGTGCGGCGGATTGTCTGTGCACATCTGTGGCCCCATACTAGATTCAGACTCAAATGTTTGGGTTCAATATGCTTGGGACACGTATGGTTCAAGACGTCTATAGTGTTCACCAAATAGTTTGTAACGGGGGGCGCCTTGGCATTTTCAGAAACATACCGGACCACAATTATGGAGTCTGTGATTTGGGTAGGGATTAAACCTGAGCACATGTTTTTTATGCCAAGGCGCCCCCCGTTACAAACTATTTGGTGAACACTATGGAATGGACGTCTTGAACCATATGATAGCTTGAGCATCAGCGGCAACCACACAACAACCCCACTACGATACAACCCCACTACAACTCCACCACTACCACCCCACTACTACCCTACCCCTCGAGTCCCTGATTGCGCAATACCACAATTAAAACATGTCTCAATCACGAGGACTCCTGCCTAGTGGCTGCAAACCCGGAATTGTATACTCCAAAATGGGCGAATTCGATATCCTCGGTCACTACTCTCGTCTCCTCGAGGAAGACCCTTCCAAGAGCATGCCGATCGCGGCAATCGAGTCTCTCTGTGCCCTCTGCGACGGCATCGAGGCCAATACCATCCACGAGCTCCTATCAACCATCCAGGTCGGCTCGGACACTCTCAAAGAGGCAGTACCAAACGCAATCTCCCTAACAGCTGGATGCGATCTGTTCACCAAGTTCATTACCCGCCATTCCCATGACGACCCTCGGGATTTCGACACATTCAAGAAAAAACTTCAGTCGAATGGGCATTTGTTTGCCCAGCGTGCTCGCAAGGCTCGCTCCATAGTCGCTGAGAACGGGCTCAAGGTAGTTACGAATAACTCGGTCATATTTGTCCATGGATACAGTCGGTGTGTTATGGCTATTCTTCTCAACGCTAGAGATAAAGGACGGAAGTTCAGAGTTATCTGTACCGAGACTCGTCCCAGCTGTCAGGGTCTGCGAACTGCGAAGGAACTCAGGGCCGCTGGTATTTCGGTTGCTGTTATCGACGATAACGCGGTCACATACGCCATGAACAAAGCCAATTTTGTCCTTGTTGGTGCTGAAGGAACCCTCACTGACGCGAGTATTATCAACGTGGTAAATATCAACCTCCTATCTGGCTACGCTTATACATGTACTAGGAATAGATTGCGATCTAATGCGGATTTTTTCATATATCTATGACAGATGGGGACTCAAAACGTCGCACTCGCAGCAAGGAACATCGACCGTCCGTTCTACGTGGCTACGGAAACCCATAAATTTGTCGACATGTTCCCTGTGGACCAGTATATGATCCCGGTCAAGCAAAACGTGATTGTTTTCAACCCCGAGGGAGTTGAAGGTGCCATGTCCCAGGAGGAGTTGACTTTTGTCGACTACGTTGATCCGAAATACATCACCAACTTCGTCACCGAGATGGGGTTAATGTCTCCCACAATGGTCGGGGATAAAATCATCACCACTAGGTTGGAAGGGTAGTGAGCTCTTTCTAAGCGTTTGTACTGGGGGGTTGCATGAAAGTTTTTTTTTGCATTTTGTGGCGCAGGGTGGCGCAAAGTGATAAGACAAGTCTGGCATGGCCTACACCTAATCCGGCCTGTCACTTTGTGCCGAACTGCGCCACAAAATGTAAGAGACTTTCATGCACCCCCCGACTACAACACCCTCAATCGTTCACTTAGTTCCATAGATCTCTCATTGTCAATAATGTCTTTCTTTCTCTGCGAGGTGTTCTAGGGGCAAATGAAAGGTCCCCTCGGCGTTTTTAAAAACCTACGTGAAATAATGTTTACCGGGCAAGATAATTTTAGTAACTTTTCTTGGGAAAAGGAATAAGTTTAAAGAGTTGATTACTGGGGGATGGTGAGATCCCGCAGGTGATTAAATTTTTCTACTTCACAACTATGTCCACCCTTTTTTGATACCACTTAAACACCTAATTTAAAGCGAGAAGTCTTTTTTGGGGATTTGTTCTCGAGCAGACTGTGACAAGTGTATTAAAAGTATGGAGATATCATTGAGAAGAGAGAAAAAAGAGGCATAAGAAACACCAGCCCCCAAACAATCATCTAGCTATAGCAAAACTAGTCGAACTCATCGTCGCTGGCGTTGTCACCGGCCTTGTCAGGTGGGTCGAGTTGGAGGTAGAATGAGCATTGGACGGCCTGTTGAACCATTAATCAATGTCAAATGAGATAAAAGTGAGGGGGCATCATACAGTAACACTATCAATCCAGAAAATTCCAGAGCTAAGTCTATGAACCTTAGCTTCGATATGCATTCCAGTGAAGCAGAATTGGAGCACCTCCAACTCAAGCCAGATGTCAAACTCAACGAGGTCGGTCTCGGGTTCCATTTCGTCATCTGGGGTCCACGGCTTGACGAGCAGTCTACCAAGAGCTTTGAGCCCAGTTGCTTCGTACGGCTTCGGGGCAGGGTTATTATCCTCGTTGGCATTGGTCTTGCTTCCCTCTGGCTCCTCTGCTTTCGCTTCATCTTTGCCCCTCTTCCTCTCAAGGTTTGGGAAGACGATACCAATGACCTCCATACCCATGTACTCTGCTTTGGTAATTTTTACGTTGAGACCCGCCTCTTTCTGCTCAGGAGTTCCACGGGCTTGGACACAGGCATTGAAGATATCGGTAGCTTCTTTAGTAGTTAAGCCAATAGGGGGTGTGAGAGTATCCCAAGTCATGGTCTCATCCTTCATACCAGCGTAGTGACCACCGAAAAGAGTCGAACAAGCCATGTTGAAATTTCCTGGAAGGCGATGGGAGGTATGGCGGCAAAGAGCCAGTTCCTTCTCAGCCATGTCGCAGATCTGAATAGCCTCGTTGATGCCGTCCGCATGCTCGGGCGCCACGTTGTGGTATATAATCTGTTGCATGTTAGAAATTTTTGCAGGTGCGGAGAGGGGAGAAAGGGAAAAACTAGACTCACATAGTTGAGGAAATTGCGAACAACTTGCGCAGCAAGTTCTAAGTGTGCAATTTCGATATACCCGAGAACGTAGGGGACTCTATGGGACAAGAACCCGCGGACAACAAATGGAAAATCAACCTCCCACTCGTCGTCTTCATCCAGGTTAGTCGAGACAAAGTCTGTCGCTGCCATGGTTTCTAGCTGCTCTTTGTCCAAGTGGTCATTTTGTTTGTAGTCCAGCCCCCCAGAAAATTGCTTGGGGCCTGTAGAGATACCACCAAGAGTCAAGTAGGTAGTGAATATCTGGGAACGGAGAGCGTCGAATTTACGCTTGGACTTGTAGCGTTGAATGCATATCTCAATACGTCTAGAGTGGGAAGTTAGTAACAATTCATGTGCTAGGGCGGACCATGGAAGGTATATATACTCAGAAAACGGTTTATTCCTAGGCAATGTTAGCTGTTATTTGTGAAATGAGGTGGGGATAACCTACGAATGATAGAGCGACTGCTCTTCTAGAGCTGCATCAGGAGTCAACGGGCCTTCAACATGGTGCTCTAGACCATTAATTAGTTAAAGTTCTAACACTAGAGCTATATCTTACCTTCAAATCCCGAAGGTCTGGGCTGTTTGATCCGATATCCTTGTCAGTCAAAATTCACCAAAAGAAAGGTAGTGGGGAAAAAAAGAAATAAAAAAGAAGGCTGGATGGGAAATTATACATTCTTTGGCTTATTTCTTCTCTTCTTTTTCTTCTTAGGCGCTTGCTTCTCTTCAAGTTTAGTTATCTTTACATCTTCAAGCCTAACCGCATCTTCGTCCTCATGTTCCTCGCCGGCACTATTAATCTCGAGTTTCTCAACAGCCTCAGAAAGAGAAGCCTCAGCAGGTTCGGTCATTTTTTTATTGTCTCACTGTTGCCTGTCTTGTCGGTGGTGTTGTGTGGTTTCAGGTTGTATTCAGTTGGATGGAGTGGTTCGTTGCTGGTGCTGACGACCCCACCAAGGCTTTTCTCTAAAGTTTGATGCTTGGTTGGGGGGAGTGAAAAATTAAGGGAAACGAAGGTCGGAAATTCACCAAACACGCATCGCTCCGAATCGTTGCTGAGCGGGGAGATGGTTGTCATGACGGGAGGCCTAACGTTTTTTCTAGCATGCCCTCACACTGTCCATGCGGCTCCGGACTGGCTGGCTGCCCGTTGGCTGGATCGTGAATTCCTCTGATATCCTGTGCATTTTGGCTCAACTCACTGCATCATATCACAAACAATCAGGGAGGCCTATACCATCGTGGGTTAATTATCACTAACAAATTGTAGCGTCTTACTATATATAGCAGCACAATAGGGAACCAAACTCAATGATTTACCCAGAGTCTCGTTTCGTGTTATTACTACCGGTAGCCGGCACTGGCATCATGGTATTACTGCACACGTCCTCTATCTCTACTACTTTAGGTTACATCTTAAGACCTCACTCACCCACCTCATGCTAAATGCAGCCACGCTGATGACCGGAGTCACCCGTCCGGAAGACCAAATGTCTCTCCCAGGTGAATGATGTCGAGCACAGGAACTTCCAAATCCGGGGTCTCTGGATCAAATAATGACCGGAACTGCTGACATCCTAAACCCGAATTATCTTACGATAAGCCCCCCCCACTTCCGTACCTTTTGCGAGACATAGGGGGAAACCACATTTGAAGTGCCAAGGGTCTTTTTCAGCTCCCTTATCTTACCCTCAGGTAGCGGTTTGACTCACCGTACAGCTTCTATCCTCTACGGAATTTTTAGCGAGGGTTTCTTTTTGGATTTTTCTTCTTCTGGCACTGAAGCTAGGGATGTAGAGGCGTTAGGTCTATTAAGGGATTAGAGTTCGAGGCTGGCGTGACGATGTTATCAAGTCAAGTGAGTTATTCGTTTGGGAAACTCCAGAAATCACATTGACATCCAGCTCCAAATCCCCCTGTTTCTTGGCACTCAGGGTGTCTTGATCTGACACATCCGCCAGGACCGCCACAAAGTCTCACCGGTATTATCCCGCGATTGTGAGACACCGTATGAGCCCTGCTGCCTCCTTGAACAGCATAGGGCTGTGGTCCCCCCCTCCTGCTGAACGCGAATATAAAGTCATACTTGTCCCCACTGTTCTTCAACCTCGATACCAAAGAAAAACGCGCACTACCTGTATATAGTTTACCTCGGACACTCAAAAATCGCAAAAATGACATCCAAGCTTAAAGCGTCGGACCTCCACGCGTTCGATCTCGCGGCTGCCGGACAGTAAGTCTGATCCTCCCCCTATTGATCTTTTTCTCTCTTTTAACCACCTCCACCCGCCCACTACCCATCCAAACAAACTACAAGCTTGGGCCTGTCAAGCTGACAATGGCCAGCGATGGCGTCCTCTCAGATGAATCTGGAGCACTGGTCATAAAACCCTGCACGGCCCGCGAAGTAGCCTTCTACACCTCTGCCGCCGGACACCCCAGGTTCCAGAAATGGATGCCAACCTTCTTCGGAACTCTCGAGCTCTCCGGTCCCGAGCCGACTGCGGGGCCCGCCACGAATGGCCGTAATACCTCCATCGTATTGCAAAACCTTAACTACGGCTTCGACAAAGCATGCGTCTTGGACATCAAGCTGGGAGCCCAGCTCTGGGACGACGAGGCACCGCAGGAAAAGCGCGATCGTCTAGACGCTGTTTCCGACGCCACCACCTCCCGCTCGCTCGGCCTGCGCGTTGCCGGGATGAAGGTATGGAAAGGCGAGGCTGCGGGCGGGTATAAAGTCTTCGACAAACACTACGGGCGCACTTTCACCGCCGATAATTGCCTGGAGGCTGTCAGGGAGTACTTTTCTGCGGATATCAGCGAGGAGCAGAAGAAGTTGATTTCTGGGAGGTTCTTGAAAAAGGTTACAGAAGTCCGCGAGGTGCTTGAGGGACAAGAGAGTAGGATGTATTCTGCTTCTCTCCTCTTTTCGTATGAGGGTGATGGAAAGGCTCTTGAGACAGCATTGAAAGAGGAGGAGGAGAATGCCAAGAAGCCACCAAAAGATGAGGACGATGATAGCGAAGAAGATGAGAAGGTTAAGAAGGTCGAGGAGCTCAAGTTAATTGACTTTGCTCATGCCAATTGGACTCCGGGCAAGGGACCCGATGAGAACGCTCTACAGGGGGTTCGGAGTACCGAGAGGTTGCTTGCAGAGTTGGTTAAATGATTACTAGGCCGCATCAGTGTTTATAGGCTGTAGACAAATCCACTATTTGATTGTTTGGGTTACAATCCTATGTTTGCTTGACCTTTTCTAACATGCCACGTACCATCGCCCAGGGAGAACATCGAATAGCTCATGTGATAGGTCTTAAACTCTGCCCAAGTTCGCCCTGGGAGCTGCAAGGAACTTTATAGAGATGGCTCCCACAATCCGCAAGAGCTCGCACCTTGTTTTCACTCGTCTCATTTTCTGCTCTTGTACTGGTGAAGCTGCTTATTGCATTCGAGCTAGGATATCACTAGTTACATAATCCATCACTCGACTCTGAATATCAAATATATGTATCCATCTACGGCTCTGAGATGGGATATCTGTCTCAAATCTTTATAACCAATTTCCCGGTAGTAGTGCGGGACTCAAGGTCCTAGGTAGTGGCCCCCCTGTTAGCAAGCTCCACCATAAAGCGAACAAGTGGATTATGATACCTTTTGCGCCTGCACGGTCTCTTCAAGCGGATATGTCTTGTGGATGTTCACCTTAACCTTGCCTTCAATGATCCAATCGAAAACCTCCTTGGCATAAGCGTCGAATTCCTCTCTCTCGGCTGTGCAGTATTAACAATCATCCATTACCCCAAACTCTGGAATGGCTACCAACCGATATAGGCAAACAATTGTGGTCTCACGAGTTTAATATTCTTGGACCCTAGTCTTGTAATTGCGAATGGCGGAACAGCTCCACTAGCGTTCCCCAGAGAAACTACCGTTCCCTTCCTCCTCACAGCTTCCAGGTCACCATCAAAAGTATCCTTTCCGACACCATCAAACACAGCAGCAACCCCACCACCAGCATCCTTTGTGATCTTCTTGACCTCGGCAACCCAATCCTGGGTTGAGTAGTTGATCAAAAACTCCGCACCATGCTCTTGGGCCAGTGCAAGCTTTGAGTCACTGGAAGCAGTTGCAATAACGCGTGCGCCAATCGCCTTTGCAACCTGAACAAGCCACGACCCGAAGCCACCAGCCGCAGCGTGAATGAGGATATAGTCTCCCTTCTTAATTTCGTAGCTCTCACGGGCGAACGTCAGAGCCGTAAGGCCTTGAAGAATACCGGCCGCCGCAATACCTTCCGGGACAGCCGAGGGGACATGTGCAACATGGAGCGTATCAAGAGCGGTGTATTCTTGCAGTGCACCAACTCCTAAATATGCTACCTTGTCGCCAACCTTGAAGTCCTGAACGGACTTTCCAACAGCAGCAATTATGCCCTCCCCTTCACGTCCAAGGGTAAATGGAAACGACGGTGCTGGATAGAGGCCCGTGCGGGCGTACTGCTCTACTAATAAGCCTGTAACCTTACCTCTTTATATAAAAAAAAGTAGAGGTAGGAAAGGGGAAGGGACAAACAGTATCGATAAAATTCAACCCTGCAAAGGCATTCTTGACCAAAACTTGATCGTCGCCAGGGATCGGCACGGGTGCATCCGTGACAATCTTGATAACATCTAATCCTCCATGTTCATTAATTTGAACTGATCGTTGGGTTTTCGGAAGTGAAGACATTTTTAGCAATTGGGGTGCGAAAGACTGGTGGGAAAGGTGCAATTGCGGTGGACAGAGGTGAATGCAGGAGGCACTTCAGCAGGGCAGGTTATCGTAGCTTATCAACGAACAACGGCGGTGGTCTAATGGCGAATTTGTAATCTTCATTCCGCAACCAACCCTAAGCTGACACCCGCAGGTTACGCGCGGCCGGCTGTGGGATAACGGCACAGAGAACGGACATAGCAGATAAGGGGTCGGTGTTGGAAAAGGCCCGATTACTTAGCAGAATTCCGGTGAATCCTGTGGTACATACAGTGCTGTGTCGTATCTATGCTGTCATTTCATTAGCCAAACAGCCGCGACAATACTCGTGGACAGCACCAGGTTAATTTAGGTATAATAAGTCACATGAAAATTGGCTACTGGCATCGAGTATATGAGTTTGCTGTGCTCAACTTGGCCCTAGAGTGGAAGAGTAGTTGGATGGGTATTATCATACAGTGCTGTGCCGTAAGAATTAAGCCTCCCGCTAAGACGTTGAGTTGTCCTTGCCAAGATCTGCCACTTTTCTGTTTTTTTGTCTTAGATTTCAATAGTTTATTCCTATCATACCTAAGGAGAGGACCACCACCAATCCAGATATACGTGCCCTACTGTACTATAGACATCGGAAGTCCTCCGCATGCTTCCACCACAATGCCAGCCCAGAAGCACCCCTCTCTTGCTACCCACATACTTCACATGCGGCGGGACGGCATTCCCTAACATCTCGACCCCGTACGCACACACCACCATCGTCCCACCCCGCGCACCGGGTGTCCGGGGACACCGGTGCGGGGGTGGCATGTTGAACCCCTTAGTCCAGAATGATCCCCAAAGATGAGCCCCATCATTTTGAGCTGGGATTGAGGCGGTCAGCTTTCGCAGTGTTTTCGCCCCCCCTATCCAAGTGTGGGGATTTCGGACATCTGAGCGCGGGGTCCGGTTACCGATATTCAAGTGCTTATGGTACTACCGCAGTATTATTAATATTGGAGCCGTGCTGCGCTCAATGAAATGTGAGGAATTAGGTTCAATCGATTGCTGGGATACTGCCCGTTTGGTGGGGGTAAAGGAATACACAGTCAAGACATCGTGCCTTCTCGATTTTTGGGGTCTCCTTGGCGGGCATACCCCCAGCATCCATGCCTGTGCAAGATGATTTATAATAGAAATAACGGTACCATTTTGACTTCATATGCTGCCAATACACCTACGGTACTGTGAGAGGCACATGGCAATTAGGCTGGGGGTTGGAGCTTGTTGCATTTGACATGGTATCACGTAGGCTGTTTTTGGTTTTTTCTACTCTGGTATGATACTCGCAATGTCGTGATGTTTTTAAAACGGACTGCTATTGCATACTCCCAAAAATTCTGAGGCTTGGTCAATATTTAGCTGTATGCAATAGCAGTCGGCTTTACAAACATCACGACATTGCGAGGAGAGAGATTGCGGGGCGGTGCTCAGTCCCCGGTAGTGCACACCTCATGCCTTGCTGGGATTTTTCGTGTTATGGTTGCCCTCTCGGCTTTATGCTGGGGGCAGCGGGTGCGCGAGTGGTACTTTCTAGAAGCGAAGCACTGCAGGACTGGTGTACGGTAGGCCCCTCGAGATCTCTGGGGCGTTGGAACTAGTTACTCCTGGCCTGAGACCTTTAGTCCAATAACACTCTGCTACCGGCAACCAGGAGATCTGGTATTATAGGAGGCTTTGTTCCGTACGAGCACCCTCGGCCAAGCCAGAAGTAACTTATATGTCAACCCTGCTCTTGCTCCTTTCCCTCTCTCTTCCTCCCTCCCATTCCGCGCCGCTGGCTAGGGGATGCCTCGTGGCTTTCCAGAGTGAGGACCCCGCTAAGTTATGCCAGATGCCCCACCACGTTTAGCTTACATAATCGCCCATCTGACAGAACCTTAAATACAAGTGCAAATGTCAGGAACCTCTTTGCCAAGAGAGCTTATTTTTGTGGCTGATTCGTGTATTGCAGCAGGGTCAGAATGGTATATCTTCGTTCTTTTCTACATTACTATAGTGCTACTGCTACTGCTGCATAGAAATTCGGTACGACAAATTGCGAGTAAACAAAAGTGCTTGTATAGACAAAGGCCTGTTGCGGCCGCCCTATTTAGGAAATGTTCTTAGGACTACCGTAAAAACTCGAATAAACGGACCATGTGCTAGGACGTTGGACTTGCTTCTCCTAGTAAGGTCTGTGTTTTTTTACTTTTCTTCTGTCTCGGGGGACGTATTTTTTGGTGTCTCTTTCCCCCCTTTTCCCGAGGAGGAAATTTCGGACTATCATACATAGCACATGGTCCATTTATTCGAGTTTTTACGGTATGCGAAGTCGAGCTACAAGGTAGATGCACACTCACATAGTACTGTTGAAAGAAGTTAGCATCGTTGCTCTAGTTATAAGAGTCTACTCGAGTACTAGTACCGTATTCCACGCCATAGCGAGCGCACGGCATCGCGAGCCATCCGCCCAAATAGTAGCTACTATCTAAATACGGACTGAGGTTCAGCCAATCATATTGCCTAAACTTGCAGATGGCTCTCTATGGCGTGAAATACGTTAGTTCAAGTTGTGACATGGCTGCCACAACAAAACTTCCTTACAATGTTGCCTTAGGATATGAGCCCAGGGCGTAGCGCGTATTATGCCCACCATTTATTATATTTCCTTCTCTTTCTGTGGGTTGTATGCTTTTAACCCGTAATTCAGGGCATTTTGCAAGCCCGTGTTCGTTGTGCTGAGCGCTAGGAAGGCTGGGGCTATGAACTAAAGTTATAGCTTTACAAGTTCTCTCCTTCGGACACTCCATGGCGCCCATTTCCCACCTCAAGTCTTATAATGCCTTCTGGTTAAACCTCAATCCATCTCTATGCTCACCGCCTAAGAATTAGGTGACCGGGTGATACCCACCGTGCATTTGCCTTGAACGTATTCTTAACAATTGTCTCCACAAGTGATGCTTCCTTGTGATCGCTGATGATTGCAGATATATTCCCTAGATTTCTCCTAATCTTTTTTCTCCCTTCTAGCTATCCTCCGTCACTTTCTACATCTTTAGTGATTGGAATTCCTTTCTTCCCTAGGAGGCACTCAGCGCCGCGACAACTACCATTTTTCTGTCAGGAAGAAAAAGACCCACCTTGCACCCAATTCATCCGGATAGTCAGTCCTGAGTGCAACTTGAACACACTCAGTATGTCTTGAGACACATGTTACCAAGAGTTTGGTGGCTTAGTTTCAGGCTATTTGCCCCAAACCCCATTGCGATCAGAACGACTTGGATATCTTGGCCAGGTGTGGGGATTCAAAGTCAGGCAGCCAGCCGGATTCCGACTAGTACGATTAGCATTGGCAAAATAGGCCACTACAAGAAGATGTCAATCTTGACTCAAAATTTAACTATAGCTAAGTAGTAGTGTAATGATAATAAGGTGTCCTGATTTTTCTCAAATCGTGTTTCCGGACCTTGTTGGAAAATCATATCTTCTCAAGTGCTCTCGATGCACAAGACACAGCTGATGCAAACTGAACCTTTTGCTGATAACCCTCGTAGACTCCTCCATCTAGATGACCCAGGGCGGCGTAGGGCACTTCCTATGCTCTTCTCTTGCCTTCGGGCACATCCCCTTCCCCTCTTGAGGTCCCACACCTCCTCCTACCAACATCTCGCGATGTCAGTTACTATTCTCGGAGTTGGCTATTGCCTAATATTATTCTTAGAATTCATACTTGACGTGGCTTAGATACTACAACTACTGATATAAGTTGGATATATGGCTATCAATGTCCCATTAGCGGGGCAGCGTTCCTGTACGTCAGTGTGGGGGTACATGTAGGGGCAGAACCTCCCTTTGTTTAAGAAAAACTAGCGCAAGCTTGGAACATGATCTTCAAGTCTTAACTGCACCTGTTCAACTCTTGCTGCAGGCTCCCTCACAAGAGCAGGTGTCTGAACCCAAATGCTTTCAAAATCTCCATACGCGGGGCACTATCACGGGTGCTGTAGGGAATGAGAAGTACCGTGTTCCAGATGCAGGGACTTCAAGGTGCTGTACCGCCAATATAAAAGATTAGCCGCAATAGGCATTGGCGGGAGGGTAAACACAACACGATATCCCGGGTCGTGGAGGACGTGACCTCTCAACGAAGGACTCTCCCAGGAGTCAGCCTGTCACTACTTGTCATTGTCTGTCAAATTATCCGCAAAGTTAGTGGCGATCATCTCTGGGAGAGGACCGGCTCCGAGTACAGTACTGCGCTACTGATGCACAAGGTCTTGGACCGGCAACCTATGGTTGCGTCATCCCTCCGATAACTCAACCCAAGCCGCAGGTTGGTGTTGCTAACTGCCGGCAAGCTATCTGGTTGATATTATAACTTCATCTACTCAGTAACCATTGGGCCTGGTAGCCACAGAGGAAGGAATGTTGTTACAGCTATCATTGTTTTCTTTCTCTCCTCATTTCTAGATCTTTCGGTGTTAACTGTCCCGACATCCTTGTTAGACCTTCCCCACATCAAACCCCCTTATGGTTCTAGAACTTAAACAGAAAAGTCTAGCCACTTCCCCCTAACCCCACAATTCTGGCATTTGCCCCGGCACTTGTACGTGCTTCCACAATGAGCGCTTACGACAATCCCGTTCCGCTCCACCGATCCGAGATATCGTAGCCGGAACCTCGCATCGGGTGAAATTCCATGTTGGAGTGCAACTACCTCTAGGCGCGGTCGAAGGGTCTCCAATATTCCTAGAGGATGCGGAGTTCATGCAGTATATCCGGCTGCTCTTGAGATCGATTTTGATCAGCTGGGCTATGGGTGGCGAGCTACGCTAGGTTTTGGATATCCCATCCATTCCGAGCCAGAGGTGGTCATGGAGGCTAGGAGTCTAAACTACAGGTTTTGGTAAGCGCATTGGGAACCCAACGAAGAAATGCCTGGGCGATCTCGCACCACTTGTGTCTGGAGACCCAGGTTGACAAAGGGCCCCAACGAAGCCCCTCTAGATAGTTTCCTAGAGACAGAACTGATTTCAATCAAAAAGGACTAAAGGAATGCCTTATTCCATGGAGGTTCGAGATTCTCCCAATTTCTATCATTGCCAAGCTAAGATCTCCAAATAGTCACTAGGATATTTAGATCCCTGGGTTCTCGCGACATCTTGCTGTCAATTCACCCCCGTCAATCTAGACTGCGCAGACATGTTTTGCCTGTATGATAAAGATAAAAATCTCCCAACCGATACAACACACCACCCGAGGGCTGGTGGGACAATTGCCATTCCCCATCCCTCCGCCGCAGCATTCTCGCAAGCTTTCAGCCAGGTGGGAACACAAAATAGACACCAAGGACGCCTCCGACTAGTATAAAAAGCCTCTACTCCTGTTTTCCAGATCCCCCCTCATTTGCAACAGCCTCGAAGGTAACCTATAACCTTCCTTCACTTGAGCCCCCCATTTGCAAACTCACAATTCATAATGAGCCCACCACATGCAAACGACCAATATCTCCCGAGCTCCACCTACCCCCCAAACTGGATTCCGGTTGTGGAGAAGCCCCTACACACCCCGAAACGACTGAGAATCATTACCGTAGGTGCTGGGTTTTCTGGATTAATGCTTACGTACAAGATCCGAGAGCAGTTTAAGTATGGAGACTTTATAGACCACGTTATCTATGAGAAAAACGTAAGCTCCCCCGAATCCACTAGTCACAATTGTCTAATTATTCTCTCTGCAGCACGATATTGGGGGAACGTGGCTTGAGAACAGGTATCCAGGTACATCTCCAAGATTAATACCTCGCTGCCCCTCCACTTAGCCACTTTCTAAGCTTTTTTCGGCTAGGGGTTGGCTGCGACGTTCCTGCCCATATATACACCTTCTCGTGGGAGCCCAATCCAGATTGGAGCGAGTTTTATGTTAGCGGAGAAGAGGTTTTCCAGTACATGAAGCGCACTACAGCGAAATATGACCTTGCAAGAGATGCTGTTTTTAATTCCAAGGTTGTAGAAGCTATGTGGAACCAGGGGCGAGGCAAATGGGAGCTCAAGATTGAGCAAGAGGGACGGTTCATCTGGGACGAATGTGACATCTTCATAAACGCCTCAGGGATCTTGAAGTGGGCAACCTCCTTCCAACTTTAGAGCAGTTTCTAATCCAATAAAAGCAAGTGGAAGTGGCCATCCATTGAAGGGATAAATTCTTTCAAGGGGCACTTGGTGCATAGTGCGAAATGGTGAGCTCAGGCGCTGTTTGTTGGAATTCAGGTGCTACATAGATTTGCTAACACTTTCCAGGGAAGACAGCTATGACTTTGCCGGAAAGAGAGTTGGCATCATTGGAAACGGCTCTTCCGCAATCCAGATCGTGCCCAAGCTTCAGAAAGTCGCTGGGCACCTAATAAACTTCATGCGTACCCCAACCTGGATTAGTGAAACGTTCAGTGCCGAGCTTCTTCCCGATGGAAAGAACTTCTACTGTAAGACTCGTTTAACCGCTTTCATTAGAACTCCTCGTTAACTTTTCCATGACTAGATGCAGAGGAGCAAAGGGCCGAATTCCGGAACAATCCCAAGGCATTAGTTGAGTATCGCAAAAAAATCGAAAACAGCTTCAACAAACTCTTCTATGCCCTTATCAACGACTCCCCTACTCAAGCTGCTGTGACAGAGCAGTGTACACGAATTATGTCCGAGCGCCTTGGGAACGACCCCGAGCTTATCAAAAAATTCATACCGAGCTGGCGCGTTGGCTGCCGTCGTCTAACTCCAGGCGAAGGGTATCTAGAAGCCCTACAGGCCCCTAACGCGGAATACACTTGGGACACCATCCAACGCATTACCGAGAAGGGCATCATCACATCTGCTGGCGAAATCGAACTCGATGCAATTGTATGCGCCACGGGTTTTGACGTCTCTTTCACTCCTCAGTGGAAAATGCGAGGGCTCAACGGCTCTACTTTGGACAAATGGCGGGATGACCCTGAAGGGTACTTAGGAATATTCGCCCCCAACATGCCCAATTACTTCATCGTTAATGGACCCAATTCCCCCGTTGGGCACGGCTCACTGCTCTCTGTCATGGAGTGGGCAACAGAGTACATTATCCGCTGGGCCAAGAAAATGGCCTCCGAGGATATTAAGTAATCAACCCCCCATCCCTACCTACTCTTCCAAAAAAAACAATAGACCATTCTAACAGAAGCCCTCAGAGCTGTGGCAGTAAAACCCGACGTAGTCCGAGAATGGAACGTGTACACCCAAGAATACCTCAAGCGCACAGCCTGGGCCAGTGGTTGCCGCTCCTGGTACAAGAATGGCAAAATCGACGGCAAAATCACTGCAACATACCCCGGTAGCATCCTCCACTACAAAGAATTCTTAGAAACTATCCGTGGCGAAGACTTTGACATCCAGTACTCTGAGCCCAGGAACAGGTTTAGCTTCATGGGGAATGGCTTGGCAGCCCTTGAAATGAACAAGGATGCGGATTTAGCATTTTACATGTATAAGTGAGGCTCTCTGATCAAGCTTTTGTAGGTTCAGTTTCGAGACAGTTACCATGTCTTTTCTTGTGTTTGGTAGTCGGGTGTATCTACTGGACTGTAGGATTTAAGTCTTCATACATATATTTTTTTACCACCCTCCCAGAATACTACCGAGTGAGGATTCGCGGTCTTCGGTAATCTTGTCATCGTTAGTTAGGAAAGCGTAAGCCCTTCCTACCCATAATATAACAAAACTGGCAGGCTTAGTTCCTAAACCTCGGGGAGGTATACACCGTCCTCCTGCCTGTCTGCTAACACACCAGTAACCATGCCAGGGCTAAACCTCCAAACAAACCAAAGAATCCGTATACCGGCCAATGATAAGGACAGTGCATTAGGTGATCCTAAAACCCTAACCTGAAGGGAACACTGGTAAAGATCACCAATGGATTTGGGAGCACGAAGCGCATACCGTAAGTCAAAAGTGAAAGAATAACGCCCATGGTGAATAATCTTTTGGTAGATAAACACTAGTACGCTAATCAGCGAAATTTAGGACCTGGGTCTTAGCCTTACCAACCAAGCTGTAGGTGCGCATACTCAGTAGATCCTGGGCTGAAGGCTTTAGGGCAAGCTGAGCTACAAAAGGGCGGTTCGCCAGGGTTTAGCCAATCCTTTTGTTCGTTTTCTCACTCCCACCCCCATCAGTTCCTGTACTGGCCAACCCCGCAGTAGGGGGTGAGCTCCCGGACTTGAGATTCAATTCAGCGGTGGCTCGCTGCTTAAACTGTTGGACCATGAGGGCTGGAAGATGATGCTGAGCTTCTGGGAACGAAGGGGTTCACATATTGGGGGGGAGTTCTAGGGCTTGTGACCATTGAAAGACTCTCAGGCAAATACTCACGCTGCAGCATAGGAGACGTTTGCTTTCTCTGGTCCCTGGGCAGCGTTTGTGCGCCTAACCGTGCGCGTTGCCACCCCCACTCCCTGTGCATTCCACGCGATGCGATTACTATAATGCCTACATAGTACAGTAGATTGCATTTCACATAGAGCCTCCAAATCCCCAAGAACAGGAGTGGGTGCTTAGGGGGTCTTCTAGGAGATTCCCAATTGTAGTTAGCCAGCCCGGCAGGTAGGTTATAGGTAATTCCTTGCAGTAGGGCAAGGGAAGCGTCCAGGCGTGTCGTTCGAAATTTATGCATCTTTACTTCAGTAAAGGTCATTTCGAGGATTCCTCTGGCATCCAGGAATCTCTACTGAACCTTCTACCGAGTGCTAGCCAGTGATACACCACAGCCAATGGGAGGCATTGCTGGTAGGTCACATTTATGTCACACAGATCCCTAGATCCAATCCCTAGGAGAGGGTAACAACCGGGCTCTAATCCAAAGTAGGCTTAGCTCTGTCTATGAAACCCACAGCTCCCAAACGGAATCTTTGATACGATACTAACCGCGAATTCAATTCCCCCTTACACATACACCTTCCCAAAGCAAACCGTTCAATCCAAAAAAACCGCCATGTCGTTTGTCGACCTCCCAAATGAAATAATTCTGCAAATCGCAGAAGAGCAAGAACCTCCGGATATAAACGCACTCCTGAGAACCAATCGCCGTCTCGCGTTCTGTTTGATCCCCAGCCTTTGGACCAGCATATTCCGGTCTTCCCCCCAGGTTTACGCCGTGGAGGCACTGCTCTCTGCAGCGGAGAACGAAAACAAAGATGTGGTCAGACGACTGCTTGACAGGGGCATACTTCACTACTCTCAGACACCACTTTGGAAGGTTATGCGGAAAGTGATAACTGAACGGGACACAAAGGCCCTACGCACGCTCATAGAATGTGGTATGTCGATAGATGCGACAGACCCTGACGACTGGACGCTCTTGGGGCTGGCGGCGGAACAGGGCTGTTTGGAGACACTGTTACTGTTAGTAGCTCAGGGCTTCGACATCAATGAGCCGGGGAATTTCAGGGGCGAGTCGCCGCTTGGCCTCGCGGCCAAAAATAAACACGATGAGGTGGTGCTGGTTCTCCTAAGCCTCCCCGGCATAAACGTCAACCCCAAGACCGAATTGGCCTCCAATACACCGCTGCATAGCGCAGCGAAGGAGGGGGACGAAACCATAGTAGAAATTCTACTAGCAGATGAGAGGATAGATGTCAATCCCATGAACTCCAGCTGCTGGACACCTCTTCACATAGCGGTTGATGGAGGCCATGAGGGGGTGGTAGACCTCCTACTTGCGCACAGGGACATCAAGACTGATCTCCCGGGATATGTTGACGGGGCACCAATACATATCGCTGCCTGTGGCGGGTGCGACTCGATTGTACGTCGGTTGTTGAACGACCAATCGGTCAACAGTCTGGACAACTACCATCGAACACCGTTATACTTGGCATCGATGCTCGGACACGAATCGGTTGTACGGCTACTATTACAACACAATGGAGTCAAGGTTAACTTATCGGGACAAGCGGGCAAGGGGCCGATGCACATTGCAGCATGCGAAGGGAGTGAGGGGATTGTACAGATCTTGCTAGAGGACGAAAGGGTTGAAGTCGATACCACGGATGATTACGGGCGAACGCCATTATGGTTGGCAGCGATGGAGGGCCACGAAGGGATTGTCCGACTTCTGCTTAGCGATGATAGGGTGGATGTCAATCAGCGCAACAATCACGGCGAGACAATCCTGCATATTATGGCTGGACACTGGGGTGACGGGGCGATAGTGCAGCTGTTGCTAAGTCATGAGAAGACAATTCCGGATTTGCGCGATAATGACGGGAGGACCCCGCTGTATTGGGCCGTCATGAAGGAGCACGACGCTGTATTACGGCTTCTACCTAGGGATCCAAACAACCCGTCCTTATTATAGATGTAGTACCAAGAGAGTGGTGAGCGAAAAATCTGCTGCCCCAAGCAGAGCAAGGGAATACGTGCTCTTGGGGCGGGAGGAGGTTGCTCGCCAAAGTGATTGCGTATTATACCCGACCCATTAGCGCGTATTCAGGTTTGCCATGTTAGACTTATCTCCCGCCTGCCGACGGAATTTCTCTATCTCTAATCACTTGTATAATAGCTATTCGCGGTACCATAGTCCAAAACAACCGCCTTATAGACAACAAAGCGAAGACAGCGACCTGAGATACAGTATTCCGGGCCCTAACCCTTGCAATCAAGAAAGGCAGAACCAATGCCCAAAGCTAAACCCTATACAGCCCAATCACCAAAATTGCCACCGCAAAAAATACTAGTATTACCCACCCACCAAAGTGATAATTCATGACCAACCCCACCTTCCAAACCAATCCGATTCCCAAAAACCGTTAGTCACCCGCTTTAAGCCGCATGTGTCATACATGCCATAAATTCTAGCCAATCCACCACCACACGACCCCCGACCACCGTTCCTCGCACTCTAACTTGGTGCCATCTCCAAACTTACCATACACCAGGTCGACCAAACCTCCCATCCCACATCCCACAACTCCAACGCAAAGCAAACGCAAAGCAAACTCACCATGATCGAAGTAATCTGGTGCCTTCCCCCTCCACCCCTCCTCCCATACCACTCACTTCCAGCAAACTGACACACCCCAGCAACGACCGCCTCGGCAAAAAAGTGCGCGTAAAATGTGATCCGGACGACACAATCGGCGATTTCAAAAAGTTGGTAGCCGCCCAGATTGGGACCTCGGCGGAGAAGGTATGTTCTCCTCCCCCAACGCGGAAGGAAGTAATGGGGGGGGGTGCTGACTGGTGGTTACAGATTGTTCTCAAGAAGTGGTATAGTACGTTCAAGGATCACATCACCTTGGCCGATTACGAGATTGGTAATGGGGCTTCTTTGGAGATGTAGGTTCTCTCTCTCGGTCTTGGGTACTTGAGCATTTGGGTTTGGGGGTTTGCTGATTTGTGGGGTTGGGTAGGTATTATAGTTAAGTCTTAGGTAGAGGTGGAGGGGGAGAGGAGAGGAGAGGTATGGATACGCATATGAGTTTAACTCACCGGCTTGTTTGTTGGATTCCCGGATGGATTGATGGACGGATGGGGGCCGTAGGTGGAAGTTCGCTTGAGAGGATTTCGGGCGATTAATGACAATTATCACGGAGTTACTTTGCTTGTTCCTTTCTTTCTTTGCCTGTCCTCGTTTGCTGGAGTGGTGGATTTCATGGTTTTTGAGCTTGAAGTTTGCGCCATATCACCAAATACCCTAACCTATTTAGCAGAACTTGGGCTCCAGTAAAGAGGTGGACACCCAAGATTAGAAGGGTGTACACCACTACGACCTAGCAAGTGATCCACCATGGAACAGGCGTGGAAGAGCGAAGGACGGTAAAGAAGGCTACCCTCCGAAAGACATGAGAAGACAAAAAAAAGATACCAGACCTTACCAGAGGAGGCAGCCCAAACGACATGGCAAATGGCTCAACTATCTAAGACTTTATAGTGCTGCAACAGCACTATGAAGCATTCCCCATATGAAACCGCCAAGGCAAATGCACCAACCGTGAACCCCTTCTTAATCCATCCATCCCTCTGCCATTTGAGATGCCAACATACTTGCGAGGACGATCGGAAAGCGAAATCCACGCAGCTAACCCCCCCCCCCCCCCCAATTGAAATTCAATGTGAATCGCTTCACACTATCAGCACTAGTACTACAGTGGTGAACCATAGTATCCCAAACATGGCTGCAAGTTGCTTTGGGGAGGGCATCGACAACCCCACTGCGGACGCTGCAGGCGTAGATGAATATACCTAGCAAAAAGCCTTCCCTCCTTCCTCCATATCACTACATACCCGTGTTCACATTTTCCCATATTATCATATAACCTTTTTTTGAACCTTTTTTTGAACCTTTTTTCTTCTCCCCCAAAAAAACATCTGATCGAATCCCGCGGGTGCTGCCGCTGTTAGAAAATGTGGGGAGGTGTGATAACTTTTACACACCAAAAGTGCCCATTTTCACCACCCTCTCTCTCATTGCGCAATGTCTATGAGAATCAGCGAAAATTTGTCCTTGCATTAGCAAACCTGTAGATAACATGAAGAAATTTACAGAATCCTTAAATATTACCAAGTGGTGGAGAAAAAATGTCATTTAAGTATCTTTGGTATCGGTTGCCATGTATGATACTTTTTTGTATGGAGCTGCATACAAAAATCTAAGTCACTTTCACACTAGTTGATGCAATCACACAAACCATGAAGGCGGCTTTGATTCCTCACACTTCTACTTATAGAGGTTTGAATAGATAGTGATTCCCTAGCTGATAGAAAGATTTCAAGTGTTTTTATATAAGCAGTGTTGAGAATTGTTTGTTTGGAAATGGACATTTTTGGTGTAAAAGGGGCATCGGACGAACCCTTTTGTCCCCGTGCTGTATCATGTAATAAAACCGCTTGTCATTTCCTACTCTTCCATGAACTGGTAACTTAGACTAGATGCTGTACGCAGTGAACGGTCCAGTAAGGGAAGATACAGATACAGATCCCAGACGCCTGTTTGCTCGCTGCACTAAGTTAGTTGCGGCAAGGAAGGAAGGAAGGAAGGAAGGAAAGCCTGTCTCCCGTATGGAGTAGGTACCGTAGGTAGCAGGCGGACGTTTCCTACCCTTGTTGGCTGACTATACTACCAGTCCTACGGTATAGAGTTGCACTGTAACATAGGATATCACTACTCCTACTACATACCAGCACCGGCAGTCCCCCCCCCCCCCAAAGCTCCTTTCACGAAATTTCCACTTTCCTCCCTTCTCTCTACCGTGAGCACACTTCCCACTCCCCAGCCAGCCAGCCCCTCCTTCACATAAGCTCCCCTCTTATCTTATGTCTATCCCACGATATCAGTCAACAACGCCAATCAGCGAGAGTAGGACTAACTACCCCATCATTGAATTTTGCGTCCAAGCCTACTACTATTCACAACAATTCTTATATCATACACCCTCACATCGAGACAAGAAGAAGAAAAAAAGAAAAAGAAAACTCCGAGTGAATATTGCCAACCAACTAACCGTAACTAAACTAGACCTCGCCGTTACATATAATACCATCCGTATGGCGGCCACCAGCAGCACACTCGCCATAGGATTTGAGCTTCGAGAGAAAGATTCGATGGTCTAGCGGCTAAGTTACCTTGTGGAGGGTGTGCCGAGGTTATAATATAACATAATACCTAGAATTTAATCATAATATCATTACTCTAGATACCATCCTTTCCCCCTCCTCCTACCACCACGCTATCATTGGGATACCGCCGGTACTCGAGTATCCACAACATTTCTTCTGATCAAGACCGCTTTAGTCATGTTTGTTATTGTAAACATCCAGCTACCACAGCGGACGCCAGGAGGTCCCCCATTTTCGCTGCTCGTTATGCGGTGGTCGGGTGAGATTGTACTAGTACAGTACAGTCGGCGACATGAAAGTCAGTCTGCCGGACAGCGTCAGGATCAGATCTGCCCCGGCGAGGGAAGATTGTGGTGTGATTGCAGCTGCATTAGAGTATCATTGTGACCTGACCCGTCTCTCCCCACCCTAGGCGACGCCACAATAGCCCAAAATGCCTACCGGAAACTTGTAGTGAAAAAATGGCTGCTGGTGTCTGGTTACTTCCTTGTCGTGACTGTGCTGTGCTTGCCAATGTTGGCTGGTCGTCTTGAGGATAGTCCAGGGTGTCGGTACTGCACTTGCGCCCATGCTCACGGAGTCTTAGTTCCCCTGGGGTACCTTCACATTTCATGGCTCCCCCATACCCCGAGCTCTAGCTAAATGTGTGCTAGGGCCTCAAAATCTCCATCCTCCATCATTGCTGTCGATTAGAACAGGGATACAAGGCCCTGGGCCATAGTTAATCTCGGCCGGACCATTTGTCGATGGAACGGATTGCACGGTCCATCGAGTGAGCTTTGATGATGGTGATGAGGCTATCCTCTGCAGTGTTGATAGTGCCGAATTTCCCTACATCGTGCTAAAGAGGCATTAGCAAGATTGGCGTATTTCTCTGATTGGTGGATTCAATCTCATAGCTGTGTAAAGCTATCACATGACTCGGGATGTTGGTTAGTAAATCTCAACAGGTGCATTACCTCACAGCTACGGCTAACATCGCTCTCATATCAGGTTTAGTGCTCCTGTGGATGG
>Ga0307513_10000745_pt1 | contig 46867 bp, 38 predicted proteins | sample 15_EM_MG_FD_202174 | JGI IMG/M metagenome (GOLD analysis project Ga0307513, IMG submission 202174) | Populus trichocarpa ectomycorrhiza microbial communities from riparian zone in the Pacific Northwest, United States - 15_EM | ecosystem: Host-associated > Plants > Roots > Unclassified | place...
CCCTGTCCTCTCGAGTCCCAAAAATCTCTAACCTGCGAAAATGCTGCCTAGCATCCTTCAGCTCCTGCTTACCTTCTCTATTCTTTTCAGCACCAAAAATCTCATAGCTTCGTCTCTCACCTTACCACAAGACATCTCAGCTCTCAAAGCCTTCAAAGCCTCAGTCAAGCCAAGTTCAATCCAACCTTGGTCTTGCCTGGCTTCATGGGACTTCATCGCCGACCCCTGTGCTGTCCCTCGCCGAACCCGCTTCACCTGTGGCATCACCTGTTCCCCTGACTCAACTCGAGTCACACAACTCACTCTTGATTCAGCTGGCTACTCAGGGCGACTCACCCCACTCACCTCCCAACTCACCAGCCTCATTATCCTCGACCTCGCAGATAACAACTTCTTCGGTCCTATCCCCTCCTCCATCTCCTCTCTTATCAACCTCCAAACCCTGACTCTCCGTTCCAACTCGTTCTCCGGCTCGGTCCCTGACTCAATCACCAACCTTAAATCCCTCGAATCTTTAGACCTTTCACATAATTCTTTATCTGGTTATCTCCCAAAAACCATGAATTCAATGTCAAGCTTAAGGAGACTCGACCTTAGTTACAACAAACTAACTGGGTCTTTGCCAAAACTACCATATAACTTGCTAGAACTGGCTTTGAAGGCCAATTCTTTGTCTGGATCATTATCAAAATCATCCTTTGACAGCTTAACTCAGTTAGAAGTAGTCGAACTCAGTGAAAACTCGCTCACTGGCACTCTAGAATCTTGGTTCTTTCTTTTACCTGCGCTTCAACAAGTTGATTTAGCCAATAACAGCTTGACACGTCTCGAGATCCCAAAGCCTGCTAACAGTGACCTCGTGGCTGTTGATCTTGGGTTCAATAAAATCGAGGGAAACGCCCCCTTGCATTTTGCTGATTATCCACTGCTGTCATCATTGTCACTAAGATACAACAGCTTACGTGGCACGATCCCATTGGAGTATAGTCGAAAGAAGAGTTTGAGAAGGCTGTTTCTCGATGGGAATTTCTTGATTGGAAAGCCACCACCGGCTTTTTTCGCCGCAGACACGTCGCTTTCCGGTAGCATAGGGGATAATTGTCTCCAAGCATGTCCAGGTTCGTCTCAGCTGTGCATGCCTTCGCAGAAGCCAAGTTCTATATGCAAGCAAGCTTACGGTGGAAAACCAAGGTCTTAAGGCGTCAGGTTGTTATTTAATATATATAGATATAGCGAGAGTAATACTAATGTGTACTGAAAGTTTTTAAAACAGTGAATTAGATATAAAGGTGATGATCATATAATTAGTTATTGATTTTGATTTGTAATAGTTGGGATTTTTCAAGTTAGATTTTCGAAGGTTAATGTCAAATTAATTGATAAAAAATTAAAATGTCAAACTAAGTAAAGGCATTTATTACCTAACCCAATAACTAGACAATGAAATTAGTTAATGATTCTAAAATGGTTCCCTCAATTTCAAGCCAGGGAGTTATAATGTCACATGTGCTTGTCTCAGCAATCTGGCCAGGAAGGGGGGAAACGAAAGGGGTTTTAAATGCAATGCCGACATTGATCACTGTGTTCGTGCTAATTACGTTATGGCATGAATGTAGTTCTTTTGGAAATGAGACTCGCTCGGTTCTAGATTGTTTTCAATTGTTTGACCACCTCGGAAATACCCCTTTTCTACCTTAATACTTTGACAGAGAGGCCATCGGCCTCAAAATTTAATGGCGCACAGGTTTCTCTCTTTGAAAAGATATTAGGGTCAAGTCTCTCTTGCAAAAAGAAAATGAACATGGGTTTTCCAAGTAAACATGGATTATCCAGAGGAACACAAATCACAAATATTCTAATGGAAATTAGCGAAAATGTGAACACGTTTCAGCCGTGTAAAAGGGTATATATTTGGTGGCTGCAGCTTTAAAAGCAGTTCCACCACCTCCATTTTGTTGGATCTATCATCATTACTAGTTTGCAACTGACAAATGTCGGGATAGTTCGGCATATAGCATCAACTACTTTATACTTAACTCGCTTTTTTAAATAATTTTTTTTTAAAATATATTTTTATAGTAAAACAAATAAATTAAAAATTAAAAATTTATAAATATATACTATCAAATAAATTGAGAATTATATATATTAATAAAAGAAAAAAAAACATAAATAATAACTAAAGTTTGGGTTGTAGACCAGAGAAAAGTCGTCGAATACAGTTGTTCTGTTTTGGAACGATCTGGCTGAAGCCGTGTGCATCTGTCGGTGGAGCAACCTGTGCATACACATATACCTTGGATGTGTCTTTTTCATTATAATAAATGATCCTTACCAATTAATTGTGCGCTGATGATATTCGTGTTTAACCATTGCAGCCTGTTATGATTTTTATAAATTGATTTCTAATTTATAATTTTAAAAAGTTATAAATATATTTGATTAAAAATAAATCTTGATTTACATTAAAAAAATATTATAAAATCGACTCAGAATTTTGATTTAATAAAATGTTAATATTTTTTTTTAATTTTTAACTTGTCATAGGTTTACTACAAAATTGATCGAGATCTTGATTTAATAAAAAAATAATTTTTTTATTTTTTAACTTTTAAATTTAAATTTATCCTTGTTACAAGTTATTTATAACAAAAATAATTTTGTGAGTTTTACCAAACAAAACCTCAAGTTCTTGCGCAAAATCTAAGCATGAGATTTCTACAACAGCAGCTGGAATTGAATAAGAAAGTTGTTAACCATCTACTAATTGAGTTTAAAACTTTAGTAATCTCCCTTTCCGCCCCCCCTTTTCCCAAAACAACACTTACCTCTATGATTAATTAAAAGTTGGTGTGATAAAACGAAAGGAGAGAGGTGGTTACAATGACAACAAAGATGGTGGATTTACCCTCTGCAACATTGTTTGCAAGAGTCCAAGCACACCACCGGACCTTTTACGACTCACCTTTTCTAAAACGACAGCGATATCTTAGTTTCAAGCGCCTGGCCAGGCCCCCAGATGCACATCTCCATGAGATGTATTTTTAAGGAAATATTTTTTAAGAAAGCAATTTAAATGAAATTATAAAAAAACTACAGTTACATCGTAAAGGGGGGCGGGGAGCGATTTCCGGGAAGCGTAGAGAGGGGAAAAGAAATTGCAGTGCATTATTACACGATGAGGTTGGGGGCAGTTCATTGTCAACTTTACCAGCCAGTTGTGAATCACAACAAAAATGCAGGGACCCAACTGTAGGGTCTCCGTTGCTTTTGCAGGTGATAACTTCAGATCTGCTTAGACACTGCTCGGAGGGCTGTTGTTGAAAATGAAAAAAGGCAAAGTACAGGAGCAACCAGGAGAAAAAAGAAGAAGAATGATGGGTCATATTCCTATAGGGGTTGTTGCTTATGATTGATTGAAAACTGTGGCTGCTACGCTTATCATAGTTCATTCTCTTGGATTATTAACAGGAACTCTAAAAGGATTGGTTTTCTTAATCCAGCAATCCACAATAAAATATTTATTTTACTATTAAAAAACAAGTAACACAGCTGCTTCAGTAATTTCACGGGAGTTTATTTATCATTGTCAAATTTAAAAGTAACAGTTAAGCACTTTCAATTATTTTTTTTTTTTTAATTTTACCATTTAATTTTAAATTTGTTAAAAATTTAGCTTATTAACTAAACTTGGATCTAAGATTTCACAAGTTGCATGTTAGGGAGATTAATCCGGGTCTAGAAAATTCACATGAGTTTGCTTTATTTTATTTTTTGTTAATTTTATATTTTTTCAGTTTCATCCTTCAACATTTGTTTAATTAGAGATTGAGATCCATTGATTTTTTTTATTTGTTTTATATAGGATGTTTTATTTGCCATCCTTTTTAAATTTATCCTCTATATTTAATTGATCAAATGTAAGCATGAGATGCTCACTTAATTATATTTTAAAAAAAATTATTGGATAGATATATTTTTATTGGCATTGATAATCATTTAATTAAATAAAGAATTTATTCAAATAAAAAAAATTATTAAACATAACTGAGTAGATGCCTCGTGTTGCTAGATCAAATATTTTGATTCACATCTATCCTTGTCTTTTCTATTTTAATCTTTATTTATTATTAATGATTTTTATATATATATTTACTAACGCAAATAACTCTTGTTTTATTAATTAATCACATACATGAGTTTTTTTATTTTTAATTAAGATTTTTTTATGACAAAAACAAATTGAAAAGGTTTGTATATTTTTTTTTTGAAAAATAAAATTATGTGAACTCAACAAATCACGAAAACTCTACGAGTTTTTTTTTCTTCCCCTCGATTTATATATCAGGATTCAAGAAAGTATGATTCGCTTTTATTAATTTCGTCTCCATTTGTTTAGGGTACACCCATTTAATTAAACAAAGTATATATACTGGAATCCAAGATTCGGCGTGAGTCATTCGTTAATTCTTAATTACGTGTTGGTCAACAAGCAACCTGCAGGCAAAAAATCTTAATGCATGTGAACTTTATATATACATATCAAAATCATGAAACGCCAAATGGTTTTCCTAGGAAGAAACTACTGTTGAGCACCGCTGAGCTTAAAACAAGAGGAAATTCTAATTTATTTGCGGGAACATATTGAATATTGAAACGCGGCGTTTTGTTTGGAGGCCTACATGAAAACGGTATAGATTTAAGTTTTCTGGCACGCAATTTCCAATGTAATGAGAAATACCAGTTTGCAAGATGCTTTGGTCCTAACATTCCACAATGGTTAATCTACCTTAATTAATAAAAAGGCCATGTACAATAGATCATCGAAGTGTCGTTTATGTTGCATGCATTATAGATAATAACCAGTTAGTGGCATGCGTTACGTCGCGAGCTCTCCTTTCATTTTTTTTAAAAAGTTAGGTTATAACACTAGCAGGACTCAAGGCTATTTAAAGTTAATTTTGGGTCTTACCCAGCCAATGATCCAAATACCACGTATGTGTTGGGGTGTGACCAGCTCACAGGCAGGCACCCCAAGCACCATGTGTGTGCAGGGGTGTGCCCAGCACTGAGGCAGGAGCCCAAGCGCCACGTGTGTGCTTGGTCTACCAACACACAGGCAGGCAACTCAAGCATCATGTGTACGCCGAGGCTGCCCAGAACACAGGCATCTGCTCAAATGCCACGTGTCACCGCGTGGTTTTTTTTATAGTAATAACAATTTTTTAAAATTTATTAATGATGATAATAATAATAATAATTTTTAATTTTACCTTTCAAATTAAATCTATGGTTGTTTTTCAATATTAAGAATAATTTTTTTTTTCTAATTTAGTAATTATTTTATTAATAATATTAATTATTATAAAAATAATAATATTTATAACACAAAAGATAATATTTTTAATATTAATACTTTTGATTATAGTAAAAATAATAATATTCATAACACAAATAATACTATTTTTAATTCTAAGAATATTTAGAACACAAACAATAATAATTTTTTATATTAAAACTTTGAATTATTATAAAAATAATAATATTATAACACAAATAATAATATCTTTTATATGAATATGTTGAATTATAAGAAAAATAATAATATTTAGAACAAAAATAATAATATTTTTTATATGAATAATTTGTATTATAAAAAAAATATTTACAACGCAAATTATAATATTTTTTATATTAATACTTAGAATTGTTGAATATATTTTTAATAATACTGCGTCGCAGGCTCATTTTTTATTTTTATAAAAAAATATCATAAAAATTTATAATATAAATAGTAATATGTTTTCAATAATAATAATAATAATAATATTTTCTCTCAAAATTATTAATTATTTTATTAATAATATTAATTATAATAAAAATAATAATATTTATAAAACAAATAATAATATTTAAAATCCTAAGATTCAGGAATCTTGGGTTTTGATGAAGGATCCAATAGAATTGGGTCCTTACGCAATACTCATTGATCATGGGTCCTGACTCCGGACCCAAACCCTTGGGTCCAGTGTCATGACTCAAGTGTCAAGTGTCCCCAAGTGGGGCGCGGGCATGGCTCCCTCCCAGCGACGCCCGGGCGCTATGTATACGCTGGGGTGCTAGCACCCAGGCAAGCAATCCTAGCGCCCAAGGTTGGGCATACCGAGCGCCAGGTGTCCGCAGCCTCACAAATGCCCCCACCAAACAGTGCAACCCACAATGAAAGTATTCACAGTGCACAGTACCCGCTCTACAGTACAAAAATAACAGAACAATGAAATTCACAATAAATTCACTTACAATAAACAGTAGCCCATTCTACCGTGAAACATTTATCAATTTTAGTTATAGTCAACAAATGCAATTAAGTTGATGTGGCATAAGTGGAAGAGGCTATCCTCATTTAAGCTAATTTAAGTTTTTGTAGATTCAATAAAAAAATTTGGGAAAGATTTCTATTTTAATATATGATAGAACCTTGAGGAATTAGTCATGCGCAATAATCTGGAATACCTTAGAGAGAGAGAAAAAAAAAAAGGAGCTGGAAATGGCAAAATAATCCGATGAAGGCGTTAAAAATTCCAGAGAGAAATTGGAGTTGCGATCTTGGGTTGAAAGGGCCAAGATATCTATCTACCTGATCCATAACTCTTAAAACTAAACCTAATAATCAGCCCAGAAACCTAATGGGCCTTTGATGACCATACAACCCGTATCACGTAATTCGGGCGCAATTCTCACGGGTCCGAGGCTACTAACTTGCCTCATCCTCTCTGGGTTTTAGTTTAGTTTTCTGTCTCAGAGACTCGGCAACTTGTGTTCCTTAGTTATATTTATCTTCTGCTAAACTGATAAAACCCTAGACAACTTTAATTTGTTTTCAGACATTAATTTTCTCTAGCGTTCTTCATAATATCTTTAACAACTCTCGAATTGTAACTTCGAACCTTCAGTCATGGGAAAGTCAAGGTGCGTAATTTCCCTTCTTCTTCTTCTTTTTTATTAATGACTGTTGTTCTTTTGATTTTTTTTAATTTTATGTTTGCAGACAAGATGCTGCGTCTAAAGCGGACCGTAAATTCGAGAAGAAGGTTCAGTTCTATAGCAGTGAGTGTTAATTCTGTTTTTTCCTTTTTAATTAACTAATGGTTCCTCTTCTTTTTCCTAGCTCTATCCTCTATTATATTTCTTGTATTTGCTTTTCAATGCAGAGGTCAGAGATACAGTTGCTGTTTTGACTGCTCAAAAATCTATTACTAAGGTAACCGATTGTAGTTTTCACTTTAGTTGTCTCAGAATAGTATAGTTTTTTCCTGGTTATAATGGGATTTACACGGGTCTAGATTGTGCTTCTGATGCTTGCGTAAATAGCCGAATTCGTAGAAATTATACTCAGAAGTCTTCTATATAACCACGGTATCTCTATTACATAGTTTCAGATGGCTTATCAGTGGAATGTTTCAGTTGTTTGAGTTCTGAAGAAGATTCTTCTTGTGCGTTTTTTTATTAGTTGCAATTCTGTCCTTTTGATGTTTTTAAATGATGGGGCAGTCTCTAGATCTCTTATTTTCATCGAGGACTACTACTTATGATAACTTGAGAGGTTTGATAAATGTTTGTGCTTGTTTTAATTGGGTTTTTATTCTTGAGCACTGAATGGAATGTATATAACTTGATCTAGTGTTTGCGGCTTTGCAAATTAGTCAACATTGAAAACCTATGTTTCTGCAAATGTCAATTGGAGTTTTTATAGGCTCTTGGTGTCCATGCCTCACTATGGAATGTTCTTCTTTCATTTTTATTGTTGGGATCTCATTAGTTTCTGCCTTATTATATCATGAACTAAACAAACAATTCCTGTTCATTCAGAAGAAAAAGCTTCGGAGCCGACAAAAGAAATTGAAAGCATATGACCTCTCTACCCTCACAGAATTCCTCCCTGAGTTGAAGTCTTCTCAGCAATCAAAACCCACTGCCGAGTTTAAATTGAATTCTAAATCAAGGCAAAAACTAATGTGTGTGCTTCATTTCCTTGTTTGTTATCTCATAGAGATGTTCTTCTTTTCCTTTACGTTATCTTTATTGAATCTGAGCTGTGTGATAACTGGTTTTCTCCTATCAGATTGAAGGAAGGGAAACAATTAAGTATGGTTCTTAACCATCCGGCTTTCCAGGCAGACCCCCTCGGATCCATTCATCAACACTTACTGAGCACACAACCTGTTGCGGAGGAGAAGCCAAAGAAAAAGATGAACAAAAATGGAGGGAAGAAAGTAAAGGGGAAAAAGTCGAAATCCTTAACTACACCTCAGTCTATGGATTTCTGATTTTCTATTTTGATGAGTCGTCATGTCCATATCATATCCTGAAAATTCCTTCTCTCAAAATTTTTGGTTATCGCTGCCCTTGCATGTTTAACTGTGTTGAAACTTGTAATCAAGTGGTCAGTCCTATAGGATGCTCCCTCTCTGGATTGAACCTCCATTTCTGAACTCATTTAACTTAACAATTTGTAATTTGTGGATGCATTTCCTTTTGTTGTAGCCTTCTGCATTATGCCCTGAATAATTACTTTCCAGCTGGAAGTGCAACGATGACACAAATGCATCCGAGCATTCAGATTTTAATGAAAATTGAATGGTCAATCATATTCCTCACTGGCTTCCATTTCTATTTTTGGACCTATTACATTCACAATGGTCATATTTAGGGCACCGAGCTAAGTACATTCTGTGGGAATACTGCTTCACAGTGGCTCTTTACAGCGATACTACACTAAAACAGAACATGTACAATGTGCACGAGAAGGTTCTAATGTACTTGATGGATTCTCCTGCCATCTCCTCCTTTTGTAACTGATGAGTCAAAAACAGGAGATTCTGAAATTGCAACTCAGAATAGGTGGGGATGTTACAAGATTCATGTTGAGCGCCCTCTGAACGTGCAATAATTCTGATCTAGCCGATTTGGCAAGGAAGATGATGCTGCAACCTTAAACGTCCCTTCAGTTTTCCTGCAGAAATCGGGAATGATTTCTAATGTTATGCTGCCTTGTTAGAGATATAGTTAGATAGCCAGTCCAGACCTTCGTATAGTCCACGTCCTGAAGTGGCAGAAGAGCTTTGAATGTACCTGCAGAAAGTAATCCAAATTACCACCTGTCAAGCTGAGCAATTGTTGGCACGCATGCTACGACAAAGGAGAAATGAGTGAAATGAGAAAAGGAGACAAGCTCCAATCTAAGAACAGGACACATTGACTTGCCAGCGACGCTGTTTAAGAGTAGGTAGTCCAAGCTTATCAGCAACCTCAGAAACAGACATAGCATTCGGAACATCCTGCTTGTTGGCAAAGACAAGCAGGATGGCATCCTTTAGTTCGATCTGCAAAATGAATAGAAAATGTGCACGCTCGTTTAGATTGAACGAGACTACACAGCATATGAAGAATCTCATAGAAAAGGAGTTGCATATATAGGAAATGAAAATCATCTGGATTTCTAAGAATCAGGATCTTTAGTTCATTCTTCTCCTTTTATTTTCTCAATTATCCTTTCGTTGCCTCTCAAAATTGGGAGTTTCTAACACCCAAGAAAAGGAACTTTAATTTTTGATAGATGGATATTACTAACATCAGATAAAATGCGATGTAGCTCATTGCGAGCTTCTGAAATTCTCCCCCTATCATTGCTGTCCACAACAAAGATGAGTCCGTGGGAATTCTGAAAGTAGTATCTCCATAGAGGCCGAATCTGTTTTGCAGCAAATCATTCAAAAAAGACTATAGTTGATGCAAAAAAACATTCAGCAAACTCTCTTCTTTAATTAATAAAATAGCACTAAGCTTGTACCTTTTGTTGTCCTCCTACATCCCATACGGTGAAACTTATATTTTTGTACACCACCGTCTCCACATTAAAACCTGTGCCATAGCAAATCAAGGCAAATAGGTATGCTAAACAAACTAAGCAAACTCAAAAGTGAAAACCATACTATACATCAAGAGATCAGAAAATGAATCATTCTGTCAAACAAAGAAGCAGCTGCTAACAGAAGATCCTCAAAACACTGCTATATTTTGTTGGAAGTCCGAGGAATAAATGAAACATGAGCAGCAGAATAAGTTGTTTTGAAAAGCTGATTAAAGTATTAAACAAAGGGGATACTGTTTTCTAACATGTGCTGTCAATCTAGTATATACTACTATGCTTCCGGCAGCATTACGAGCAGATTATCAACATTTGGATTTTCTGGCTGGGAGCACAAGTCTTATGGTCGGCCTAGGCATATGCAGCATTTGAAGGGATAGACAACTGTGAGAGATAGCCAAGAAAGATATTGAATTAAACACCCATTGAAAGATAGATCCAAGCCAGTTTCATCATGGAAAGGGGAGAGTTTATAGGGGTAGATACCAATTGTAGGTACTGTAAGAACAATTTCTCCCAGCTTTAGTTTGTACAGAATGGTTGTTTTCCCAGATGCATCAAGCCCCACCATGAGAATCCTAATTTCAGTCTTCGGAAGGAATCTTCTTGCAAGTCGGGATATGGTTGCGCCCATACTAAAGTTTGTTAAAACCTAAGAAACACAGATGTATCGAGGTAGAAAAAAGTAGTGCTTAATTGTTGCACCGAGGAAGAGATCTTCCAATGATGATAGAAGATGCATGGAACAGTATATGATGAAATATGAAAAGCACTTATGGAAGAGTAAAGAATATAGCAGGAGAGATCTTTTATGCTTATGTAAATAGCTGGCAAGGGATTTTGCATGAAAAAGGCAAAACGAATAAATTCTGAAGAAGTAAGGAATGGAGTTCATTTGCTTTGTTGCTCTTCTATCTGTAGCTGCTGCCATTTCATAGGAAATAACCATATGAGATGAGTGGAGGTGGTTCAGATTCTATTTCCTTGTCATCTGGATGCCGAACAGAAGATGTCTGAGCTTTATAAAGACACATATTCACATCTGTTTGCAGCGGACAAGAATAGAATAAAAGAGCCTTTGATAAGCATTGGGAACAGCGCTTCTTTAAGTAAAAAACGTTTATTATCATATAATTGTCCTTGTAACTCGGTCAGTCCAAGATATCCCTTGTATGGAAGCTGATCTGATACCATCAAATAATATCCAGCCAGTTTATTTTCAACTTAAAAGTAAAAACAACGTAATATCTCGGATGAAAATGCTTTGAACGAATAAAGATTGACATGACTTTTACATTTTCAAATATTCAACATTGGAACCAATGAACAAAAAGTGTAACACCAATATCTTCAGAATCACAAGCTTTACAAACACAAAACACAACCCAAGTGTAATCAATTCTCAGAGGCCGATTGGAAGATAAACACAGCTGTCAAAACACCCATCAATCCTGTTACTGCCAAGGCCACCGTAGGCAAGGGGGCTGTGAGTCCAAAATTCTGCAAAAGCAAAATGGACATGGATTTGATAAGCAATTGTTCACGATTACCAATTATTCCATCAATAATTAAATCACGCTTGAATAAATGGGCTCCAAAATTGATAACTGCAATCAGTCATACGTAGCATCAAGCACTTTCTTGGCTCAAGTGCCTAAACCTCTAAGATAAAGCCAAGCTCCATTACATGGGAATCAATTCATAATTACTAGTTGCAGTGTGGAATGTGGTCATCATTGCTGAAGAGTCTGCCAGTGTTTTAACTTAACTTTCATGATCACAAAAGGAAGTTATTTCCTTGGTTTTGAGCAATAGTAGTATTGGATACCATTAGGGAACACTAAATACATTTTATTTCAAAGTTTGATAGTCTAATCAACAAAGTAGAATCATTATCATATAGTATAGGCAATCACAATTTAGTACAAGCTGCATGTCAGAAGTTTTGAAGTCTTACATATTACAGTGTATTAATACTGTGTTGTATAATGAATTATTGACAGGAGGACTGAATGCTTTTTAAAAATGATAGTAAGCCCTATGTTTTTCGAGACATTGAAACTCATAATTAATACATGTCATACCTCCAAAAGTCCCTTTCCTGTAGCTATTTCAACACTAACGACCCCAGCAAAGCCAATCATTGCAAGCCGTCCAATCCATACATCCACACCGCTGCCCTCCTGGGTACTTTTCTCACATCTTACAGAAACAAATGTTGCTCTCCCTGCAGCCTTTTTCTGACGAGAAGTTCTTGATATCACTAAAATAGAAATTGAGTATTAGTTCCCTACACTTTTAAAGTTTCTTTGGTTGCCAATAAGATAAAGGATAAGAAAGGAACATTTGGAACTGCATAGGTACATTCAGCAGTTCGATTAAAAGTTAAAAACTACTCTTGCGGAACGACTTCTTGGCAAAAAAAACACAACAAGAAAAATGGCAAAAACAGACCACATTACGATTTAAATTCAGACAGCCACTAACTTCGCATCCACCCTTAATAACACAACAAAAACCTCATTGCATCTACTGAGGTTCGTTCAAATTTAAAGCTCAAAGCTCACATCTTGTGGATGTCAGGATAATTTCGCTGACTGGGTGAATTATTTCAGATTATCTTGAACATACAGGTAGAAGCAATACATCAAGAAAGCACCAATTTCTTGACTCGGTCACAAACACAAGACAATGATAACTCTACCTGGCTGTTAATTCCCACAAAGCTGTGAATCTAAACCAACAACACCAGGTGTGCTTCCATAAGTACTCTTTAACTTTCTTTTTTCTTTTTTTTCAATCTCTTGCCCAATTAAATTTAAAACCCATTTTGTACTCACTGCGATGGACATCAATAAAAATAAATAAAAAAATGCTGCCTTTTATACTAAATGATGAAGATAGAAGACTGGAACTTTGAACACACAGCTAGCTAAAATAGGGTGCAAATTAAGGAACAAATGCAAAGCAAGTAATTGATGACAAGAGACATGAAACGAATGAAATCCTTACAGAGTGGAGACCCAGTAGCGAAAGCAGTCCCATTTCGTGCAAGACTAGAAGTGGGTAATCGAGAAATGGGAAGGCGGGTTCTTGATGGCCTAACAGCACTAACATCTGCAACATCAACATTTCACAAAGTACATTAAGTTTCATACAACATAAAAACTTGAAGACTAGCACAGAGAAAGGAGAGTGTACCGTGAATGGAGAGGGAGAGAGAAGCAGAGACTTGAGCTAGTGCTGCCATGGTATGGTGATTTTGAGAAGGAGAAAATTTGTGAAGCGCGCCACACTACCTTACTGTAGTAATCTGCTATCCTGCTCTTTAACTTTTAGTGGCGGTTGAAGATGACCTGACATATTTGTGAGACGTGTAACATGGATTGACAAAGTTTGTCGTTGTAGAATTTAACGGCATGTCGTCTTTGTATAGTTCTCATATTCTAGTTACTCATTCTCATGGAAGAATGACACTGTTTGCCAGTGTAATAGTATATTCTCCCGCTATCAATATTTTTTAAAAAAAATATTAAAAATATTAGTGAATATTTTAAATTTTTTTAGCCTAACAATGATATAGACCTAACAGACTTGGATTTAATGGTCATCTTTAGTTAATTTTTTATAAAAAAATATATCATTTATCCTTGAAGTATTTTTAATAATTGTTTTTATAGTTTTTGTTTATTTTTTATATATATAAAAATTAATTATCCTTAAAGTATCATAAACAAAAATTCTAATTAATTTTTTTTATTTTTTTATAAAAAATATTTAAATTATCCTTAAAGTATCATTAACATAAATCCTAATTAACTTTTTAAAATATTTTTGCTATTTTTTATATAAAAAAATTAAACTATCCTTGAAATATCCTAAACATAAATTCTAATTAATTTTTTTTATAAATTTTTTTTATTTTTTATAAAAAAAAATTTAAACTATATCCTAAACAGAAATCTTAATTAATTTTTTTTATTTTATTTTTTATAAGCTCTTAGGTCTGGCGGCCAAGTCATACTTTATAGATTTGGGTTTGGCAACTATGCCAGACCCAAACAAACAGAGAATAAATATGCATTTTAGTTGTCAGAAGAGACAAAGAAAAGAAAAAACACAAACAATCAATCACTAACGTCAATCCAACCATAATATATTTACACGTGCCGCATCATGTGGAAGAGAGCACATTTGCACATCTATCTTGACGACGAATGACCAAATTTAACCACCAGAAGGAGTTTCACACGCCTCTTTAATGGAGCGGGCGCCGTCTATTTGTTGGGGGCGTGTGGAACACGTGCCAGTAGCTCTTTGAATAAACAATAGAAAAGACAACATGACAACACTAAATCGCTCCTTATGGTCCTCTTAATTACACACCATACTCAAGTAAATTTCATTGTCGCAATTCATACTAATTTATGTCTAGAGTTACAATGAAAACCCCACACCATTTAGCTTTTTGGGATTTATGAGGCATTTATTAACACGGTCCAAACCTCATTCTATATTGAAATTTAAAATTTTTTATTTTTAAAAAATTATTTTTTATATTGTTTTAATATACTATGTCAAAAATAAATTTTAAAAAATAAAAAATATTATTTTGATATATTTCAAAGTAAAAAATACTTTGAAAAACAATTATTATCATAATAACAAACACCACGTTATCAACAAAACTTGTAAAAATTGTGTTATAAGGTGAATATAAAAATTTTAAGCATATCAAACTAGAAACGAAAAGATAATTTAACATGAATTCAAATTCAAAGTATATAGAATGGAATTAATATGACATAACAAAAGGCCCCATTTGTTTGTTGGAAAGTAGTTTCCTTTTGAAAAATGAATTCCGGGGAAAGTGAATTCCGGAAAAGTATTTTTCGATGTTTGGTAGTGTAATGAAAAATAAGTTGGAAAACACTTTCTAATGTTTGGTTATGTCATGGAAAATGAGCTGGAAAATAACTTATTAATGTTTTATTTTTCTCAAGTTTATTAAAATAATGAGGAATAAATCTTACAAATTAAAAAGTTGAATGAGAATGAAATTGAAAAAAAATATAATTTCATAGATTATCTCAAATAAAATAAATAATAATCAAAATAATAGAGATCAAATCTAAAAAATTAAAAAAAATGAAAGATGAAGAAATTAAAATAATAATAATAAAAATTTCATAAATTATTTCAAATAAAATAAGTAACAATTAAAATAATGAGGATCAAATTTGATAGATAAAAAATTTCAATAAAAAAAATGATAAGGAAAAAACAAATAGCAATTATAAAAATAAAGAACAAAGTTAATATAAAAATTAAATTTTAAGAGATGAAATTGAAAAATAAATATTCAAAACAAATTATATATGACAATCAAAAGTTTGAGGATCAAATTTGATATAATCAGCAAATAATGACATTTCTAGATTTTTCACAACTTCCGGAAAGTGTTTTTCGCCCAAATTTTCCAGGAAAACACTTTCCTGAAAACCAAGCCAAATTTTTCTTTGACTGAAAAGTGTTTTCCGTTGACCAAATTTTCTAATGGCAAACAAATACAGGAAAGTTTGGAAAATGATTTTCTGAAAACCACTTTTCAGAAAACAAACACAGCCAAAAGGGAAAACATTTTCCTGGAAACCAAACCAAATTTTTCTTTAACTGGAAAGTGTTTTCTGTTGACCGGAAAGTATTTTTCATTGACCAACTTTTTTAATAACAAATAAACACAAGAAAGTTTAAAAAATAATTTTCTAAAAATTACTTTTCATGAAATAAATATGATTTAAATCCAAACAAGCCCTTTCCTTGTGGACAATAAAATCACTTGCAACGAAAAAAAAAATCCAAATACCGACAAGTCGTTGTATCAGCATGTCTCCTCATTGGATTTTCCACTCCCGTGATGGAATCCTGTCAACAAGCCATTTCGTTTCCATATTATCTAAAAAAAAACAGCTCAAAATCTCTCCCCTCGATGTAACGGGTAATCATTAGCTTTGCACTGAACCAAACACAACCTCTTCCCTTCCCCAATCGTCAAAATCTTGTTCAAAGTATATAGCTTTAATGGCATCCTTCTCAAATGGGACACACCACTTACACATAACAAACCGATTCAAGAAACAATCATTCCATTCTCTATCTTCCACCCATCTATCGTCACTACCTTATAAGTCTTGTCTTGGTTCATCTTTGTGTAAATTAAGAGGTTCAAGAACTCTTGGTAATGAACTACTTGCTAGAGCTGAAGACAAGGCTAAAGGGTCGTCATCATCACCTCCACCTTCTTATCCTTCAAATGAGCAACAAGGTCAACAGCTCAACATCGATAAACAGCTTCAGGTTCTTTTTTATGTTTCATTTTCGTTAAAGTCTCAGTTTTTATGAGGGCCCTTTTACTTGTTTTGCTAGCTGGTGGATTGGAATTTTAGGTTTTGGCATATTATGTATGTGAATTTGGTTTTGTGTGAATGAAGTGCTCTCGGATTACTGGAAAACGAAATTTATAATTTTTTTCCGCCCAGGTTTTGCATTTCTTATGAATGTGTTTGTTTAATCTATTAATATGGGACTGCCATTATTACTGGGAAGTGCTATCGTCATATGTTAATTTTGTCGCGTACAATGAATTTTGCAATGGATAATGAATGGTCTCGTTTTAGCTTATATCTTTAAAGGTAGATGCGGTCTGCAGATTTCTCTTTCTTCGTGGCTAGGCAAGTGGAAAGTTTATTGAAAATGTTCAATGGGCTTTACTTGTACTTGAAATATTGAATGTAGTCTAATTTGTTGCTTTGGATCTATTTTTTTTGTAACACAAGAATCAATATTGTTTTTGTTATTGAAAACGCTGTTATAACTTATTGAAAACGCTGTTATAACTTATCGGTATCTTTTCACATTCAATGCTAACGGTCAGGCTTGTTATTGACCCTTTAGCATGTAATCAGGAGCTGGAACAAATATCTGGATCATGTGACCCTTTGTGCTCACTTGATGAAACAAGCTCCCGAGATTTTGAAGCCAACTACCAGCCAAAAACTGATTTGGTGAAAGCTCTTGCAATTTTTGCTGCAGCTGGAACAGGGGCGGTGGCAATCAACCATTCATGGGTGGCTGCCAATCAGGTTTATCTTTATCTTGTGTACAGGTTTTTTAATTAAATAAAAAATTATCAACATTTGCATCCAGACATACTATGAAAGGTTATATGAAAATGGTAAGCTAGTAGTTTACTTGATGATTTTGCTGAGACAGGATCTTGCTATGGCATTGCTTTTTGGAATAGGATATGCAGGCATTATCTTTGAAGAGTCTCTAGCCTTCAATAAAAGTGGAGTGGGATTATTGATGGCTGTGAGTTTATGGGTAATAAGAAGCATTGGGGTAAGATTTATACTCTTTGCTTATTTACCCAAACTGATTTTGCTTCTATATTTAAGTTCCTTTTTTAATTAGATTCTATATTTAAGTTCCTTTTTTTATCTGAAATGCATGCCTTCTTCATTAAATATTTATAATTATAATCTTGTGCAGGCTCCTTCACCTGATATAGCTGTTTCAGAGCTGACACATGCTTCTGCAGAAGTCAGTGAAATAGTATTTTTCCTGCTTGGTGCAATGACCATTGTAGAGATAGTTGATGCACATCAAGGATTTAAGCTGGTTACAGACAATATAACCACTCGAAAGCCAAGGACTCTTCTTTGGGTGGTTAGTGTTGTATTTCTTCTGTCATGGGCATACTGACAAGTCCTTTGTTTCAAATGTTTGATAGATTAGACATTATTTGATGAGGAGGCAGCTAGTTGCATGATAATTTTTTCTTGTGGTTCAATATCTTACAGTTATATACCAATTCAAAAAATCATTTTTTTTTCCATTTAAGGCAGCGTCTACTCCTCTATTATGTAGTTACTCGAAGGACCAATAGTTATGGTCTAAAATGATTAGTTTTTAGTTCTAATTATTTTTCTGTTTGAAATTTCTCTATTATCCTCATAATTATTGTGTCATGTTTCCATATGAATTGTTTGTGACCAGTAATTGTTGGATCTTGCAGGTTGGTTTTGTGACATTTTTCCTTAGTTCAGTCCTCGACAACCTGACATCTACTATTGTCATGGTTTCTTTATTGAGGAAACTAGTACCTCCATCAGAATACCGCAAGTATGTGCTGGAATTCTTACGAACTTATCCTCTTCCTATTGAGAATATTGTAGAATATAGCTTGATATTAGTCTCTCATCCTGACTTCAATTCCCGGTTTCATATAGCTACCATGATTCGTGGAAAATGTTATTAGATTTTTACTGACTTAGGCAAGTTCTGGATGTTTCCATGTTTAACACCACCTTAACAAAATTAGGATGTGTTTAGTTGTGGCAATTTTTCCAATTTTATAGGAAATTTTCTGAAGATGAATTAATTATGAAAACATGTTCAATAATTAAAATGAGAACTGTTTTCTTTGGGCATGTGTTTTTTACTTATCTTTCTACAGAGAAATAATTTAGAATAGAGATGTGATGTGCAGGAAAAAAAAACTAGCACACTATTTTCTGAAAGTACACTCCCTTAAAATCTATTCTATTTAGGATGATTAGGATTCTTGTATGAAAAAATTATCAAAAGTTGTAGAAATTTGGATAAGTTTGAACCATTACATTAGATTTAGAATTTGAATAAAGAAGAGACAGACAACTGAGCCTAAAACCCAAACTAGTCGGGGTTGGCTACGTGGATCCTTTTTCCCCTGTGACTAGATGATATTCCAACCGGAAAAGAAAGAGAGTGAAGAAAAGACATGGATGATCCTAGAATGGTGTTGAACCTTGATTTGTCAGAACCTGAATATAGAGTTTCAGCATTTCCAGTAAGAAGAGAAGCCCCTAATGCATCTGCATAATGGCATTGCTTGATAGATTATTGAGATGCCATAGTTAAACGAGAAAAGCTGGGATCTTAATGTACTAGTGATCTTCCCATTCCTTTTCTTTCCATAGAGGGGAAAATGTTGTGTTTACATTCTTACTTCATTGAACTGCCTTTTATTTTTGGGGAATTCCTCCTTTTTTTAACTTGGAAAACTTCTTTAGCTCAGTAGAGCTCCATTTACATATATGGGTTGCTTACAGGCTTCTTGGAGCTGTTGTTGTGATTGCAGCAAATGCTGGTGGTGCATGGACTCCAATTGGTGATGTTACAACCACCATGCTATGGATACATGGGCAGATATCCACATTGCCAACCATGAAGGTCTTTTCATTTTCCATTGTCCATCTCCATGATTTGTCTTAATGTATTCCCTAGTATAGAGTTGGATTCAGTGGCAAATAGGCTAAAATGCACCATTGGCAGGGAAATATATCATGCATCAAATGCACACATGATTTACCCTGAAATAGACTGGTTAACTTGAGGGGTCAAATCAAAATGACTGGATAAGTTTTATTCCTTTCTGGTGGACATAATTTTGATACCTCAACAAGGTCTTGTGACGAGAAAAAATGTTTTTCATTTAATCTCATCTTACACTTTTTTTTCTTCCTGAACCAACCTCACATTACATTTTACTTATAGATGGAGAAGCGCTTGGAATTTGTGTTACAATTGATAGATTGACATGCATGTTAATTTAAAGCTTGGAAATGGCATGCCTCAGTTCTTTGAGAAAATTTAACTAAACAAGATCGATTAAAAAACACTTCACCTTTGCTTGCAGGGCTTGCTTGTACCGTCTGCTGTTTCTCTAGCTGTCCCACTGTCTCTATTGTCCCTGACCAGGTACTATTCTTCTTGACGCATTAGAGAAAAATAAGAATTAGAGCTCTGAAAGATTTAGTTTAACTTCACATATTATGGATGACTGAAATGTGTTTCTCATGTTCCATTCAGTGAAGTAAACGGAAAGGGACAGGACTTGCCGAATGTTTTGGCATCTGAGCAGATGGCTCCTCGAGGACAGCTTGTTTTCTCTGTGGGTATTGGAGCTTTAATTTTTGTTCCTGTGTTCAAGGCCCTGACCGGATTGCCTCCTTTCATGGGAATGCTGCTTGGGCTTGGAGTTCTTTGGATTCTCACAGATGCTATTCATTATGGCGAATCAGAAAGGCAAAGGTTAAAAGTACCACAGGCTTTATCGCGGATTGACACTCAAGGAGCCCTTTTCTTCCTTGGAATCCTTTTATCTGTGAGCAGGTATACATGCAAACAATGCATGGATTTTCCGGTTCCATGTTTGTAATTTGTGCTTACAATTTGTCCCGCATTAATTTTACTTTGAATTTTGTGTCCTGCAAGATTTGGGTTTTTGACTGATGTTTCTAAGTTTGATTAGTGACTTGTGTTCTTCTTCATTTTGCAAATACAGTGTTCCGCCTTTCTATATATTTTCTCATGAAAAATCTATAGTGCCACTGGAACTCTGGAAGGTAGAAGGTTGTGGTTTTCTTGGTTATAATAATTTTGAATAATATTTTTTTCGCAGTCTGGAGGCAGCAGGGCTTCTTCGTGAACTAGCAAATTACCTTGATGCACATATTCCAAATTTTGAACTGATTGCAAGTGCAATAGGAGTTGGATCAGCAATTATAGACAATGTTCCACTGGTTGCAGCAACAATGGGAATGTACGATCTCTCCTCTTTCCCGCAAGATCATGAATTTTGGCAGTTAATTGCATTTTGTGCTGGAACTGGTGGTTCCATGCTAGTTATTGGCTCCGCCGCTGGAGTTGCTTTTATGGGGATGGAAAAGGTGGACTTCTTTTGGTACCTGCGGAAGGTATGTTCCGGATGAATGGCATTCCTAGTCAACATATTTTTCTTCTTTTGAGTAAAAGAACTCGTTATCTTCTTTCAGGTGAGTGGTTTTGCTTTTGCTGGTTATGCTGCTGGTATTGCTGCCTATTTAGCTGTTCATAACTTCAGCATCTCCCTACCAACAACTCTAGCAGAGGTTCCTTTCCTCTCAGGTTCATAAACTCTAGTACTCGGGTCTCTGATGGTTCACTGGCTTTAAAGGGATGTGGCCATCCGCATCAGATTAAACTGGTGATAAACCCGAACGGCAAATGGGTTCCCTGATGTTAAAACACTTCTGAGCACTTGAACGAGCGAATATGAATTAGATACGATAAATTGTGTTTTCATTAGATACATGTCGTCGACGGATCACATTATGCTTGCCTTCGACCTGGTAGAAGCCAAAAACATCTTTTGTTCTTTAGAACAATTTCGATTAGATCACACTGAGCATGTGACATCATTTAAATTTCTTTATAAAAAAAAAATGAAATTTTAACCCATGAATTTTGGACTGATTTTTTTTTCCCGTAGGTTAAACGAGTTGGTCTAATTAATCAAAATAATGTTATTATATTTTAAAGTTTTTTTAAAAAATATATTAAAATAATATTTTTTATTTTTTAAAAAAATTATTTTTAATATAAACATAAAATACAAATAACACCAGGCTAAAATAATATTATAAAAAAAGAAGTTGAAACCATACTAATGACTGATAATATGACAGATCAGAAATATGGCGGTACCATGCAAGTATTATTATGGGCGAAACAATGTCGAGGCAAACCGCAAATCTAAAACGAGAAATAAGCGAGACATAAAACGCATAAGAATCAATAAAACATTTAAGAAACTATTTCATCCATGAAGACATTCAAGATGAAAAGAAAGCTGAATTAAGAGGCATGCTTGCCTCCATAAAGTACATTCACAATCTCAGTCTCAAACCTCTGATTATTCTTTCCCCTCCCCTAAGCTGCCTACTAGGTAACACTCATCAAAATCGGCCACTAGAATGAAGTTTTGCTACCCCTTCGAATAGAATTACTATAAAAAAAAGTAGCAAAATGGCATAGCCACCTATAACTTGAGGAAAACAAACTCTTCAACGGCCGGAATATCACCTATCTTTTTCAAAGTTTCTTTGCTGGGTTGCTCATCAACTCCAATTGCCATGACAGCTTGCTTCCGTGGAGCAATCCTTCCAACACTCATGAAGCTGACATTGACATTCTGCCCTCCTAATACGCTTCCCACCTTGCCAATCATACCAGGCTGATCAACTTGTCGGCAGAGTATAATGCTACCTTCCAAGCTCACATCCACCTCAAAAGATCCAACCCTGGTCAAATGGGGAATTCCATCCTTCACTCGTCCCTCAACCTTAATCTCCCCTGTCTCTGATATGGCACTGGCGAATTTTGATTCCACATTGGCGATTTGAACCTGGATAAAGTCAAGTGGACTCTCAGGAGAACCATCTAGAAGAATGCGTTCTTCACTTATTCTTAGTCCCCTCTGTTTAGCACTGAAATCAGCATTAACCAAGTTCACAAAAACACTGGATATGGGCTCAATCAGACCCTTGGTAATCATGGCACGGAGCACCCTGGTGTCAAGGTCATCGGGAGCCCTAGCAGAAGCATAAGTCACTTTCACATCTTTCACACCACTCCCACCTGACACTAGCTGGACAGCCAGTCTCCCAAGTTTCTCAGCAAGCTCAACAAATGGTTTCAGCTCAGTCAGAACCTGCAAGGGAGTAAAAGCAATGGCAAGGGAAAAGATTGTGTTCCTTAATTTCTTATGACAGCTGTATGAATTAAACAGTGAATTGAATTAAAGATGACCTAAGTTTGTAATAATACCTCAGCAGGCACCATTGGTGCATTGACTGCAGTGGAAGCAAGCTCCCCTTTCAAGGCTCCGACAACAGCTTCTGCTATTTCAATAGCAACCCCTTCCTGCACATTAAACAGGAATTTTGTTTCATACCATGGTAAAGGAAAAAAGCAACATGTTTGTTATTATATGACCAGTAAACACACCTGAGCTTCCATAGTACTAGCACCAAGATGTGGGGTCACAGTGACCCTCTCATGCTGCACCAACTTGCTGTCTTGTGGTGGGGGCTCCACAGTGAAAACATCAAGCGCTGCCTGAGCAACGATCCCAGCATCCAAAGCCCTTACCAGGGCATCTTCATCAATCACTCCTCCACGAGCAACATTGACAATTCTAACTCCTTTCTTCATCTTCACAAAAGTCTCATCATTGAGGATCTTTGCTGTAGCAGGAGTAAGTGGCATGTGCAAGGAGATGAAATCTGCAGTTGCTAAGGCTTCATCAAAGCTCACAAGCTCCACGCCAATTGCACGAGCGCGGTCTGCTGGGGCATATGGATCGTGAGCAATTACATGCATGCCAAGCCCCTTGGCACGCCTAGCAACTTCTGATCCAACCTTACCAAATCCCATGACAGCAAGCGTTTTCCCAACAAGTGACACGCCCACATATTTGTTCCTCTGCCACTTTCCTACATTAATCAAGAAACATTTGAAATAAGTGCTTCTAGACAGTATCAAATCCAATTGTCCCGTTGAAAAAGTTCATACGAATTAACAAAATTTGCACCAGAAACAAATAATAGCATTCATGGAAAAACTCAATAATTGTAATCTTATGATGTCCATTTAATATATCCACTTAACCATAAACTTGTCATAACCATTACGAAAAGATGTTGTGCAGTCAAAGGACATAGTTTAACCATAACTTTCCTTGACCGATATTTAAAGTTATATAATACAAAAGAAACAGCTACCTGACTTATGTCCATGTTTTTATTCGAATCTTCCTTTGAAATTTGTACGACAACAAACAAAATTTACATGTTTCTCTAAAACTCATTATCCTTAAACCCTTCCTAAACCCACCACACCGCTATCTTTCCTGGATATGTAAAATAAACATCTTCAGTTGCGTGCATGTTAAGTATGTTTTGAATCATCAGCTTATTTGATCTTTTAAGAGACTAAAGTATCCATAATAAATCTCTTAAGCATATAAAAAACCACATGCAAACCAGATCTCACCAAGAAAAAAAAAGGATAAGGAAAAAACAAAGCATAACAAACCCAGATCCACCCTTAACCGAGAGTACCTAAAAACAGCATCGCTTCAGAAGGAATGTACTTTTACTTATCAAAGTATCCAAAATCCCAGCTTTTTAATCAAAACCCATATTTTTTAAAACCTTTAACCACTCAACAAACTCAATCAAACACAAAAAATAAAGAAAATGCAAGCAATTGATTACCAGCTTTAACAGAGGCATCAGCCTGAGCAACATTTCTCGCCATAGCAGCCAACAAAGCAATTCCATGTTCAGCAGCAGCAATAGTATTGGCAGTAGGAGCATTGACAACCAAACATCCATGTTCAGTTGCGGCAGCAAGATCAACATTATCAATACCAACACCAGCTCTACCAACAACCTTTAATCTACCGCCAGAAGATTCAAAAACTTCACGACTGACTTTAGTTCCACTACGTACAATAAGGGCATCACAAAGTGAGATCTTGGTACAAAGTTCATCTGGGCTTAGATTGTAAGAACAGTCAACGTTTGCAAAATCTTTCAAAAGGTTTATGCCCGCTTCTCCTAGTTTTTCTGCTACCAAGACTGTTGGTTTTGAGTTTAGGCTTGCGAAGAGGACTATGAAACGTTGTCTGCGTGAGGATGTATGAAGGGGGGAGAAGGTGGGGAGTTTGTTGGTGGAAATGAGAGAGAGGGAGGAGAGATTTTTCTTGGTAATGAGGAGGTTGGAAGCGGCGGTAGGGGTGGTGGCTGCCATTTTGGTGCAGATTGTATAAAGGGAAAGAGGATCTAAGGTGGGATTTTATAGGTGTGGGATTTGGTGAGGGTTTTTTGGGATGTGAAATGCAAAAGGTAGTGCACGCGCGTGAGTGCTTGTGATTGGGGCGGGAGAGAGCGCGAGTACGCGGTGATTGCTGAGAGGGGTTGGGAATTTCATGGAGTGTCGATGAATAGTTTTTTTAAAAAAACAATTAGCACTGGTTAAAAATGGTAACAAAAAATTAAGGAACTGCTTTGTTATTGTGGACATGTTTTTTTTAAAAATTAATTATTTTTTATTTTAAATTATATTTTTTATGTTTTAAAATATTTTAATATATTAATGTTAAAAATAAATTTTAAAAAATAAAAATATATTATTTTTTTATATTTTCAAATAAAAAATACATTAAAAATAATTATTATTATAATACCAAACACTACTTAACACTTATCACATTTAAAGACACCGTGTATGGGTTCCATTAATTATATAATACACGTAGGTGATTTTAATTTTTTAAAAAAATATTATGAGACAATAAATGTTATCCAATATTATCATGTGCTAAGTAGAATGAATTCCCCTGACCAGTAGAAAAACATTGTTAAGGAAATATAGATTAAGGGATGATATTAAGATATGAACGGTTAAATGATCCAATAAAAACAAAATTAAAAGTAAAGGGACCAAATACAACATTAGAGGGTCGTTTCGATGACTGACTGACTAAAAAAAAGAAGTTAGGATCTAAGTAGACAACTAATGCAGTAATTAGTTCTTTGTTTCGTCAGCGGTTAATTTTGTGAAAAGGTTTCAAAAACATCGTCGGTGTAATCAAAAGAGAAAAAAACAAATTCTCCTACTGTTGTGCCGGCATGTTTTTGTTTTAACTATTTTTAGTCGTAAAGAGGAACGAGTGGTGGGTCCAATGGCAAGGAGGCTGCATGTGTGTAAATGAGACGTCACCATTCAAGATTAACACTAAAATCATTCTAATCCTCGTCTTCGTTGTTTGATGTCTGCAGATTTTCTTCTATATTATTACGAAGAAAATTGGATTACAAACACTGAATTAAATTATATTTGTTCCTATTTTAGTAGGAAATAAAAATTAAAATCTAACCTAACTCATTTAATAGAAATAAATATATATTACATTAAAAAATAATATAAAATTATTATTGAAATTTTAATTAGCAATTTCAACTAGTAGTCTAAAGTGTGTTGATTATTTAACAAGTATTAAAATTTTATTAATCAAACAATTATATATTTAAATTTTATTATTTTTATTATATTTTATAAAAATTAAATAAAAAATAATATAAGTTTGTACAAGTTTATCAAGATTAGTATACTTATAAAAACCCAATTTGATTCTCGTGTTGAATAAAAAAAAGGGGAAAATTAACAATCAAAATCTGGATTTTATGCCATAAAGTAGAGTGAATCTAGCTGAATAAAAAAACTCGTATCACAGAGAAGTCGAACATGCTCAATGAATGTTATTGAATAATTTAAAGTTAATATTAGTAAAGTTTGAAGATCCAGAGAACGAAGGCCTGTATTATACCAGGAGAAGCAAAGACTTTGGAGGATGGTGGGCCCTAACCGCCGTTGGATTTGGGTTGGTGAGACTTTGAACGGATCTGTTATTTACAAACACTGTAGCCCCGGAAGTCTAAAACTAGTGCTATCTGAGTAGGTGAGCGATTTGGATTGTTAATGACAATACCATGGCTTGCATTGTAACTTGTTTAGTTTGTTTCTCGGTAGCATAGTTTTTCAGACTCGTTTCATAGCATGGTTAAAAATATGTTTGAGTTAGCAGATTATTATATCAATTCATGATATTATTATTATTATTTTTCATTTATGTGGAGATGTCTAGATCAGCTTGCATATATCTCGATCAATCTCATAGGTCATGTCAATTCATGATATTATTGAGTTAGCTTGCTAGTATTTACTATCAAAACAATAGTATTTTGTTATTTAAAAAAATTATTTAACATTGGCTAGAGTAGATTTAAATTAAATTTTGCCGGGTCAATAAAATCACATATCAATCCATCGGGTTAATATCTTTTAAGTTTTTTATATATATAACAAGGATAATTTCTTTCGAGAGTACTTATAAAAATCAATTCTACTTAATTCGAGCTCAATAAAAACAAACTCAAAACTCATGAATTGACTTAACCATCGTAGAAAGGTGCATTCCAAGAAAAAGAAGAAGCCAAGAAGGGAAGTCCTCTTGATTTGCTGTGACTGCTAGCTCTGCAAAGGCTAGAAAGAGACGTGAGTGAATGTAAGAAATTTTTAAAGGAAAAAGACATTGACTGGAAAAAAAATATCGTTTTTTTTTTAACATCAAATTATTATATTTTATTGTAGATTTATATTTTTTTAAAATGAGAAGAATAGAAGAACATTTCACAGCTGGCGGTTCATAATTAGTTAAAATTTATATGTGTTGGCATCTATATATAACACAGGATAAGACCCAATAATACCCCATGATTTTTTAAAAATAAAAAATACCGTGCAAATTAAATTATTGTGTTTATTTATATAAATTTTAGGGTAATGTTAAATCTTTTAACCAAGTGCTCTCGATTATTTCACGATCTACAGTGAGTGACTTTCAAGAAAGGCTCCTGATCTGGTGATTTCAAGTTCTTTTGACATGATTTTTGAACTGTAATTTTTAATTTTTAATCATAATTTAAAAATTATTTTCCACAAATAACTTATGAAAAAAATGAGTCTATATGTTAAAATTAATTTTTTTATTTATTTTTTATTAAATCAAAACTTTCACTCAATTTTACAATAAACTTATAATTTAAGTTAAAAGTTATCTCTAACAAACATACTCATGACTATTCTTTGAATTAAAATCTTAAAAACAACTTAAATCAGTTTTAAAAAATCACATCAAATAAAACCTTAATCATTCATCTTATAAAGAAATATATTATAGCAAAAAACAAAAAAAAATGACCTCTTCCATCCTTGCCAGGTACCCGAAACCGGACCGGGTTATACAATACATGACCCGTACTTGAATCGGTTTTAAAAACTGTGCATGGCGCCGGAGCAAAAATCCATGACCTTCCCTAGTGGGGAGACAGTCTTGAATCGACAAATTTAGGCGTGGGCCCATATCCAATGAAGAATCAGAGACGAGCACACAGGTATACAGCCAATAATGGAACCTGGATTGGGGGTTTTGGTATGATCTGTTAGGCCAGTCTGTATGGCAACAAGGCGTCGAGACATGAAAAATTATTATCTTTTAAGTTATTAATTTTATTTATTATATTTGCCAAAGGATTACAGAAATATATCTTTAGGATACAATAAAGCCTTCAAATTTATTGGCAATAACTTCTAAAGGTTTTTTAAAAATTTCTATTTTGTTTTTAATAAACATATTCACAGATTTTGCAGAGAAAAAATAAAAAGAAAAAAAATTGTTTTCTAGTTGATTTTTGTCAATAAATAAAATAATATTCTTTAGAATAATGTGTTTGTAGAAATTTAAAGGCACACCTCTATATACAAATATGTCTGTAAAATTCAAAAATACATCTTTTTCAAATTAAAATAATAACTTGGCAAGAGGTATTATATATAATTAATGAATTAATTTCAAAAATTAATTAATTAAATTAAATATTTCAAATCTTCTCTTAAATATCTAAATTTACTGATTCGGTGTCTCTTATTTTATAAAATACAATAATTTTTTTTAATGCGAAATAAATATTTTTTTATTTTACATAATATTCAAGCTATTATAACATGATTTGCCATGAAAACTCAATTTTTTTTTTATGGAATAAAACAAGTTCAACTTACCATTCAAATTAAAACAAGTGGTATAAAGTACAACAAAACTCTTTACTTTTTAGTGTGAGATAGAAATCTTTTAGTTTTACTTAATATTCAAGCTATTATAGCATGATCTGCCATGAAAACTCTTTTTTTTTTAATTTGGAATAAAGACAAGTTGAACTTACAATACAAATTACGAGGAGGGGTGCATGTAATTGTATTACGAAAGAGATGATGTTTGAAAATTCAATATGCTCAGTAACAAAAGATATTTTTTTAGTGTTTTAATAGTAAATAATTACATGTTGATATTAATATTCTTTTTTTTTAATTTACAAAGTTAATGGGTGGTGATAAAAAACCCAACACCTATAAAATAATTCTTACTGTTATCATTAACAAGGGATAAATATCCCTATACGACATTAATGATGAATAAATATTCTCTACACATTATTAATAATGGATAAATATCTTTTACATAATATTAATATTAATAAAAATATGATAGGTCATTGATAGATTTTTATACACCCAGTATATAAAAAGATGATTATTTTTTACTAATAAGATTTTATATTAAAAACTATAAAAATAAATAAACAATAGCCTCGTGATCCAACATAAAATCTATAATAATTAGCGGTTCCACATGCATGAGAACCTAGAATGATCCCAAATCTATGAGTGATGGGTAAGGCATCTTGTGAGAGCCATATATGCAGTGCTTAGTGTATAATTGAATTCAAAAATATTAAGTATGATATTTCATCTAATTTATATGTTTTTAGACTCGGCGCGTCTGAATCGAATCTGAAATCATTTGAGATTGACATTCACGTATACTAGGCTATTACCTTGAATTTGATTCTTTATGATGATCCCTCGTAAAAACCATGGACAGTGGTTGCACAGCGTAATCATGGCACGTAGGTTCGCAAGCAAGGTGGGAACGCAGGTATACCCCTGAATCACACATTTTAAAACCAGATACAAACCCAGAGTCGCTGGACGTTAACCAAACCGGGGAAGAGCCTACTCAAAGCAGCCCGCACTAGCCCTGATCATCACAAGAAAATAGATTTATAACTAATGGAATGAGACACTCAAGTACGTCGAAATTAAAATATCTACTGAACACAACAGGATTAAGCAATCAATTTTCATTTGGTTCCAATAAAAATTGCTCCATCAGAATCCGGCAATCAGCAAAAACAAAAGGGGTAAAAACAACAAAGAAATCAACAGTACAGTACAGAATCCACTCAAGTCAAACACTGGGCAATCAATTCCCTTTATTTTAAGCAAAGCAAGCAAAGAAGATGCAGAATCCTTGAGGTAAGCATCTGCCAATATGTGGCCCAGCTTAACCTGACTCTCAGTTGTTAATTGAAGATGATCCTCTTTAAGATGCAATCCCTTGGCATCAACGCATACCATATTTGGTAGATTAATCCCTGGTCGTGCTTCTCTCACCTTTTCCACGTACTTACCATCTCCTGATATAATTGCTACCTACAATTTAATCAGAATACACAGATCATCAAAATTTCTAATCACCGAAACCCCTTGACAAGACATTATGTAAAGTTAATAATGTAATAAAGCAGTACTTGCCATAATAATTGGAAGTGAAGGTAGACCCAGATCCTCTCTAACATCCTCAATAAGCTTCTCCATGTTCCTCTGGTAAACCTCAGCATCATGAATATGCGACGTGCCCCTCTCTCCTTGATACCATAAAGTCTGCATTTACCATTTTTAGTGTTAGATGATCATGCATATGAGTTTGTTTGTTCAACTGCTTTTGTGCACAGTTTTAATTTGCCCGAGGATTTTTTAGTCGATATCTAAACAGTGTTGTCTGCAGCAACATAGCAACATGTGATTGGCAATTTGTTAGGGAAAAGGATTTACTCTTGACCGCTCTTTTATAATTTATCCTTTTTCTTTTTGTGGGATGGATGATACTTAAAGTTCTGCCTTGTGCAATTTGCTAAGTTGAAGAAATTAAATTGCCTTTGCAATTTGCCAGGGATTATTTTTGGAAATTCTCCTTTATGGGATATGTTTCGATCAGGGCCACTTGTTTCTTGGACTGGACAGGCTGAAGAAATAATAATAAGGCCTTGAACTCCAATTTTAATTTAAAGAGTGCTCAAATATTTTTTAAATATATTAAAATAATATTTTTTTATTTTTTAAAAAATATTTTTGATATTAACATATTAAAATATCTAAAAACACCAAAAAAATATTAAATTAAAATAAAAAAAATAAAAAAAAATTTAAATTTATTTAAAAATATTTTTAAAACACCGTAACAAACAAGACCAAAACTTTTTAGTGATTTAATTACTACTCCGTCTGAAAGTTTTCTGAAGAATTTTATTTTCAATCAAATCATTTATACAAAGCCTTTGATCTTCTTCTTTTTCTTCTTCTTCTTCTTCTTCTTCTTGTCTTTCTTTTGCTTTCATAGCTTTTTTCGAGAAAGTCAATTAAAAATCTTTAATGTTATGAAATCCCAATCATCCAAGCCATCCGACACCAACTGCAATCTTCAATTGGACATGTTTGTGATGGAGTATATTTTTTAAAAGTTTTTTTTTAATTAAAAAATATTTTTTTATTTTTAACATTAAAATATTAAACTATTAAAAAAATACAAAAATAATATTAATTTAATATTTCTTTAAAAAAAAAAAAACTTTAAAAAACAATATCTTACTCCGATTGAGATTCGGAATTGCCAAGTACAATAATGAAATTGCAAAGATATAACAATTAACTTAAATTATTCATCATATTATTGCAATCAAACATAACAGGACTTAAAATCGAATAAGTCTAAGAAATATAATTTATTTATTACGACTGCAAAATCAGTCGTAGACAAATGAAAGGGAACACACTAATCCCATAGGCATAACTTCAGACAACATGAACACAGCACAACACACTGGGAATTGATTCGCCTTGTTTCTTTAAGCAAGGAAAGCAAGCACGTGAAGAACACAAGGTTACTGAGATGCTGCAAAATGTTTGAGGTAGGCATCAGCCAACATGTTGCCCAGCTTGACCTGAGATTCGGTTGTTAGGTGAAGATGATCCTCCTTGAGATCCAACCCCTTGGCATCCACACATACCACATTTGGCAGATTGATGTTTAGCTGTGCTTCTCTTACTTTTTCCATGTAGTTATCATCCAATCCTGATGCGATTGCTACCTACATTACAAAACGTATTTTGCAACTTAATCACGACAATAAATGACTACTTAATAAGACCCTTTCAAAGAATGATGCCAGAAATTAAGAAAATCATAAGTGCTGTAGACCGAACCTGGATGATAGGAAGGGAAGGCAAGCCGAGATCCTCTCTAACATTCTCAATCAGCTTCTCCATGTTCCCCTGGTACGCATCAGCTTCAATCTGGGTGGATGTGTCACTCTCTCCTTGGAACCACAATAAACCCTTAATCTCTCCACCATCTTTCACACTCTCCTTCGCTCTCTTCACCATATTCTCATACAATTCCTCTCCTCGTGCCCACTCTTTAATCGCCGTGCCACCCACCGCACACGGCACCAAACCCACAACCCCGGTGATCCGCTCCCTCACAGCGTTGGCGAACGACATGCCTGGCCCCACCCCACAAGCTTTTTTTGTATCAATATCAGCGTGGATTTGTTCACTTGCCGGTTCCCATTTGAGTTTGGCTGATAAACGGAGGATGTTGGGGTGAGGTTGGCACTCTAGAGGTACCGCCCTGTCCCAAAGCTTCTGGTTGTTGTGGGAGTCTTTGATGACACCGCCGCGACCGGACATATTGCTCTGTCCAGCTAATACGAAAATCGTTTTGGTCGATTGGGCCACTTCTTCCATTTCCAGATGACCAGTGCCTTCGTTTTTCTTTATCTGCTTCAAGAATCGGAGTTGGATCTTCTGGGAAAGGAGGATAACGATACTGAAATAGAGCAGTACGTCATTACATGGAAGGGTGCGGTGATACCGCAGTTACTGTTGTCGTTGAATGTTGTCGATGTCTGGGGTTGCTCGCAGAATCTCAGTGGAAATAAATGCGACGCGCAGGGGGAAAGAGTGGATCTTAATGGGCTAAACAAACTGCTTAGGGTCCAGCTGCAAGTCTCGAGTTATGTCAAAATAGTTTGGGCTTGTTTCTGTGTTTGACTATTAAGCCCAACTGACCCCTCTTGACTAGGAAGTAATAACGAGACTGTCCATCCCCGGGAGGACCATGGCCAAGGGTGTATTTCTCTACTTAATTTCATCGTTACTCGCAATGTTCTGTTAAGAATAGGCATTGTTAATAATGGTGTTTGCGCGGCATATTTATTTTGTAGAAGTCCTTTTTTGTGCTTCCTTTCTTTCTTTCTTTTCTTGAGGTGATCCGGCTCTGTGTTAAATGATAACTATATTTTTTTTCTGTTAAATAACCAATTCAATTCAGTAATTTAAACTGTTAGGTAAGATTTTAATATATGATTTATATTATTTTCTAACATGCTTCCTCAAATAAAAATCATTCAGCTTGAAACTTGCACAGGCTCACATTACCTTGTGCATGATTTTTATCAAATAAATGGGGGTGGTGAGATTCGAACTCGTGACTATTTGGTCATTAAGGCTCTGGTATCATATCAAAGAATCAATTCAACCCAGTAACTTAAACTATTAGATAAGATCTTCATATATGATTTATATTATTCTCTAACATCTTCTACTTTAAAGTGTAAGGATCGAGGGGGGGAGAAATGTACATACACTCATTGAGAAGAAAAGTATAGGTAACCAACGTATTGCTCGGGTGTTAGACTTTTAAATATGCAATTCATCCTAACTAGATATAGCGTGGTATGCATATTTTATAGCTAGTTTGTTACCTGAGTTTTTTTAAAAATAAATTTTATTTTATTTTTTTATGTTATTGATTAATTTTTGATATATTAATATTAAAAATTATTTTTTTAAAAAAATCACAATCACAACATCACTGTAGCACTTAAAAAAAGGACGAGAGTACTTTGAATGGAAGGGGATTGCCTCTCTTTAATTTAGAAATGAGTTAAATCAAAGCTCTCGAATCTTTTGCTTTTCTACGCTTCAAATGTATTATAATTCTAAATACAAGCTTTAGTCATTCATCAATATATGTTGTTGTGTACATGTAACTCTTGAGCAAATATATATTTGTGATATAGTAAATTTATAATCAAAACTATTTACATAATTTAAATCAATAATCTTTTTTTATCAAGTATTTTTCATATTCTCTTCACATTAAACATTTAACTTGTTAACAAGAACACATTGCTTCTATTAGTGACATTGTTTATGTCATGATTAACATAATGATCACATCAAAATAAACATTATAAACTGATTGTTGATTCAATTCTACAAAAGAACTATGATTATATAAAAATAAACCCAATTTGAATATCATATCTATCTCAATTAATAGATTGTCTCGTCTGCTTATGCATTTTAAATGAATTTTCAAAGCTATCCATGGCTCCTCGATTACTTTCTTTGTGTCTCCTTTAGCTCCTCCCTGTAGTCAACTCACATGTTAATTCTACAATTTATCTCTAATATTTTCTATTATTATTTTTAAAATGTTTTTTCAAGAAGATAAAACTCCTAACTCCCCTTTACACAAGTACGTCTTGTTCTATAACTTTTTTCAATCACAATTATTTAATAACTAACCACTCGAAATTATTGGATTTCAATACTACCTAACATGGATAAAAACAAACAAAATACACAACAAACACAAGTAATATAAAATTATGTTGAATAGAATCACTACATCAAAAATTTAATTTAAATTTTGAATATTGTATATTTTTTTCTTAGAATAGTATGCGGAAACAATCATATTCATGTTATTCTTGTATATAAACTAAATAAAAAAAAATTCAAATGTTGAATAATTTCAAATCAAAATAAAATAAAATAAAATTATCAATCATTCCCTAAACTAAACAAGAAAACATATCATTTTGTTTTCTAAAAATCCTTCTGCATCATATACTATGTACTACACTAACATTTAAATCCCTTAACATGCAATACCGGATAAATTGATGGCGCATAACATTGAAATCATAGGATGTGTTCAAAACATTTTAGAAAAAAAAAGAAAAAATAAATTAAATATTAAAAATCGCCAACTTCTTATTTATCTACTACTAGAAATTATTTTTAATTTTTTTATGTACATTGATTTTTTTATAATTTATTTTTAAGAAAATCATTTTTTTTTGCCAGCAATCCCACACTGTTTGTTACAATCATGTACGGCACATAGTCACAAGACAAGCTTCTGAACACAACGCTTATTAAACGACATGCTGTTTAAACTTTATATCCAAAAAATCGATTTTTATATACAAGTCTCAAGCAAAGTAGAACCTTCTCGAACTCGTTCTATCTCCCTCACTTTCTTTAAAAAAAAAAAATAACAATAAAATGCAAACGCTACTCCTGCCGGCGGTTCGCTCTGGCACGGCGTATTCCGCGGCGGTGGGACCAACGCCTCCTCTCGTACACCGCCTAAGTCACCGAGCACTCCCCTCTCCTCCGAATACTCTCTCAACCTCTCATAAATCCACACAACCTCTACCATTATTCTCTTACATTAGCTCATTATCTAGTTACGATCCTCTCAAGAACAAAACATCAAAACTTTTATCTACCCAAACAAACGCTTCCAATGCAACTGCTCCTGCTTTCAATTCCCAAAACGACGAGGCAGAAAGGGCAAAACTCGCTCAGGTAAAAACCCTCTCTAAATTCTTAGCTTGAAATTTTCTAATTGAAGTTGTTCTTGACTTTGAAGCTCTAATTTACTATCTGGATTTGTTATGTGATTACATCTGCATTATTTGGCAACCCATTTGCGTAGTAAAAGAAAAAAGAGCTATCTCTTACATGGGTATTTTTTTCAAAAGTTATTTTTGTTTTAAGCTCTGATTTCTCTTTGCTTAATTAGGGAAGATTTAAATGGGTTGTTTTGGAAACCCATCTGCGTGTAGAAGAAAAGAGAGCTGATTTTTATATGGGATTTTAATTTTTAAATGTCGGTTTTGTCTTGACCTTTGTATGGTAATTTTTCTGTTTGGCTACTAAGAAAACAAGGGAAATGAAGAGAAATTGATGCAAAACGCAAGTTTCTGATCTTGAGACTCGAGTTCAGAAAAGAGAGGCTGCTTTAAAATGGGTTTCTAAATGTCATTCTAGTTTGCTAATTTTTATGTTTGGTTATTAAGTAAATTTGGGAATTTTTGTCTTGTGAAATGTGAGAATATAGTGAGATTGTTATTATTGTGCATGTGTAGGTGGCAAAGAGATTAGAGAATACATCAAGGTATTTTAAGCGGCTGGGTAATCTAGGATTCTGGGGGCAGCTAATATGTGCTACAGTGGCAGCTGTGATTCTTTCGTTTTCTGTTGTTGTCACTGGGAAGATCCCATCGCCTCCTACTTTTTATGCCACTCTTGGTGGGATTGCAGCTGCATTCATTTCTGTGTTCTGGTCATTTGGGTACATTCGGCTTTCTGAGAAGCTGCGAAAAACTGCTAATGATCCTTCCAAGGTAGGTGTATATAATGTTTTATAATTTTTATAAGCTGGTGCGGACAGTGTTTTTTACTGTGTTATTTCTAGTCATGAACAATGTTATTCTGATCATCCTTAAAAAATGGTTGTTTCCAAGGATTTTGAGCTCAGTCATTGGAAAGGACAGATTACTCATTCAGCCCTTGTCTTTTGGATGCTGAATGAGGTCTTATGTCAAAGTCTTTTATGGATTGAGTTAGAGAGCAACTTGGATGCTGTTTACTTTATGGAAAATTAGGTGTTAAGAGCAGGCGATTATAAATTTATAATCCCACTAAAGAAAGAGAAGTGGAAATTAAAGTTCTCAAATAAGCGACAATGGTAATTACCTGTCACACTATGTTAGAGCAAAGAAAGGGAACCAGCTGTGAGACACTAAGTCTTGATACATAGAGTTCTTGCTAAAATTTATCCTAGGATTGGCCGATTAGTTGATTGATTGACATGGATAATCATGGTCAATATAAGAATTTTATCATGCTCGTTAAACTTGGCCAAAACTACTTTGTTTTATGCTAGTTGCAGTTAGTACAATTTATGCACAATGGAATTGAATGGTTTACATGGTGATCTTATTGTTTATGTATGCCAAAGAATTAATTGGTAATATGGCCTATTCAAGGAAAGGAGCTTTAGGGAAATGGTGAGATTGTCTTCTAATTTCATTTGCAGCAATCTAATGGGAAGTCCGCTCTTGAAGTAAGAACTTAAATGGTTTCACAGTGCCGAGGCATGGGATTTTGTGTAAATGGGCATTCAAATTCAACAAATGTTTTCCCCAATATCTTGTCTCTAAAAGGGAAAGGATGACAGCGGAGCAATTAGAGAATTCAGATCCTTTACATGCTTTACATCTTGAATTGATGTCTGCATATTGTTTCCTTCTTGAATGCATATGACCAGGGAGGTTTATTTTGTAAGGAGAGCATATTGTGTGGCATTTTGATGCAGTCTGACTTGGCATTTTCATTTTTCTGTACTTCCCATCTATCCACGTGATTTTTGTCTTTATTGATGTGACTCATTGGATAATACAAGTAAGATGGACTCTCCATACCGTGAGATGGGATTCTTGAATGCAGGAAGATCATGACACTAGTAAATTGATAATGTTTAGTATTGTTTACTTCTTCATTCGCACAACTGTTCATGCCCATTAAAAGAAACAAAAACAAGAGTAGGGAAGCCATGCTAAACGTGGATCCTGGCTAGGAGAACCTCAAAAGGGTGATGTGGTCAGGATATGGTGCCAGAATTCGACACGTTCTGTTTCTCGAAGGCCCATGTTCACCCGCTACACTACCAGATATATTTTGTATGCCTTATTCTATAATATTTGTTCTATGCTTAGTGTTTCCTTAATTGTTTGTGGTTTTAGGCACCTCCTCGTGCTGATGTTGTGAAAAGCTTGAAAAATGGTATAGTACTGAACCTGTTGGGAATGGGAGCAGCCATTCTTGGCATGCAAGCCACAGTGGGATTGTTGGTTGCAAAGGCTCTAACTTCCTCTGCAAATCCTTATTACCAGCAAATGACTCCTGGTTACAGTCCAGTTCTTGCGCTGGATGTGTTTTTGGTGCAGGTACTCGTTCAGATCCAATTCCAACTTTCAGATATTAAAGTTCTACTAACTACAAGCTCATGAGTGGAGTTGCATATGGAAATCTCGGTTTATCCTGTTATAGAGGCCACCATGGCTTTATCTGTTTTTAACGCACATGCCATTAAAAAAATGAATTGATAACAATTTAAATGATAGTTCTAATAGGTGCCTGTACACACTAGCAAGTAAAAATTTCTTTTTTCCTGTCAAACTATTTGCGTTATTCTATTAACCCAACATCCTGCTAATTTCTCAGCTAAATTAAGGACAAGCAACAAGCAGTTTGGTCCAAGTTATTTGATTTTTGTCTATGCTCACCATTCTGTGTCTCATATGCAGGCGTCAGCAAACACCATCCTTTCGCACTTCCTGGGGCTCGTATTCTCCTTGGAACTCTTGCGCTCAGTGACACTACCACCGTCAGAAAGTCTTCCAGTCTTTAAGGTGGCATAAGTTGTACCGTTTCTTGTCCAGTCAACAGGCGTGTTTTTGTAGCCACAGTTGGAGATTGTGATGTTAAAAATTCCTGCATAATATTTACTCCAAAATGTGTGCATTTCTAAAGGTGATATTTTGTACCCTACCGTCAATGAAATTTAATTGATTCCAAAGCCTCGAGCACTTGATCTCAGGGTATGGATCAATGCTTTCTACTATTTGAGTATAATAATATCCACCAGAATCAGAGTTACAAAGGAGGCTAACACCTGTTTATAAGGTACAGTTGCTAAATAACAGTGAGAATTTTACTCTCTAATGTTTTGGCACTGCTATTTCTTGAAATTTGGACTTGCCTGGTGTCACGGGGTTAATTTTTCGCAACTAAACTTAACCCAATGCGGCAGTCTAGCCCCAACTAGACTCGGCCTTGCCTCACCCTTACCTGGGCTGCCATACTTCTGTTTAACCACAGGCAACCACAATAGAAATATGAAGACGAATGAAAGTAGGATGATCTGCACGACGATACTTGCACTAGTAAAGTATTTCGAAGATGAAACTTCAAAATGCAGATTGAATGAAACGAAAACTGTTGTCCAAGCAACAAGAAAGTTGTTTACGAAGCCAGAAAGATCAAAACACAAAGCAACGCAGTAAAATGACAAACCAAATCTTTAATTACAGTCTCTCATGTAAGAAATCAGCTCTTCAACTTATTGCAAAAGGTTCAAGATAAAAAAAGAGCGATTTGCACAGCAATAACATAAAATTCATTTACGCGACAAAAACAAATACAATGTTCCGACAATACATCCAGTGGCAATCAATAACACATACCAAGAAGCTTTTTAACTCTTCAAAGAAAAGTTTAAAGATAAACTTTCATTAATCAAAGCTAGTTTCCTCCGCCATCGGTGAACATCATCCAGTGGGAATGAAATAGTATAAAATAAAAACAGCAGCAAGGACTGACAAAATTGCAGATCCAGAGGGATACAATGACCTCCTTGCAGAGAAAAAATAATGAAAAATCTAATGTTCTTCATAGAAGGTATTAAGGTCAGTTCTGCTCCTAAAGAGCTACCATGAGTAGCTAATTTTTGTAACTAATATTGACAGCATGCCAACCAAAAAGGCAAAAAAAAAACCCTCAACAGCTTCATATGCTGAAATCCATCTCTAAGCCACGAGTCACTTTCTGCCGAGCAACTTGAAATCCTGTATCCAAAGAGAGTTTTATCATAATTGTTCAAAGAACAAAAACCAGAGAGATAGAGAACAGAATAGACATCAGCGACCGGATCCAGTATGAATTGAGTTGCCAAAATGGTTTTAATTCAGACATTGAAAGGAATATACGGATATCCATTGATCAAATAAAAGTTACAAATGAATGACCAAGATGAAGGTTAGCATGTGCTGAAGAAAGGGTAACTTAAGACATTGATCATACTATGACAATTTAAGACATCTGCCTATCGAGGCTGTCCCTGTAGACATATTTACAGGGAGATCATAGATGATGATGCTGGCCAAAAATTAGAATGAGTGACCAAATGGGATGATGGAAAAATTGGAAAACATAAGTAATGAAGTAATAATAAATCGGAAAAGGAATATATGCAATACAAGAATCTTAAAAGCTTGTGAATCAACATAAGATGAAAATACAAGCCAGGGACCTTCCAACAGTGGGCGCAAGTTTGGAGAACAATATCTGTAATCATACAAATGTTCAACGGGCTCATAAATAATATGCTTGAATGCAAGAATCTTAGAGACCCCTGTATTGGAAAATTTCACCGCAGTCATGCCAATATACCTCTTCATTGCACAATTCATGAAAAATCAATTTCTTATGAAAAATGACATGCCAAGGAAGTCCCAAAGAACACGACAAAAAGAAAAGAAAGAATACCAAGGCAGTCCATTAATTTCTTAACATGTTAAATTACAGGCTAATTTCACCATGGTGACAATTTCAAGCAAGTGTGCCAAGTACATAATTTCAAATCCACACAAAAATGAAATGCAACTCAGACAGGAGAATGAGTATGCTTCTCTCCAATGAGAGTATCCAATGTGTCAAAAATGTAAGGTTAATTTTATAAGAAAGCTAATAGATCCTCATCGTATAAACCACATACTCCCAAGGCCCTTGTCATGAAGGGACCTAATTGCAGCTCATTTATGATGAAGACTGCTAACCTATTAGAGGTAAATTATCAAGTTTTTGTAACAAATACTCTACATGAGCCTTTGTGTACAATATCAGCGAAAACATTATGGTCATTTATCTTTCTACACGAGCCTTCGTCTTGTTGCCTAATCAGTCATTTATCTTTCTACAATATCAGCGAAAACATTATGGTCGCAACAATAATGACATTGACACTGCACCAATGACATTATTAAAATGTCAAACAACATATTAACTGCCACGGCATGCTTTAGCTCCATATAAAAAACACGCCCATAATTTCAGTAACATGTAAACTATTTAGATATAGATTCATAATGCTTGCCAATAAAACAACTCCAACTTTAGTTCAAAATTGATTAACTTTCTTTATATAACGAGAGAGACAGAGGTAGACACTTACCTACTGAGTCTTCTTTTCTTTGTTTGAAGGCAGTGGAATCTTCTTCAAGATGGCATCATCAATTTTCATATACTGTGCTTGAATTATTTTATTGGCTAAACATAGCTTTTCATCAATGGGGTGCTGATACTTGTCATACGCCAAAGGAACTGAGAGAATGAGAAGAACCCCTGCAAATGTAGTCGAATATAATAAATTAATGATTGCCCTCATATTATGGACTAATTAAGAAAAAAGAGAGAGCAGTAAAGAACTCACCAAGGTAGACAAGAGTGAGGAAGTTGCAGAGACTACCAATATAAGATGCTACCCACAAACCAGAAACAAGCTGCAGAACCACATGTGCATCACACATAAATTCCAACCTCTTGCAAGAAAAGATTTTTTTAAAAACAAAATAGCTATATCTTGCACGGAAAGATACATAAAGCTCCTCACCTGAAGGAAAACTTTCAAATTCTTATCAATCACGATTTGGCGTGCAATCGACAATGCATAATTGGAGTACACATGAATCACACCAGCTGCCTTGGCAACAATCTCCTCAGGAATTTCGAAATTTGGAAGTGGAGGTAATGGCCTAAATCACAACTGCTAATCAATATTATCGTTTTCATAAAATCCAAAACCACATATGCACATCATTTTCGATTTTTTCACCCAAAACAGAAAATCCTGGTAAATACCATTAAAATAATAAAAAAAATATCTATGAAATATCTATCTTTGATGTATATGATCCATCGAAAAATTTAAGACAAATCAAAAACAACATTCATAACTAAAATTACGAAATCCGTTACAATTTCACATAAAAAATCAAATAACAATAAAACAAATAACAAATTAGACAAATAAAATTGAGAGAAGTAAAAAAATAAGTTAGAAAAGGCATAAATTAATTACCGATTGAGAAGGGAAGCAGATTTAGCCCAAGAGAAGAGAATAAAAACAAGAAGGAGCAAGACGTTAGCCACAAACGATAACAAATTGTAACCAGATTTCTCAAATAAGATCCACAGAGTTGTCGCTGACACTAGAACACCAATACTTGCATACCATCTCTTCCATAACAGCACATCAGCCACTACACCAAAAATTAAATTACGAGTTCATATAGCAAATCTATTTGGAATCAAAATGATCGACGAAGGTATGGTTTTAATGCATGTATAATGTATAAAATATACGGATACCTGTGCCGCCACCGAGAGCTTGATGGACGGAGATGCGAAGAGCAGTTACGGGGTCGCCCATTGTGATTGAAGTTGAGGAGTCGACGTGGCTAATTTGATGAGATAACTAAAGAGAGTGGAGCGAGAGACGGAGAGAGGATACAAAAGAAATAACTGACGTGGCCAGCGCAAATTCTTCTACTTCTTAACTAACGTCCAATGAGCACGAAAGTAGAATGGGCCTGGGTCAGCTTGGAATCAGCCCATGGATTGGTCCTCCTTTTCTTTTTCAGTTTTAACTTAAAAAGATGTTAGACATCATTATGTCAATAAAGTAATTTAATTATTTTAAAATTATGACAATGACTAGCGAGCCTCTTGACGAAAGTTTAATGTTATCCCTGAGGTGGTATTAGGTGAGAGGTCGATTGGATTTGGATGTGCAGATCAACCACCACAATAAGAGCACCTACCCGTAGCAGTTAAATACTTCGGTTTTGAGTATCGGATTCCATGGCTGACGACAGAGTACAAATTAATTGCACTCTGATTTTAGCCAGGCGCATTAGGGCCAGTGCCCAAAGGTGCTTGCTGATTTATGTCATCAACACTGTGTTGCAGAGGTTTCATAGCACATTCAAAATTATCGTAGACAAGTAATACAACACCATGCTACTCCTTGTAACATACAGTGCTTTACAAACCTGGTTGGCAATGAAGAAACTCGCTTCGTATGTTTTACACGGCATTTTGATGAAACAACACAATCCACATGACAAGGCCATTTGGGTGGTCCTTCAGCAAGTAATATAGCAAATGAATTCAATCAAAATTAACTCTTTCCTAATCTAATTGCATCTCCCTTTGGAGAGGCACTTCACGAGTGACATGCAAGGGAATCTGACTCGAATAAATTACGAAGTCAGAGCACAACTTCAAAGCTAGTTGAGGTCATTTCCCTAGCTGTCTAAAGATTCTGGCAGGAACCAAGCTTGAATCTAACTTCGGACTAAAAAAATTGGGTAAAAAGCTTGTTATTTTTCTGTTTAATTGCCATCATCAGAGTTCGCTTCATCATCTGAAGATTCTTCTTTCCGGTGCTCCTCAACCACCATTTGGTTCCGTCTTCTTCTCCTTTTTCCTTCGCCTTTTCAAACGCTTTTCACTGTGCGTTCCTCTGCAGCTTTCATTCTTTCCTCCCTTCTCATAGTAAATTCAGCCATTTCCTTTCTTCTCTGGTAGTCTGCATCCATCCTTGCAAGCCTGTCCTGCTCTTTCCGTCTCATTTGCCGATACTGTTGAGACCAAAAAAAATTAATAAGAACAAAATATTGAGTCGCAAATATGCAAATGTATATCCTCACACACACACACACACACATGTTTTGCTGCTTCACAAAATGACATATTTAAATGTTAAACATAGAGCACATGGAAGATACAAAACAACATGGAATTATTTGATAAGTTTAACCAACATGATTCTTCTTTCAATGATACCAAATACAACTTCCATACCATGCATGCAACAACTGATCCTCTATCAAACTCAGTACCCTTCTGAGAAGAAACAATCACATCTAGTAACAGTAACTTTTAACAACTGAATTCTCATATCAATGACTTCAAATAAAAGCCCCTGAACCACAGAAATTTCCTCTGTGAAAAAAAAGAACCTGATATTTGTAATTATTCCCCGGGTTCTTTTGTGTTTATCCTCGTCTTCACTTCACTAAAAGAAAAGAACAGGAAAAAAGAAGAAGAAAAAACTTTTCTTTTTTATGGTTTTTCGCTATCAAACCTAGTCAGGATGCAAAACCCTTGTTTGCATCCCTTGGAAGGCAATGATATAATTAAAACCCCACAAAGAGCAAAGTAAAGACCCAAACATGGACAGTTACCAGCAGCAGCAGCAACACGGATACATGAGACCACCACCACCACAACAGCAGCAGCAGCAAGCGCCACAGTTGGCGGTGGATCCTCTGAAGAAACCCAAGCTCCCTCTTCACTAGAACCAACACCATAGACATTTCCCATGTGCGCACATAGCACACACTCTAGGATGTCAGTTTATACCATAACACAAAAAAGTAGCCTAACTATTTGCTTAAAAAGTATAGACAGTCAGCATATCGAATCTCTTTCATTTGATGGTTGCATCTTACAGTGAGGCACTAGGCCACAAGACTACAATGAATAGTATCTTCTATAAACTTCCAAGGTAGACCACCCAAGCAGAAATTCTTCCACCAGCTCAATACCTGGCTCTTCACTTTAATCTTTCATCAATTTAATCCTAAAGAATGCTAGATCATATGCCTTGACTAATACCCCCTTTCACTTTCATTAACACATCATGAAATCACCAACAAATTAATTGTTGTGAGAGATGTCCTGTTCGTTTAAACCTCTGTAGTTCTGCTTTCCTAAATTTATATAAGTGCCAACAAACCATAAATGGCAGGAGAAGACTCCTTTTCAAACAGGAGATTTAAAAAAGGACTTAATACATTACTCGAAGAAAGGCTTTGGACTCAGATCACTACTGCCATTTTGTGACAAGATGTAACCAGTGCTATGATCATGGTGGAAAAGGTTAGCATGAATCCATGCTAGATGCATTCGGTACCAACCCTGCCACCAACTGCTAACTCGATAATGCTAATATCAAGGTTCCAAATCACATTCAGCTTCTACAAAACATACTCATCTAGAAAAATGCAAATCAATTCAGCATCAATCTCTCCTAGTTTCCCTCAAATAAACCCCCTAATCCCCTAATTTTAATCCTGCATTACAATTATTATTCACTCTATCTATTTTAACACCAACAAGAAACACTTAAAAAACTGCAAATTGAAAAAACCAACACTAAACTTTTCGGTTAATAATTTTATAAATTAAAAAAAGGATAAATTACCTGGTAAAAATGACCGGAACCAGAACCAGCAGAACTACCGGAGGTATTGCTAACTCGAACTGGCACGTTCTCAAGTATTCTTCAAAGCTTCACCTCTAGGTCTTCCTCCTCTTCCTTGAGCACAGGCGCCGTGTACTCCACCAACGCCGTCGATCCCGCGCTTGCCGCGAGTGGAAGTGGAGGAATCGCCGGTTTTTTCTTCTCCGGCACAGCTACTACCTGTAATTCACCGTCCTCAGGCCTGCCCGTCGACATTCTGATCCAAAACCCTAATTCCCTGGTTCAGAATTTCTGTTGTTGTTTGAATATCAGTTTAGATGTTATTTTAATTTTAATTAATAAATAACAATTGTTGAAAAAAAATAGATGGATTTAATTTAGTGGCAGTCGCTTGTATCGGAATTCCCAGTTCCGAATTCGGTTTGGTTTTGGAGTAATTTTATGCTGCTCAATCACCAAGCTATATAAAAAAAAAAATATTATTATTTTTTTATATAACGAGTCACGATATAAAATATAGGGCAAGAAAAAAAAATTCGAGTATTAATATAGTTTAAAAAAGGTGAGTTAATTTTATTTTTCTCTTGTATATCTACTTATTCATCGTGTAAAATATCAAACAATTATTGACATTTTATTTTGAATACTAGAACCTAAAAAATGTTTAAAACTAGTTTAACAAAAAATGATTAAAATATAAAAAAAAATCAAGTTTTATCAAATTATATCTTGATAACATTTACTCCCGTATTTTTTCTGGATGAAAAAATTCATAATTTTTTTTTGTTTTTTTACTACTGCTATTAATATAAAAAAAAAGATTAAAAAACTCCTCTAAACAAAAAAAAAATCATAAAATTTTTACTCTTGCGTGTATTTTAAATTTTATATTACCGTATATAATTAAATATTAAAAATAATAAAATTATATTACAATTCAGTAAACTATTAAATTGAGCTTTTGTTTTTTTAATTAGAGATCCTTAATTATTTTCCTATGTTATCTCTACTTCTCTAGAGGCAAAAAAACTATATGGTCAAAAAGTAGATAAATTTTTTGTATTTATATCTATATCTATAATATTTGTCTTATGTATTAAAAAGGATGTCTTTAAAATAAATTAATTTGTAAAAATTATAGTACTTATAGCCATGTTAAAATACAGTAGAGCCTTGAATAAAATTTTTGCTCAATGTTATATATATATATATATATATATAGAGAGAGAGAGAGAGAGAGAGAGATGGTTTTATTCAAAACCTATTCTCATCTAGTATTTTTATTTATTTTCTTATAATTAATTTTAGCATTTTATAAGAAATTATCAATGCATATGCAAGGCATGTGCTAAATATACTTTAAATAGGTGATGATTCCAGGCCAACTGGAATTTTGTATAACGTGAGACTAAAAGGCCCATAAGACGAGGTCCATAGATACAATGCAGAGAGCCGAAGACCATAGACTAAAAGGCCCATAAGACGAGGTCCATAGATACAATGCAGAGAGCCGAAGACCATAGACTAAAAGGCCCAGAAGACGAGGTCCATAGATACAATAAAATGCCATGGTGATTAAGGTCTATATGGTGGATTATAGATGGCAATGGGTCGGACAGGGTTCGAGCTTGTCTCCCCAGCTACAGTTTATGTTCTGAACTAGGCTGGGGTGGAATGGATATTGCACAATTTGAAGGGCCAAGTGTCATCTCTGTATATACTTAGGTGCTGTTACGCATGTATACTCCGGAGTATGGTGATGTATTTATGGTGTTAAAAAACAATAAAGCATGAACATGTTATTGTATCATATTCATCTCGTTATTAGTATTTTAATTTGTTATGTTCCTCCACTGTATTTTCTTGGTTTATCACTATTTTACATGCTCGTGCCACGTTGCAAATAGGATATATATATATAAAAGTTATAAAAAAAATATTTGATATTATTATTAAACATGGTCTTATGGACCAATCTTGTAATTTTTTGATCCAACTCATTACATAGCCTAAAA
>Ga0307513_10000746_pt1 | contig 46848 bp, 48 predicted proteins | sample 15_EM_MG_FD_202174 | JGI IMG/M metagenome (GOLD analysis project Ga0307513, IMG submission 202174) | Populus trichocarpa ectomycorrhiza microbial communities from riparian zone in the Pacific Northwest, United States - 15_EM | ecosystem: Host-associated > Plants > Roots > Unclassified | place...
CCCAGTGCCTGGCATGGTGGCACACCAGTACCTGACGCAGGTGATTTTTCACCCAGTGAGGCACTGGGTGAATACCGAGTGCCTGCACTGCACCGGTGCAGGGTACCGGTATCGCTTTCCACAGAGCCTCCGACTGTCAAGCATGCCACTCCCAGCCCGATGCTCGTACATATGACCCCCTTGTCTCCATCTCATAGAGATTTGGAGGACTCCTTAAGGTTCTTTCAACTCGCTGTCCTGTCTCATTCTTCTTCCAAAACAATAGAGGGCCTTCACCAGCCACAGGATAAGGCGTGCGCTTCACTTCGTTGTTGCACATCATGGGTGGACCTTCGTTGGTTGAACACACTGGGGGGGCGTCACCAAGAATTTGTCGAATTACTCGATGTCATGAAATATTTCATATAAATTGGTGCGTATGGCGTACAGATATCGAAATTGACAACCAATTTGTCAAGAATCTGTCCAGAAATGAAGCCCCTTTGGTCGTTGGTGTCTCTCCGACACCCCCCTAACCCAACCCGCCTCGGTACGAACTTGGTTAACGCGAGGATATAAGGTAAGTAATATTGACACGCAAACCACATTGTTAGATGCCATTGTCACGCACGATGAAGGGCAATATTGACAAATTCCCGAATATCCTCACGTTTAGACTATCGTATATGGTGCGTATGTTGGGGATGTAGTGGGCTAGTGTAAGTACTCCTCATCTGGCAAACGACAAGTTGCGTTTGGCAACGAGGTTCTTATGGCGAGGAAATTAATTTGTGGAAATTCGCCTCTCCACGTTAATAAGGTGGAAAGGTGTGTGCTGACAACCGAGCGTAGGTGAGGCACTGCGGTCTCACAACACCTAGCCGAGCTTCGACAATGGGCAGGTATGATCCCTTTTTGTTCGGCATAGTAGAACATCTCAGACTCAGTTCGCTATTCACTACTGAGTCTGTGAGTTCATGCTCGCTGTTAGGAGCCTGGTGTCTAATGTCCGATTCATCATTTTAGTGCTACACCTAGGTATCTGTGAATGTAACTTTAGTTCGCTATTCGCTTGCTATACCTGGTTTCAACAGGTTGAAACGCGAGTTTGTCGACGATTAATATCTCACATGCCAGGAAGGTGCACACCTGGGTTGAGAAAGCGCTTGTGAAGAGAATCAGATTGGAGGGATGGCCATTCACTTTCCTTGGAGTAAATGATTGGAGGTGATAGATAGGCTCACTGGAATATATCGCTGGGATTACTCTATTTTATATAGCCAATCCATACTCCATACCTAGCTGAGGTGAGGTTAAAGTTATGTTCTCGGTACGCGGCGTCGGCTGAGGCCGGATAGGGGATCCGGAAGCACACTGCAAGGAACATATGCCGGGATGCACATATTCCATCAAGACGGCATACTCACCAACCTGAGAGCCAACTTGCGTTCTAGTCCAGCTAGGAGCGTTTCAATGATCACTAGTATGTACGATTCTCTTGCGACCTCTCCAGAAAAATAGTGGTGAAATGTACAAGCTGTCTCTAGAGATGATTTAATACAACGTGTGAGTAGCGCTCTAATGTTATGGAATAAAGATCAGCTTCATACAGTTAGAAGTTTGGAGCCGACAACCTCGGAGCAAAATGGTCGCGTCCCAATTACCACTTGAATTATGGATGGAGATCATCGAGAATGCCACTCACATCCTAGGAGAGTTGGATTACCGTACATACGACCCATTCCACTCACCTTCCGCCCGCAATCTCGAACAAGCCGTAGCTCAAGTCCTGCCTACCCGCTATTCGTTAACCCTTGTCTCGCACTTTTTTCACAAAGTGGCACTCCCAATCCTCTATCAAACACTCTCCATCACTGATTGCAATCGGCTATGGTCTATCATGCAGTGCCTTGACGCCAATGCAGCCCGCTCTCGTGTGTCACACAACGTTCAACAACACGCTCTGCTTGTTAAGCGCATACATCTCGCTGCCTATGGCGTGGGACGCTGGCCGAAATCCTTCGCGAAGCCTCTCCCAGGCACATTCGAGTTTTCCAACCTCATCATTGTTGGTGGTAATGGCAATCGTCTGGGATCAGAAGAGTTTGAAGAATTCCTGCGAAATAATTTCCTTAAACGGTGCAGCGCTGCGCGTTCCATCGATGGCACGTATTATGGCCTGGTGGGGAGGGATATCCATTGCCTGCATTTCGTTCAATCCCACAAAAACCTGAAGTCCCTTTGCTCCCCGCTATGGGCATGGGAAACGAGTACTCCGATACCAGACAGCTTCAAGGACAGCATCTCACGAATTGAGGCACTCGCAATTGCCAATTTTTGGCCCTTCGCCACTGTGCCTCTCACCGCGCTTCCTTCACTCTGCGCGCTTCGCCTTATCGTTTTCAACACCTCCAATCTTCGATACGTAGAAGCACTCGGGGAAAAAGTCACCTTTCTTGACGTAACCTCTTCGCTCAGTTTGCAAATCAATCTTGATATATTCCCAAATCTCCGTACATTCATGAACCGTGTTGGTAGTGAGCCTCGCTCGAGGTGCATTGCCCGCTCCCCTCACACTGGTTTGGTGCGGGTTGCCTTCAGCGACCAGTCTGCTATCCCGCCCCGTAGAAGATTCAAAAAGGGAATGATGGAATTTACTGATAGATCGCTTTTCCCTCAGCTCAAGCAAATACGTCTAATCGATATGCGTGTTTGCCGGCGTTTTGTGCACCAAAATCCGGACCATGTGAAGCGTTGGGGGAGTAAGGGTCTCGATAAGGGTATCAGGTTGGAATCAGGGGATGGAAGGTTACTATCGGACCTGATTCCCTGAGGCATAGCTTGCGCAGCCCGTCCACAAAATATATCTAAGTGGGACATCGAAATGTTTGATGGGAGTAAAGAGTGTAACAGGATTGGGACCTACTTCCATTTGTGGTTGGCGGTATGCAGTTGAATGGAAATAGAGAGAAACCGCCTAAAAACCAATTGGGTAATTGCAAGTCGTTTGAGCATGAGGTTTGGAAACCGAGGAGGCGGTGAGTTACCTACTATTTCTCAGTTACGGTCGCGAAAAGCCATAAATTCCTGTTGTATATCCTCGATTCACGACGCACATATTTGATGGAGCAGGTCGACTAGCCACCATGACTTACGAATCTAGTTTGTATTTAGTTCAAGATACATACAATGGTTGGGTATGTGATACCAGATGGGAATTGGGGAGCACGGAGGATCGTGGATCGGTATAGACCTACGTCCATAGTGTGGGAGAATGGGTTATTCACGATTCACTCCTCATCTTAATACAGAGGTAGAAGGTCTATTGATCGCATACAAGCCCATCATTCCCTTCATTGATCCATGTGCTTCATCTGTGGAAATCGTTAGTGTATAATTAGAATCCACAAGGGAAATAGCTTAGTAGACTCACAAATTGGCGAGAATGTAACTGAACACCGGCTCTGTCAATCTCCGTGACTTCGGCCTCCGTGAGCTCGGGTAGCGCCTGAGCCTGAATGTACTCTTCCATTCTCTCCCTTTTACCGCTGGTCGTCACAGCGATTCCTCCCTTCTTCCAAATCCAGCCGAGTAGGACTTGGCCCGGCGTGACTAATTGACCAGACTCCTCACTCAAACGGCTAACAATAGGTGGTAGTACCTCTGACACTGGTCCATTCGGTACTCTGAAGATAGGAGTAGCACCTCCGTACGACGCCAATTTGATGTTATGTTTATTGTGGAAATCGAGAAGAGGCTGAGCGGCCTTCAAAACATAGGGGTGGAATTCAATCTACAAGATAACGTCATTTGCTGTTCCATTGAGGGAATGAAGCAGCGAGAAAGAATAAGGGACTCACCTGGTTGACCCCTGGTAGAATTTCTGGGTTACTCTTGAGAATTTCCTCCAGATCCCGAACCCGGAAGTTGGACACTCCAACCTGTTTCGCTAGACCCTCCTCCTTCACTAGTTCGAAACCCCTCCAGATCTCCGCAATCTTGCCCTCATGCCCCACAGGGGTGTGCCAGAGATACAAGTCGACATAGTCTAGCTGAAGGTCATGGAGCTCCTGCTGCAACTTGGCTTTCACCCCCTCTGCTGCGCTACCGGAAGGGACCGCGGCGAGTCTAAAGAGCTTGGTGGTAACAAATAGGGAGGAGCGAGGGGCGCCAGAGGCGATGATACCCTTCCCGACAGTAGCTTCGTTGTTATATATTTCGGCGGCATCAAGGTGGGTAAATCCCGTTTGTATGGCCGTCGTGATGAAAGCAGACGCGTCGCGAGAGTAAAGCGCAGTTCCTATTATATGTAAATAAATTCGTCAGCACGACGAGCTCACCAGAGAACCAGCGACGGACCAGTTCCAAAGGCGAGCGCTGGGACCTTGGAGCCATCGGCGAGCGTCACGAAGCGGGGGACAGTGGTCGGCACCGACATGGCGGGGTTTGGGGTCTGTCCATCCCATCTCTCCTTTTCACGCAAATATATATGGCGCCCATGCATGTATGACGTCACCTCATTACTTGTGCCAGAACCCGACCAAAGGAAGATCCGAGGATTCGTCAGATCCTAAGATCTAACAGCGCGGCGTACGTGTGTTTGCATGACATACTGAGGCAGGCACGTAACTAGGTATTGGTCAGCTGTACCTTGCAGAGACGCTCCTACCGGCTTCGGGGGCAAGCGGGTAGGTCCCGTAGTTTTCTATTTACGTGGATCAGAGAAAGGAGCGTATTCTCAGAAGCACAAACACCGTCCTCCTCAAGGACAGTCAAGAACGCATTAATTGACGCGGATGCAAATCTCACAGGCTACAAGCGTGGGACGGTCATTTGCATACCGTCATACTGCACTGCTTGTTTTACGATGTTTCTGATAAACATATCAGCTTATGTACTGTACCCTCGAGGTTAAAACAGTCAACGTGATTGTAATACGAACCGAAGTATCGAATAGGGTTTACGACCCCTTCGACCTGAACAGTCTTCTGAACCAGTTACCCAAACGCCGTCTGGCACTCAATGGCTTTGGAACCGTCTGTTCCTTCACAACGGGGACAACATCCTCACCGCCTAACTCTTTCTCGATTCCCCTGTTTGTCTGCTGTCGCTTGTGGGCAGTTTCCTGAGTTTAGGGGTACGAAGTGAGTTACATTTCTAATGCTTGAAGGACGACATACAGCCGCAGTGAGCAAATGGGCGAGGAGGGTTCCGTCAGCAGCTTCGAGTCTTACACCCCTAGACTCAAGCTCTTTCGACCAAGTCGATGCACGCCCAGGGTTCTGTGCAACCAACCGGCGACAGACCGGCATTCCGAGGATACGAATCTGCTCAAGAGCGGGGAATCGATGCTTGTCGAATTTACGAATGTGATTACGGTATACAGTGTACCGTTGTTGTTTCGATGGGACAATAAATCCCACGCGTTTCAAAGACGAGTGCGTATATCCGTCCAGCAAATGCCACCTGTATCCCAGCATTGCAATGTCAATGATAAGGCTGATGAGGGCGGGTAGGTTGGAAAGTTCTATTGAGGTGGCGAGATGGGGGTTGTTCAATTGACTACTTGTAATGTCGAGGAATTGGATCTGATGGCCGATGGCGTACAGGGAAGAAAAATCAGATGTATTTATGGACATCTTAATGTCCCTTAGGCGTGCGAGGTTCAGGTGGAGATCCTGATGGAAAGGCCACTCCTTCCCGACCATTGTCGCTTCCAGTCGTATCGAATACCCATCATAGGGTGAAACCCTTACAGGTGGGATGCTGGAAAGCGTGTTGGCGAAGCAGGAGGTCAAGGATGGAAAGTGGGATGCGGTATGGAGGCAGCTGTTTGCGTTCATTAATTTCCCCTCGAGAGTGCGGAGCCGAGGCGCCTTGAATTGTATGCAAAATGAATGGCAAGCTTCTGGTTCGTATGCCAAAATACTTGCATTGGCTGCTCTGCAGATCGTGAGATTAGGCAGCTCAATCGGCTGGCAGTTTCGACCCCGATTAGGAGTCCAGAAGGCCAGAAAGTGAATGCTCTTAATGAAAGAGGTATTGAGAGGAGTGTCCGGTTGATTGCAGACCCTCCTCTTGTTGATCGCGAGACAGTCTTCGAGGCGTTTCCACGAAATGGAGCTATCAATGAGAATGGTGCGGTATAAGAATGGAATAGAGAGCACATAGAAGACTCGAGAGACATGGATGAAGTTGTATCGGGAGAATTGTGACCATTTGATAGCGATTACAAGTTCGGGAGCTGGAGGACAACAGAACGGGTCGTAGATTCGTTCCTCCAATTCGCCAAAGACAAAGCTAGCATGGTCGATAATCTGATACCATAGTTCTGAAGGTAGCTGCGCCATTGTGCTCTGGCGGCGGTGGTGGGGGGGGGAAAGGCGCAGTAGCCACCTGCATAGGGACACGGAATGAGACGAGAGTAGAGATACAGACAGATTACTGGGATCATACAATTGCAGTGAATGAATTAAGAAGGTAACAATATTAATCTCCCAAAACAATGGTGTGAAAATTAGGCCAAACCAATTCTTCCTCCAACGTCTTCCGAATCATGTCCTGTATAAACCGCTCCAACCGGGATACGTTACGGAGGACGTGTTTATCCGCCTGGCCGATCTCCGACTCGATAAAGATGCTGGGCAAGAGTCTCTGCCCGGCTGGTTCCCTCGTAGCTGACGAGCTCATATACCCATAAGAATTCGAAAGGGATAGTGGAGATGTGGCACCCTCCGCAGAAGGTGGTGTTGGCCGGGAAGAGGATTTCGGGCCATAGGGGTCTTGATCATCCAGGATGCAAAGATGGATGCGACGTTTGGATGCCTCGTAGGCGACGACGACCTCTCCATTGAACACCATGCCGACTACAGTAAGGGTCATTGGGAGGGCCATAAAGAGGGGCGAGGGATAGTTGATTAGGAGTGAGGTGGTGAGGTTTATCCGGAGGTCGGACTCATGATGAATTTTAAAGTGGAGCTGGATATCTTCATCTGTACTTTGCGCTGGTGGTGGTTGCGGCTTCGCTGGCACTGGCTGAGGACTTTTGCGTTGTGGTGATGGCGGGCGAGACCCTTTGCTCCTATCCTCTCCCTCTCCACCATAGAAAGACTTGCTGTCTCGTCTATCCGCGATAGGAACAGACTCGGGCGCCTCAAACGAGGGTGAGGCTGATGTCCTGCTTGGGTTCGATGTACTTGCTCCCCTTCGCGACCTATAATCCGCGGGGCTAAAGCTTTCGTCGATAATTCTCTTTGCGAGTGTCCCTTCCTCCAATTTCACCGATCCCGACGCCGGTCCAGCCCCATATCGGATATGAGGGGGCAGATAATGATAATTTAGGCTATCTGCGGTATATGCTTTTCCATTCCCCCGTCTGGATATCCACTCGTAATCTTCCTCCTCCTTCTTCGCAGGTGGTGATGTTGAAGCCCATTCCTCCATCTCTGCAGTTTTTTCCGCGTCACTATCCTCCAGGAAGTCACGGTATATATTCTGGAGGTCCACAAGGTCAACCTCAGGCGGTACATGTCCAAACTCAAATGAGTTGATTGTGATTGGGCCGATAAAGGAGGGACGTTGGGTGGCTGACAACAGCCGGTTGAGTGTGTTGACCAAGTTCGCCGAGAGCGGTGCTAGTTGGTTCCAGTCGAGGTCGACAGACATATTTGAAGGTGCTTGGACCTGACGTTGGGAAAGGCGGCCCGGCAAAGTTGGGAACAAACAGAGGCCACAACTTGGTTCTTGCCACCTTTCGCCCTTCCTAGCGCCGCCCCCTCTTTCATCCCTATAAGGCGTGCTAGAGACTCATGAGCTCGTTTAGCAATGCTATAAGCGATACAGCATCGCCTTTACAAGGAGAAAAGTACGTGCGGCGTGGCGCGTCAAACTATTTGTAGCACTGAAACATCACATGGTAATTGCAGCAGCAGTCTGTTCGACTATGGCGGGTTTATAGGTGGTTTTGGTCAAAACGGAGACTACTACGACCAGCACCCCGACGAGTTGCCCCAATCTCAACGTCCTCCCACCGAGGAAAGCCAACGTCCGGACGCTAGTCTCCCAAGTGGAGAAACTCAAATGCTCCAATATGCTCTTGGAAGTCAAAATAGCACCGCCAAGCGCCCCACTGTAGGACCCGCCCTCAATAGGTCGCAGGCATCGCTCGACGCACTCGAGAGTCAGGTTCCAATTTTCCGTAGCAAGACAAAATTTCCAAAAAAGAAGATTGCGAGCTCTCCTCCCGACCCCAACTGGAAAATGCCTTCCAATATTTTGGACCTGCACGAAACTCCGCAAAGGACACCTTCCTATCCATCCCTTCACTCAATTTCGAATTATAAACCGAACTATGAGCAGACCTCGACGAAGCGAGGTTCTAGTATATTTAGCCAACGGTGAGATATTCTCGTCGCACAAGAGTGGTCCACCATTGATCCAAAGAAACTGGAAGTGACTCGAATGGTAATCTCCAAGAGCCAGCAAATGTCCTAAAGTACTCTCACGACACTGGAGTTCCAGCCTCTCAGCCCATTGTTGTCGCTCCTGTTGCCTCGTCTCCAACAGGCCGCCTACCAGCCTCTAGTCCTATCTCGCCTGTGGAGCCGATGGGGCTTCGGGGTACCCAGACGTTAGTCTATGCGACTCCATCGTCACCACGGGCCCGTCCACAATCGCCTAGCGGTACGTTTCGCGCGACAGGCACTGTCGGCCACACTACTGACCTTTTAGCACCCGATGCGGTTCTACCTATACTAGCACTAGCACCAAGTGCTGTTCTTACTCGTCAGGAGACCGACGTCATTCTAGAGACACCCCAGTCAGATCAAGATCTCCAGCAGGCCCGCCAAAGGACTCCCACTGCTGCTCCACCCCTCGCCCATCCAGTCGCCGGATACCAAGAATTCTTCGTCATCCCTGAGCCGCAAGCCGAGATGCACCGTGTCCCATCCTCTCCCCGCAAACGCGGCGCCCCAGATGACTTCGAAGGCCCACCCACTCCAACCAAAAAAACGCGTAGACTGTCCAACGGAAGCCAAAAGTCGGCCGGGGTTAAACCTGTGACGACTAGGGTTGGGGCGATGCGCGGGAGGCAGGAAGCGGCATCCCCTGCTAGGGCGCGTGCACCGGCCAGAAATCCATCTGCCCGCGGTTCGTCACCATCAAAGGCTATTATGGCTCCACGTACCTCAATGTGGGACGAAACCCTCGACGGCGGGTTTGGGAGGAAGGTCGCGGAAACGGCTGCGAAGGCGAAGAAGCCCACCAAATCACCCGTGTAAGTCACGGCTGCTTCGTCTCGTGTCCATCTCCGTCGCTGAACCCGCCCGTGTTCGCAGCCGCAGGCTCTCAGACTTTGGCGAAAGTCAACTAATACCAGTGGCCGTGATCATGCCAAGCGGAAAAACGAGGCCGATTGTCCCTCCAGCGGGTAATACAAAGAAGGGGGCTCCTAAGAAGGTCGCCAAAGACGCATCACCGAAGAAAGGAAAAGGAAGGGCGGCTAAGACGGCAGCGCAGGCCAAGGCGCAGTCGGAAGAGTCAGAGTCCATTAGCGTGGACGGTAGGAAGCTATCAATGAGGTCGAAGGCAGCGGAACTGGATGCACCATCCAGTCGTAGAGCTGACAAACTAAAATTGGGAGCAACTATCGGGGCAGGTCCTGCAGAGACCAGTAGGAGGCGAAAGGCAATAAATAGTTCGAAACCAAAGAAGGATGCCTCTCCTGACTTGATCCCCGCCCCAACGTCATCATACAAACTCGACGTACCCACTCGCAAGGGTCAGAAGCGCAAGGTAGACGAAGCAGAGAGTGAAGAACCGAGCGCTGAGCGCCCTCCCAAGAAGAAAAGAAAGGGGCTTCATGCCGAGACGGAGGACGAAGCTCCTCCCTCTAAGCCGCTGAGAAAACGCAAAGCCGTCCTCAATATCATAGATTCTGATGACGACGTCCCTCGGCCACCCTCTAAAAAGAGACGAAATGCCCAAGTGACCGTCGACGAGGAGTCTTCCGCAGGCTTCATCCAGACCAAGGCTATCCCCCACACCCAATCGTTCGCCGAGACCACGAGCTCACTTCGCTCTGCCAGTCAAGCGCCAAACCGTGTTTTTGCCAAATGGGGTGACGGGATGTACTACTGCGGGACGCTCAAGAAGATGGGGAAGAGGGAAGATGGGGTCCGTGTATGCATCGTCGAGTATGATGATGGGGAGGTTGCACAGGTACCGCTTGAGGGGTTGAGGAGGTGCGAGGTCTGGGTTGGGGATGTGGTGGAGATCCCAGCTGCCAAAGGCAAGATTCGCAAGAGTGCGACTGTGGCTAGCGTCGATGAGTGGGAGGAGCATGGGCGAGTTCGTGTGTCTGTCGCTAAAGGCAAGGGGAAGAGCAAGGCCGTACTCGAGGAGGTGGATATCCAAAGCAGAGATGTCTCCGTCCCTGCGACACAAGTTGAGGCGGACCTGTCGTGGACGAAGCGGGGGCTATCGGTTGAGGATCTAGAGGCTTGTGTTCCTGTTGACGAAAGGACTTACAAGGACGGAGACGAATCTTATCGGCATCACGCGGAAGAGGCTACTCAGGAGACATTGGATCCTGCTACAACCAACAAGGCCCATTCTAAAGCCGTTTCTGGCACCAGACGGACCAGTCGGACCGTGGTGGCCTCCGCTCCGGTGACTAGAGGTGTCGCTCGTTCCACCAGAAGGACTCCTAGGGTCAGGAAAGAGCCGTATACTACAGTATCAAGATCGAAAATCAATCAACAACTGGCCCTTCCGTTCACTGGTGATGCCTTTCTCATCGCCATCTCCCTCTCGGACAGATTCACGCGGCGCACCTCGGATTCCAAGGACAGGGAACGAACAAAGAAGCGACTACAAGAAACTGTCACCCGTCAAGGTGGGGTCTACATCGAGGATTGGGACGATTTGCTCCAGCTCCAGGGTACACTCGATGAACGGCGGTGGATCTGGGAGAAGTCGGAGGATATAAATTATTCGAGGATACAATCCGGAAGGGGATGGACGAGGAACAAGCCGAACATTGACCGGGTTTGGGTATTGGCAGATGAGCCCAATAAGCACACAAAGTATTTCACAGCGCTGGCGCTGGGAGTACCTTGTGTCGGTTCTAGATGGGTCGAAGACGGAGTACGTGAGACCAATTGCCCTCTCGAGGAATTATCAATGACCTTGGCTTGCAGGCTAAATACCCCTGGTCCTCGTATCTGTTACCAGCTGGTCATTCTTCCGTCCTCGGTCAAGAATGCGCTCAAATTGTCAATCACGACTACGCCGACTGTTCTCGCACGATCAAGCAACTCGTCGATGACCCTGGAAGTGTCCGCAAGCCTTTCGCAGGGAAAAGTCTTCTCTTCATTAGTACTTCGGACAAGAGAGAGAAAGTATGTTCCTTTCTCTGATGTACTTTTTCTGAATTGCTCACATCTACTCGTTAGATTTCTGAGGCCGACTTCGAAGAGAAACACGCGCTGCCGGTCATTGCCTGCTTGATGGGTCCTGCCCGCGTTGAAGTCGTCCATGAAATCAAACACAAGTCTCTCGATATCTCGAGCTACGATATTATTATTTGGAATACTACTCCTCCCGCCGCTTTTGTGAAAGCTCATGGAGGATCCGACCTAATAATTGCCAGTGAGCCTTGGGTAAAGGAGTGCTTGTTAGCTGGAACCCTCCTTGAGGTATGAAGGATTGTTGTATGATTATATTAATCCGTCATCAGATAAACCTGTATCTTTCCTCCAGCTTCACATTGTCCTCATCTCTTCAGTTTTTCCCTTAACGTGTATCGTCACATATTGTGCCCCGTTAAATTTCACATTCGGGTTTTGAGCCGGCTTTGAGTTTCCTCCCAGGTCGATCGCAAAATCGAAGTACGGAATAATGGTTTTCTGCAGGGAAGGGAGTGATTTTTGGGACTGTATTGCACCTCTGAGTCAGGGTGAGCGCCGATGCACCAAAGGATTATTCCAAGTAACGATCACCTTATCAGCCCCGCATTCTCTCATCCCGAATCAAAAGTAGCATTTTACCGCTGCAAGTACTGGAGTTGACTATGCTTCGATGCAAACAAAAGAAATTACCTCTGCAGTTCCTGATCCGCTCAGGGCCCGCTGTTTCTAACTGATTGAGGTACAGAAGTGATACGAGGACGTTCTAACCCTTGTAATGTCGATCACTGTGCGAGTAAGCCATTCGGTGTGGAGTACTAATCTTCCAATACGATTCTAGCGCAATGTATCCAGATATTGTGTTGTCATAACAGTACTTCAAATGAGATGTGTCATCCTGCCCGCTTTAGTGACATATGAATATACCTATAGACTTTTAAGGATTGTTTTGTGCTGATTGAAGGAGACCGATTCATTTCTGCCCAGTAGGGTCACATCGAGGACATCGAGCGTGATAGGCGTTACGACGCCAAAGAGACGGTGGAAGAGGATCGTACGTAAGAGCGCGCGGAGGGCTTCGCGCGAGGTTTGGCGATTGACTGTCTGTAACGCACCGACCGAATGAGTGGGTAGCTTTTTAATCCTGAAGATTATACTGCATGTACGGTATCAAATGATTTTACTTGAGGAGGACTGTCCATGAATAACGGGTGACGTTGAGGACGGGCGCGTCAAACTTGTACACCAGCTCCAGCGAGGGATGTCGTCACAGTCAAAACCCAATCTCGATAAAGTCAGATGATCGTGGATAATTTTGAGATTCTTGGTGGGGCCCGGGTCGCATGGGAGATTTGGCAGATCAACACGATGCTGCGCCAACCGACGACCGTGGACGACCGAGAGATTGTACACGCGCAGCTGTCGAACACGCTCTCGCGGCGAGTGAGAGGGGGAGAACGGCCGTTCCGCTCATCTAGAGCGCAGAGGGTATCTCTCCCCAGTTTCCCTGGGAAATCGAGCTTCAAGTAAATGGCGCGAATGTCGTCTAGTTCTAGGCTGGGGGGAACGTGTTGGTAGAGGGTGGGATGCTGTGAGGAGATGTTACCTTAAGGAAGCTTGGGTGGGTGTCTGGTTGGGAGGACACAAACGGCACATTGCACAAACGTTCCAGGATGGATCGCTACACACACACACTCACTCCAAAACGAGCTGGCAACTCGAGCAGATCAAATCTGGAGTTGGACTGCCATCGAACACACCGTTGTGGACCGTTGGACGCGCCCGAATGCTTCTGCGGGACTCATCGCAGTGGATGATATAGGGATGGCAACACCGCGGACGGGTGGTGGATGGTGATTGACAGCGGGACCGACTTCCTCGTCAACGGTGGCTAGCGCACGAAATAGACCTTGACAGGTTGTGTTGAATGTGCTCAAGGGAATCGCTGGCCAAATTGAAGGGAGTTGGTTGTCCTTGTGGCGATCGATCCGGCGAACAAATGTCCACTCACTCACTCAGCGCTCGGGCTGAGGGCTGAGGGCTGAGACTGACCTGGGGAATTTGAGATGGAAGAATGCTGCGAACTAGGTTTGGCAAACGCGTGTTGTATGGTTGTATGCTGCTGTATGCTGCTGTATGCTGCTGTAGGAAGAGCTGTGGGTTGAGTTTATTTTTGTTTTGGGTGGAAAAAACACGGAAAACAAGACGGAAGTGAAGAAGGCAAGAATTGCGTTGGGGACGCAGTCGAGGCTTCACCCCGATCTCCACCTCTGATTCAACGCTACGGCCGTGCGTGGTTCCCGGTTTCCTGGATTGGAGGGCATTTGATTTACGTATGGGTTAGCCTCGCCGTCGTTTTGCGCCACACAGGGTCTGCTGCTCATATGTCCGAGTAGTGCTCGCTTCTTGGGCAGGGAGAAGCGCCTAATGCCATGATCGGAGCGCATATAAAGTCGCCACCCATCCTAGCCCAGCACATCTCAGGAAAGGATTCACAAATGTCCTCCATCACTTATCGCTCTGTCCTTCAGTCTCATGGTGCTATAGAGCTGATCGCAGGAAGTTAGTACTTTCGTGCTTTTTTATTTGTGTTGTCCAAGTTCACCCACATTCCAGCTCCACCCGAGATTGGCACCGATGGGCTGGGACCGTGTGTCGGCGTTTACTTCGAGTTGGCCCAGACCAGTGCGTTCTTCAACACCTTCCCCCCCAACACCGCTGATGGTGTCGCTAGAGTGCTTCGTGGGCCATCTCGACACAGAGACGAGAGGAGATACAGTGGCTCGAGTCACGGCCTTGGCGAAGGCCACCCGTGATACCTTCTACTCCACGATCAAAAGTAAATTCCCAAACGAGACCTTCTCCGGATTCCAGAATCTGGTCCAGATTGCGAACGACGGAGACGTGACAACCTACGCGCTTGCCTGGGGAGTCAATGAAGCGTTCGAGAAGATGAAGGATCCGAACTACGTGTTCCAAGACCCGCCAGTGCTGAGTAAGCTTTCCGAGGCGAAGACGAAGTGGAACGTTGGTCAGAGGCCAGGGAATACGCTCATTGCAAAGGACAGAACCGTCCAGGTCCCTGGGGCCTCTGTCATCCTCCGGCCATCGGGAACGTATGGGAAGGATGGCTTCACATTCAACGCGCCTGGTTAAATGGTTTCTGAGGCACGTAGGATGTATTGAAGGTCTCCCGATGTGTAAATCCAGTCTGAATGCAGTCGATCAAATCCATTTTATTAACCGTTGCAAACGTACAGCACGCCTTGATTGGTCGATTTGGACTTGGATTTCCGGACGTCCTATTAATGTGACCTTCGTCGCATTGCCCATAAGCACTCACTTTGGTCCTCTACTACCCATCTCGCGACCTGACCGGACTCGGTCACCGGAGGCAACAAGCGAGCAGGTTACTCAATCAGACGACGATATTATATTGTAGCCACACTCTGCGGGAGAAGGGAGGCATCGGGAGCCCATCCGAGTCCAGAGCCTGCCAGGGCGATTATGGCAGATGGATGGCGGGCGGGTAAAGAAGTAAAAACGCGTTCCTGAAATAAAGTCAGAAAGTCAGGTCGGTGACGTCCGCCGCTCGCCCAGTCTCACTCGCACTTCGCAGTCACTCACTCTACTCATCAGTCAGTCAGTCAGTCAGTCAGTCAGTCAGTCAGCGCCAACTTCAGTTGAGAAGACCCGTGATGCTTCATGGGTGGCCCTAGGGGGAGCTGCTCTGGAGTCCCTGGTCATGTGTGTAAATTCTAACGCCGTGTACGCTCGCTCTTTATTCTTGTCTCAAAAGAACGGCAGCCTTTAGGTCAAATATAGCTTCGCACTCAGATATCGATATCCTCTGCTTCCTTTGCTTCCGTGAAGGGCACCATAAACAGTAGATAGTGTACCCCAATCCATGGTAGTGTCTAAATGTGCACATGGTGTGTAAGGGATAGGACAGGAAGCCACACTATTGTAAAGTGACGATAGAGTACAGCGGGAACGGAAGACTAGCAAAGACCTTGGGCCACGGTGACTGATCAACGAATATTATACGGAAATTCTACATCGAGACGGTAAAACGTATCATCCCAAGTTGGAATTCCCAACGTTGTGTATGAGAATGCCTCAGGACCAATCGTGGTCTCGTCCTGGACCTTGTCTGTCCCCTTTAAGACGACTTTGCCACCGATGACAAGATGCTCCACTGCCATTTTAATCCGGTCGAGCAGCTCATCAGGGACCTGTCCTTCCAGCCTATCAATGTGCAGATGCACAATGGCACATGTATTACCTCCGGAACGTCTCCCTTCTAAGAAATCGATCAAAGATTGCGCCTGATCAACCGCCAAACGTTCGATAGCTAGGCGTTCCAATTTCCGGCACAAACGAGGGCCCAACACCCTTAATATCAACTCGGCACCATGGGCAGTGTATAGTGGTATAACCAATTCTCGGATTTTGGAGCAGCGGTGAAGGAGTTCCTCGCAGAAAAACGAGTCCCCGATATCACCGCCTATATGCAATTTCTCGATACTCTTCCACGGGATTGGGGCCTTGTCGGCAGCCGTAAAGAAGTCTGTGGTGGGTTCAGGGTTTACGTCGAACTCCCATGGTGGGTCACTGTCGTCTGGACCCACGTGGTAGCTGAAGAGCGCTCCAGAGGGGGATGCACCTCCAATGGTTACATGGGAAGGGAGAATCAATTTGGTTCGAAGACTTGTCATGCAACTCAGACCTTCCAACGCTGGTGCGTTTGGGTTCCAAAAGGCAGCGAGGGCATCATAGTCGGGGCTGTGGACTTTGACGTTGGCATCACGAGGGAGTCGAAGCCGGTCAAAAAATGAGGTGATAACGGTTGATATTATGTCAGAGACATGAAGCCATTTGAGCGATGGGAGGGATAGTGTTGTGGGGTCGGATGGTGTCGGGGATACAAGTACATTGAATAGCTCCAGATTTTGGAGGTTTGGGCAGGAATCTAAGACAACTCCCAACTCTTTAAACGTCGGCCGGGTTTCAGGCCGGCGAATGCAAAGGTGTGAGAGGTCGGCAAAAATAGGGTCGCCCCACACTGGATGAACCGTGTTTAGCAAGATAACACGAAGAGATGATTGGAAGCCAGCGAAGAGGGGGTGGGGCACCTCCGTTGTCTCCGCCTGGTCTGAGTGGCGCAGGGATCCACGGAGAACTAGGGTGCGCAAGCGGGGCATTCGTAATGACAGTGTTTGGTGGTTAAGGTATGCAGCATGACCGACTACTCCGTCCAGATACTCGATGCGATCAACCACGGCGGCAAACTCATCCACTCTCCAAGGGGAGGAACGCGGGATTGGGACCTGTCTCAACCAAAATCCTGTCCTCCTTCTTCCCATCCCCACCTGCTTAACACACACTTTCAGTCCCGTCTTCCCAGATCGTTGAACAAGTAACCTCGCTTGGTTGGCAGGTAACAAGGGCACATTGATCGTGCTCCACAAGTTGTACGCTAAAAGCGCGACGGAACGAAGACGCCTCGAAACAAGAGTGACTTTCATGAGCTGGTCCACCGCAAGAAGACGGAAAATTTCGACGAGGAGTTCATCCGGGAGACGGTAGAGCGGAAGAAAGACATTGTGATCGCAAGAGAGCGTTGCGGTAGCTGTATCGACAACTCCCCGTATTTGACTGAGTCTCCTTGATATTAGAGCCCGCGTGGTATCGCGTCCTTCTGTGTTCTCGTCATTGGGAATGTAGTTTCTGTTTGGAATACCATTGAGTGACCTGTCTAAGCCAAAAAATGGCAGTTAACTGACCTTCCAGCGTCAATGTGGGCTTTCAAAACAGAGAGGTGAGCTTCCAAGGTCCTTCTGTGGATTGTTTTCAGTCGCCCTCGGAGGGCTGCTCGCTCAACAGTGACGTGGGGAACGCACAAGTAATCTTCCTCTCTTATTTCCATAGTGAAAATCGAATTGTGAGAGAAGAAAGGGCGTTCGAGGAAATTGTAATGTGAGTAGTGGTGGTTAGATGCCAACGTCCGCAGTGCACTCAACCCACCTGATGAGCCTTGTATGTGAGATCGAAGGTCACGTTCTTGCACCAGAGGTGCATGTACAGGGGTGAGAAGGCCAACACACGATGCCTTACGATGTTCAATCTTGAGCATGGATGCATGATGTCCCATACCAACCTGGCCGAGACCGGGAAATGGATATGAGTCATACTACACGCACAGAATGCAAGTGCATGAGAGAAATTCAATTGGAGCACGTTGCATACGCAAATATATAAATGTTGCATCGCAGACTGGGAAGTTACGTTACATACCAAATAACAAGTGATGGGTTTTTGAGGTGCATATATAAAGTTTATGAATTATAATCGGAGACTAAAAACCTAGCTATCTGGACGTCCTGCGGAAACTTTCAACAGCCCGAATGCATCCCATCAAAGGGATGCACAGAGATGCACCAATATTTTCGCGGTTATCGTCACCCTTTTGCCTCTTTTCGATGTTAGATTTGGTGGAATGAGGTCCTTTTGTTTTAGAGAATGACGAAGCGCTGAACTGTTGGTTGTGACAAACTTATGAGGAGAATGAATTCAAAATGTACGAAGGCTCCACATATAACTAAGTCGAATGCACTAAGAATTGTGGTTGTGTGACCACTAGAAGAATTACAAGGGTCTCCCGATCCTTAAGGTCTCCGCTAACTCAGCATAGGAAATCCAGCACAATTATCTCTTGTATTTGTTATTGTGATATTTGATTACATTACAAATGAGAACGCACACCCTGGTCTCAACCGGGTATCAAAGCAGTGGCAAATTGGGAAGAACGGTAGTGCGGCCACAGGCCGAGTATCTATAGCTGTTGGTATTAGAATTACGCAGTGGGCCTGCTGAAGTACGAGACAAGCAGACGGTGTGCCGTCGCCTGCCGACAAACCGAACAAGGGACGAGCAAGAAAAACAAAAAGGTAGAGTGAGGCAGTGCCATATCCTATTTGTGTTTATTACCTGCACCACGTTTGCGACGCGCCTTATCTCGCTTGGGTTTTGTGTGGCTCTCAGTTGGGATGCTAGTCTGTTCATCGCCGAAGTGACCTGGGATCCGCGAGGAAGGGGTAGATGGATAACTCGCGTCCTGTACGTGACTATAGCATGGGTGCTCATTGTCTTCGGTCGGCGGTGCATCGTGGTGAGGGACATTTGAGGAAACAAAGGTGGGAGATACACATTCTCGCAATAAGTGGAGGATCTCCTTCCACCCAGCTGGGTTGTGTACTTGTGTTCTTCCACTTCCTCCGCCGTACGATCGTGTAATTGGAAAGCCGTTTGCAAAAGCCGGATCTTGGAGCCGCCTCGACTCTTTAGTAATATCACTCTCTGAAACTGTAAACAGTCTCATCGCAATCTTGACGACATCGAGGCTGTTCGACTCGATTGCTAGGCGGAGAAGTGATGCCTTGGGGGGAGGTGAGAGGACCGGCTGAGAACGGGATGATCCAGGCGGGAAAGAGGCCAGAATGTGATCGATGAGAGGGAGATGACCGTATTGAAGTGCCAGGTGGAAAGGAGTCCGAGCGAACGAGTCACGTGCCTCGGGGTTAGCACCTGAGCAACTATCAGAAAATAGGTATCACCTGATATGTCAAGCACACGTACCGTGCGCAATAAGCCACTTGAAAACCTCCATCACTCCCGCTTTCGCTGCCAGGTGTAACAACGTCTCTTTAGGGTCCTTCGGCTTTGACATAGTTTCTTGAAACCCAGCCAACACTTCTCCTTCATCGGCGTCGACACGGTCCTCCCATATTCCCTTTTTAACCTGCTCCCAGCGGCCTGCACGAGCAGCTGCGAAGATGGTAGAACGCATTTTTTGGTGGTTCACCCCGAATGACTCGTATGGTCCAGCACGGCGTGCCCCTCCATTGGCCCGGTACTCTTCTTTAGCTCTCTCTGCGCGTTCTCGCGCGGCTGCCGTCCATCTCGCCTGCAGCGATCACGATCAGCCCTCCCTCACGTCATCCACAAGGATACGAACCTTCTTCTCCTGTTGCTGCTGCCACTTTCTCTCCCTAGCCTCTGCCTGCTCTTCGCGCTCACGCGCCTCCCGAGCGACGCGCGCCGCAAACGTTTCTCCACTCGATTGAGGTTTCTGAGGGCGGTGTCGACGGAAATTGAAGGGAGGAGGACGATGACCACGGCCATATCCAAAGGTAAACATGAACCTACACCACCAGGTTAGATTTTTGAGAACATACGAACCAAACCTGAGAATTGAACAAGGACACACAAGAAAGATTCCAAATCCATAAAGAAATCATCCCTGTGGTCCCTATACGGGTCGTATGGATAAAAGCTGTTGGTGGGTGGAGACCAATTAGGTCCAAGAGTTGGTCGCTCAATGTGATCGACGATGGCCTTGTAAGCAATCCCAATCTCCTGAAATTTAGCTGTCGCATCGGGAGAATCGTTTTTATCCGGGTGGTACTTCAGAGCAAGTCGCTTGTACGAAGATTTCACTTCATCAAGAGTCGCGCTCTGCACACGAGGTGAGTCAGGCTCCGGTTTGCCTCGGTATACGAGACTGGACGGTTTACTGCTTACCTGTGGGACTTGTAGTGTGGCATAGTAGCTCGCAATATCGATGCGCTGTGCCATCGAGGAAGATAACGGAGCGGTGGGAGTCAAAACGAGTATCTTTGTTCCTTGCATGGGGCATAGGACGGACGGCCAACTTGCACAATCTTTGAAAGGAGACCGCCGGTGCCGGTATTTCTTCATCTCCCTACATACCGACGGCGCGTGCTAACATTGGAACCGCCAGTGCTCGCCGAGCTGGTAGCGAGTGTCGGATGGTAATGGCACATATCGCCCCAATGGGTTCATATAGTCTCCATCAAGCTATATGCGGGTGAATTGGTTGCATTGCATCCCGAACGATAATGACCTCGACACGAATTTTTAAGTTTACCAGCATATGTGGTATTGCTACTCATCTTATGCCCCACTTAAAAGCTCAATTTCCCGCACATTTACTACTTACCAAGAAAATAATGGAGCTACTCAATTCCGACCAGGTATTTGTTTGAATTGTAATATAGAGTGAGACCAGAAAATATATGCAATATTACCGGCACTAGGATCAATAAATAAGCGAATCAGCGATTTCCCGAGCAGGCAGATCCAAAGTTGCTCGCCCAGGCGCGGGCGGAACATCCTAACCCCCGTCATCCGTCAGGCAGGTGCCTCACTCGACTACCATTTCGGGGTACATAGCGCGGCCGCCTCGACAATTAAATCTTCCAAGTGTCCATGTCCAAATGCTTCTAGTTCTCAGCCGCCGCTTCTGTGCCTCTTCTTTTTCAAAATCCGTGTTATTCGATATCAATTGCATGTCGTTTCTTAATATTAATGACAAGTTGTTCAAACAGACGTCTTCACTCTCACTCTGGCCTCGTGCGTGTGCGACTTCTCCTGCATGCGCTCATTCTGTGCCAATGGTCGGTACCAATGTATCCAACCCAACCAGATGGGCCATTCTTGGCTCCATTATTCAATGTTTGACGCTCATGTGCACAAAATTAGGCCTCCCAGAATCTGGGGAGTGTGGGTATGTACCCTTTTTCCCATCTCCCAAGTCACAGAGGGGGTCACAGAAGGTCTTTCTACTCCCGCCGACGACGGTACATTCACCAGACCATTGTCCAAATCATTGCAAACGCCTCAGAGACGGCGTACATGACGGACGCTTTCAAGTGGCAACGGTTGTGGTCCACTAGAAATACATCGTGTATTCTCGTCACGAAAGTAACGATACAATATCATCTACAAACAGTGTCCAATGTAAATGCAATGCAAGTAAGATCCGTGATCCTAGTGGAAGTCAGACGCAAATGTGATTGTGTGTGGGAGGGGTATATGGCGTCTAACTCCTGTGCACTCTTACAAGATCCTTCCAAACAGCCCAGTACCGGGCACGGCTCCACCACTCCTCTGGCCCATTGCATTACCTACACCCGTCCCTACACCAGGACCAGGACCCGCACCAGGACCCGTACCCATGATGGCAAGCCCGCCATACGCGCTCCCGGGAGTCAATAATGTCTGCCTCTTCCCATTTGCACCTCCTCCTCCACCCGCATCCAGGGCAGGACCAGCCCCAGAGCCAGAGCCAGAGCCAGAGTACATCCCGTAGATGCTATACGTCGGACTGCGATAATCCGGCATCTCATGCATGAGCGCGAGCTGTCTCAGGCTGGGCTGTCCAACAGGTGGGAGGGACGGGACATTCTGAGCCCGTGTCTGCGTCTGCGTCTGCGCTACTCCGCCTACTACGCCTCCTCCATAAGCCCCAGAGACGGGCAGCGGCAGTGGGAGAGAGGGGGCGAGAACAGATGCAGATGTAGGTGCGGGAACAGACGAGCCACCTGGCGCAGTGTTCCACCCGCTGAGCATCGCGTTGCCGACAACTGTCGCAGGCGAGAGAAGCACTGAATCGATAGTGGTGGTGGTCGCGGAATACGCAAGCCTCGCCCTCCCGTGTAGAGGTCGGAAGGCGAGTTGCTCGTGCGTGGTATACACCGATGCGGTCGTAGCGGACGGGGCATAGGCCTCTGAGTCGCTCAGGGTCGGACTGCTCGGGCGCGTATCGAGGAAGAGCCTCTCGTCCGAACCAGAATTGGTGGCGACCAACGGGGGCAGAAAGGCACGTTCCTGTTGCGGTATATCGGGACCCAGCGCAGTGGTACGGCCCCTGTTCAGGTTCTCACGTCGATCCTGAGAGAGTATGAGTTGAGAATCCAAGGGGTAGCTCTCGTTGACGATGGTGGTGAAATTGTAAAGGCCCGTCGGTGTTGCAGCCTCAGGCTCAGTTGCGGGAAGCTTGGGTACATCATACAGAAGCTGTGGCTTTGGGCCAGGGTTTCGACCAGGGGTGCGAGGGCTACCCTTGATGTGTGGAGAACCAGACGGACTCCGCTGAGATAGTGGGCCCCGGGGAAGCGCTGGTGGCTTATTTACGGCTTTTAGAGGCTGGTGTTGCTATTCAATGGGAGGGAGTAAACGTTCGTTATCAGCAACATAGGTCGCAGCTCGGCGATCAAAATGACGAAATAGACTCGCGGTACTCACTCTTTGCATGCGGACGCCAAGTTGGACACCAACACTGTCGTCCCAGCTGCATCCACTCTCTCGTCCAGGAACGTTCACCACGGCGAGTTTAGGTGGGGCGACAAGCCGAAACTCAGTTTCGCCGCCACCGCCGCTTCCTTGCGAATCAGAGGGAGGAAGATGGCCGGTGGTAGGACTGCTAGATGTGACCAATATCCTGGGGGGCTTAAAAGACCTTCGGGCGGCGGTCCTGATCACCGCCTGCGGTATCTCCGAATCTGAAATGGAGCCAGCAGAGGACGAACGTGTATAGGCAGCTGGACGAAGGATAGTGGAGGCGGTCGGGTTCGGGTGTGAAGAATGATTATGTGAAGGGAGAAACATATGATTCGCGACAGTGTACGGTCCTGGGCTGTTGAAGGACGCAGGTGGGCCAACGACTGCAGCGGTGGCGGCTGCGATCTCAGCGTCATCGGGGAAAGTTGTCCAGTGGGCAGAGTAACGAACGTTGGAGGAAGGCAGGGGCGTCATCCCGCTCCGCTCGCGTCCACCGAAGACAGGGCTCTCCTTTTCATTTTCCTTCTCTCTGGTCGAGACCACCTTGTCATCATGGGCTCCACCATGGGCTCCACGTCCTCTTCTTTGTGTATAGAGACGGTGCGCGCGACGCTTACGGCGTTTCAGGCACCTGAAGAAGCATATCGAGAGCCCGATGGCGCACAAAGCCCCTAGGGAGATGAGGCTAATACTAAGAGTAGAAAATGGAGAGCGGCTAGTTGGGGGAAAAGCCGTGGAGTCTGCTCCGATGGTTGGTTCGCTCGCTGAAGGTACGATGAGGGTGCTGAACCTGGAGGTACGCGGATTATCATGGAGAGTGGGGGTCGTTGGAGAGAGATTAATGGGGGGCGTTGTGCTTGGTGCAGGAATAGATGACGATGATGTAGAGAGACCCAAGGGGATGGATGTTCCCATCGTTGGTGAAGCCGACGTGGTCTGGGTCTGCGCCACCTGCGCCACCTGCGCCACCTGCGACATCGGGGCGAAGAAGGCGGCTTGGGAAGATGGAGAGACTTCCTGTGGGCTGACAGCCGCGGGAGAAGTGAGTGGAGATGGATCTGGGACATTCGTATTGGACGTCGACGGAGGGCCTGTTACGTCGTTGGCGGTCGTGGTCGAAGCAGGGGCCGTTCGCGTAGGTTTTGGCTTTTGGTTTGGGTTTGGCTCGTCCGATTGGGTAGCAGGGGCTGGGAACGGGTATTCATCGCGAGAGCTGGGAGAGGTGTCGTCGAATGGGGAATCGCCGTTGGCAACTGGTGTCGGTCTAGCCAAGGGTGGAACGGGCGACATTGGATGATACACCCAGCACGCTCACGCTCACGGTTGACGGTTGACGGGTGACGGTTGACGGTTAACGGTTAACGGTCTACTCGCTCTCTCCTTTCTTCCAGCACCAGGTAGGTTTCTTCAAGGCGGATGCGACTACGGATACAGCGTAGAAAATGAAAACGAGCGACAAGCGTGGGCTGAACTGAGAGAAAGAGAGGAAGCGGGGTGGGTCCAAGGGTGGGTCCAAGGACGCTGCAGGTGAACTAAACCAAACGAACCCTCCCCCTGCACCTCGTCACGAAAATAAATAAATAAAATATCAAAAATATCAACGGTCATCTGACTTTACCGAGATTGGATCTTGACTGTGACGGCATCCTCGAACTGGCTGGCTGGCTGGCACGCTGGCTGGCTGGCAGACAAGCTTGGTCCGACGTCCGACGCGTTAGTTAGCGCCCGTCCTCAACATGGACAGTCCTCCTCAAGTAATATCATTTGATATCGTACGTACAGTACAATCTTCAACATTTAAAAAAAAAACTATTCACTCATTCGGTCGGTGCGTTGCGTTGCGTTGCGTTGCGTTGCATTGGCAGACGGTCGATCGCCAAACCTCGCGCGAAGCCCTCCGCGCGCTCTTACGTACGATCCTCTTCCACCGTCTCTTTGGCGTCGTAACGCCCATGACGCTCGATGTCCTCGATGTGACCCTCCCCGCCGTGCGCGACCCCGCCACGGAACGCGTCGTCGACAGCAAAGTCGATACTTTCCTCCGTGCGATGATGGCTGTCCAACAGCCTAGTCGACTGGGTAGGATTGAATTGGTCTTCTGCGAGAAACGAACCAAGCGGGGCGGGTGGTTTTATACCGGTGAGGTGAGCGAGCGCGCGAGCGCGGTCCGTCCCACTCGACTTTGGGTATTGTAACACGTCGACTAACAACCGCATCTGCATCTGCGTCCGTGTTGGGCTTGGGCTTGGGCTTGGGCATTGTAGGAGGACGTCCCATGGGAAATTTGGCAGATCAACGCGACGCTGCGCCAACCAACAACCGAGGACGACCGAGAGAATGTACACGCGCAGCTGTCGAACACGCTCTCGCGGGCGGTGATGGACATTTTGCAGTACACGTCGAGCGAGAGGGGGAGAACGGCTGTTCCGCTCATCTCAAGCGCAGAGGGTATCTCCCCGTTTCCCTGGGAAATCAGGCTTCAAGTAAATGGGGCGGATGTCGTCTAGTGCTAGGCTGGAGGAACGTGTTAGGAGAGGATGGGATGCTGTGAGGAGGAAGAGATGTTACCTTAGGAAGCTTGGGTAGGCCTGTTGGGTGTCTGGTTGGGAGGACACAAACGGCACATTGCACAAACGTTTCAGGATGGATCGCTACACACACTTACTCCAAAACGAGCTGGCAACTCGAGCAGATCGAATGTAGTCGGTTCTGGAGTTAGACTGCTATCGAACACACCGTTTTGGACCGTTGGACGCGCTCGAATGCTTCTGCGGGACTCGTCCAGTGGACGATATAGGTCAGGCCAGGGGTGGCAAAACCGCGGAGGGATGGTGGATGGTGATTGACAGCGGGACCGACTTCCTCGTCCACCCTGGCTAGCGCACGAAATAGGCCTTGACGGGTTGTGTTGAACGTGCTCGAGGGAATAACTCTGGCCAAATGGTTGACCTTGCGGCGATCGATCGCGCGAACAAACGTCCACTCACTCACTCACTCAACGCTCGGGCTGAGGGCTGAGGGCTGAGACTGACCTGGGACCTGGCTCGGGGTGGACCGACCGTGGCGCCCGTCATCGGAAGAAGAATGTAGAACTCATTGGAGAACTAGGTGTGGCAGACGCGTGTTGCATGGTTGTATGCTGCCGTATGCTGCTGTATGCTGCCGTAGGGAGAGCGGTGGGTTGAGTTTATTTTTGTTTTGGGTGGAAGAAAAGACGGAAAACAAGGCGGAAGTGAAGAAGGCAAGAATTGCGCTGGGGACGCAGTCGAGGTTTCATCTCCATCTCCACCTCTGAATCAACGCTACGGCCGTGCGTGGTTCCCGGTTTCCTGGATTGGAGGGCGTTTGTTTTGGGTATGGGCTGGCCTTGGCCGATGGCTCCGGATCATGTTTGTCGCGTTTAAGCTAGGTAGGTATTGAGATTGATGAGATTGATGAGGTTAAATTATGAAATTGTCAAGGGGTGGTGGAGGCTGGAAGAAGGGAGAGTGAGAGTGGGTGACAAAAAAAGGCAGATCAGTAGATTGCCTATCGTGGACAGATGCTCAAGCGGATTTCGGGTTCGAAGTCGAGAAGGAATGGATAGATGGATGGATGGCAGGTTGGGCAGGTTGGGCAGGTTGGGCACTAGGCACGGGAAGATGAGGAAGATGATTGGATAAGGAGTAGCTCATCATGCTGGCGTACGGATAGATGATGGAAGTTAGGAAGGACGGAAGGAAGGACATGGACGGAAGGAGAACGGAGAACCGGAGGGACGGAAAGGCGGAAAAGACGGACGAGGGGATGACGTCTGTCCCGCAGCGGATCATCACGAGCGGTTGTGAGTGGTTGTGAGTGGTTGTGAGTGGTTGTGAGTGGCTAGTTGGTTACAAGTGCTCTGATCTTCTGTTCTTGCTGTAAATAGTTGACTATACATATTACGTGGTGGATAATAATTGCGTAACAACCAAGTATTAAGTACCAAGAACCAAGTACCAAAATCCAAGTACCAAAATCCAAAATCCAAGTACCAAGTACCAAGTTACAAGTACCAAGAACGGTGGTCGACATCGATGACGAATATGAGAATATGCAACAAATCCTCTGCTAGGAACCAGTTACCATACTTCCCCGCATCCGCATCCGCATCAGCATCCGTGCTCGTGCTCGCAGGGCCCATGGCGGGTGGGGTAAAGTAAAGAAGTAAAGTGTTCCTGAAGTAACGTCAGGTCAGGTCAGGTCGGCGATGTCCGCCGCTCGCCCATCTGTCATGTCACTCGAACCTCGCTTGCACCTTGGACTCGACGCCCGCCTGCCACTCGCTCTACTCATCAGTCAAGTCAGTCACTCAGGTCAGTCATTCAGCCAGTCAGCCAGCCAGCCGACGCCAAACTGACCCCAACCGACGCCAACCAACCCCAACCGACGCCATCCGACGACGCCCAGCCAGGCTCAACCTCGACGAGCACGACGAAAACGACGACGACGCGACGACGACGCGACGACGACGACGTTAGCGACAACACTACTACCACTACCACTACCACTACCACTAGCGCCCCTTGCTCTCTCGTTGTCTCACGTGCTTCCATCGTCCCGACCGTTCCTGCGTCCGTCCTTCTCACTACCACTCTCGCATCCCCCCGCTTACCCCAGCTTACTCGATCTCCCCCAACAACTCCTCCAGCAGATCGCCCTCGACAAGCAGCCGCCTCACATTCCCCGCTCGACCCGCACCCACCCTTACCTGCGTACGCACTCACCGATCATTCGTCCGTGTGTTTTTTTCTTCATGTTGTGCTCCTTTACTGTTTTTCATGTTTTTTCAAGTATGATGACTGACGCAGTTGCTCGGTCCGCTTTTCCGGTGCAGATTCAAGCTCTCCATTGACGACTTGCACGTTTGAACCACCTGTCCAGCCGTCGTCCTTGTCCTTGGTCCTATAAGAGAGGCCCCGGTAGTCCTCCGACGTCCACCACCACAACCTCCCCTCGCCTCGAACACCTCGAGCACCTCGAATTACCAACGGGCTCACGCCCCTCCTCACCTTGCTTGGTACCACTACCACTACTTTACTCGCCATCGCCATCGCCATCGCCATCGCCATCATGCAATACAACACATATTCACCTACTGCTACTGGCGCTCCCTCCGCTGCCTACTCCACCTCTTCTCCCTCCTCCCAGCTCCAATATCGCCACACTCCAGGCCCTTTTTCCACCGAGTACTCTTCCTATTCTTCTTATCCAACCCCAGTCACAGAGTACCCACCTTACCCCCCGTACTCGTCGGCATCCTACGACCCAGTCGCCGCCACCGCATCACCTACCTCGACCCACCCTCAACGGCAGCACCAGCACCAGCAACCAGCACCAGCAGCACCAGCACCACATTACGCGTTCACTTCTACTCCTGCGACTACCGAGTGCGTTGGCATCTCTAGATGCGTTCCTATCTCAGATCTCGTTTTCTTCTTACCATCCCATCTCGCCTGTCTCTTCTTCTCTTCACCTCGTTCTCGATCTCTCCTCCCGTCCCAAACCAACCACGTCAGTCTGACCACCTCTTCATCTAGCTCATTCCCCTCCCACTCGCTCGACCACCATCAACAACGCGACAGCACCCGACGAATCTCCGTTCCTTTGTCAACGTCGCATAGCCCGCCGATGTATTCTCCCACCACGTATTCTGCTCAGGGTCACCCACAATGGCACCGTGATCGCTCCGGCTCCTTCCCCGATCTCCCCTACCATCACCCCGCAGCCGCAGCTGTCGCTGTCACCGCCCACGGCCTCGCCCGCTATGACTCGTCTCCGCTCTCCACTGCCGCTGGCAACGTACGATGGCAGACTCAGCAACAACAGCAACAGCAATACGGACCTTCTCCTTCCGCTCCAGCTCCAGCCCCCAGTCAAGCCCAGACCCATACCCATCATCAGAGCCAATACCAATCCCAGCCTATCAATTCGATCGCACGTCCCAGTTACACTCCTACCACCACGAGCACAAGCACGGGCACGGGCACGGGCATGGGCACCCCTGAGGCAGAGCCAGAACCGCATCTCCAGTCTACCTCCATGATTCCGTCCGTGTTCAACGCGGGATACCCATACTACGCCCAACCTGCTACAGCTCCTCCTGCCCCTGCTACTGGCGTTCGGACGTCTCCGCATACTTCCACACCGGCATATCCGAGCCTGAACACGGATGTCGCCGCACCATTCAATACGGGTCTTCCACCCTCAGCTGCTCTCAGCCTCAGCAGCACGCTCCCCTCGGCCACCTCTGCACCCTCAACCTCGCTCTCCCCCTCCATCTCTGCGCGTTCGACCTCTTCTCAGCATTCCGCCGGCGATGGCGATGACGCCGTCAGTCCAAGACGCCGACCCAGGATGCGCGGGATCATTCCGACGAGTATGCGAGAACTCGAGCCAAATGTCAAGCAGGAGATTGACAGCTGGTTATTGCGATATCTGAATCGGCTTTGTGGAGACGGTACGTCTATTCGTTTTCTTTCTCCTTTGCCTTTCTCCCTCCCCCTCCGTAAATTCCCCCCTTCCATCCACACTCCCACGCCCACTGCACCGGTTCGAGTCTAAACTGATTTGGGTCTCTTCTTTTGCTCCTTTTGGCCATATTATATCTCGATCGATCCCCATGTGTGCTCTGCGTGTGGTCCCTTTCACGGAGAACAGCGGAGGCCAAAGATCGGATGGGCCACCTGATCCATCAGTCGTATACCTCTAAACGGACCCAGAGGTACGAACAGATGTACGGCTGGCGACCGCTCAAGTTCCGCATTGAGGCCTTTGTCAATGGCTTCATCGATTTGGTGAGTTGCCTCTTTTGGCTCGCCGAGTTTAAATTTGCTTTCAACTTTCGTCTGACGGCTGTGTCTTTTTCGTTTCGCTCCATCCACCATTTTCCCTTGGAACCTTTCGTGTTCCTTGCCTGTCATCTCTTCGTTTTCCCTCGCCGTCCCTTTCCAATCGCCGCTTCCTCGCGGTCCTGGTCCACCCGATTGCCCACCCGATTGAACTGCGTGGCTGGACGGATTGATGGGTCCATATTTGACTCCCTGCCAAACTGCGCATTGTCAATTCACTACTCATTATCGGCGACGCGGATATTCACACCCATTCAACTCCCGCCCATCTGGTCACCCCTGTACTCCACCTATGGTGTTCATCCACACTCGAATGTCTATCTGTGGTCTATGGAAATGCAATCTGCTCGCCCACGCACCCTCCCGCACGCCCCCGCACGGATGCCCGGTTGCACCCTTTGCTTCCTCGCCACCCACCGCCCAACCAACCAACCAATGAACCCATCAAACGATGATAGCTCACGGCTGAAGGGTTCCTGCAAGACGTCATCGTCAAAATCCCGCATTACCTGAACAGCTGCAAACTGTTCTCGCGGTTCAACGAATCCGGAAACCGGATGAAGTCACAGGGGCAGACGATCTGGCGTGTGCGCGCACGTCCCCGTCCCGGGGACCCGTCGAACCCGTCGAGCCTCAACCCTAGTTCAACCGCCGCGACGGCCACTGACGCGGCGAATCCTGCGAGCATGGTCTGGGAGTTTTTGCCCTACGAACGATCGATTGTTGGGATGCCTCCACTTGCGATTGTGGGTAGTCCGTGGCAGTGGAACTTGAAGGTGCACGACCATTGGGCCCCGCGCAAGAAGGTGCAGTGGTCTGTCCAGGGTGCCCCCAGCTGGATGACCCTCAGTGGGAATAAGCTCAAGGGTACCCCCAAAGTGGGCGAGAACTGTCAGGTGCACGTTATTGCAAAGGTGTGTGCAACCCTTCGCTCCACTCCTCTATGGATTTGAGCTGCCTTGAGGGAAAATGATCTTAATACTAATGGGGAGGAACAGTTCCAGGAAGAAGGCGACCCCCAACCGATTGTCGTGCAGGCAAAGTTCACCGTGCAGGTGTCTCGTGCTCTCGGGAGTTGGAAGAAACACCAGCCAAGCGTCAGTGTCATGTCGCCATCGCAGCTCCAACAACCACACCAACACCACCGTACGTCCGCGGGCACCTCCGAGGCTGCCTCACCCACCGATCTTCAGGAACTTGAGCGGATTGTGGGCCAGCAGCAGCAGCAAGGTTCCTCTATTATAACTACCGTCCCTGAGACGCCGAACGAGGGCGCGTTTGTGTTTGGGCAGTACTTGTCTCAGATTCCTCAAGCGCAGGTCGCGAGGGCGTACTCAAATCCTTGTCCCGTTCCACACTAGTGACGGTGCTATATGTTTCGTTGATTCATCTACCCTCGCCTCGTCCTCGCTGGCCCCCCAACTATTGACAAACTGCTACACATATACCCCCCTCGCTTTGGTGTTGTTAACAACGCTATATGACCAACCACCCTCATGCCCCACCATTTTGGTATATACTCGGCTCCAAACAACAGATAGACAGCTTCGGCTTTTGCTATGGACTTGTGTAAACCCATCAAGCTCTTTGACGCTCCGCCATGATATCCAGTTACCCGTGCGCGCCATCTACAGATGATCACCAGGATCACGCCCTCCCTCCTTCCTTATTCACGCATTTTCTGTCGTCCATCGCGTTATGTACCTCTTTGTCCTCGTCTTGATGGCACTAGGTCACTTATCCTATCCCCACCCTCTACACACTCGTCTGCTGTTCTCCTAGCGCTTGTATGACCGCTCGTCATACACGTTCCCATCCTATATCCGCTCCCCTTACCTTACCTTTAGTTCTTGGCCTCGAAAGAAAGAACACGCCGATTTTTGTTGCCATGTCTCCATACACGATCCCACGCCCTCATCTCTGTTCCTCCATCCATCTCTTATCTTTCGAGGGGTTTTCTTTCACTGTACACCTGATATTGTTTGGGCGGTTCCTTATCCTGGTGGATCGATTTCGTCTTCGAGCTCCCTTTCCTTAAGTAGTTTCTTGGGGTTCTTGTTTGTTCTCTCGATTTCTCCATCTCTCCGACTACTAACTTTGATGTATTTCTGCGGGTGAAGATTTAACAAGATTTTGTGTCTCTCTCTCTTTTCTTTGCTGCCCGAAGCGTGAAGCGTGAAGCGTGAAGCGTGAACGCGGTACCATACTCGTACACGCTTGCTCTTGGACTCTTGGACTCGTCGCAACTCGGTGCACCATCAAGGGACGCTCAATCGAAAGGAGATAGTTAAGAATAAATTAGAGGGAATGGGTGATATAGCTGAAGCTTTCGAGGAAATCAAGCGGCGGACACTGGTGGGCTTGCAAGTCGCGTTTTTCTCGTCTGCGTCTACGTATTGTCAATATTTTGTACTAACGTATGCGGCTCTCAGACCAGTTACAGACCCTATCGGATCGACAAACTGGACGAATGCGATGCGTGTCTACAACGCCCGCATCGTCGAGATCGCAAAGAACGCGCACGAAGTCGTGGCCTATCTCCAATCCAAACGCAATACGTTCGCATCCCTCTTCCGCCTCCCGCCAGAAGTCATCTGCGAAATCGTCCTCTGCCTGAACATGAATGGCCGACTCCGCGTCTCATGGACGTCCTCATACCTTCGCCAAATCTGCCTCGCTCGTCCTTCTATCTGGGCAAACTTGGACTTTTCTCTACACCCTCCACTTCTTCTACGTTGCTTGCTCGACCGGGCCGCACATGCACCCTTCACGCTCCGTCAGGGCACCTTGCTGCAAACCAGCCCTATGAGATCGGTAACCAGACCTAGTCGTTATTCTAGATATGAATTACGTCTTACATTCCTCCTACAACGGGAGCCATCGGCACTGCTTGCACGGACAAAAACACTCAATCTCAGCAGTTCATTCGCAAGCTCCGCGTCCCCTCGAGAGTTCATTTCTTCCGCCTGTTTCGACCACCCCATGCCTCTTTTGGTGACGCTCAAATTGGCCGCCACGACGCCCGCCTACACATATCCGGCCGGACCACGGACCCAAGACCACTGGTTCGCAGGAACGACCCCGCGTCTTCGACACATCTTCTTCCATCGACTATCTGCGCCATGGAACGACCCCATCTACAAGGACCTCATTTCACTCGCGTTGCACGATCCAGATGTGCAAATCTCCCCGGTCGAACTCGCCCACATCCTCTCAAAGTCTCCCCTATTGCAGGAGCTGGTACTCAAGGGAGCGTTAGAGGCCGGCCCAGAAGAATCACGGCCGCCCGTTGATCTCCCTCAGCTGCAACGTGTGCATGTAGGATTTAACCGGTCGGGGTTCGACCGTGACGGTGTTTCCCGTACTATTCGCCAGTTCCTCTCCCTCATCCGCCCGGGTCCTCATTGTAAATTCCACATAGAGAGCAATGACCTCGGTGCGTTTCCTTCGCCGACACCGGAGTGGTCTTGTTCCTGCGTCTTGCAGCACACGGATACGATACGTATTGCGGCCGTGAGGAATCGGATAGAGCTGCATGGTTGCAGGGACTTGGACGTTTTCTGGTCTTACATTGCGAATTATGAATCCATCCATGACCGGGGCTTCGATACCCCCGATTTTCGTTCCCCCGCTATGCTTGCGGGTCTTTTACACGTTGCGGATACAGCAAAAGTGCCCTGGGACAAAATTAAAACGCTGTCCGTGACAATATTCGATCTGGGCGTGGAGAGCATAGGTACGCGCGTGCAAGGACCCGCGGGGCTGAAACCCCCATACCACAACTTCTTCACTAGGCTTTTCGGAAGGTGTCTCAATCTCCGTAGCCTTTCGATTTCCACCACAAATCCAACGGCTATTCTCGTCAATGCGCTCTCTGCGGGTTGTCGTACGCTTACAGATTTATGGATAGATGGTAATATCATGGATCCGATCTTGCTTTCCCTTTGGATTGAGGAGCGCTGTTCCCGTCCACAGCAATGCGATAAAATCACCAAACTCCTCGTGAAGCATCGCGATGACATCGACGGGACACGAGAGAGGACCCACTCCGAATACGAGGAGCTCCTAGGTGCTGCCAAAACACGCTTCACATCGACGGTCCCAGAATTTGAATGGAAAACCCTTCAACGCGAGCATCACGAGAGACTATATTATGGGCAGGAATCCCCTTGGGATGATTTTGAGTTTAAAATATGAGTGTGGCACTTGGTTGGCCTATTCGGAATATTATCAGGACTGTACTCTTGGACGTCAGACTCACACGAGCTCTGTGCTCTGTGCTCGGGTCTATTATATCTGATAGTCTTTGATTCGCTAGAAGCTTTGCAATGATTTTCAATGGTGGACAATTGGACGTCGGCGTTTACGTTCAAAAGCAGTAATGAATTGAGCTGATTTTGGAATCGTCAGAGGCTTTCAAGTCCGCCTACGTTTAGCCTTTGGGTGGCGATGGTGTCAAACAGCGCACCTCAGGCGAGAGAGGGACACGAGGCACCAGCAATTTGGAGCGCCGAGCCATCTCAGTCGAGGTGTCGAATTTAACCAGAATGCTTAGAAGTGTCCTATTCGCCTTTCAAACTCGGGGACACCTAACCGTTGACGGGGCTTCGTAGAGTTCGCACAGGGCCGAGGTGGTTATACGACATCCTCATATACAATGACTATAGAACCTGGTCGCTTCGTAATTAAGATCGCTTATCACGGGCGGAGAGTGAATCAGCGAGGCAAAAGTCCTCGTTGCTTGGGCGTTGGAACCTCAGCCGAAGGACAAGTGAATCGTGCCATCGGTGGAGCTGCGATTCATGCTGTGCCTCACCGAAAGACCGGAACGGGTCGAATAGAGAACTGCGAATACAAAGGGTGAAAGAACTTTCGTAACTATTGAATGCGAATCAGTGCCATGGGCCCCCTGAGGCCGCCGAAGACAGCTTCCAGACACCTCCGTTGATGTTATTAGGCGTATACCTGCATGGATCAAGGCTGCCTGCAGGGCTTCTTTGAGCAGTCTTGGTCTACGATGTGCCTCGCCGCTTCGGGGCTTCCTCCACTTCTTTCATTGATGAACTGATTACTGTTTGACATTCGTTGATGCTTGTAACAGTAACAGAGACGATAGAGCGTTTATCAGCTGGTATCCTCCTTCAGACCATTTATCATGCAAATCCTATGGCTTGCCCTGGTGAGCATTATTGTAGATCTAACAATCTTCCTTTGGTCGACAGAGATTTCACTTTCGTCCTTCCTTTGTTCCTCCAAGGCGAGAGGGACAGCGAGCCTTTCATTGACTGGACAAGGATTGTCCGGTTTACAGTAATACTCTGAATGTCAATCTCTTGGATTCCGCTAACCTGACACCGTGCTTGCTTCAGGCATCGAGATATCTGCATATACCAACCCTTGCGTTGAAACTGTAACTTTACGCCACACAGCCTTATAAAAGGCAAATCCTACTTCGCGAACCTTACGAGAAGCACATCATATACACCTAACTATCAGAGGGGCACAGTTCAATTAGCAATATGCGGCTCCATGAGATTCTCTCATCCCGTCTGGTTGACCGCCAGCCATTACTGGGGCAGAAATATTAAACGCCGTTTTGGTCTTCCGCACACATTCCTCCCACACTGCGTCGGTATCATCAGCGGTTTACCCCTAGTGTCTCTGGGGCATACAGGATACAAAGAATGGTTCCCAAGGCTTTCGAAGTACATCAGAGTAAATCAAGGGAAAACCGAGGAACGTCAGGCTTTCCCGAACATAAAGTCGGGCCCAGACGCGCTCTTGTTCAAGATTACAGGGCTAGTCAGCGCTACAATAAGGTTGGTCACCTAACACGATGTCAGAGCGAGAGAAGGTATGGGTGCTCAGGCTTTCAGCGGCTGCATCTCGGTTGTGAGGTTATTTAGGTCAGAGTTGCCTGAAAGGTGGTGAGCTCCACCTCTTTCATTCCACCTTTAGGGTAACCTCCCACGCTGATGCGAATCTGCAAGGGGTCAACCTGAATGGGGTTCCCTCGAAAGGAAAACAACGTACGCAGCTACGAAGATCTTGGGAGCAAGGTACATGCCACAAATACTCATCATGGAAGGTGAAGTAACTTGCATAGACCATTATGATGATCACCCATCGTCCGTCCTCAGTTTTGGAAATACAACGAGTGTACAACGCGCCGACGGTGGTTATGAAAATGTCATTATAATTCCACCTGGAATGGATGATGGTCGCCTAACCCACTGATCCACCAGACAGAATTGAACGGGAATTGTTACCAAGTAGATGATTCCATTCCAGAGACGAGGTAAGGAAGGACGCCTTTTGATCATCAAACTATGGAAAGTAAATCTACACTAGTGATCAACGATACCATCGAGAATCGTACCTGCCTGCGTACATAGCAGGGGGGCATCGACGAGGACCCGGTAGATTCCGGGCAATTACCGGAGGCCCATCAACAAGGCGCAAAATATTTCAGATACCTCGACTGAACTCTGTCTCATGACTCACGGTCATCGTGAATACTGTCCTCCCCCAGCTCCCCTTCTCAAAACTCAGGATCACGGGCGGATTTGTGGGCTGCTCGCCAATGTATTGAGAATGCCATTCCTTCTTCTCGGAACGGCGAATCCATCCTTAATATCCCCTTCGGCCGCGGCTGTCTTAACCATCAGCTTATTAATAAGGAGTTTTTTCCTTCCGTCTTTCCACACTCACGATCGAGCATGTCAAGGACTTCCAAGGCTTCCTCCTCTCTTCTAACAAGGAGTCATCGTGGTGAGTAAGGAATGGACGGGGTGCCGGCTGCGAGAACGAGCAAGTGGCTCCTTGAAGCATAAGGAAGACGGGAGGGAGACGGTAGCGTAACACGTGAAGTGTCCTATGTCGATACTTCGATACTAATGGTGATAAGGGTTTGCAGCATGCGCGTTTTCTTGCCGCGCAAGCCAGGAAAGATCACTGGAGGAACAGCAATCACGACGCTTACCAGTGGGGGAGATATTTCCACCAAGTAAACTAGTAGTGATGGACCCATATTCCTCCCTAAAATATTGTACATACTCACGGTTGTGGAGAGGTACCAACTTTCTCCGAATGGAGGCGCGCAAATAATCGCATCAATCATTCAGAGGGGGCATGCATAAACCCTGCGACCAAGCGTCGTGTGGTGAGTAAGGAGATTCACAGAGCCTGCTTCGCACATCCACGGCCGCAAATCATTGCCCATGTTTCAACGTCCCCTTTCGACGTAGGTGCTCGACGGTCGCGCCAGAAAACGCAGAAGAAATACCTGAAGACATAGTAACCTTGATGGAAGGTCAAACTAGGTACCCAACGTACGTACGCAGCCGAAAAGACAAATTGTATTGAGTATTCCTAGCATCGCTTTATCCTTCGCTTCTGATATGATATGCCAAAACTGAGGCACGACAGTCATAGGACCAATAAGACCCGAAAACGGCCCGCCCACTTCAGGACTCATCGCCGAGGAGGCTCAAATGAAATCTACCAGTATCCAGGCCAAAATCCAACCCAGAAAGGGTTAAAGACACAGATAAAGCGACGAGATTTCCATTTGAGCATCTTTGCGCGGAGGTACGAAAAGAAGTCTCAAAGGGGCCGTACACATGCATCAGGCGAGGCATGCCTTCAGCAGCCGGAGGAGGCTGGCATCAGCATCAGCTGAGCGACATTCGGGTCTTAGTGTACGTGAATGTCCCTGAAAGTGTGGGGTGCGCAGGTTCGGTTGGGAACAGATTAAGCGGAAGCGGAAAGGCAACTACCGTTAGATGACACTCAGCTTCGTATATTCACGCCATTTATGAATGGGTCAAGTCAAGCTCCTCAGGGTTCCTTGTCCGAGACTAACCTTCCCTCTTCTTTGTGTCAAGCGAGCTCGAGGGTGATCTTTCCAGTGTCGCACAGCTCGATCTCCGGTAATATTGACGTCTTTTTTCTCATTTTCAACAAACAAAGCTCTTCTTGCTACCTCACTCCGATGGCAACGGGGGCCACCGAAAGGCCAGCTGATAGCGTCTTACGGCGCAGGGTGCACGAATTGTGTTAGGTGCTCATTTAGCCCGCAGTGCTCTTCGGATCCTGGAGGTTGGGTGTCGTGACCTCTCCGCACGCATAGTTCGATCTGGTGTGCATCTCTGCTGCATATGTTGTTTCATTTATCCGTCTTTGTTGTAATTAGACACGATCCTTAGCCACAAATACAGCTGAGGTGAACTCGGGTCGCCCGTTTTCGAACAAGTCGCTCTGAACAGCGCGGTTCAGACCACTTTGCCAACTCGGAAATCTCCCTGTGGATGTGCAACCGAAAGCGGAAGAAGTTGCAGAACCACACGCAGGGGGGTTGGTCCGGTGTTGCTCTTGTCCTTGTTCTAGGGACGTGCTTACTAACGTCAACTGAGCCGAAACGTCATTGCCGTTTCTTTCCGTTTCTCGTGTCTTGGACTCGATCGCTTCAAATTGGTATACAGTGATGCCTGTAGATGACTTGGAGCGCGCAAAACATGTGCAAGAGAAGTTGAAGGAGCTTCGTACGCGATATAACTTTGGTTCGTCCACTCCCGAGTGCTTCGTCCGAGGCTGAGGACTGACAATGCCTGTTGCAGCGGAATTCCGCGTTCGGATGGGAGAGTTCGGAGTCTGCGTACGTCCTATGCCTCCTTTCGTTATCACCTCACTCCGCTAACCGGGATTATGCAGCAAGTTCAGTTCCGGGTAGGCGAATCACCCACTCTCGCGCGGAGCGTTGTGCTCTGATATGGCTTCTACTAGTCCCACGGACAGAGCTGGCCTCACGCCTGGCTTGACGATGATGACGTAAACAAATCGCACCCTGGGTTGTTGCAGTTGTTCAAGCATGAAATCTGTACGCGTCAACTTTGGTCGTCCTTCCCTCCAAATGCAATTGTTGATGAGACTGGCGACTTTCGTGGTGAGTTTACTGCATCTACGGTTTGGCCGGCAGTGTCCTCGGCCTACGGCTTTCTAGTTTATTTTCATCGGACGCCAGGACGCCAGGCACTCACCGTCATGCTCTATGCAGGGCTCATTCAGAAGAAGCATCGATTGGGTGTATCGGCAGCACTTGAAAGTGGTATTAAGCGCGAGGACGGCATCCAAGACATCAAACCTTCAATCACCCCGCCACCCAGCTTTCCTCCCCCGGGATCGTCTCTCGCTGTGGAAGATGAAATGGGCAATGTTGGTGGTACTACGGGTCGGCCAGCTCCCCATGAGCCAACGCCGGCTCCCCTACAAGTCCTCTATGATCCAACCCTGTATCCTCTCATCGAACCTGTCGTCCCAAAACGAGGAAGAGCACGAGCGCTTGATTTTGAGCCCATTGACGACCCACCGACAAAGAAACGCCGAGTCAACCCGCCCCCTAAATCGATTTCGACCTCTACACCACCACCACCTCCTCCGCAGCCAAAAAAAACAACACTCTTCACCGCAAATAAGAGCGGTCCAATCACGCGGACTCGAGATGGGAAGTTTTTGCCTGTTCCTATTCCACCGAAGCGACCTAAATGGGGCCTAAGCCCAGCGGAGCGTGTGGGCCTTGGGCCGGAGCCTTTAATCGTGGTTGAGGTTGGAGGTGAATCACCGCCTGGAGATGGGGGATCAAGTGTCAGCACGTTAAATTCGAGTTCTTATCTGGATACGAACACTCCCAGAAACCAAGTACGTCGTTGTTTACCAGAGCTCCAGTTCGCTATTTGACCATATGCATCCTTATGTTAGCCGGACGCAAGCATCTCTGTAAAGGGTGTCCACAAATCTGTAGATAAGAACATTGAGCTTGAAGATTACGAGGACAGCGAAGGGGATTTGCGTTTAGGCACGGACGATAGGTATTAACTTTCTTTTCCGTATCCTACTTTCCTTCACGATAATCCCAGTCCACAGGTCACCCCTGCGGAGTTGACATCCACGTCAAGTTGGACTCGCCCATCCTTTCTTAACAAATCACAAGATGGAGAAAATCTAGATTCTCGCATTAATGAACCTTTCATATGCCTATTCATCCCCCCTTGGCTTCTTGCTTCTTTGCCATCTTACAAGATAACAACGACCGTCCTCAGAGGAATTTCTTTAACCCTCAGGGTCGAAGCTATAACTCACTCCGAGAAAATTGGCATGCATCACCGTCTTGACACCTGGACTAGGCGTTTCCGCCAAACATCGGATGTATCACTCTGGGACGTGGACGACCTTCGAAGCCTTTTACCTCAATCGATGAAATTGAAGAACCTCTTCCATCAGCTCTCCGTAATAGACGATGCGCCAGATCGAGTTGTATTGCAGGAGTTGGGCAGTTATCTAGAGGCAAATTCGCAGGTTCGAAATTTACATCCACTATTCAATACATATAGACTCATCACCCACCACTAAGTTTATCATTATTGCGCCTTTGGAATTGCGACCTGACGACGAATCCATCAATTCTACCGGTGGACGCGATTGCAGGCTATTCCTGTTCTCTCCGGGGAGCCATATCCTTCCTTTTGACTTTGAAACACAAGAACGTACCTTAAAGGGTGGCCTGGTCTGCTACTATGAAGACGTAGACTTGTTCGAGCTCAGTACTCGAGATGGTTAGGTCCTATCCGATGAGCTGGCGTCGTTTCTCGCTCTAGAATTGGTGGGTGTCGATAAGAGCTAAATTGGCCCCTCTTCTCATCTTGATACCTAGAGATGGGATAGTCACCAAATCGAATTAATATGACTGAAAGACCAGGAAGGGAGACTGGTTCCTTCGTGCAACCCATGTAGTCGTGATAGGTGTTCTAGAACAGAAACAAAAACAACTTGGACGGATAGGATCACATCTCGAAACAAACACTCGACCAAACACCCACGCCCCTTGAACCCGACCTCACTAAGATTTTACCCAGCCTACGCCAAAATGCCACCAAAGGCAGATATTAATAAAGCTGGTTGGGAACAGAGCGATTTCCCAATTTTATGCGAAACTTGTCAGCAACCTTGTTGAAATTCCAACCATTCCTAAACCGCTCTTCCTTAGGTCTCGGCCCCAATCCATTCGTACGAATGGTAAATTGTTACTTCAAGTGTTCTTGAGTCCCAGCCCGCTCATCCTTCTTCAGTCAAAACAGGAATTCGGACGCGAATGTGGGACCTGCGCGCGTCCGTTTACGGTCTTCAAGTGGAACCCTGGTCAAGGGTCGAGAGTGAAGTCAACAGTGGTCTGTCAGACTTGCGCCAAGATCAAGAACGTCTGTCAGACGTGTCTCTTGGATTTGGAGTTTGGCCTGCCAGTTCAGGCGCGAGATACCGCTTTGGCAATCAAGACTGAGGCGCCGACGAGCGAAATTAATCGAGAGTTCTATGCGCAGAATATGGAGGGCAAGGCGCGTCTTCGCCTCTCGGAGAATGGATTAATACAATTTACTGACCCCGAACTTGATAGCTGGGGCCGAGCGAATCGCTGGTAAAAACTGGACGTGTTGGATCTGCTGCTAGGGAAATGTTGCAAGATATGGCCCGGAACGACCCGTATTATAAACGCAATCGCCCACACATTTGCAGTTTTTTCGTCAAGGGGACATGCAAGCGAGGCAAGGAATGTCCATACCGGTACATACAACACTTTTGCTCTGGTCTCCCTTCCTCTGACTCTCCGTCCGACAGACATGAGATGCCTGAAGACAACGGCCTTCAAAAGCAAAATATCAAGGACCGCTACCACGGGCGAAATGATCCCGTGGCGAAGAAACTTCTCGCCTCCTATGCTACCTCAAAGGGGCTCGAGCCGCCTGAAGATACCTCTATCCAATCACTATTCCTCACTACCCTCCCTGCCAACGCAACAGAGGAATCAGTCCGATCGTACGTCATACATTCGTTACCATTTCTCAGTCCGGAAGATACACGTAGCGTAGTGCACGTTGCGAAGAGCCGGTGTGCGTTTGTCAACTTCAAAAGTCGCGCGGCTGCGGAGCGTGCGGCCGAGGCTTGGGCTGCTGGTCTGGATATGGAGGGCCAGGTCGTAGGTGTCAAGTGGAGGAAATCGAGAGCGCAGAAAGCCGGAGATGCGGCTGCGGCTACGGGCGACGGGTCGGCTCCGGTACATGTGCCAGTGTAACCCTGTTATCAAGGACGGACGCGTTGATGTTCTCTTGGATGTACTACACTATTGTTTATTAGTTTTTGCCTGGACTCACATTCGCGCTGCACTCAGTTGGTATCATTATTACAAATCATGTGCCAGCGGCGTCTTGCAGTTTCGTTTGAAATTAAATTAACAGCGTCAAAACAGTGTTAAAGTGTTAACAACCGCTTGGGCGCATGTACACGTATAGAGTATTCACGAGTCATTGTCCTAAGATGGTTGGGGTTGTTCACGAAAGTTACCGTTGGCGTCCTCTCAGAGGGTCCTAATGGTATATTGGCGTTGCCAGCTTCCAAACGCCGTCGATGTTGAGAGTCCACCCAAGTTCGAGTGTCAATGGCAATAGATAATCTTCCATCGGCCCCACAATCCCCAAGATATATTCTTCATTCCCAATCTCCGATGTACCCTGTGTAGAGTGGGATCCAGTCATCTTGTCCAACTTATCCGGATCGGAACGGTTCTTTTCGTGTAGCAGCCACCCAGGGTGGAAGGCGTGCCATGGGAAGTGAGTTCGGCTCTGTAAGGCCATGACGAGTCGGGCTCTATCGCGGCCATTCACTAAACAAAATATAGAACGCTGTAGACGGGATGGGGCGGGATGCCCGCAATGGCCCGGCACGGAGCCGGGACGAAGTGGTATTCGACGGTTTCTCCACGTATAGGTATGTGAGCGGCATACGTAGGGTTGGTTATAGGGTGACCACGGGATGGCCACGGGGTGGTGGCGGAATTGGCCGCGGGCCTGTATTTGGCCATACACTTTTTCCTTCATGGCCTAAGGTAAACCTGGAGCAATACCTTGAGAGGCTATCCATTACTGTTTATTGACTTTCTTTCCATCGTATAACCGCCGACTGGCTTTGCTATCGGAATTTTCTCCGGACTGTGTGTATTCTGCTGCAATGTCCACGGTAGTTAGCTCTTTGTATCTGTAGCTCGCTTATTTGTTATTCATGCGACTTGAATCTGACCACCTGTGTGCCCATCCGGCAACGCTCTGATCGACACTGCGCGTATGTCTCGACCTTGGTGGAACATCGTTCTCTGTCAATTGCTCTTGGAGGCTACTTCAGGATGTATAAACTGGAGCTCTCATTGGTTCGCGAAGGTAAGGTGATTCATTCTGATTCTATTAGAGTTGACCGCATCACACTATAATGAGGAGACTCCTGCAGCACGAAGCCGAAGTACTCTCTAGCCTCCATCCCCCTTCTATATCTTGAGTACATCTCTACGCTTTCAAAGCTGTCCCTCGGCTCTGTGTGATCCTGTTTTCAGAGTGGTACATTCCTCAACATTTTGTCACTGGAATGCTCTAATGCGTTGCCGTCTGACTGACCATTGACCTCCCTCCCTGGGAGTCTCCCCTCACTTCCAAATTAATGTCTACACCCTCACAGTCTCCAGCGTGGATTGGGACCCCTCACCTCCGGGTCCAGAGCGGTTTTCTTCGCGCAACAGCCACCCAGGGTGCAAGGCGTTGAGCGTGACCATCGCCAGGACGATCGGCGCGCCGTCAAGTAAGTTGAAGTAGACCTGGGTGGTGATGATTTGCCCTGTCCATCCATCCGCAAGTTCGATTGTTCGGTAAATGGAACGGATAAGCACCCAAACCGTCGTCATCCCGGCGCTGAGGAGCATTAGGCGGACCTTGGCGGGAAAGGCGGGAAAGGTCTTCTCTGATGATGCAGGCATGGAGGAAGTTGCACGACTGTTAATTTGGGAGCTGGATACGGCTGAGCGGACTGGCTTGTTCCAGTAAAACCGGAAGAGGAAGTCGGCGCTGAGGATGCAGAACTGCGGCGGGTGTGAGTGGACACGTGAGAGTTGGTTCAGCGCTAGAGTGCATACTAATGTCATCCCGATCATCTGGATAATGATACCGTACATCATAATGTCTCCTCCTGGTTCGGGGTCTTCTCCGTTTTGTGCGGCGATGGAAGCCTTTCCACCACCAATGGCCTGGACGATAAGCGCCGCGAAATCAAGTGATATGAATATGATCAAGTCTACATACGAATGAGAGATGAGAAGGGTGACCGGAGCTGGAAAAGGAACTGACTTACACCATCGAGGTGGGAGCCAACTGTACTGCGTTCCTACCCGGCGAATTATGAGTCCGAGGACATTGAAAATGGCTGCAGTGAGGAATGAAGGCGCGATAATGGTGGTCGTAACCCTGTACGGAAGTTGGTGAACCCTTGCGCATTTGCGACCAGCAGACAACGCACTGCATGAGGAAAGGATCAATGTCCTGCGCGTTGTATGAGCTCCATAGCCGCCCAGACCACCCAATGATTTCGGAAACGCCACAGAGCACGACGGTCGGGACCATCCACCATAGGCACGAACGAGTGGCCTGTGCGAGATGGACAAGAGTTGTGAGGGAGTAGAGAACGACGAAGAGGACGCAGATCCAGGTGGTCGGAGTGTACCCATAGGGAGTCGGTAACTGTGAAGTGGCAGACTCGTTGGCGGCGTCGGTCATTGTGGGCCTCTCTATGATGACGATCTTCGATATTCTGCTCAGACAAGGTCAGATAAGCATGCAACGATTTCGCTTGGCGGAGGAGAGTGTAAATTCACAGTGTAGAATGAAGAATAAGTGCTAATAGTAACAAGGGGAACAGATAGTAGAGTATGAGTTAGTCCAGGGGGGTTACCTAAAGTGCTGCTGGAGTGAGCCGCCCTATAAAAGCGTACCAGTTTTATCACCTTCGAGGAACAACAGTTGAAACAAACGTCATTGTTTTGGCACTGCCTATTGTCATCCATTGTAAATTCGCAGGCATTTGTAACGGCTTGCTGTATGTCGCGGCGAACTCGGCGTCGGCTTAAAGTAGGCACTGTGAACCGAGTGCTAACCCACCGGACAAGAATGGAATGACTGTACACGTCTCCGATTCCTTCGTACAATGTGAGTAAGCACGATCCCTTCGCAGTTTCTTTGTTTGGGTGGCAGTGACGGTGCGTTCTTGTCGGTCGTCTTCCGGCGGACGAAGCAAGCACGACCTAAGGGGCCAAGAACACGGGAGTACTCGTGGTCGGATGGTGAATCTTGTCTGTGTGGAAAGTCGCTTTGGTGGGGGGGACCAAGGTACGTTTACTTGATTCGACAAAATATAGCGACAACATTAACTCACAAAGTACATCCATAAGGGTGCTAACCATGCAACAAGTCCTTCTAATCTTCGTTCATCGGCACCTCTTCTTCGATGTATTTGACAAGAGTTACTTTCACCTCCGTTGCCTCGTCTCCTCGCAATTGGTCGCTGATGAATATTACTTCCACTTGCATTTGTACCTACGGAGTACTCATGTTAGTACTCCGACATCACTCGAAACAAGAATCATGGATAGGGATAGAATAGCGAGAGTCCCGTGGAGCAGTGACTGCACCTGAGAATAAATAGTGACAAGATCGGTCCGCATGACTGGGTTCAATGCCTTTGGCTCCGGAGGGGAGCATTCATATTACGTCGTAGACCTGAAGGCAAGAAGAACGACTATGAGAGGAAGCTTACCATCTCAAGAGCACCTCTAAGAACACCACATAGTACATTGCTATACCATAGCCCACCCTCGAGTGCCTCCTCCGGCAATTCAACGAAGTCGGCAAGAGGGTTCTCTTCGAACGTGAGCACGAAAGCAGATCCAGGCCCGGTAGATGGTGCAGGGGTGTTGGAGGATCTTTGAGGCGTCGATGCGGTACTTGAGCCTGGTGGTGGTGCAGAAAGATGGGAAATTGAGGGTGTAATGTTTAGGAAAGTCTTGAAGCCAACCTGTAGAAGAACGCCAACGGCATTGGTTACTACGTGAGCCAAAGGTCATTGGAACGCACTTTAGCCACTACCTCGCCGACTTCTTTAAAGTCAGAGCAGCGTCCTAAACCGGATCGAGCAAGAAAATCTTCGATTAGTCGCGTGCCAATATTATAGCCCCTATAGGGAGAGGTAGCCAGTAAGTAATGAATTGTATATCGAGAGTGAGAGGTGTACACGAAACCGAAACCAACACCAACCTCACGAAACTTACATTTTCTCGAGCTGTTTATTGACCTCCGCATAGTCCTCATAGTCTTGTATTAGCTGTATAACCAGAGCGCCATATGCCATCGTGAATAGCTCCGCGTTCTGTGAGGGAGAGGAAGTGAATCTCAGCCCAAGGTGTACGATCGTCGTGTACAGCGACGGAAACGCACAATTCTCTCCGTTCTGGTCTTCCAAATTTCCTCTCCGATTTGCTTGTATTGCTTTGCACTCGCCATTGTGTGGGTATGGGTGGATTTAGGTTCGAAATCCCAGCCTCCCGTTAGTTTTCACCCTTGACCTCAATTTTGTCTCAGAGACGCATCCAAGTAATAGCTAAATAGATATTTCAAGGGTGGCCTCTACGAGCCTCACGCGCCATGGTCCATGTTCACGGCGTCCAGCTTCACGACAACCGACCAGCCAGGGTGAGCGACCGGCGTCTTCGTTGCACCTCTACTGACATTTTTCTTTTCACAGCTCGCGCTGACTGGGATTTATGGCATTGGCCGTGAACTAGCAAAGCGACTTTGCGCACGTCTTCAAATCCACGAAACCGCCACATTGCCCTCATTAACACCTCAACAACTTACCGCTTTGACGGCCTTTCTCTCATCTCCCTCTTCGACCCCATTCCTTCCTCCAATGCCTCTAGCGTCCCCGACATTTGTGCCCCCCGAACGAACGCCACCTCCACTCGTCATACAACGGACTCAGCAGCTCCAACTCACCGAAAGAGACCGGAAGTTAGGCTTGGGAGACCGGTTGAGAAGCTTAAAAACTGAGGTCGACCTGCGCAAGGAGATTCTCGAGAATATCGCGCACCACAAGCAAGTTGGGAGTTATGTTGGTCGAAGACACGCCATGGGCCTTCCCGTAAGGGGACAGAGGACACATACGAATGCCATCACAGCCAGAAAATTAAACAAGTTGGAACGGAGACGATGAGGGGCGCTGCTTCGAGAAAGAGGCGATTCATGGTCGGTTTCTCATGTACCATTCACTACCTACTGCCCTTTCTACGGGTTACGTGTTCGCTCAATCGTTTCATCGTCCGGTTGCTCCAGGTTTCGTTGAGACTCTTAGAATAACCAGGCACCTCTGGCTTCCTTGACACGCCACTTTATTCCAATGGCGATAATCCCATTTGCTAGGATAGAAGAGCTCTATCGCACTAGAGACACCGTGGCTTGACTTACCATGGCTTAGCCCTCGTAACTTCGAGCAAGCTTTCCGAATCTCACCATATCTTTTTTTTTGGGGGGGAA
>Ga0307513_10000747_pt1 | contig 46841 bp, 48 predicted proteins | sample 15_EM_MG_FD_202174 | JGI IMG/M metagenome (GOLD analysis project Ga0307513, IMG submission 202174) | Populus trichocarpa ectomycorrhiza microbial communities from riparian zone in the Pacific Northwest, United States - 15_EM | ecosystem: Host-associated > Plants > Roots > Unclassified | place...
GAGCATAACCCATTTCAGTTCTAAGATGTGCATGAAGTTCTGTCATAGTGACAACGAAAGATCGTGCCTCTTGGTCGTCAGTCGGGAGGGTTTGTTCATCGAGAAAGTCCATACGAGGATCATAGCCGTAGTGGGCAAAGAAGGGAGAGGTGCCGGTAGTCTCAGATACATGATTGTTTCCCATAAACTCCGCCATCAGTAACCATTGACACCAGTCATCCTGTTGGTAGTTCACATATGACCGTAGGTACTGTTCCATAATACCGTTAACTCGTGCTGTTTGACCGTCAGTTTCAGGATGGAATGCAGTAGATAAACGTCTGTCAATCTTTAGTCAGCGACAGACGGTTCCCCAGAACTCAGCAGCAAACTAAGGTCCTCGATCGGATATAATCGTTAGCGGTAGCTCATGGTGTTTCCAGATATTATCCTGAAATAGGTCGGCCAGGGAGGGTGCATCAATAGTGGTACGACAAGGGACAACATGACGCATCTTGATTACCTGGTCTACCACCACCCAAATCGCATCATTACCGTTACTCCAAGGCAGGCCCGTTACAAAGTGCATTGGTATATCTTGCCATGGTCGATATGGAATAGAGAGAGGTCGAACGATACCAAACGGAGCGTGACGAGTAGCGTTCGTTACGGGGCCCCGTTTCTGACAAACGGGGCGCCAAGAGCAGGTTATTAACTGCAGATTAAAAGAAGAATCGTCCAAATCGGGCCAAAACTGAGTGATCTAGAGCTCTTTGAAGTTGCCTAGCTTCAAAGAGCTCTATCTCCTTCAGTTCTCGTCCGATTTGAATGATTTTTGCAGCCAGTTAATCATAATAACCTAGGTTATTTTGTCCCCGCTCCTCGGAAACGGGGCCCTGTAACGAAGCCTAGTGACGAGTCGTTCGACTTCATTGACTCATATGACAATTGGCTACATATCGTGCGATCTCTTTTCACATACTCGCCCAATCGTATTGTCGCGTAATTACCTCATGTGTTTTGCATCTGGTGGGGTGACCAGCAGCAGGGGCGTCGTGATTCTCCCGTATGATAGCCAGTTTCAAAGGTTCGTGAGCGGGAACATAAAGACGGTCTCGATACTGCGGTCGATTACCATCCTTCGTACATGCGGCTAGGGATATCAGGCGGCTATGTCGTACCCCTTGTTCTAGCATCGTGAGTATCTGGTTTGGCAGGGGGTCAGCCTGATAGGCTTCCGTCCACAGTTTATTCAAAGGGGATGCTCCCTAGTGAAGTGGAATATCCGCTACTAAACCCAGAGACTGGGACTTGAGAATCACTTGTGTCCTATGTGTTTCGTCCTCCAATACCCCTTCCTCTGTTTGTCCCGCCATCCTTGTCAATGCATCAGCCTTCCCATGTCCTTTACCAGGTAAAGATTCAATCGTATAGTTGAATTGTGACAGGAATTCCGACCATCGGGCTTGTCGTTGATTGAGTAATCTTTTCGTGATAAAGTATCGCAGGTTCTGATGTTTCGACCGTACTGTAACACGTCTTCCAACTAGATAAGCCCTCCCTTCTTCAAAAGCCCGTACCACGGCCATCAACTCTTTGTCGTAAATGTCGTAGTTGCATTCGGCTGGTGTGTGTTTCTTTGAGAAGAAGGCGATGGTAAGCAAAAGCCCGTCAGAGCGAGGTTGGGATAGTATACCGGCATAGTCGATGTTGGAAGCCTCGGTTTCTACTACTATCTTCTTATCAAAATCAAAGTGAATCAGGATGGGGGCCGTTGTAAAGGCTTCCTTCAATCTTTCGTATGCAGCTTGACAAAGATCTGACCATACAAATGGTGTACCCTTTTGTGTTAGCTGGGTTAGTGGCCTAGCCAGATGGGAGTGGTCTTGGATGGAGCGTCTGTAGAAGTTTCCAAATCCTAAGAAGGGGTGGACATCGCGTTATTTCTTAGGGATAGGCCACTCAATGATTGTCGTGATCTTTGCAGGATCCATTCGTAGGCCTTCCGTCGTGATAATGAAACCAAGATACTCGACATTGTTGGTGTGGAATTCGCATTTCTGAGGTTTTACCTGGAGTCCAGCTTTCGGTAATGCTTGCAGGATTTGTTTGACGTGTTCGATAGGTTGTTCCTCGTTCTCAGAGTATATCAAGATGTCGTCAAGGTATGCTGTACAAAACCTACCCAGAAATGGGTGTAGCACGTCATTAATGTATGCTTGGAAGGTAGCGGGGGCATTGGTAAGCCCAAAGGGCATGACGAGGGATTCAAAAAGCCCTTAGCGTGTACGAAAGGCTGTTTTCCACTCTTCACCTGCTCTCATGCGGATTAAGTTGTAGGCTCCGCGGATATCCAGTTTAGTGAATATCTTTGCTCGTGAAAGTTGCATAAAGGTTTCTTTTACCAAGGGCAAAGGGTAACGGTTTTTGATTGTTCCCTCGTTAAGTCCTCTATAGTCAACACATAAGCGTAGAGAACCTGCCAGTGCCTTTTTCTTAACAAACAAAATCGTGGAAGCAGCAGGGGAGCATGATTCGAGGATGAATTTGTTATCCAGATTTTCGTCTAGCCATGTGTATAGGGCTGATAACTCAGGAGGGCTAAGACCGTATATTGGTCAGAAAGGAGGGACAAATCCTGGGCGCAGTGGTAGCTCGTGATCAAACCTTCCGTGAGGTGGTAGTTGATCTTCTGTTTTCTCAAGGAATAATGGAAGGAATTCGTGGTATTGTTTGGGAAGTATCTGAAGTACTTCGTTCTTCTCGAGGACCTTATGTCCGAGAGCACATTGTGCAGCATAAGCCTGTAGGAAATGTGGTAACTCTTCCTCAATTCCATAGGCCATTGTAATGTCGTTAACACAGTTCATCAAACAATATTCAAATTCAAAAGTAAGGGAGTTAGAAGCGAAGTCAATCTTGACATCGTGGTGTGTTAACTAGGGTATACCGAGTGTTAGATGGTATCCCCCAAGCGTGGTAACAAAAGCAGGAATCATTTCATGGTGGTTGTTAATCGACAACACGATCTTGGTGATGTTAGTAATAGCTCCGGAACTCACAGGCCGTCCGTCGATGACCGTCAAAGGTCGTGGTTCTTTAAGTGCAAACAAAGGAAATTTATGGCGCTCGGCGAAAGCCTTGTCGATGAATGCATATCCTGTTGCTCCCGAGTCGATTAGAGCCTGGGATCTAATCTCGTTATGGTTGTCAACAATCGTACATGCCATTACCCTGATTAGCTTCAACCCCATTCTCCCTGTCATCAAGAAATAAACCTAATAAAGAAAGTAACGAAGAAGGCGATTTTTGTGCCATGACAGTGCCATGGACTGTAGATAGGACAATTAGTTTTCCGAGTGTTCGGACTCGGGACGAGACTCTTCAGCAACCACTGGCGGAGGTGCACGAATGGCAGTAGCGTTGGCTCTGAGGTGACTTTGTCTGTTTGGACATTGTCGAGCCATGTGGCTTGCTTCACCAGTGTAGAAGCATTGGCCGCGTCGCATGCGATCTTCACGTTGCGCTTGTGACAGACCGCGTCGTCCAGCCGAAAGGTCCCTAGGGCCCGCTTGAGTACCTGTCGCGGTGGTGGTAGTCGTAGGAGGGGCAGCGGGCTTTGGAGTCGATGTCGTGGTCGTGGTAGGTGATCTCCATGTAGAAGATGACCCCTTACGTTCCTCTGCACGGGCACGGATCTTGTTATCCATACGTTTGAGCAATATGAGATCTTGGTCAAGTTCGTCGGGGGTGTCCAGGGTTACTCGAGCGTCCTTGAGATCGCCGCTCAATCCTTCGTATAATGAGGTTCGCTTACCAGCATCGTTCCAAGATACCTCGGCACCATGTCGTTGGAAATCTGTTACGTAGTCAGAGAAGTTACGGTTCTTTTGACGTAGACTTTGTGGATTCTGTTCGCCGGTCCGGACCCTATCAGGATCGCCGCAGGCGTTTTCCGGTAGGGTGATCAGGGCTTCCACACTAGCTATATTAATATTTCCTTCATCAATAAGTGGAAGAATTTGTTCGTAAGCTTTCCCTTTCAGGAACCCAACAGCATATGCCAACCGATGTTGGACATCTACAAACTTGGGGGCATCTCCGAGGAACTTGGTACGTAATTGGGCGATAAAAGGGTGAAGTTGGTCTTGGGATCCGTGGAATTCTTGTGGCTTGGGGATTGATTCTCGCTTAGGGGGTCGTTCCCCTGCTTGCGGACCAGGTCCCCCTGCGTCTGGAAGTGCACCAGTTGTAGTTGCCAGGGCAGTGTTTGTGTTAGTCAACGCGGTGTTAAGGGTGACTATGGTGGATCTGTCGCGCTCTATGTCAGTCTCGATGGCTCTGTACCTTGCCTCCAGTCCTTGTCGCTCAGTAAGTAACGCATCGCGTTCTTCGCTAAGGGCATCTCGTTCTACAGCACGCGCTTCCCTTTTGTTGGTTAGGTTTTGAACACGTTGTTGCAGCTGCTGGAAGAGGGGGTTTTGTTGGAGGGGTGCAGGGGTGCCTTGTCGGGAAATGGAAGGGAGTGCCGGGAGCCCTTTTGAGTGAAGTGGCAAGATCGCGCGCAGTGCGGAGCTGGTGTCTAATTCGCTCTTCAGGTAGTTGATCTAACTGATCGTTCGTAACCGCCGACAATTCTGTCAAGGCAGTCAACGCAGGGGTCGGAAGTTCGACATGTCGAGACATTGTGTTGTGTGGGTTGGAACCTCGTTCGACGCTACCTTGTGTAATAGGGTCTTGGCGCTGGACGTTAGTCCAAGGCACACAACGACAGGAAGGTTCTAAACGATAACACTCGTTTAGCGTGAGGGTTCGGAGATGACAATCTCAGGTCAAGGCTGATCGTGGAACGATAGATCAGGGTCAGGGTTCGTGGGTTCTTGGTGTGGAACTTGGATATCAGAATAGAAGACGTTATATTCTGAAGTACAAGAGTCGTGAAAGAAATACCAGCTAGCGTCAAGAATCAAGAAAATAGGGGGCGAAGCCCCCCCTTATCCAGAAGGAAATCCTAGCACAGCCTTTGCCGCCCCATTCATACCCCAGTATGAGTCGGATATCAGTGTAACCAAGGGAACACTACAATTTGTCGTAACACTTACAAAGGAAATCCCTCATAGCAACCGTGTAACAAAAGAAAGAACACCAAAGTTATCCCAACAGGTATCTCATCAGGGGACCGTGAGATGCATGGGGGACCGGCCACTGGAGAAATCACGGTTACTGTGGGCATACTATCACCACTCAGGTGGTCGCACAGGCCATTATATCGATTGAACGCGTTGGCCAGTAGGCACGGAGGCAGTGCAATACCACGCCTGGGCATAACCGAGAAACTGTCAAACGATTGTAGGAGGGACGTAGGCGAGCGGAGCCCCCGGGCAGTGGGGATGCCAGCCAACGAAGAGGAGCAGTAGGATGCCAGCCGGTCTGTAGCAGTAGGGTGCCAGCGAACTGGGAGCCGTAGGGTGCCAGCCGGGGAGCAGTTTTAGCAGTAAGAGGCCTGCTAAACGGGCAGTACGGTGCCAGCGGACGGAACCAGGAGGGGGGAGGAGTAAGGATTGCGATCATGCTAGCCACAATCGACAACGGGCCAAAGCAACCGCTGTTGGAACCACGACGTGACCGCGATGAGACCATGATCTTAGTAACCGAGACCTTCCCCACCAGAGGTACAAGGACAGCAACTCGAGGCCAACTCCGACTGAGAGTCTGACACCGGAACGCCGACAGTGAACGAAGCGTGAAGCTCTCCGACCACGCAAAATGATAAGGGAGATGCAGAGGAAGTGCTGGGTAAGGGGGAGAACAGAACATCATGGGCATGTCAATAATGAACGGGAACAAGAACCCCAAGGAGGGGAGGCCAACGGGCCACGAGCGTGGAGGGCAGATCGCTTAAGGTCAACTCCAAGGCTGTAGCCAGCGTGGGAGAATAGAGGTGGCTGGGGGGAAGTGACGATAATTTCCCATGGTGTTGAGATTTCAATCGCTGGAGGTGGAGGAGAGATGGTTCGTCCTATCTCTTAGTTGTTCATTTTTTCTTTTTCTTTTTGTAATCCTGTGTTGTTGGTTTCTAGGTACAAAAAGGCTTATGAAGCACGAGCTATAAAGAGAAAAAACCCTATAAAGCAAACCACCGCCCACTTCACCTCTTCATGGGAAAATTCAAACACTGAGAGCCCATAGGAAAAGTCTCCCCCACCTAGCACCTAAGATAATATACCCCAGACACATAAGGGAACAATACATAGAAAACTACAGGTAGAGAGACCCAAACCCTTGAGCAGGCTCCCGAAACAAAAGAAACGACAGCTTCGGTCAGACCCGAAATATGGGCTTGATGGGGGTGGATGTGTGACCGGTGACAGGAAAAAACAGGAATACCGTGGGCCGACTACAGCGGCTCGCCTGGTCTTGCAGGTTATTACATCGATCCAAGGCATTGGACAATAGCCACAGAGGCAGTGCTAGACCACGACTACGTGTAACCCGGGAAGGGTCGAACAATCGGAGGGGGAGGTAGGCGCGTGGACCCTCTGGGCATAAGGGATGCCAGCCACTGAAGGGGAGCCGTAGGGTGCCAGCTGGTGAGTAGCAGTAGGGTGGGAGCCAACGGGGAGCAGGAGGGTGCCTGCTGGGGAGAACATTACCGGTAAGGTGCCCGCTGGAGGGGCAGTCAGTGCCAGGGGACAGAACCAAAGGGGGGAGACGCAAGGATTGCGCGCGTGCTAGCCACAATGGACTAACGGGCCATAGCAAGGGCTTTTGGGACAACGACAAGACTGGGATCAGACAGTGATGTTACTAACTCAGGCTTTCCCCACAAGCGGTCCAAGCCCAGCAAGCCGAGGCATACTTTGACTGAGAGTCCGAGACCTTAATGCCCACTGTGAAGCAAGCGAAAAGCTTTCCAACCTTGCCAAATGGTAAGCGAGGTGCAAAGCAAGTTCAGGGTAAGGGGAGAACCGAACTCCATGAGCAGCTAACGAAGAATAGGAACAAGAACCCCAATGAGGGGTGGCCGCCAGGCCCCAGAGGAGGAGAGAAGAGGACTTAACATCAACTCCTAGGCAGCAGCTATCGTTGGAGAAGAGACGTGGGTGGGGGAAGGTGACGATGATTTCTCGTAGTGTTGAGATTTCAGTCCCTGGAGGTGTTATTGCAATGGTTCGTGTACTATCTCTTGGTTCTTTTTCTTTTTTCTTTTTTTTTCTTTTTTTTGTAATCATGTGTTCATTGTTTTAGGTACAAAAAGCGTCATGCAGTGCGAGCTATTGAGAGAAGGAAACCTATAAATGAGGACAAATAACAAAAGAAAGTCACAGCACCGGTAAGGATGCACACTGACTGCGGGTTCTCCTCCACGGGCCAAAGGGCACTCTAACAGGAAGGAATGTAAAATTAAAACAACTTGTACAAAAGGAAAGCCTACATAACCTACAGGAAAGAAAACTTCAAGCGGCTACTCACTTACTAGGCCTCGGCCAAGGACAATACTCGGAACAGGGGGGGCGGTGGGTTGGGGGGACGGAGCGGGAAAGGCGGGGAACAGGAGGGAGTGGTAGGCGAGAACATTGTTGGAGGACATCCCGTGGAGGTGACGCTAATGTAGGTGGCGAGCCTTTTTAGTAGGGGGAGAGAGGACCAGAGGGAGGCCTCATGACCGACATCTGTCACGCCATGGTGGAGACGTGCATGAGCGTCCTGTCTAGAGGGGCATGTGAGGATGGCGTGTTCGAAAGAGTTGGGTTCCAAACTGCAGCGGTGGCACGACATATCGGCTTGTTGGGCCCCCCAGGAGGGGTGTGCCACCAGGGAGCTTTTCCCGACTCTCATTTGGTGGAATCGCCCTCCCATGAACTGGCCCAGGTGCATAAAAGGGTGAGGGTGTAGGGCTGGGGGGTGGTGAAGGTAGACAGAGGGGGGGAACAGCCTGGACCAGTCCTCAATGAGGGCCTCCCTAACCCTCTTCTTTAGGCCAGGGTCGGTGCTTGTCATTAGGGGTTGCAGGGGGAGGAGGGCCGAGACCTCGGGGACCAGGTGGGCATTCATCATGGGTATCTTGGACAGGCCGCTTGTGAAAGCGATCGTCCTGTGGGCTACTGCGTGTATCCGGAGGTAGTGAAAGCGATAGTCCTGTCGGCTACTGCGTCTATCGGGAGGTGGTTACCGAGAGGGGGAGAGGGGCGGGGGGGTCTTCCAGTTTAGAGGGAGGTAGACAAACGAGAGACCCTTCGTGTGGGCTCTTGTGTCATCCGGGGCTAGCTACGCGGAGAGGGAGGGGAAAGAGCGGTGTAGGCGTGCGGTTGTCGCGTTGACACCGGGCAGTGAGCAGTGTGTCCTAAGGGCGGCCACTCTCTGCCTCTGAGTTACAGGAGGGGGATTGGGGGCAGACAGGACTGAATGGCCAGGATGCCAATAGGGGTTGACCAGAAACAGTTTGTGGGTGACCTTTCCACCTTGTGTGAGAAGGTGTTGAGCCTCGTGAAGGAGCCCACGTTGGGAGTGGAGGGGTCCGCCCCATACAGGAGGTTGGGCTTGACAAGTGACGTGCCCAACCTATGGCAAAGGTAGGGGGCGAGCCCTGCCGCGGGCAGGCTGAGGCGTCTGACGAGGGCGAAAGCCCCTTCAGCCAGCACCAGGCGGCGCGAGAAATGTGTTGATGTGGACAGGGTGGGGGTGAACCAGCATCCTAACCACCGGAGGGAACCACTGAGGTGAAACATCTCCCCATCTAACTGGATACACGAGAGGCACAACAGCCAGTGGCTTTGGCTGGGCGTCCTCCAGTGTATGACGCCTGTCTTGAGGACAGAAAACAATATCCCTAGACCTACTGCGCTGGCCTGGATTGTCATGAACAGTTCTTCTAGTCAGCGGATGTTCCCTTGATAGGAAAGGGATGCGGCGGTCACGGCACAAGTGTGCATGTGTAACATGTGTACATGTTCCGGTAACGGTACACAGGAGCGGGCAGTGCAGGATCTCCTATGTTTAGTTGATTTATATTTGGTTTATTTGATTTGATTTCAGCTCCGCCACTGTCTCTGAGTCAGATAGGCTATGCTATCGTATTGCTATGTTTAGTTTCCTTTGCTGGAAGTTTATATTTAGGATTCCGGGTATGGAATGGTCATGTAACACTGGCGAAGGCTGAGCACACTTTGTTTTGTTTCTTTCTTTGGTCTTGCAGGATTACAGGATTCCGGTATGTGCGCAGCTACTGGTAATGATCGTGATTGCAGGAAGGCTATCGCTCTTGGGTTTTGTATTTAAACCGGTCTCCTGGCTAGCAGGAGACAGCAGACTTCGACAGACCTTCAGTCTAAGAATACACTTGGTTGAACGGCAATCCCTGAGTTCTATTTGTCCTTCAACTATTATCTCTTACCTCCAGTCCCTTAAAGCCTCCCTTAGCACCAGCGCTAGCAGGTCTACCGCCGGTCCCATTGTATTTTCGTTAGACAGGAATAAACCTGTTACAGCATGTAGGAAAGCAGAAGGCCTGGCGGGATCCTGACGTGGAGGGGTGCAACATAAATAGGGCAAAGCAACGGACAGATGGGGGAGCCCTGAGTGGCCCCAATGTTGACGGGGGCTGGGGTGCCTGGTGGGCCCTGGAAAACCAGCGTGCAGCTAAGCTCACCTAGGACGCAAGCGACCCAGGAGACCAGGTAATGGGGGATCCCGCCTTCCCTGAGGATGCGGGACAGAATTGGGTTGTTGATATTGTCAAAGCCAGCTTTGATGTCCCGAAATCGGAAGGACACCTGCAGGCAAAGCCTCTGCAGGGTTTTCAGGTTGTTCCTGAGGTTGAGGCAGGTATTGTATGTGCTCAGCCACAGGAGGGAGCCGGATTGGTTAGGGTGCATCACGCCCCTTGAGCGGGCTGCCAGGAAGAGGCGTGCCGCAATTGTCCATGCCAGGATCGGGGAGAGAGGTCGGAGGAGGACTATAATCCTGAAGGAGGAGGCAGACACATACGAGGGCTTTCCCGGTTTGTCAAGGACCACTCCGTTCGCTACCATCAGCGAGGCCGGATGATATCCTAGCGCAACCAGAGGGGAGAGGATCTGGAGGATGATTGAAGGGTTGATCGCATTCACCCGTTTCCAGGTTAGGTAGGGGATGCCATCAGGGCCAGGGGCCGACGAGGAGGAGGACTTCGAGAGCGCATGGGTAATCTCTTCCTTAGTGACAGGGGGTGCTGAGTTCTTTGGCCTTAGCCTAGGGGGGGGGAGAAGGCTGCTTTGGGAGGGAAAAAATAGCCCAGTAGGGCCTCATTCATCTGCTGTGGGGTATCAGCCCCGGAGCGGGTAGGAAAGCGGGGGGGGGGGGGCGTGCCCTGAGGCTAACCTCTTTGCGGTCCACAGGTTCTGGGGGGTGGCTGAGAACATGAAGCAGGACCTGTCTTTGTTCTTCGCGACCTTGATGGCCTTGGAATAGCTCGTGCTTGAGATGTTCACCGTTTCTCTCAGGGCCATGGTGCCTTGTTTGCGCACCAGTCGTGCCGCCTTATGTTATTCGCGACGCAGGATGGTGACGTGGGAGGACCACCAGGGTTTGAAGTTGTGGGAAGGGCACGAGCTTGGGGTGTGGTCTTTAAGACGGCCTCTGAGACGGTCATGCGTCCCAACGAGCCAGTCGTCGAAGACTGTCGCGGAGGCGAATGGTGGAGGATGAGGGACTATAATGTTTCTGATAATGGGCAAGAGCATCTCCCAGTCGGTGTGGTCCCACCTGAGGGGTCGGAAGGCCGGAACCGAGGACGGGCATGCTAGTAACATGGGGATGGGGACGTGTTCCGAACCCGTCGAGGGGAGTGAGGTTTCCCAGCCTTTAACAAATGGCCGGAGTTGGGGGTTGGCACAAGCAGGGTCAATAATGGAGGGGCGTGCCATTCCCAAGAGAGGGAACCTAGTATAGACGCCTGGAGAGTTTAGTAGGGGGAAACTACGTAGCGCCGCCAACTCAAAGTAGGGGGCGTAGGAGGGGACTTCCTGGGATGAAAAGGAGCACAGCGCCTCAGCTAGGGGGTCGTGGATATTCAGGTCTCATACCACCAATAGCGGGATGACTGTGTCCGGGAAGAGGAGCTCTGGGGGGATGGAGCGGCCCCTTAGGTCGGCCGAGTTGGTGGAGTAGGCTTTGACCAGCCTAAATCAGTGGAAGCAGGAGCGGAACACGGGTTTCTGGGAAGAGATGTTGAGGGACATGACGTCGACCCTCTCTGTGAACCTTCGCAACACTCAAAAACGAGCAATCTAGGAACGATTTACATAGGATGTCACCCTGGGCTACCTGACTGGTGGAAAAAAGGGCACGAAGCCATTAAAGGAGGGGAGTCAGGCCTGACTAACAGGAGGGTCGTGAAGGAGGACCACCCAGGGGTATGTGCCCGTCTCTTTGAAAGACTAAATTAAGGAAAGAAAAACATCCCAGCTCCCAAGGCATTTATGTTGGATGAAAGAAAGGAGGGAGAAGGAGTAGGCCTGCCTCCAGCTGGATTGTGGGAGTGAGTGACTCATCTCGCCGACGAGCTGAGGCGGCTGGGGACGGGCTTGGTTCCTCCAGGCGGAGAGGACCGCCAAAGCCTTGAGTTGAACCGGGGCCTGGAGGGCCTGCCGGAGGGGGTTGTCTAGGGGTCACGAGGCTTGCCTGAGTGGAACCCGGCCCGCCTGGGGGAATAGAGGGTCCCTGGTCGGAATCGACGGCCACATCCATGGGGCATTGACCCTGGGGTTCTGGGGTGGGAGGTCGGGAGGGGACAACAGGTCGACGTAGATCTGGACATTATTTGCAGGTGGCAGTGTGGTCATTACCGTCATTACCGCAGTTGCAGCAATGGGGGTGCGAGGTCGGACAACAGGAAGTGACTGGCTTATTGTGCCCAGTCTGGGGGCAGCTTGGATTCTGACATCTGTGAGCTGCGCGAGTATGATGAAGCGTACAAATAGGAGACATTGGGTGGGTGGCGGGGCATGGCTGAGTAGCCTGTGCATATCTCCAATACTTGCTAGACTGGGAGGAGCGCCTTGCTGAGAAGGCAAGTGTAACCTTGCGTTTCTGTGCGAGGATGACGACGCCTGAAGTAAGGGCCGCAACCTGGTGGGGGTCGACGGTAACAACCACCGAAGTGGCCTGCTTGGTGCTCCTAGAATCTCTGCTTGGGTTAAGATACCGGGCTGAGAGAATTGGGGTCGCTTTGTCATTGAGCATTGCGTGCCTGAGATATTGGAAGAGTTCACCTGCATCTAGGAGGAGGAAACAGAGTGGGAGGGGGTGTATTGCGAATTGTACGGCGGTGGGGGCGAGGATGAACTGGCCCCAAGGGTTTTCGCCGAGGGGGAAGGACTGGTTTAGGGACCTGGTAAGGGATTCAATATACGGGACGTAGGACGTGGCAGGTGTGGCCTTGTCGGTGACTGTGGGCGAAACGGCCCGGCAGATGTTTACCGACGCGGAGAAGCCAAGAGTGAGAAGGCAGTTCTAATCACGAAGAACGTGAGCGGCGATGGCAGGGAAGGTTGCTGCAATCACGGGACCGTCTGGGTGAGGGGCTGGGGAAGAGGGAGGAGCGAAGAACCGGTGTTGTGCACCGGGGAGGGAGGGCGGGCCCTTCTTAACGGGGGGGGCAGCTGCACTCGTAAACTGTTGGGATGAAGGGGGCTTTGAGGCTTTCTTCGTCTTCCCGCTGTAGCCGGAGCCTGTGGCTGCCTGAGCATGCGAGCATGAGGAGGTATAGTCGGAGTGAAGGTGGTCGCAGGTGAAAGACACTAGGTCATAGGCCCCTCTCTGGAACTCAACGGCATCATAGGAGTTGGCGAAAACCTGTGCGTAGCGCTCCAGATCACCGAAAGCCCTGCCAAGCTTTGTCTGGTAGAAAGGGATGGGGTATTTAGGATCCTCGGTTGGATTGGGGGCCGGGGAGGACGGTGCTTGCGGCTTTTCCCTGCACTGCCGTGTGGGCGGGGGGCAAGCTGGGGGCGGGAGCTTGCTGGAGGGGGGGTGCGGGGGCTTTCACCCGATGTGACAGGTCCGTCATCGCTGATTGGAGGGCAAAGATATGCAGGTGCGGGGGCGGGGTCCACGGGAGCGGAAGGGTTGCGATTTGTGAGCTGAGGTGGTGGAGCTCCGCCTTCAGTGCATGATTTTCCTCGGCGAGGGATGTGAGCTTCTGGGTAATCCCGGAAAGTTCCTGTGAGATGGTAGCCAGCCCTCTTACGAGCTGGGCATGGAGGGTGAGGGTCACAGTCTCTAACGGGATTAGCCCTGACAGAGTGTCCTGGGACAAATCAGGGATGGCCTGGTACGGTCAGGCGAAGGGAGGATCTGGTAAGGGCGTGTTGTTCGGCTGTGAAGGCTTGAGTGTAGTTAACGGCTAGCGTAGACGAGCGTGTTGGCAGGAGGGAGGTGGCTGCCCACTCTCTGCCAATGGCAGTGTTGCTCGGGGGGAGTTGGTGAAGGTTTGCCATTAGGCACGGGCGAGGCGCTGAGAAAGTGGGCAATGTGTTTGACCGGGACGCAAAGCGGAGTAAGGTTGTGGCAGTATGTGAAATGTAGGGGGGGGGAGGGAGGTTGCGAGAAGCCTGTATCTTATCTCTTAGTTCATTTTTGTTCTTCTCTTTTTTGTGATATCATGTGTTATTTGTGTCAGGTACAAAAAGCCTTATGCAGCGTGAGCTATGAAGAGAAAAATACCGATAAGTCACAACAACCGCCCGCTTCACCTCTTCATGGGAAAATTCAAACACTGGGAAACCATAGGAAAAGCCCCGCTCACCTAGAACCTAAGATACTAATACCCCAGACCCGTAAGGCAACAATTCATAGAGACGTACAGGTAGAGAGACCCAAACCCTTCCACAGGGTCCACCAAACAAAAGAAAGCTGCGGTTAGGCCTCGAAACACCGTGTAACGACCCTACAGATAGGTAGCTACAGTGGACTAGACTCAAGCCCGTATGGTATACCAAGTGGTAACGAGATTGAGGATAGGCCAGTATACTTAGTATACTACCGGTAGAGATGAGTTGGTACAAGTGTCGACAAAGTGACTTGGTGACATAGGGTTAGACAGGGTAAACTAGGCAGGGTAACCTTCGGAGGGTATGATCGCAGAAAGCTAAGGACCCATAGTAAACGTTGCACGGGTCTCAAGGCCAACATTACATGTGGTCGCGGGGCTCCCGAAGGAAATAAAGGCATGAAAGGGTCAAGTTACCCTACCTTGGAAACATGCTTACCCTACCTTGGGACCCCAGTTACCCTACTGAGGTACCCCAGTTACCCTACCTTCACCGACAAGGTCATCTGCGGACTTCGGGGGAAGTTAGCCCACTATCGTGGGGCTCTTAGATGTTCACAGGCCCGCTGCGTCGGGCACGAAATGGACTGCTAACCGAGCAGGAGGGGTCCGAACCTCCTGTAACCTTCAGGGGATATTCCTAACACCCCCCTGCGGCCCCGGCGTGGGTACGGCGCGACAGCACTGTACGGCTGTGTAGTTGTGTGCTTCCTAGTAAAGTAAGATCCATAGGAAGGCTCCCCCAACACCGTATGAGTTGTGGCCGTCCAACCGACCAGAAGCTGTTCGCAGGATATATAAGGGGTGTGAGGGTGACCGCCTCCTGGGGCGCCACCTGGATAATACCTGGGAACCACCTACGGGCATACTTTGACCTCCGGGTAGTTGTATAGTTGTTAACAGTAGAGAGCTTGCGGCTGACCGGGGAAGCTGTAAGCCTTGCAGGACAACCACCCCAAAGCCAGTCCTGGGCTACCCCGTGAACTGTAGCATTACCATGGGTTATTAGTGGACTCTAGAGGTGTGAGTGTTGTCACGATTTAAGAAGGTCCCGCATGGTTGACTGTGGGTAGCGCCCATGAAGTCAAGCAGCAGGAGATTGCTTATCGAGGGAGCATGCAGTGAGGTTTAGAAGCTTAGTATAGACAAGTAGATTTGCTGATGGACTGCGTAGGTGGTATAGACGAAACCACCGCTGGGCCAGTGAGTCCCAATGGATATTATCTCTACGGTGGGCATGTCGGTCGGCCACTGATATGCCACCGATAGGAAAGGGTTTTCGCTCCTGCAGATGTAGTTGGAGAGAGATCACCGGAAGCACTTCCTATTTGTGGAGATAGTTAATATCCGAGCGGTCCGACTGCCTCCGAGTGTTAGCTCCCTCTAGGCAGGTGAGTTGGACAGCCCTGAGCTGAGCAGGGTGCTCGCGAAAGGTCAGAATAGTTGACGGGTGTCCTCTGGCTTGACATTATTCTACTTGAACAAAAGCGAGAGACATCCTATTCTGATAACCAACGATCCTCGAGATGACTTATTGAGTGAAGCTTTCAGGCTTAACCATATTAAGTTTTACCGCTTGATTCTACTTTGAATTATCTTTATCTTTATTTTGATCCTTACTTCTACTTTGAGTCTTCAGTGCGGTCGCAATCTTAGGATCGGTCATCCTACAGAGTGCCCCCATTACACACAGGCCTGAGGGACAGCATAGTGGTCACGCTTTAGAGGTAAACCCCTGCAATGTGGGCCGACCAGTAACCACATACAAAGGACAAGCCGATAATTAGATCGTTCAACCAAGGCGTTGGCGGCAGCCACGGATGCAGTGCAATACCACGGCAGGGCATAAACCAGAAGGAATGCGACGATTGGAGAGGATAGAGAGGTGACCGCAGACACCGGGCGGTAGGGTGCCAGCCAGTGAGTAGCAGTAGGGTGCCAGGCGGGGGAGAGGTTAGCAATAAGGTGCCAGCCAAGGGGGCATTACGGTGCTAATGGACTAAACCGGGAGGGGGGAGGAGGAAGAATTGCGAGCAGGCTAGCCACAACCGACAAACAGGCTATAGCAAGGGCTTTTGGGACCACTACAAGACCGGAACGAGACCGGTCTGTTACTAACCGAGGCTTTCCCTATCCGAGGTACGGGCCCAGCAAACGAAGGCCTACTTTGACTGAGAGTCCGACACCGTTGCCCCAACTCTGAATGAAGCCAGAAGCTTTCCGACTGTTCCAAATGCTAAGCAAGGTGCGAAGCAAGTCCAGGGTAATGGGAAGAACCAAACTTCATGAACCCGTCAATGTTGAATGGGAACAAGAACCCAGGAGAGGGGAGGCCAAAGGGGCTCAGGGGAGGATGGACGCTGGCTTAATGTCAACTGCTAGGCAGTAGCCATCGCGGGAGAAGAGAAGTGGGTGGGGGGATGTGACTATTGTTCAAAATGTGAATGCGGCACAATCTATTCTATGTGGATAATACTTCGCAAGTACGAGGGGGGTTGCGATGCACGCTTAGCGAGGAGGTGAAGAAGGGATTGGTAGGAGTTCCGGTTCTTAATTATTCCAAAACAGGTGGGCGGTAGCAAGCAGATTTATACAAAAGTGTGCGCCCATATGTATGAAGGAAATATAGGGAAAACTATGTAAGAAACATAAGTGCGAACATGTTTGACCCTGAAATCCTGCCAAGTAATCCTAAACAATGTGCGTGAAACTCTGAGGGTGTGATGTGAATATTAGAAATATCATGACCAATAATAGTGCATAAGAGATGCATAAAATCCTTAACACCGGATAGAAAAGCAAATGTTAAATCCCCAAATATTATCCCAAAACAATCAATAAAACACCATAATATATATATTAGCTGTAGTAATGTAAGCGGTGTACAGGTGGAGCCGAAACACAAACTAAGTAAAAGAATACACGATAGTGTTATGAAATGCACATAGGAAATATAACGGAATTTCAACAACTATGATTTCCCGTGGGGTTGAGATTTCAATCGCCGGTGCTGGAGGAGAGATGGTTCGTGTCCTATCCCTTTGTTCTGCTTTTTCTTTTTTTTTTTTTTTGTAATCATGCCTTCATTGTGTTAGGTACAAAAGGCCTCATGCAGCGTGAGCTATAGTGAGAACAAAACCTATAAATCGAAACAAATAACATATGAAAGTCACGGCACCAGTAAATATCCACACTCACTGGGGTTCACCTCCTTGGGGCCCAAGGCCCCTCTCACCATAAGGAAAGACAACTCAAACAACTTATGCGAAAGAAAAGCGTATACAAGCTACAGGAAAGAAACCTCAACTCGCTACACTCTTACTAAGCCTCGGCCAAAGGAAACAGTCGGAAGATGGGGGGTCGCGGGTTGGGACAAGAGAGGGCAAACGGTGGGGAGGAGGGGGGAGTGGTCGGTGGGAACATTATTGGACGGAAACCCGTGGAGGTAACGCTGATGTAGGTAGTGAGCCTTTTCAGCAGGCGGAGAGCAGACTAGATGGGGGTCTCATGACCGACATCCGTGACTCCGTGGAGGTGACGTGCGCGGGCGCCCGGTCCAGAGGGACATGTGAGGATACTCTGTTCGAAAGATTCTGGTTCTAAAGCGCAGCCGGGGCAGGAATTATCGGCCTCTGAGGCCCTCCAAGCGGGCTGTGCCGCCGGGTAGCTTTTCCTGGCACTCATTTGGTGGATTCGCCCTCCTATGAACATGCCGAGGCCCATAAAGGGCGAGGGTGTATGGCTGCAGGGTGGTGATAGTAGCCAGGGGGGGGAACAGTCGGGACAAGTCCCCGATGAGCGCTTCTCTAACCCTCTTCTTTAAGGCAAAGTAGGTGCTCTCCATCCGGAATTGCGGGGGGAGCCTGTGCGAGACTTCGGGGACCAGGTGTGCATTTATCATCAGCATCCTGGACTGGCCGCCCGTCAAGGCGATCGTCCTGTGAGCCACAGTGTCCATGGGCAGGGGGTTCCGGAGAGGGGGAGAGGGGCGTGGGGCCTTCAAGCTTAGGGGGAGGTAGACTAACGAAAGGCCCTTGGTATGGGCTCTTAAGCCGTCCGGGGCTCGGGATGAGGAGAGGGAGGGGAAGGTGGGCTGCAGGCGTGCTGTTGCCGGGTTGACACAGGGCGGGAAGCAGACAGTCCTAAGGGCGGCCAGTCTCTGTTTCTGCGAGACCAGGAGGGGGACTGGGGGCAAACAGGACTCGATGGCCAGGATCGCGATGGGGGTTGACGAGAAATGGCAGGTGGCCCCCCGCGCACCTAGTGCCTGAAGGTGTTGAGCCTTGTGAAGGAGCCTGCGTTGAGCATGAAAAGGTCTGCCCCATATAGGACGATGGGCGCGATGAGTGACATGGCCAATCTATGCCACAGGTAGGGGGTGAGCTGGGCCCCGGGGAGGCTGAGGCCTCTCATGAGGGCAATAGCCACTTGGGCCCGCGCCAGACAGGGCGTGAAGTGTGTTGATGTGGACAGGGTGGGCGTGAACCAGTAGTCTAACCACTGCAGGAAATCGCGGGGGTGAAAGATCCCCCAATCCAACTCGATAGGTGAGAGACACAACCGTGAGTGCCTTCGGCTGGGGGTCCTCCACTATATGAGTTCTGTCTTGAGGACGCAAAAGGATCTGGCAAGTCGTACTGCCCTGGCCAGGATGGTCCTGCACAGTTATTGTAATAGGCAAATGTTCCCTCGGTAGGAAAGGCAGGCGGTAGTCAGGGCGAAATCCTCCACGTAGGAAAGTATCAGTCGTCGCGGGATCCCGAAGTGGAGGGGCAGGACATAAATAAGGACAAGCAAAGATGAGATTGGGGAGCCCTGAGGGGCCCCAACGTTGACACCGGTTGGGGTGCCCGTTGCGCATTGGAAAACCCGAGTGCAGCTTCGCTCACATAAGAAGAAAGGGACTCAGCAAACCAGGGAATCGGGGATCCCCCCTTCCCTGAGGATGTGGGCCAGGGTTGGGTTGTCAAAGTTGTCAAAGTCCGCTTTGATGTCCAGAAACAGGGAGGACACCTTCAGGTGCGGCCTCTGCAGGATTTTCAGGTCGTTCACAAAGATGAGGCAGGCATTTGTTTGTGCTCAGCCCAGGGAGGAAGCCGTATTAGTTCGGGTGAATCATGCCCCTTGAGGAGACCACGAGAAGGTGTGCCACAATTAGCCTCTCCAGGATCTTGGAGACAGAGAGGGTGAGGACTATAATCGTGAAAGAGGGGGGTGACTCATAGGAAGGCTGTCCGGGTTTGTCGACGACCACTCCGTTTGCCACCTTTAGCGTGGCCGGATTGGATCCTAGGAAAACTAGCCAGGAGAGAATCCGAAGGAGGATTGAAGGGTTGATTGAATTCCCCCATTTCCAGGTTATGTAGGGGATCCCGTCGGGGCCAGGGGCCGACGATGAGGCGGACTTGGAGAGTGCATGGGCGATCTCTTCATTGGTCAGATCGGGAGTTGAGTTGTGGGGCCTTGGTCTAGAGGCGGGGGAGAAGGCTGCTTTAGGGGGTAGAAATGGCCCAGTACGGCCTCGTTCATCTGCTGCGGCTTTTCAGCCCCGGGGGGGGAAGGAAAGCAGAGGGGGGGCTCGGCCTGAGGCCAACCGCTTTGCCGTCCACAAGTGCTGGGGGGTGGCTGAGAGTAGGAAGGAGGACAAGTGTTTGTTTTTCGTGACCTTGCTAGCCAGGAAGTAGCCCGTTCTCGAGATGTTCACCGTTTCTCTCATGGCCATCGTGCCTTCTATCTCTTAGTTCTTTTTTTCTTTCTTTTTTTGATATCATGCGTGGTTTGTTTTATGTACAAAACGCCTTATGCAGCGAGAGCAATGAAGAGAAAAAAGCCTATAAATCCAAGTATCCCAACCGGCAGTTTCACCTCTTTATGGGAAAGATCAAGCAGCCCGAATCGAGGGGAAAAGTCCCCTCCACCTAGCGCCCGAGACAAAACCTCAGACACGTAAAGAAACAATTCATAGAGACGTACAGGAGAGAGACCCAAACCCTTCCGCAGGCCCCCAGGTAACACTAAGAAACGAAACAAGGAAATTACGAGACACAACTACTATCGCCAACATGCCCATACCAAGAACGGGTACGGTGAATCTTCGGTTGAGGCGGCGGCTCAACTTGCCGGAGAGACCAGAAGGTGCCGACGCCTCAGCGTTGAGAATTTGCCCAGGAGGTGAGGCAATACCATGACCCATCGTAACAAAAGCGAGGTTTGTGACCGTAGAGTAAATGTCAGGAGGGAGAGAGGGAGGTGGGCGAACGGAGCCACCGGGCAGAGGGGATGCCTGCCAACAACTGGGAGCAGTAGGGTACCAGCCGGTGGGCAGCAGTAGGGTGCCAGCCGATGGTGAGCAGTAGGGTGCCAGCCGGGACGGGGTTGAAGTAGTATGGTGCCGGCGAAGGGGACAGTAAGATGCCTGCGGATGGAACCGGGAGGGGGGTGGGGGAAGTCTCGCGAGCGGGCTAGGCACAACCGCCTAACAGGCCATAGCAAGGGCTTTTGGGACGACGGCTAAACCGAGCGGGACCGTGATGTTACTAACTGAAGCTTTCCCCATCAGAGGTAGAAGCCTAGCGGAACCGAACCCTACGTTGACAGGGAGTCCGGCCACAATATCGCCAACTGTGGACGAAGCGAGAAGCTTTCCAACGGGGCAAAATGCTAAGCGCGGTGCAAAGCAAGTGCGGCCTAAGGGGCGGAACCGAACTTCCTGAGCGGGTGTCAACGATGAACAGGAGCAATAACCCCAAGAAGGGGAGGCATGCGTGCCACAGGAGAGGAGGGAAGATGGCTTAACGTCAACCCCTAGGCAGTAGCCATCGTGGAAGAAGAGAAGTGGGTGGGGGAAAGTGACGATGATTTCCCGTTGTGTTGAGATTTCAATCGCCGGAGGTGGAGGAGAGATGGTTCGTGTCCTATCTCTTGGTGGTTTTTTTTCTCTTTTCTTTTTTGTAATCATGCGTGATTTGGTTTAAGGTACAAACAGCCTCATGCAGCCCTAGCTATGGAGAGAAAAAAACCTATAAAGAATAGCCAGGACTCGCTTCACATCTTCATGGGAAAAATCAAACACCCCGAGTCCATAGGAAAGGTCCCCCCCGCTTAGCGCCTAAGATAATATACCCCAGACACGTAAGGAAACAATACATAGAAACGTACAGGTAGAGAGACCCAAACCCTTCAGCAGGCTCCCCAAAACAAAAGAAACCGCAGTTCGAAGACCAGAAACGCTGGCCTGGGGGGGGGGGTGGATCGATGATCGTCGACAGAAGAAAACACGGATACCCATGGACCCACTGTAACCACTCGCACGGTCGGGCTCGTCATTACATCGATCCCAGGCGTTTGACAATAGCCACGGAGGCAGTGCTATACCACGACTAGGCGTAACCGAGGAAGGGCCAAACGATCAGAAGAGGAGTAGTAGGGTGCCAGCCGGTGGATGGCCGTATGGTGCCAGCAGTTGAGTAGCAGTAGCGTGCCAGCCGGAAGGGAGGTAAGCAGTAAGGTGCCAGCTAAGGGGCCAGTACGGTGCCAGCGGACGGAACCGGAAGGGGGGAGGAGGATGGATCGCCAACGGGCTAGCCACAACCGACAAACGGGCCATAGCAAGGGCTTTTCGAACGACGACGAGACCAGGACGAGACCGTGATGTTACTAAACCAGGCTTTCCCAACCATAGGTACAACCCCAGCAAGCCGAGGCCTACTTCGACCCAGAGTCCGACACCGTAACGCCGACCGCGAACGAAGCGAGAAGCTTTCTGACCATGCAAAATGCCAAGCGAGATGCAAAGCAAGTGCGGGGTAAGGGGGAGAACCGAACATCATGAGCGGGTGTCAACGATGGACAGGAACAAGAACCCCAAGGAGGGGAGGCATGCGTGCCTCAGGAGAGGAGGGAAGATGGCTTATTGTCACCCCTAGGCAGTAGCCATGATGGGGGAAGACAGGTGGGTGCGGGAAAGTGACGATGATTTCCCGTGGTGTTGAGATTTCAATCACCGGAGGTGGAGGAGAGATGGTTCATGTCCTATCTCTTAGTTCACAACATGCTCCTTATATAGGCATCTTCTCACAATCCTAACCCTGGTGACACATCATCTCTCAACCTCCATGACTCATAGTGAGTCATAGTGTAAAATCCAACTGCCGAATCTTCTGAGTCAACTGTACTAGATCCTTTAACGAATCAACCTCTATAAAACAAGTCCTATGCTCAAATGAGACACATTTGTAAAACCAGGCAGTTATAATGTGAGTCCTGTACAAAGGTTATTACCTCATCTGATATCATAATCATAAGTCATTTACCCAATCAACCAATTAAAACATAACAAGGACTTACATGTTCCTAGTCATGTAAGATACCCTGCGCCATGTGAGGTTATTGCGTGCAACCAATATACCTTATGACTAACAAGTATTTGACATGAAAAAATCTGCTTTGCTTAGTCATCTTGTGTGACATTTGCTCCTGTCTCCCCCGAGGATCGGTACCTCCATGCTAATTACCCAAGTCGTACTATCTCCATCTGCCTTTTCTCGATTCCTTGCCGCGTTCACTATTTCAGCATTCGAGTTCCTTCTGTCCGCTCCTCCCTTTTGCTACCTATAACCTGTGACGTCCCATCTGAAGGCTGGCGCCTACAATGATTCTTGCATGGCTGATGATTTTGACATGCTAGGTGGCGATAATTGCTTCCTTGTCCTGGACCTCTTGCTGGTGGGCTTTGGCTTCCCTTTTCCGCCACATCTGTGGTCCTGGAGTTCTTTGATCTCCAGAGGCAGTGCTTCCAAGTCAGGTTCTGGTTTCTGGCTTCCCTTCCTCTCCTATTTGGTTCCCACAATACCATTCGTTCAGACATGGAATTTCAGGTCTCTGTGGTACAGATTCCATTCCAAGACCTTCTTTTTTCTTCTGTCCTTTTCTAGGGAGAACCCAGTGTCCACATTGTATTACCAGTGGGCTGTCACTTGTCGTTGAAGCATGTCTTCCATTCCTTGGACGTATGCTTGTTTTTGGTTGTTGAGTCTTTGACAGTGGACAGGGCTTATTGTCTTCTATGGCTGGTCGTAGCTTTTCCAATGATTTGTTCTAGCAGGATTGTCTCCCATTGACTGTTTGGGGTACCATCCCCTGACCTGTTTGTCACTTCTCTGTATTCTGCCGCAGTCATGGTAGCATTCCATCTAGTGGAGTGTATCATGTTTCTTGAGTTTGTTCTCGGCTTGCTCCCGCCCGAAAAGGCGACCTTTGACTTACCATATCAAGGATTATTGGAGATCTGAGGAGATGCGGAAACATCGTGCTGGGTTTGACGCCGAGAGCACCGAGGACCCTAAGTGTAAGAGAGTGCGTACGGGTGCTAGTCAGGAGAACTTGACCGGAGAACAGATGGATTTGATGGCGCACCGACTATAGGCGATCGCTACCTAAATGACCAGTGGATTACCTGTCTGGACAGTCATTTCAAAGGGTCATCAATTGTTTCCTGTCATTTTTATCATTTTGATCATTGTGGGTGTAGCTCGAAGCGATGTTTAGTCTATTTCTTTCTAGATCGTGTTCCCGTTCCGTATATATGCATGATGTGATGTTCGAGTAAACAGGCAACGTTTGTGTGCCAAGACTTCTGCCATACACGATGCGGCTCTTATTGCGGCTTAAACCCTGGTGTGATAGTCAGAGGGGAGGATCATGCCAATTGTCAACACACCACATCGTACCCCATAGGGCTATCACGGAACGAACCTCACACACAGAAACAGCTGGCGAAATTCCGAAATTCCGACAGTCCGACACGCCCACAGCGCCGCACCTGTTGTTATCTACATGGAGTATAACAATTCCACCTACTGCCCATCGTTCCCCTCTACACCATCCGTCTAGCGTTTACTTCCATACATCTTCTCCCCTCTTCCGTATATCCAATGGCTCCATTGACAAAAATGCCGGCCTCTGGGGAAAGGTCAAAGTAACGACTATCTCTTCATCAATTCAAGTTTAAGAGAGCATTACCTTAAAGTTTCTGTTATTCCCAGACGCCAAACAATCCAGCCCCCGGGGGTTAACAGCACCAGCCCAAAACGCCGAAAAAGAGATACTCGTGCAACTACCATTACCGGTGAGGCGTCACGGACATACCAAATCTTCTCTGTTTAGCGTGCTCACACTTTCCACAACGTCCTGACATGATCTCACTGTTTAACTTCAATAGTCGTTCATTGACGTCAGATGCAAGACTACCCTTTCAGCAAGCCGTTGTGGATTCGAGGTGAGGGTCAAACATACTATGCATATGTCAGAAATTTGCGACCTAACCAGAGCTGGAATCAGGGGGCGCTATATGCAGATATCCTACGGTAAAAGCTGGTGTGGGTTCTTGAATGCTCGCAAGCCTACAGCTGCGTAGACGGGATAGCGCGAACAAGTCAAAGCAGACATTACAGTGCTCAGGTGGAACCATACGAGTCTGACTGGTACCCAAATGGACCCGGTACTGAGTTTCGCACACTCCCTCATGACTGTCAAAGGACGAATTTCAATTAATTCAAACAAACTATTTCCCCAAAGACTTGATTGAAGTCAATTGTCAAATAAAGGTGTTGGTTAGGGATACATTCAAGAAGCTTTAGGCGATGAACGATGGTCTCCATGCAGAACGGGCAGAGGATCGAATAGATGCACAAGTCTGTGATGATCAGAGTAAGTGTTCGCCCCCATTTACATTTTGCGATTCTACGACTAGTACTCACAGGTTTTCCAGTGGCCAAGGACGATTAGGCCTCTACATACTGCTAAAGGCCGATCAGGATCGACATTATTCGACGAACAGGCACAAGCAAAGCGAGGCACCCCTTCATGGACTACCCCTGGTATGACGAAGACTCGGGCGGAGGGATTGCGTGGGGAGTCTTAGCATCACCCAACTTGCAATCCCTACTTGGCGTGGGCAAGGGACAACATGTGGAGGACTCTGTCCAATATCCCCGATATCTCATCCGGGCAACTGTTCAAGGAGGCAGTGCATTACGCCGGCGACCTTCGGACCCCCTTCCCCTCTCGCACCTCCGATTTTTATATAAACACAATGACATCCGTGTGTGTCTGCTCGCTAACCCTGGCAAAGATCCTCTTGATCTACTACTGCTGGAGTCCCGCCAGGATCAGGGAGAGGGCCAAGACTAAACCCTGGTGCCCGCCTCCGGTGGACATCCACTTTTTCCATCGTATGGCCTGGCACCGGTAGGGGCAGCTGGATGACATCGGCGCCGGCGATCATGACGATGACGCGAGTCTCAACCACGGCAGAGGCAGCCAAGACAAAGACAATATGGATCACAGTCATCACGATGATGATCAAGTGCCGCCGGACAGGTTCACAATCCTGATCGCCATGGCAGAGAGATGATTCCAGGTGACGAACTTAGTTTTCTTTTTTTTTCATTCAACATCCTATCAAAGCATATATCTACGACGTCGACGGCGACAGCCGTGAATCGGAGCCTGGAAACACGTCATGGACCGATTATTGTCCCGTCAGAGATCCAACAGGGAGACGTACAGGTCATTCACGACCCCAGGATTCAGTGTAACGGTGCACTCTGTAGCAAGACTGATCTTAAGATTGCAATCGCACAGAAGACTCAATGTACAAGTAAGGATAAAAATAAAGATAAAGATCATTCAAGGTAGAATCAAGCGGGCAAAACTTAATATCGTTAAGCCTGAAAGCTTCAGTCAATAGGTTCTCTCCAGGATCGTTGGTTATCAGAATAGGGTGTCTCTCGCTTTAGTTAAGTAGAATAATGTAAAGCCTGAGGACACCGGTTAACCATTCTGAGCTTTAGCGTGCACCCAGCTCAGCACAGGGCTGTCCCACTCACCTGCCCAAAATGAGCTAACACTCGGAGGCAGTCGGACCGCTGGGATATTAACCGTCTCCACAAATAGGAACCGTTTCCGGTGATATCTCTTTAACTACAGCTGCATGAGCGAAAGGTCTTTCCTATCGGTAGCATATTGGTCGCCGACCGAGATGCCCACCGTACAGATAATATCCATTGGGACTCACAGGCCCAGCGGTTGTTTCGTCTATACAAGCTACGCAGTCCATCGGCAAATCTACTTGGCTATACTAAGCTTCTAAACCTGACTGCATGCTCCCACGATAAGAAATCTCCTACTGCTTGACTGCATGGGCACTACCCATAGTCAACCATGCGGGACCCTCTTAAATCGTAACAAGACTCACACCTCTAGAGTCCACTAATAACCCATGGTAATGCTACAGTTCACGAGGTAGCGTGGGACTGGGTTTGGGGTGGTTGTCCTGGAAGCCTTGCAGCTTCTCCGGTCAGCCACAAGTCTACTGTTAACCATACAACTACACGGAGGTCAAAGCATGCCCTTAGGTGGTTCCCAGGTGTTATCCAGATGACGCCCCAGGAGGCGGTCACCCTCACACCGCTTATATATCCTGCGAACAGCTTCTGGTCGGTTGGATGGCCACACCTTATACGGTGTGGAGAGAGCATTCCTATCGATCTCACTTTACTAGAAAGCCCACAACTACACAGCTGTACCGTGCTGTCGCGCCGTACCAACGCTGGGGCCGCAGGGGGGTGTTAGCAATATCCCCTGCAGTTGACAGAAGGTTTAGACCATTCCTGCTCCGTCCATAGTCCGTTTTGTCCCATACGAAGCCACCCTATGAACATCTAAGAGCCCCACTATAGTGGGATAACCTTCCCCTAAGTCCGCAGATGACTTTGTCGGTGAAGGTAGGGTAACTGGGGTCCCAACGTAGGGTAATCAGGTTTCTAAGGTAGGGTAACTTCACCCAGTTAGGCCTTTATTTCCTGCAGGAGTCCGCGCGACCAGATATAATGTTGCCCAGGAGACCCATCCAACATTTACTATGGATCCCTAGCTTTATACGAATATACTTTTGGATGGTTACCCTGCCTAGTAGGGTAACTTTGGCCTACCTAGGTTACCCTGTCTAACCCGATGTCCCCAAGTCACTTTGACGACACTTCTACAAACTGATGTCTACCAGTAGTATATTAGGTATACTGGCCTATTCACAATATGGTTACCATATGATATACCATACGGGCTTGAGTCTAGTCCACTGTAGCTGCCTATCTGTAGGGTCGTTACATTCAGACACTTGGCCATATGAGAAGGAGCGGGCTAGAGTCCTGAGAGCTAGTGTTCAAAAGGATACCTGGCTTGCAAAACTCATGAAGAGTCCCGAACGAGAGGCTGTGGAGCCCTGACCAGGTTCAGGAAGTATGGCGGGCAGGACTAGAGAGCATCGTGGCCCAGGCTGTGGGCGACGACGGCACAGTAGACACACCTACTGCCGAATCAGAACCACTAGAAGATCACTAGATTCATCGGGCCATGTCCCCCCCCCTGCCCCGAGACGTTTACTCGAGCAGAGTCTACCCCCCCTTCTCCGACCCCTTCTCACTCTCCACCACTTCTCCTCCGCCTACCCCATGCGTGCCTCCTGATACCACAAACCCCCACCCACCCCAGAAAATTGCAGCAAGGGGATCTCAGAATACCCGCTCCCCCAATGCCATCAACACCGCCCACCCGCCCAGCCCCAAACCACTCAACAAACCTGAACCCACGATGCACACTGCCCCCGGACGTGGGAGAGGCCGCCGACCACGTCACCGAACACGAACTTGCACGTTCTTGCCACTTGCCGATTATTTTTTTCACACCAGCCCAAAAAATCCAGATTACATATACACGCTTTCAAGACGTCCTGTATTCTCTGACCTTTTCGTGTCAGCTACACACTTCCTAGACGTCTCATATTCTTTACATTTTCGTATTCCTATCCCTTATATAATATTCATCAATTCCTTATACACCCTTAGTTTGGTGTCTGGGATTCCCTAGTTTTACAATCTCGTTGCCAGTTTCTGTATTTGTGCACATCAGGTTTGTAGATATGATCCGCCTGCATCAGATTATTGACAAGGTTGTATTCCTTGAATACAGAGTTCATGGTGCTGAGTGGTGCTGATTCGCTGTTGGGAGATGAGAGTGGATACTCCTAATCGTCTTTGGGCGTGGTAAGTGTTATCCGTGCAACCTTGTGGTCAATCAATGCTGAGTGCAGATAGCTTTCGCCCAGCCGGCGACATTTGTACCCCTAGCATTTGGCTTATTATTTCAGACTCGCGACACCTGGGTGTGGGGTCCTACGGATTTTAGCTCCAAAGCCCAACTTGAACCTTCACGACCCCCATGCCCCAAGTTGTAGGGAAAATCTCGACCTTCGGACTCAGTGTTCCATGTAGTTCTCCCGACAAGAGAATGATGTACCCAGTAAAAGTTACGATTGTCCGTGTAGCGGGCGCCGCCACGATGCCAATCATTCCAACCGAGATACTAGGAAATTCTTTCACTCTCATACCGAGTGATAGTCTGTCCATAGTTATGTCCGGTCCAGCATCAATCCCAACGTTGTATTCCTCGCAATAAGTTTTCAAGCAGCTAAGTGGAGCAGATTCGCCGTTCAGAGATGTGAGTAGATACTCCTGATCATCCTCTTTTGGCGTAAGGTGCTTCCTGGGCAATCTCGAGATCATCCCAGGCTGCTTGTAGCTAGCTTTTGCGCAGCCACATTGACACCACAGTGTTTTCGCCTCTTTGTCTGAAGCCCGACACCCGTGTGTGTAGTCCTGTGGAGGTCTTGAATTTTCAGCTCCAAAGCCCAACTTGAGGCTTCACAATCTCAAACACCTATTTTGTAGGAAAATCTACTGCATCGAAGGTCCCATCTAACTCTCCTTACGACAGTATGATGTGCCCTACCCATGTTGCGATTGTCTGCGTCGCCGGCGCTGCCACGATGGCAATAATTCCAAGACCAATCATGGGCAATTCTGTCACTGTCATACCGAGTGATAGTCTGTGCATAGTCATATCCGGTCTGGTGTCAACTGCCTGCGTCAGATTATTCCCAAGGCAGTAAGGTTTTCTTTAATACAGTTTCGGTTGGTCGTGATGATTCGACGCTGTATCAGCAAAAAGTATTATATGCGTCCTGAGCGTCCCGTCTATCAGACGCTCCGGACGTTCAGAACGTTAACCGTTACTCTGGACGCGAGGTCGGCCGGATGTCACATCCGGACGCCATTCCCCATCTATCCTGGCGTCCTCGAGGTCCCGACGAGGTCCCCCGGGAAGCGTATGCGTACAGATCCCCTCAGCCCCTAACCTCTCCGGCATCCCGACGACCTCCTGCCTGTGCCTCGCTCGTCATGGCGGAATCCAACTCCACTCTAGCATCCGGAAAACTATCCTGATGCTTAGTCTTGCGGATGCTACAGAGCGATATTTGAACCCCCTCTGCATCAATTGCCATGTCTGGCTATAGGCTCCCAATGCCTTCCAAATTGCTGACATGTTCGTCGCGACGGAATCGTGATGGCTCCCTTAGATACTGTCGACAGCGTCATGATAGCACACATATTCCAGACGCCGTCTTGACGACATGGTGATAGCACACATGCATAGTCTCGGTGGCGTCATGATAGCACACATATTCCAGATGCCGTCTCGACCCCTTCGCTATTCATTCGTATTACAGAGTGCCATTCACAAAAGCTTCAAGGCGGTGGTGCCACTTGTATCGTGACTTTGAACCTCATCCGCTGCTAGATATTCTTGTATTACTAGTCTACTGCTGTGACCAGGGCATTCAGGACACCCTGGCCACAGCGATTCTACATCTCTGAGCTCAGCCTCAGATCTCGCTCAGACATAGACCCCAAAATGTGCTTACGGGTCCACAGATCGGCCAACCGAAATCTCTTAGTTTACATTTCCTGCAAATCAAATTCTATAAACTCAAGCTTGCAGACATCGCCAAGTCTACAAAAAACCATTCTCCCCCACGCCAGCGTCACTTTGCTGTGCCTCGTCCAGGCTCAGCGATAGCCACCTGGCGAAACCCGGAATCGCTGGCCCCTCTTGCACATGTCCCCGTGTCAGCTCCTGTGAGTTACCTAGGCTCACCGGATCTGAATCTAGCTTCTGAAGTGCCTGGGCGCACGACTCCTGGTTGTAGTCAAACGACACTTCACTCCCCTGGGATGCATCATGACTCTGCCAGTAGTGCTCTAAACCCCCGGCATAATTGTTGAGCTGTATCTGTTCCGGCACAGCAGCTCATCTTCGATTCCGGCTGGATAGCTCACGCCTGGATAGCTCACCCTCCAGTTCGTCACGAACTGCGTCATGATTGTCAGCAAAGTCTTCCCAACTTTCCTGCATCATACGAAGATTTTGCTGGATCCTGTCGGTCATCGTCTCACCCAGATTCCTGAGCATGAGTTGCTGCATTGCCTGTGGTACTGCCCGCCAGGTGTTCTTCTGCCATAAGAAACGGTCTTGCAAGACTGGTTAGTCATCAAACAAAAACCCAGGATGGGGGGGACATTGAGGGTCTCCTACCTCCAACTGCATCAGGCTTGAAGTCCGGAGGATCCAGATACACCACAAGTCGATATGCGGGTAGTTGATGGCACAGGATTGCAAAAGTAAGACAGACCATGGGACCATTGACGTGATTGATGAATTCCGGGTCTAACATCTCAAGCTTTCTCTTGCCATTGAAATACTTACGATAGATGGCGTCGGCAATGAGAGGCGCGAGGAACCGGAATGATATAGGGTGTATCCATCTCATAGTCAGTCGTGATTGGAAGTCCTGGTTGGGCGACGGGTGACGGGCGGATACACACCTCCTACCCATTTGAGGGGCACATGAACCTGTCATTCTCGAGAAGGTGTTCCACTCTACGAGCAATGGCAGTGGGGGCGCCGGGTATTTCGTATAATTCCCGTATATGATTTTTTATATAATAGACCAACCGCGCCCACACGCAAGACATCTTTCTCGTCCGCTCCACCTCGAGTGATTCAAATCGCAACACCATGACAAATGATCGTGAGAGTGTCCTCTGCCTCTGATCTTCCCCGCCCGTGGCAACTGCGTGGGGGTTTATCACGCCTTCATCTCCTTCCTCTCTCTGGGGCCTTTGGCCTGCCCTCCCGGGGGTGATGGATTCCGTGGTGGTTCCGGTCGTCTTCCTTGAGCACGCTCGCGTTGATGTTCCTACCCTTTACCCCGCACTTCGCTACGCGTTTCGCTTAGTGTTTTTCACGGTCGGCAACCCAGCTTGCTCCGTCAACACACGGTCGCTAGTTTCGGACTATCGGTGAAGTAGTTGCCCTGGTGGCCCTGCTCTCTGGTATTGCACTCTCTCCTGAGTTGCAGGATCGGTACGGTCGGCATTCGAAAACAGTGACCCCGTCTCCGTCCTCTGTGTTCGTACTTCTCGGTTGTTTGGCGAGCCTTCCTCCCCCCGCTTCCCACGCGTCAGATCCGCTTGCACCGTACTGCTACACCCTCCTTGCTGGCACCTGACTGCCCTCCAGCTGGCACCTTACTGCCCCGTCCCCATTGCTGGCACCATTACTGCTGAGTGGCTCTCCTCGCCAGGTGGCTCCCCTCGCCCTCCTTATCCGCTCCTGCGATTTACTCTACGGTCGCAAACCTCGCATTAGGTTACGCTGTGTCATGGTATAGCACTAACTACTTGGCCTATGCTAAAGTCCGAAGCGTCGCCGATATTCCGCGCAGTCCACCCGTGAAAACGCCTGCCTAGCAGCCGCATAGGTAGGGGACATCCCGTTCGGTATCCGCTAATAGTAGTTTTATCTTCCCTCTCCGTCGGCACTTGGTGCCGTAAGAATCTTTTCTTTTGTTTTGGGGGGCCCGCCGAATGGTTTGTATCTTTCCCTGGTTTCCTTTCTATTCTTGTCTTTCCTTACGTCTCTTGAGGAAGGTATTGCTCTGTCTTGCTTTCGTCTTAGGTGCTATGAGGGGGGAGGATGGGCTCTGGATTGGAGGGGTTTGATTTTCCCCATGAGGGGGTGAAGCGGGTCGTTGGATTGTTTATAGGTTTTGTTTCGGTCATAGCCAGCGCTCCACACTGTTCGTTGTACCTTAATCAACGAATACATGATTATAAAAAAAAAAGAAAAGAAAAGAAAAAAAGCACCCACAAGCAAGGTTGTTTTTGATGTATCTTCGGTAGTTAGTGCAGCACCCTTTAAGTAGGTGACTTCTGACTTACAATGTCTATACTCTTCTATGAGGGTTTAATATTTCTGGCATCCGCAATCTCATCTTGCGCGCAACTCCAAACACTATGCACGGCAGACATCTAAGCAACCGGGTTCGGGAGTGGGTTAACCTAAAGGGTGTACTGAAGCATCAGATGCTTTGCTACGCCTAGTATTTCTCTCTCCACGCTGGTCACCGTGTTTCGCCGCGAACTAATTACATGCCGGACAGACACTGTTCCTCTTGTACTCGGTTCGCCTGGTGGACTCGAGCTCCTGATACCAGAGGTTGTTGTGCTAGGGACGCCAAGTTGGCACGAATACTGTGCTACGCTTGATGATGGCAATGTCGCTGGGGACAAAGGCCTACCAGGAGTTATGGTCACACGGGCCGCGGGCCTCCGTGGGACACTTGCTGCCTCCTGTGAACCAGAGTTAGTCAAAATTCGCACAGTCCTTGGGCGATTGTTTCCGTGTGTCTCCACCAATCGTAGCCCACGACAACGTCTGGGTGTTTTCTAATCCGCACGACCACGGTTGGCTCCTTCAGCTTCGGTGTCCGGTGCAGTTTCGTCAACCAGATGAGACATCTGATACGTATCGTTACTATCGTTGCTAAGGCGGACGGGTACCATATGTCCTTGTCCGTCAGCCTCAATGTCAGGTTCAGTATATGCTGTGGTCTGAAATGTGGTACTCCGGAGGCGCTTGGCCAGTGGTTCTCGAAGCTGTCTCGCGATTGGTGGTGGGGAAGAGTTACGACCCGACCATTCAGCACTATTGCAGCTGCCGGATTTGGTCTGTTGTATTATCGATCTGGACAGCCTATCTGCAGATATGAAGTCGGGTCTATGCCCGTTCATATTGCCCCCTCGTGAAGTTGACAGATTCGATCCCATGGACTCGGGTATCACGTGGCGCATTCGCCGGCTTTGATTGCCCACTCGAGGAGTTGGCTGACTGGACCCCTTGGAGTCTGGAATGATGTCGCGCCTGGGCCAGTTAAGATTGCCATCCCGGGGTGCTGGCTGACCGATAAAATTCGCTTGCATGTAGGATATAGGACGGGTAGTGAACGTTAGTAAAGATTGCAGTCAATCTGACAATAGGATGTGTCGAGTTTGGTGGAAGCGAGGAGTGAGTATTTTCCTTTCATTGAAAAGGACGCGTTAGGTCTTATACCTGTACGCTAGAATTTAGGGGTATGGTAGGTTCACTTACTATCACTCGGTCTGCAAGGGAGGGATGTGCCTACCCAAAGGAGTTTAAACTTGCAATACCATATCCGCGGTTCAGGAATTAGAACTCACAGGTCTATCGTGAGAAATCATAGACGAGATGAACGTCTCGCTAACTTCGCCAGACATGCAAAATCAAGCTGCAAGCAGTATCGGGTAGCGACGAGAGCTGTTCGCGAGACACTCACTCTGCCAAAAGAGGATTACGAGCATCTAGTCTCATCTCCCAGTGTGGAATTATCACCACCAACCCAAACTGTATTCAAGGAATGCAGTACTGTCTTGTGAATAATCTGACGCAGGCCGTTGATGCCAGACCGGATAAAACTATGCACAGACTATCACACGGTATGACAGTGAAAGAACCGACCACAATCGGTATTTGAATTATTGCCATCGTGGCCTTCCCCGCAACGCAGAAAATCGCAGCATTGGTAGGGCACATCAAACAGCGGTCAAGACAGGTAGACGGTACGTCCGATACTGGAGATTTCCCAACAAAATAGGGGTTTGAGATCGGGAAGCCTCATGTTGGTCTTTGGAGCGGAAATTAAAGACCTCTATAGGACCCCACACATGGGGGTCACGCGTCATAAAAAAACGCGAAACCACGCTGGTGTCAATGTCGCTGGGCGAAAGCTAGCTACAAGCAGCATGGGCTAACGACAAGGTTTCCTGTGAAACACTCTACGCCAAAAGATGATAATCAGGAGTATCTACTTCCATCTCCGAACAGCGAATCTGCTCCACTTAGGTACTTGAAAACCTATTGAGAGGAATACAACGTCGTGGTTCACTGCGGACTGGACATAACTATACACAGACTATCACTCGGTATGAGAGTGAAAGAATTGCCTACAATCTTGATTGGAATGATTGCCATCGTGGCTGCGCCCGCTACACGGACATTCGTAACATTCATAGGACACCTCATACTGTCGTCGGGAGAACTACAAGTAACGCGGAGTCGGAAGGTCGAGATTTTCCCTACGTAATGGGCCTTTGTGATCGTGAAGGTTCAAGTTGAGCTTTGGAGCTGAAATCTATAGTACCCTCCAGGCAGGTGTCTGGCATCGGAAACAATTCGCGCAATGACTGTGGCGCAAATGTCGCCGGCTGGGCGAAAGCTACCTGCAATCAGCATTGATTGACGACGAGGTTGCACAGAAAACACGCACCACGCCCAAAGAGGATTAGGAGTATCTACTCTCATATCCAAACACCGAATAAGCACCACTCAGTACCCTGAAATCTGTATGCAAGGAATACAACCTGGTGAATAATTTGACGCAAACGAATCATGTCTACTAACGAGATGTGCACACATACAGTAACTGGCAATGAGATTCTAAAAGTAGCGAATACCAGTCGCCAAAGTTGCGGAGTACACTGAATTGATAACTATTAAACAGGGGATAGGAACACGAAAGTGTAAAGAATTTGAGATATCTAGGAAGTGTGTAGCTGACATGAAAAGGTAAGAGAATACAGGACGTCTTGGAAGCGTGTAGATGAAATCTGGAATTTTTGGGTTGGCGTGAAAAAAATAATTGGGAAGTGGCAAGAACGTTCAAGTTCATGTTCTGTGACGCCCTCGATGGCCTCTCCTACGGCGGGGGGCAGTGTGCGTCAGGGTTCACGTTTGTTGTGTGGTTCGGGGCTGGGGGCATGGGCCGTATTTGTTGCTTTTGGGGGGCGGGTATCCAGAGATCCCCCTGCGGCAATTTGCGGGGGTAGGTGGGGGTTTGTGGTATCATGAGGAACGCTCGGCGTAGGCGCAGGAGAAGTGCTGGCTGCGTGAGAATGGGTCGGAGGAGGGGCGGTAGACTCTGCTCGAGTAAACGTCTCACTGGCAGGCGCAGGGGTGGGGGAGTTGGCCCCATGAATGTCGCCATCTTCAGGTGGTTCTGATTCGGCAGCACGTGTGTCTATAGTGCCGTGGTGCCCACGCCTTGGGCCACAATGCTCTCTAGTCCTGCGTGCCCCACCTCCCAATCCTGGTCGGGGCGCCAGAGCCTCTTGTTCGGGAGTCTTCAAGAGTTTTGCAAGCCACGGATCCTTTTGAACAATAGCCCTCAGGACTCTAGCCCGCTCCTTCTCCGATGGCCCAGGGTCTGAATCCCTGTGTCGTGAATCCCCGCTACGTCTGCCTGGTGGATCTCCGACGGGACAATAATCGCTCCCTGAGGTGTTCCCATGCTCCGATTCAGCCCTGTCCCCATCCTTGTCATAGATATATGATTAGATAAGCCGTTGAATCACAATAAAAGAAAACTTACTTCGTCACCTTGAATAATGTCTCTACCACGGCGATCAGGAGTGTGTACCAGTCCCGGCGGCACGCGATCATCGTCTTGGTGACTGTGATCGACATTGTCTTCGTCTTGGCTGCCACGGCCGATGTTGAGACTCTCGTCGTTGTTGTCGTCGTCACCGGCTCCAATGTCATCCCAGTGCCCCCACCGGTCCCAGGCCTTACAATCGAACAATTGAAATCTACTGGAGGCTGGCGCCGGGGTTTCGTCTCGACGCTCTCCCTGATCCTGGCGTGACTCCAGCACCAGGAGATCAAGAGGATCTTTGCCAGGGTTAGCGAGCAGGCACACACGGATGTCATTGTCAGTATATAAAAACAGGAGCTCCGAGAGGGGGAGGGGGTCCGATGGTCGCCGGCGTAACGCACTGGCTCCAGGCCCAGTTGCCCCTATGAGATATCGTGGATATTGGATGGGGTCCTCCACATGTTGTCGCTTGAGCCCGCCGAGTTGGGATATCAAGGTCGGCCATGCTATAACTCCCGACGCAATCCCTACGCCCGAGTCTTAGTCATACCAGGTGTAGTGCAAGAAAGGGTGCCTGGCTTTCGTTGCGCCCTTTCGTCAAATAATGTGGATCCTGATCGGTCTTTGGCAGTGCGGAGAGGCTTAATCGTATTGGGCCACTGAAAAAACTGTGAGTACTAATCGGAGAATCGCATACTGTAAATGGGCGCGAACACTTACTCTGAACATCGCAGCCTTCTGCATCTATCGGATGCTCTGCCTGTTCCGCATGGAGACGATTGTTTGTCGCCTGAAGCTTCTTGGCTCTGTCCCTAACCAAAACTCTTAGTTGACATTGGACTTCATCGACATCTTTGGGGCGCTGGTTTGTTTTGATTAATTTAAATCGGCCTTTGACAGGTGTGAGGGAGCTGGTACAACCGTGTACCAAGTCCATTTAGGTGCCAGTTAGACTCGTAGGGTTCCATCCGAGCACTGTGATGTATGCTTTGACTTGTTCGCGCCATCCCTTGTACGCAGCTGTAGGCTCTCGAGCACTCAAGAACCCACACCCGCTTTTAGCATAGGATATCTCCCCATAGCGCCCCCTGATTCCAGCTGTGGTTAGGTCGCAAATTTCAGACATATGCATAGTATGTTTGACCCTCACCGCGAATCCTCCACAGCTGGCTCAAACGGTGCTCTTGCATGGGTCGTCAACGAACGACTATTGGAGTTCAAACGCTAGATCATATCTGGACGTTCTGGAATGTGTGATCAGGCTAAACAGAGAAGATTTCTTACGTCCTTGAGGTCTCACCGGCAATGGCAGCTGCACGAAGATGGCCTTTTCAGAGTTTTGCTCTGATGGAGTCAACCCCTGGGGGCTGGATTGTTTGGCGTCTGGGAATAACAGAAACGTTAAGGTAATGCCCTCTTAAATTGATGAAGAGATAGTTCTTACTTCCTTTCCCCTGAGGCATGCGTTTTTCTCAATGGAGCCATTTGATATACGGACGACGGGAGAAGATAGGTGGAAGTGAACGCTAGACGGATGGTGTAGAGGGGAAGGATGGGCGGTAGGTGGCCTTGTTATACTGCCCGTAGACAACAACATGTGTGGCACTGTGGGAGCTTTGGACTGTCAGAATTTTGACAGGCGTTTGGGTCTCTGAGGTCCGGTCTGTGATAGCCCTATTGGGTACGATGTGCTGTGTCGTCCATCGGCATGATCACCCCCCTTGACCTTCCCACAAGGGTTTAAGCCGCGATAAGAGCCGCATCATCAATGGCAGAAGTCTTGGCGCACAAAGTCTACTGTTTACAGGAACATCATATTCTGCACGTATACGGGACAGGAACATGATCTAGAAAGAACGAGGCTAAACATCGCTTTGAGCTACACACACAATGATCAAACAAAAAAAAGGAAAGGAAACAATCAATGACCCTTTGAAATGACAGTCCAGACAACTAATCTACGGCTCATATCGGTAGGTATCGCGGATAGTCGGCCCGCGATTGAATCCATCAGGTCTCCTGTCTAGTTCTCCTGACCAGCACCTGTACACACTCTGTTAGACTTAGGGTCCTCTGTACTCTCGGCATCGAAACCCGCACGACGTTTCCCCGTCTCATCTGATCTCCGATACTCCTTGATAAGGTAATTCCAACCGTGTTTTTCGGGCGTATCGTCCATGCGATAATCCTCATCGAACTGTATGCCGTGCATAGAGTCATTTTCGGCTTGAGCCGGGCGATGGAGGACGTTTAATGCTAGGTGTCGATTCTGCTCGCTCAACGATTTCGCAAGAAGGGTGATATGATTGGCCGGCCATTTAGCGTGTCCGACAGGCGGACTGGGCAATATTGTAAAGAGCATCTCAATTCCATGCGCAGAGTCTGAGTGGCCCGAGGACAACTCAGATAAATGCGAGGTATCATTCTCACGCGCCTCGTCTGTATCACTACCCTTCCGATCAGGAGGTCTGTAGTCAAATAATTCTCCGGTCGGCATCTGGCCTATAAGTTGTGCCAGATCACAGTCCCCATTTTGGTCGACATTTTGATTGCGATAGTGGACTCTCCTCAGCGCCGTGGTGTCTTGCCGCTCTGAACCCTGATCACGGTAACAGTACACCGTGAGATCCAGTGGGTCGTCGAGCACGGGATGTGAAAGCAGCCAACCTCTTACGGTTTCATCGCTGTCGATGAAGACATAATCCATGCTATCCAACTCTCCCATAAGAGAGCTACCTAACCTTCTACGCCCTTGGCCTGTAGCGCCAAGTATGTAGCGAATTCAGTGGTAAGGTATGGATCTGCAAATCATAGCTGACATTCCACGGATATCATAGGAATCCAACCCGGCGAACACTACCCCATTGACATGAGGGGGACGCCAATGGAGTAAGTTATCGTTTGGGGCGACGTTTACCTTATTCCTTTCACACTGGGATAGTGCCAGACCACGTCGCGACGGCAGAACATCAACGATACGCACGGCACGCGGACGTCCAAGTAGAGCACTCCAATCTGTATCTCATGAGTCAGTAAGCAAAAACCTGAAACAGGTTGATGATTTATGAAGTGACTAACCTGTGGGCCAACAGTTTAGTGCTGGGCCAAAACCCCGGGCAACATGTTGGTTTTGGACTGCCGCGGGGCCATTATGCAGTGGATGAGGTAACATTTGCGCAGACGCAGGGTCATTATCCGGTGAACTTGAATCACGTACCATTGCTGGGTGCGCAGGATTATTACCACGTTGAACAGGTAGATCCGGACCCGCCGCAGGAACATCACCCGGGGGAGCCTGTCCGAGCTGTCAGGCAGCACGGATGTTGACTTGTACAGCGGGTACATTTGGACCAGCCGCATGCGGAGGAGCCTGTCCGCGTTGTCTGGCAGCAGGGATGTTGACTTGTGCAGCAGGTACGTTTGGACATGCCGCATGCGGAGGAGCCTTTCCGAGTTGTTGGACAGCAGGGACGTTCACCTGCGCAGCCGGTACGTTTGGACCAGCCACACCTGGAGGAGCCTGTCTGAGATGTCCACCTGCAGGGACGTGGGCTGGGGGAGGATTTGGGGGAAGTTGACCTGGGTTTCCTATACTGGTTGCAGCCCCTCACTGATTTGGGGCCCCTGGCGGTAGTAACGATGCGTGCACGACGACCTGCCCAGGGGCGATTGCCGGATTTGGCCCTACCATTTTCCCTTAGTTATTTGAGTCAATCAACTTCCGGCAACTGTCCTTAACCAGTGCCATGACTGCCTCCTCGATATCCTCAATATGATGCATATCATTGGCTGCCACTGCGGAGACGATGAGATCGCAGGCAGGATGCAAGGTCCTCATCCCGATGTATATTGGCCGGAAGCCGGCGTCAGGGAAACCTTTGGCTGTTCACCCTGCTGGTGCAAAGCCCCTTGCTATCATGTAATCCGTCGCATAGTTCCGCCACTCTGTGTACATTTTCTTTTGAGCCTGGACTTGTATGAAGCCGATGATTAGCTTATGATCGCTAATCGCTCGACTGCTTGGGTTGGTGCAATGCATGCTGATTTCCCGTTGAAGCGAACTAGGCGGGAGTTGATCTGTCTGTCCCGGCGCAAGGACTCCGTCATTTTGCCTGAATACTTACTGCAGGTTGATATTTTGAGCCATGTCCTTTGAGGGTTTGTTTATATTGATAGTTGATTTGGAGATTCTCGTCTTGTGAATATAGAGGATGTTGTGGATGTTGTGGATGTTGTGGATATTGTGGATGTTGTGGATATCAGATTATCCTTGGTATGAACTTGCTGCTGTCGTGATCAACCCACATTATATATACAACTCTCAGACATTCAAGATGGTTTGAAAGAATCATGAATTGTGTGAATTGTTTTCAAGAATTAACATGCATCAAGAACTGACACCTCGGGCTTCCATTAGTGTTTCAGTTGTTTCCTGTGAACGGAAGATGATAACCAGCTGATACCACGTGACGTCGCGACACACAACGCAAAACCTGTTAGACGGCTGGTGATAGATCAGTGTGAACAGCGCTAGGCCGAGGATCTCCGAGTCATCCGCAGGCGTTAACATCGCGACGACGACAACATAACACTACTATCACCCACATTGGACACCCGGAATCGGCGGCGCCGAATTCCATTACCCTGGTCAAATGTTTATTAGGCTGGTCAAATGTTCATTTTGTCGCAAAAGATACAAGCGTGCAGGCGCATACAAGACACACTTGCGAAGTGCGCATGCCAATCTCGATATCGTACTCGGATCCAGCAAAAGGAATCCCCCTGCGGACGTCCTGACAGCCCGGGGGACCGACCTATCTGACACCAACGAACCCATCCATCACTCTGATTCTGACTACGTATCAGATCCTGCCGGAGATCCCGCTGGTAATAAGTGCGACGCTCCTGATGATAAGCTTAGCCGGGAACCCGAAACAGAAGTACCGGAGGAGAACACGTACCGAGTCACTGCGGAACAGAAGGATTATCAGGGTGCTGGGGAAGCCATTCAAGTAGTGAAATAGTATAAGGACGATTTCAGGGATTTGTGCGAGAACCCATGGGCTCCGCTTGCTTCTACACCAGGTTTCAAACTTGCATCTTGGTTCATTGAGAGCAAAGTCTGAAAGACGCGGATTAACGATTACCTTTCGAATGGTATCGGAAACTCAACATCGGTCAGCTATCGCTCTATGCATACGTTGGAGAATCTTCTCCGACACTTGAATCCGTATAGCCCGTATCTGCAATGGTTGGAGCGACATGTGGAGGACGGTCAGAGCACATTACAATTCTTCTATCGGAACGTCCTAGACTGCGTGAGATATCTTCTTCGCAAGATAGACTATCGTGATGGCTTGTTCTATGCGCCACGGCATGAATACGACCAGAGCGGAGACAGAATTTATGCAGAAATGCATACGGCTGACTGGTGGTGGGACGTCCAAGTACTAGCGCGTAGCCTCTTTTATGTGAAAGCATACTAATAGATTACAGGAAACACTCCCGGAAGGGGCGACTGTGGTTCCAATCATTGGGATGTCAGATCAGACGAATCTCACCAACTTCTCCGGAGACAAGAAAGCATGGCCGGTTTATATGACGATCGGAAATCTTCCGTCGACAATACGTAACAGACCTGGATCGATGGTGATTCTGCTTCTTGGGCTATTGCCCATTCCGCACAAGCTCGCAAAGTCCTCTAGGGCCGACAAACTCCAGAGACTGATAAATGCCGACACATTCCGCAGTATATGCGAACGCATTTTTGGGCCATTGAACGGTGCAGCGAGGGAGGGCGCCTCTACTGATTCTACTGACGGCATAATCCAGAGATGTTTCCCGATAATGTCAGGGTGGATTCCAGACCATATGGAAAACGTTACCCTATACGGGATCAAATCCAACCCCTGTCCTGAATGGGAGGTCCCTCCAAAAGAATTAGGAAGCCGAGCCGGCGAGCATCGTGCTAGAGATTACACAAAATACGAACGCCACGAATGCGAAAACCCGTCCCTAGATTCCGAGACGCACGATGCTGCTCAGGCTCGGTACACGAAAGAAACTGATGGTATCAAGAGGGGGCAAATCCTTTTTCAAGGACTCGTGAGAGTTTTGACACCTGATCTGCACAAGCCGGATATGCTCCATACAATATATCTAGGACTCTTTAAGCATAGGATGGACAGGATTCAGGGATTTCTCAAAAAACATGTGGGACAGCAGGCCTTCGACAACGGCAGGAAAGCTTTGCCCCCTTACCCGGCAATCTTTGTCCCCAAAAAGGCCTACAGGGAGGTGGCACAGTGGCAAGAAAAAGATATGAGACATCTCGGGAATTGTTTGTTGTGAGTTCACGCTGTGGCGTTGAGACAGCCTGATAGTAGGCAGGTGCAACCCTTCAGATGTGCGCTCACCTGTGTCAGGTCACTGCTTGACTTCACCATGATGGCTCAATACCGAAGTCACACACTCGAGACTATATCTTATATGGAAGAATATGCGACGCAGTTCCACAAGACGAAGGACATCTTCTTGGAGTTTCGCATATCCTAACGGACACAAGAGAAGGCTGATGAGTTGCGTAAGGAGCTGCGTCGTCAGAGAGCCCAGATGAGGGAGCGAGTGCCCCCATACCAACGGCGCCAGATCCGAGACGACAATCCTGAAGAAGAGAACGACCAACGTATGGAATTCATACATTCCGAATCTAATTTCAACTTTGTTAAGATGCATCAAATAAGTCACTTTCGCGATTACATCTACATGTTCGGCAATATTCCCATGTATTCTACCAAGTATGGAGAGCTCGCACATAAGGAGCAAATCAAGGATGGATGGCGACCCTCAAATACAATCGATGCAATATGACAGGTACTAAGCAGCTACAGTCGACAATATGCGATCCACATAAGACGTTTGAACTTGGAATTCCTTCAACGTGCAGGAGCTGATTTACCAACTGAGGTAGTAGAACATTTTGAGAAGACCAGGCCCACGGTAACCCCACCAGCCCATCGTAGGATTCGGAAGAGACGTCGTGATAATATCCACGGGGTCGTTGATTGTGGCAGAGCATGCCATATATTCCCGGAGACGATTTGTTGGGAATTGATATGATATAGCTGACTGTGTCGGCCTCCCGAGCGCCGACTGCCGGAAAATCCGCCGATACTTCCAGCTTTGCCGGTGGCACTACTGACGCAACTGGAGATCCCCGCCCCCGCGTTCCAGGAGTCAGGTGTTTACGACATACACAGGGCCCGATGCACGGGTGCTTGACTCTTCCGTAACCAGACCAGTCAGAACCATTGCGTTTGGATACAGGCTGGTGGGGAGAATATGTATTGTGCGCGCTGGCATTGTCTCCCGGCAAGGCTCATAGCTCAGTTCCAAATCCGGTTGGGCTATATCCGGCAGGATACGGCCTATCGCCTCGCCGGGGTTCAATTCATGAGCCTGGTAGACTGCGGACTACCATTGGACGTACATGGTCTGGTAAACATTTAGCTCAGAGACGTTACGCGAGAGCTCACAATTGTCGATATCGGCACGATCTTAGGCCTGGCGCATCTGATACCGGAGACAGAGCGGCGCTCGCTTGTCAACAGTCGAATCAATTTAGGCACGTTTAACTTGATCTATTGGGATCACAGAGGGGGGTTGTATAATAAAATAAACTCGGGGAGCGACGTAGCCTAGATGTGGGCTATATCGCTCCCCGACGTAGATGTAGCATCACGATCACGACTAGATGATAAATGTGTATAATAGACAAGTATATAGTAGAGATATAGACATAGAGCAATACCAACATCCAGAAACAAACAAATTATGCACGATAGTAGTACTAGTAGTAGGAGGCACACCGGCAGGAATGACTAGGGTGATACCGGCGGCAAGTTGTTATGAGCACCCCCGGAAGCACAACAAAAAGGGGGTACCTTGGGGAGGCATCCTGATGCTGCGGAGATGCCAGACAGGAAAGGAGACGTCAGGACCTGAGATAAGGGGCGGGAGAAGAGCAGGAGAGGTGGGGTGGCGGCGGGATGTCGGTAAGGTCCGACATCACGTCTGGACGCAATCGGCGTTGGGAATGGCTTCCGGACGCGGGAGAAGAAGAGGATGGAAACACGACGTCGGATGCATCCGGACGCGGCGCCCACGCCTCAGACGCAGGATTAATTTCTGCTGATGTGGGATATGAGAGTAGATGCTCCTAATCCTCTTTTGGCGTGGTGAGTGTCTTGCGAACAGCCCTCAGCGCTAACTGATACTGCTTGCAGCTAGATTTTGCATGTCCGGCGACCTTAGTGACACCTTCATTTCTTCTATTATTCACCACTATAGACCTGTGAGTTCTAATTCCTGAACCGCAGACATGCTATTGATAGTAAAAACACCTTTGTGTAGGCACATCCCTCCCGTCCATACTGACTGATCGTACGTGAGCCTACCACACTCCTAAATCCTAGCGTACAGGTATCAGACCTAACGCGTCCTCTTTCATGAAAGGAAAATACTCACGGCTCGCTTCCACCAAACTCGACACATCCAATTGTCAGATTGACTCCAATCTTTACCAACGTTCACTACCGGTCAATAATCCCATATGCATCCAAATTCCAGCAGTCAGCCAGCACCCCGGGTAGGGAATCTTAATGGGCGCAAGTGCGACATCATACCTGACTCCATGGTGTCGCGTCAGCCAACTCCGCGATTGGGCAATGTGAGCTGCCCAAGGCGCGACATCATACGCACCTCCATGAGATCGAATCAGCCAACTTCACGAGGGGGGAATATGAACACGCGTAGAAGCGACATCGTACCAGCGGCTAGGTGGTCCAGGTCGGTATCACACTAGAGCCAATCCGGCAGCTCCACTAGTGCTTAATCTTTTGGTCGCAATTCTTCCCCACAACCCATTACCAGACGGCTTCTAGCAAGACTAGCCCAGCGCCTCCGCAGTAGCACTATTCAGACGACAGCATATATTGAACTTGAGATGGAGGCTGATGGGCAAGGGCAGATGGAACCCGTCGGCCTCGGCGACGATAGCAGTGATGAGTATCAGATGTAACATCAGGGCCATGAAGGTTAACCGGACACCAAACCTGAAGGCGCGAACCTTGGTTGTGCGGATGAGACAACACCTAGAGGTCATCGTGGGGCACGATTGGTCGAGATATACAGAAACAATCGCCCAAGGACTATGCCAATTTCGACCAACTGTGGTTCACAGTAGGCACCAATTGTCCCATGGACACCCGTGGCCCGTGTGACCATAACTCCCGGTAGGCCCGTGTCCCCGGCAACATTCCCATCATCAAGCATAGCACGGTATTCATCCCCACTTGGCATCCCTAGCACAACAACATCGGGTATCAGGAGCTCGAGTACACCAGGCGACCTGAGTACAAGAGGAACTGTGTCCGTCCGGCATGTATTTAATTGGCGGCAAAATACAGCGACAAGCATGGAGGCGGAAATACTAGGAGTAGCAAAGCATCTGATACTTCAGTACACCCTTTATGTTAACCGACTCCAGAACCCTGTTGCTTTGACATCTGAGGTGCATTGTGTTTGCAGTCGTGCGCACGTTGACATTGGGGATGCCGGAAATATTGAACCGTCGTCGAAGAGTATAGATATTGTAAGTCTGAGGTCCCAAAGATAAAAGGGGCTCTACTAACTACGAATGATACATCAAAAACACTCTGGCGTGGGGGCGCAGTTTGTCTATTATATAAAAAATCATATACGGGAATTATACAGACTACCAGGCGACCCCACTGCCATCGCTCGTAGAGTCTAATACCTTCTCGAGGATGACAGGTTTATGTCCCCCTCAAATGGGAATAAGGTCTGTATCCGCCCGTTGCCTGTCGCCCAACCAGGACTTCCAATCACCACTGAGGATGCAATGGATCCAGCCTATATCATTCCGGTTCCTTGTGCCTCAGATTGCCGACGCCATCTATGGTAAGTATTTCAATGGCAAGAGAAAGCTAGGGATGCTAGACCCGGAATTCATGAATCGTGTCACTGGTACGATGGTGTGTCTCACTTGTGCAATCCTGTGCCATCGGCTCTGCGCATATCAACTTGGGGTGTATCATGATCCTCCGGACTTCAAGCATGACGCAGTTGAAAGTAGAAGACCCTCAATGTCCCTCCGATTCTTGGTTTTTATTCTGATGACTAACGGATCTTGCAAGACCTTTTCTTATAGCAGAAGAACACCTGGCGGGCAGTACCACAGCCAACGCAGCAACTCATGCTCAGGAATCTGCGTGAGACGATCACAGACAGGATCCGCCAAAATTAGCGTATGATGCAGGAAAGATGTGAAGGCTTTGCTGACAATCATGAGGCAGTTCATGGAGAACTGGAGTGTCAGCTATCCATGCGTCTGCTATCAAGCCGGAATCGAAGATGCACTGCGGTGCGGGAACAGACACCCGTCAACAATCACCCCATTGGTTTAGAGCACTACGAGCAGAGTCAAGATGCATCCCAGGGGAGCGAACTGTCGTTTGACTACAACCCGGGGTCGTTAGCCCAGGCACTTCAGATGCTAGATTCAGATCCGGTGACCCTAGATAACTCACAAGAGCTGAGGCTGGGACTAGCGCAAGAGGGGCTAGCTACCCTGGGTTGCCCTAGTCAGCTATCGTTGAGCCAGGAGGACTCCCAGGAAAGTGACGGAGGAGTGGGTGAGAATGGTTTTTTGTAGACTTGGCGATGCGTGAACCGTTGAGTTTATGGAATTTGATTTGCAGGAAATACAAACTATTAGATTTCGGTTGGCCAATCTGTGGAGCCGTCAGGACAATTTGGGCTGTATTTCTGAGCGAGATCTGAGCTAGAGCTCAGAAATATAGAATCGCCGTTGCCAGGATGTCCTGAACCCCCTGGTTACAGCAGTAAACTAGTGATAATAGAATATCAAGATGCGAATCAGGTTCAAAGTAACGATACAAGGGGCACGAGCGCCTCCAAGCTTTTGTCAATTGCACTCTGTCATAAGAACGAATAGTGGAGCGATCGAGGCGGCGTCGGGAATATGTGTGCTATCATGTCCTCGTCAAGACGGCGTCTCGAATATGGATGCTATCACGAAGTCTTCGCGAGTATGCATGCGAGCAAATACCACGTCGTCAGGACGGCGTGTGGAATATGTGTTCTATCACGACGCTATCGAGAGTATGCAAGTGACCGATCACGATATCGTCGCGACTGTAACAGGTTTATTCCTGTCTAACGAAAATACAATAGGACCGGCGGTAGACCTGCTAGCGCTGGTGCTAAGGGAGGCTTCAAGGGACCGGAGGTAAGAGATAATAGTTGAAGGACAAATAGAAC
>Ga0307513_10000748_pt1 | contig 46831 bp, 54 predicted proteins | sample 15_EM_MG_FD_202174 | JGI IMG/M metagenome (GOLD analysis project Ga0307513, IMG submission 202174) | Populus trichocarpa ectomycorrhiza microbial communities from riparian zone in the Pacific Northwest, United States - 15_EM | ecosystem: Host-associated > Plants > Roots > Unclassified | place...
ACATGGCTTGAAACGTTCTCTGACACTCATCCAACTCAATTGGGATATCCTTAGTGACGATGGGACTCCCTGTCCGTTGAAGTTCAGCCCTGAAGAAATTAATCGCACTGCAGAGGTCGCTGAACGGTGGAAGTCATACGATGCACGTGTTGAATCCCTGTCCAGGGAACTGGAAGTGGGGATTGATGGGAGGGTTGATGAGATTGAGAGGTTCGAGCTAGTGAAGAGGAAGAATAACGAGCTTCTGGGAAAATGGGATACTGAAGCTGCAGGTGGTCCATATCCCTTCCAAGATGGAGCCTAGGGCGGCCGTTCATAGTATGAGACAACGGTTAGTTATTCGGTACTACACTTTTCTTTTTTTTTTTTACACGGACGGCACCATGCGCTGTTACGATAGTGACTGATCTATTCATCCCGTACACTCCACACACAATATCTGGCATGTGCGATTTCTTGTCGCTGAAACTGCTCGAAAGCGGGAGCTGGCATCACGCTGATCATCATCACCGCCACTGGCCAGAGATCCTCTCCATGTGATCGTGAGAGGAACTGTAAGACTTGCGGCTTCCGCTCAGAGTCCCGGGAATTTAGAAACTAGCGCCGTCGAGAATGTCACGTTCTGAAGCGATACCGCCAACGGCGCGTGGCATCGCCCTCCTCCTCTCTTCAACTCCAACCGTACACGACGCCCAACCTGGGGTGCTACACCAGCTACTCGAATTCTCCCATCGCTACACCGCGCAAGTCCTTTCCGATGCTCTGGTGTACGCTGAACACGCCGGACGGCCTGGTAAGGTCGAGATGGACGATGTTACGCTCGCAGTACAGGCCAGAGTAGGCTGGGAGTTCGGTGGAAGGGTCCCGAAGGAGGTATGCTATGCCCCGTACATGTCGAAGAAAATACTGACGAATGTTTGATTATCTACGAAAGCACATCCTTTCTCTTGCCGCTCAAACGAACGCGACACCGCTGCCAGGAGTTCCAGAAGTATTCGGAGTTCGATTGCCCCCACCACCAGAATGTCTTACGGCGGTAGATTTTGACCTGATACCGAACAAACCGCCTCCCGAGGTGAAACAATATGACGAGGAGATCGAGGAAGTGGAAGAGTCAGAATCGGACGAGGACGAGATGGAAGCTGCAGACATTCCATCTGTTCCGCATTGGCAAGGGGCACCGATGGGTTCTTTGACCCAACCCCAGCACGACACCGACTCAGGGCAACCAATAGTTGCCCAAACTCCAGCCGACGTGGATATGGGTGGCACGGGAGGGGACGACGGTAGCGATAACGATGATGCGGATGGGCTTTTCGGGGAGGAAGAGGAAGAAAGTGGCGACGAAGCAATGGAAGATGTCGCTGCCAATGGTGCCAAACGCAAACTTGTTGAGGAGGACGATTACGATTAATTCCCAATCTCATTATTTTCCGTTATTTGTCAACCCTCATGAAAATGATGCATGCATACAATGGTGCACACCGGAAAGCAGTAATAAAACATAAGAGAGCTACAGTGAATCGAATACAGACGATCAATCCGTGGGCCGGACCTTGAGGGTACCGATCCAGGCGGACTTCTCCTCGAAAGATTGGAATGCACCGTGCTGTGAGGGGCGTGTGAATACAGTCAGAGGATGTGATAAGGTCAAGACTTACGCCGAATTTCGATGAGGTATCGATGAACTTGAGTTGCACCTGCTCGAGATCACGGCGAGATGTGTGGACCATGAGAGATTTGCGGAGGGTAATGATGCGCTTCTTAGTTCCAGGGATAGAGCCCTTGAGAAGGAGGAAGTCATTCTTGACGATACCGTAGTGGGGGAAACCACCCATGGGAGTGATGGTTTTCTTGGTGACGTCGTGTTCGGTACAGGCGTTGTCGTCCTTTTCGCCGAGGCCAACGCGGTAGATCTTCTTGTTTATCTCCGTTCGGTGGTGGTAACCATCTACGGGGTGGAGGGGTTATGTGGTTGAATTGAACACCAGGTAATACAGACATACTTTGACCCGCACGGGCGACGGAGAACATGACTTTCGAAGGATGCCAGGCGCCGATACAGGCAACCTTTCGAAGACCCTTGTGGGTTTTCCGTGGGAGCTTCTTGGTTCCCCAGCGATGAGTAACTCCCTCGAAACCGTGGCCCTTGGTGACAGCAATAATATCGATATTCTCGTTTTGTTCAAAGACGGTGGAGACATCAACAGTCTTCTCAAAGAGGTCGTGAGCGTATTTGACCTTGTCGGCGATGGATCCACCGTTCACTTGGATCTCCATGAGGTGGGCCTTCTTCTGGCTCAAACCCGTCTTGCGGATTTGAGTGTGGGCGAGAACGCGGACAACAGTGCAGTATTTGCGGATACGCTCGAGTTCACGATCAGTCGACTTGCCACCATCCTCAGCGTGCTTCTTGGCGTAGCGAGTGAAGGCCTTCTTCTTCGATCGGTACCAGTTCTTGTAGAACCTTCGTTTGAGTTCCTCGGAAAGATGAGAAGCCCAGACGGTGGTGAGGGTGCGAAGGCCACGAGGAGTCTCAACGTATCCAACAACACCAACAATGACGATGGGGGGCGTCTCCACGATGGAGACAGCCTCAACGACCTCACGTTTATGCATTTCTGGAGAAGATAAGAAACGGTCCTAATCAAAGCAATCTCATGACGTACTGGATCCTGGCCTGTCGAGGTCACGAACAACGTGGGTCATACCAGCCTTGTAACCCATGAAGGCGGTCAGGTGCACTGGTTTTTTGGGGTCATCCTGAACATCCGACTTAGTGAAGCCTCCAGGCCTGAGTACAGGCTCAAAGGACGAACCTTGGGGAAGGACTTGACCTTTCCTCTATGGCGAGCAGCGCGCTTCCTTGGAAGAAACCCTAACGAGCCGTGACGGGGGGCTTCGTACTACGGATCGCAAGTTTGGTCAATCAACTGTTCTTTGCCATTGCGCCAAATCTATCCAACAAACCTTACGATGACTGTGAATTGCATCAGCAAACGCTCCGGAACTATGCAGCCATAGTACTCACCTCATTTTGAAGGTCTTGGGGCCTTTTGTCGATGATTGAACTTTCCGTCCGGAGAGATGATTACTTCCAAGCCACAATCGGCTGCTATACAGTTCTTACATCAGCACGATCGCTTCCGTTTGTGGAAATCCTTTGGACATCATCACCCCGGGGGTTTTGGCGGATTGAAGGGTGCAGCCGCGAGACCCACGGGTTGAAACGCGTCGACAGGTCGGAGGAAGTAGAGGAGGTAGGGGTTGGAGTTTTATTTCGTTGTCTCGGGTCAATCGTGCACCAGGTGGACGACTCGTGCATTGGCGGTAGCCATACGGCCCCAAATATCATTTCTTTTCGCCCAAACTGCAGAACTACATGCAGAAAATCACGTAGTGGGTCATTGTCACCATATCCGGGCCCCCAGGTGGAAGTGAGGCCAATGAAGGAGAGTTCAACGTTGGTACGAACGCGATCACGTGGACAGTGTCACGTCTCTGTGACATACGCGAGAGTGGCCATCAACGATCGGAGGACCACCGAAAGCTCTGTCCAGAGCGTCACTTCCATAGTGTCCAACGGCGCACTTCCAATGACCTCTTTGAACAACTCACCTAATACTGCACCACCCACTTCCTCGCCTCCTCCCCCATCACCCCCCATGATTTCCGCAAAGCAACGCGCTACACGGTCATACGGTTCCAAGCGGGTAGAGGCCCTACCTTCTGATGAGCCCCCCGACGCGGATAGATCGTTCGGCACACTCGTGGACGGCGATACTTCGATCTCACTTTCACCCGTGGCACGCTCACACGAAATCGGTGATAATATCGTGTCTTCCCAGGACACCAAAGTGGACGACGATGATGACGAAGAGAAGGACGACTCCCCCGCGCGACCAAAGCACCAATGGTCATGGATGGAGGCATTGAAGAAGCTATCTGAGTCGGAGGACGAGGCTGAGTTGGCCCCCGCACCCCCAATCTCTCGACCTCCAGCCGATATAGACCCTTCCCATTCTCCAGCCTCACGCGATCGGGGTGCCAAATCTAAGGGAAAGCGTCCATCCACTTCCCCGAGGAAACCTCAACGTTTTCCATTGACAACGACTCGCTCAGACTCTAGAGCATCTACGAGGGTGTCCGCTGAGCCCGAGGCTAGTGGCAGCGACAGAGAGCGGTCTCCGTCGCCCTTACCTACAAAGCAAAAACGGCGCATTTCCTCTCGGATGGCTGATGCAGCTATGGTCGAGGATTCAGAACCAGAGGGACCTCGTGCTTCGTCTTCCAGACCACGAGGCCATCGATTAAATTCGGGGGACACGAATGCGAACTTTCGCACGTCTCCGGATCCGGCAAAGCGGAAACGTAAAGCCACTACTGGTAGAAAACCTACAGCTAAGGTCAACTGTCATGACATACGTTTTGTTGGCTCCTATTGACAAGCCCACAAAGGCAAGGCGCCAGGAGGAAGAGGAAATTAAGAAGAACCAGGCCCGCATTGCTGCAGAGCGCCACGTCGACCTTCCCGTCGCCAAACAACCCACAAGTCAATATCGTATCAGTGATTTCGTCAACAGTTTCCAGTAAGCCCGCCTTATTCACACAATTACCCGACTGAACCAGGTCCTTCGTAGGACTGGGATGTCGGCGGGTGTGCAGAAACCACCACAACCAAACCACAGTTCAGAGCCTGAAGATATCCAAGAATGGTCTTCTCCGGTGAAACAGACACTGCCATTATCCAGGCGGAAGCCCGCGCCGCCCCCTGCAGATATCGATGATGAAATCGGTCTCGAAATCCTGCCTCCGGGAGTGGAAGAACCTCGATCTGAGTCCAAGTTGCCCCTGAATCGGAAGCAATCTCCTCGTAAAGTCCGGATACCAGGCCAACGACCGAAGGACGTAGGGGTCTACAAACGCCAGGTTAATCAAACCCTTCTGTCCCGACACAACTCCCAAAAGTCGGAAATCATTCACAAAAAGGAGTCGGCATGGGTGGAGAAGGGGGGATCGATTTTCAAATCACTCGCGGACAACAAAACCGGCTTGGGAGAATACCTGGGGCGGATCGAGAGTGCTCACCAGCAACAGCAAGCCGAAGAGGACGAGGATGAGAGTGATGAAGAGTACCGTCCGGGCCAGGATCACCACTCTCCTCGCTCGGGGTCACCTTCCGAGGAAGACACGGAGAATAATCCTCCTCAACCGCCCGTCCCCAATCTAGAGAGGATAACCGAATCAGCGGATGACACAGAAGAGCACGACGAAAACGTGCCTCCCACTAGGAACCCACGCGCCACCAGAATTACAACAAACAGGACCCGCATTACCGATTCAGACGACGAAGATGGAGTCGCAGACAGCTCCAGAGTTTTGGTCCCCTCCACGTCCACTCTGGATATCCGAGAACACGATACGAAGTCACCCACTCCGATTGGTATGGGACGAGACAGACAATCTCTTACCCCAGCGGACGGAGAGACCGACAAGGAGAACATCGACGACAACAAAGAAAATGCCATTATCCCCTCCAGTTCTCGATCTGCATTTTCTGCGTTTGCGTCCCCGCGAGTCTGGAAGGCCCCTGCTTCTCCTACGCCGTCGCGGCAACCTCAATTGTTCGAGCGGCCAGCTCCCGACGTCCGTCCACCGCTGAGTGAACTTCGCACCGAAGACAAGGATGAAGATGTATTTAGCCCATCCTCCCGCAGAAGGCTCCCCACAGCGCCGAATAGTAGCTTTGGGCCTCCGCCCCTGCCGGCTCCCTTGTTCGGTGCCCCAGCCGGATCGGATGACGACGACGAAGATTTGCAACCAGCCCAGTTGATGAGGAAAGGTTTCTCTCAGCTGTTCGGCACGGCGCCTGGTCGATCGTTGACATTTGGTGAATCACCGAAGAAGTCACCCCATGTGAGTCTGACGGTTCGACATCTTCCTCGCACACCTAACAGTTTGTCGGCAGAAGGGAGGATTTGACGCTTTCCGTAAAGGAGATGACGAATTTGGGTTTTCGTTATCTCTCGACGCCAAACTTCAGCCTGCGTTGGAGGTTAGCTCTACGGCTCTGAGGAGGGCCGACGATATCTTCCAACATGAACAAGAGATGATCATGCAAGCTGCACAAGACTCGGCCAAGCCAAAAAAGCCGCAGTTGTACATCGACGAGAACGGGTACGTGTTATGACACAACGTTTCACTGCGAACTCTAAAAGGACTCCATCCGATAGGTTCCTCACCCAGAGTCGACCTACTGGCGCGAGTCCCCAGGTGTATTACCCTGCCACACAAGTGACACCGTTTACCGCGAGGAAACCTTTGGGTACCCTCGCTGTGGCAGAGTCGCCCCTGATATGTTCGGATCCAGACGAGCCCGGGAGTCCAAGCCCGTCAAAACGAGCAAGGCGTCTTCGAAGGCGTGGGAGTGATTCTTCTGCCCCAGGTGATAGACTGGGGAGCAGAAGCCCGCTATCGTCACATCCACCCAAACGCAACGCTTTTGATGTTCTGGCGTTCGGTGCTCAGAAGGCGAAAGAGAAGAAGCCGTTGAAGAAGTCGGAGTTCGTCGAGGCGGAAGCTCAGGAGTCTGACGAAGACGACGGATTTGGGCTCAAGAAGAAAACAGCGGACGATGAGGAAGGTGACAGCGATGCCGAGAACGATAAACCCGTCGAGGGTTTGGTTGACGACACCAACATGGATGACGCTACGCTGGCGGAGAAGCTTGTACAGGAGAAATATAAGTGGGTAGAGGGCTACGTGTAATGCAGGACACTATTGACACGATTCTTCCTAGGGAACACCAAGAAGAAGACGACGCAAAATTCGAGAAGCAGGCGAGGGATATTGTAGAGGGGAAGAAGAGGGTGAAGCGCCGCGGCTTCGATCTGGGATCTGACGAGAGTGGTTCCGACGATGAAGATGCAGACCGTCGGAGGAGGAAGAGTATCAAGAAGCCCAGGTTCGATGATGGAAAGCTCGAGGGGATCGGTTCGTCTATCATTATCGCCACTTTCGATCCGGTTCCTTCTGATACGCTACCCACAGGCGGGGATGTCGATCCCAGCGCCTTCCTGAGGGCGTACAACAGTAACCTGGAGGACACCGAGGTTCTCTTCCCCGTAGATGAGGACTCACAGATGGCCGAGCGCGACGATGACGATGACGATGACGAGGACGAAGATGATGACGGAGAGCCCAGGGAGACGATCTCCACACGAGATATCGAAGCTCAGGTCCGCAAAGCTGCGAGGGAGAAGGTACCCAGTGTTTTAAATTTCCGCTCGGCGCAACAATGGATGGCGACTGACCTGGCCGCTCTCCAGAAATATGACGACGTCGGCTCATTCGATCCTTCGGATACCCGCTTTATGGATGGAGATTCAGATGACGATGAACCTCCCTTGCGCACCCGCGAAGTGGAGAAGAAAGCACCCAAACTAACGCGGACGCGTGATGCTGTAGATCCTATGGTACGATTCCACCCCTACGTTCCGCACCCCGGGGACTGACCTACCCGAACTTCCAGTGCTTCCAGTCCTGCCACGACGACAGCCAGCGGTCTCAAGAACAATCGTGGGTGAAGAACCTCGGATCTTCCAATGGATTTGGGCTTTATCAAGGACCTTCGGGTGGCGCGGTTACCGCTGCTGGAGCACGTGCGAAGGGTAAGTCGTCTAGGATGGTCATGAAGGCTTCAAACCCTACTAGGGAGGAACGTCGAAAGCCTGCGAAAGAGGCGAGCATGCTCAGCAACGTCCTGAGAAAGGATAAAGCATGTTGACATAGTTCCTTATCTTCATTCCCCCATATATACCCTTTTATACCACCCACTTCCTGTGATGGTGCACTTCCCTATATCGATTCTGTACCATTGATCTGGACTTGCTTGTCTTGTAATGCCAGCCGTATTATATCCATAACCTGCCGGTCCATGTCCAAATGCGCAGTTCTATCAGTTTTACAATCTTTATACTTCTAGTTCTGTTCATCCCGCCCCGTCTGCTTACTACTCTGGCGAACGCGAATCACGAGAATCGAAAGGAAAGAGAGTGTAAGAGGTGTAAATGTAAGTTAGATGGTTCCGAATTTGGGGTATCCAAAGAAATTGATCCCCGGTGTGATGAGGGAAGTGGTATAAAGGCAGTTACGAGGGGAGTAAAGGGGGATCAGGCTCGAAATATAGTGTAATAAGTCCCGACTCATACAAGGTCGTACGTCATCATGTATACACCGTGCGCCCACCAAGTGACCAAACGGGCTAGAGGCAGGTGGCAAGCGGAAGTCAATGAAACTGCTTTCCCGAGCGCCGATTGAATCGTAACCAAACGAGGTTCCGGGACTTGGTCTGGAACGGCAGGCGAGGTGGCGGGGTGAGCTTTCGGGTGGGCGATGGGGAATGCGAGCGGTTTCGCGTCGATGCGCCCCCACCCTTTTTCTTCGAGTTCACCTGGTTTATCTGGTGTGAGGGAGCGTCAGCGGGGTGTTTCTTTGGACGCGATGAACGTCTCTTACCCTATGCCTCATCATGATCAATTTGGCCATACAAGCAGGGGGGCCACTCTCACGCACTGGATTTCCTGTACGAAAAAAAAGTGAGACAAGGTCACATCTTGGGAAATCTCCAGACGCGAGAAGACCGGGTGATGGGGTACACGTACGTAGCGAGACTCGCATGATGGTGGATTCGTGGATATTGAAATCGTCGTCCCCGGTCGACAACCACGAGAGGACGAGACAAAGCACGACGGCGAAAGGGACCGACAGCCACCACATCTCCATGAAGTTCATTTGACGAAGAAAAAGAAGGGGGGGGAATATTATCTCTTGGTCGTCGTACTTGGAGGAGGGGGGGATGGGGTGTCGCCGTTGACGGGCTCGACGGAGTCGAGGGGGCCAGGAGGTGGTCAGCAAGAAGGACAGAAGAAACTGCGCGCTTGCTGTCGATGTTGGGACTTGGTTGGGGGGATGGGCAGCCGATGGTGTCACGTGACTACAAATAATGCGGAATCGTCCCACCAAGAGATGGCATCATTGCGCTGGGGATGCTTCTGTCGCGCGAGAAGCGTGATGCACGTTCCAAGCTCGTCAGGGCCCATCCAACAGCTGTAGTACAAACAGCTAGACATGTAGCAAACAACGAAGCACCTAGTATATTGAAGGGGTAATTAGGCTCTGCCTAAGTAATGAATAAATTATGACACAACGTCCGAAATCGTATGAAAGCGTGTGAGTATGCAAAACAAGGATAACAGGTGTGCTTGGCGTTCCAACCGGGTACTAAGATACAAAGCTATTGACTACCATAGAACCAGAGGGCAGAGTGGCATCAGATTCGACCCAATCTTGGAAATCACGCCGAGCAGCTTCCAGTAGTAGAACAAAAGATTGACCTTCGGGGCTTGGGTCATCGGGCGCCGAAAGATCGTAGAAGGTCAAGGGGTTGGCTGTGTTCCTAAGCCAGCCGTCTTCATCGATGTTACTAAGAACAAAGTCGTAAGCAGCGTTAGCGTCGGAGATGTGTGTTGAGTTGTCTTCATTGAGAACGGCCAAGCGGAAGGTGACGGAGGCTATTAAAGCGGTCGAGGAGGCGTCCACGAAAGAGTTGGAGTCAGTCAAAACATTGTGGAGGCCGCCAGAGGAGGCCTGCAGGCGGATATCAGTAATCGAAAACCTGGGGCGATACAATGGTTACTTGGAAATGTGTGCACATACCTGATACCTCCATGAAGCGTTCACGATCTCTTCGGTCCACTCAAGAAGATCTTGTTGTTGGGCAAGGAAAAGCTGGCTGACATCGGAACTGCGAAGCGTCTGGAGGACCCTCAACATTCCAGCGGCAGCCCAACCGTTACCAGTTGCCCAGAGCTGCTCGTCCACCCCCGTACCAAGCACGATATGCCTCCACAACCTGGTGTCGGGATCTTGTAGATGGTTGCGGTACAACCGGCATTGGTCATAAGCGGCTTGTAGGAGCCAGATCTTGGAGTCGCCTTGGTCGAAAGCGCCAAAGTAGGCAAGGAATGGCGGGGCCATATATACGAAGTCGGACCTATTGTACGACGATCAGCATGTACAATCAATTGCCAAAAGCGAGTCACCATACCAGAGTTGAACCTGGTCAGCCCGGTGAGAAATGGCACCGTCATCAGTGTGTGGAGTATAGTTGAGGAGGTAATTGATTTGTGAGCCAGCAGCGACTGAGAACCGGGTGTCGCTGGTGTCGTTCCGAGTCCAGTCGGCCAAGACAACAGCTGGGCCGATGCCTAAAATCCAGTAATCAACCGGTTGTCTGATCCGCAACGGGGGAGGGCCACACACTCGCGGGATCGCCGACGGCCGCATCTTGCATTAGAGCCAACGTGTTTGGGGGTTTATTTTCGACAACGCTAGGGGAGTATCATGAACTGTTCCTAATGACAAAAATGGGCAGCACGCACGTTGTGACGATATTAACGACATCATAAGGGTAGCTAGAAGCGAAAAGTTGCCTTGCGGGAGGAATGGAACCGTCGTTGAAGACGGAGAGTTGGGGCCATGAGTACTCGACGAGAGCTTCCGTCACGGTGCCTATTTCCCAGCTGAGATCCAACGATGGGTTAGGGAGAGAGGTGGCTGAGAAGGACGCACAGACCTTAGCTGAGAACTTGCGATTGCGTTAGCCCTAAGCCTGGTAAGGGTAGTATCGTCGATAAGTGCACGAGCGTGCGGCTGAGCGGACGTGTCTGCGATAGCGGCAAGCAAGGAGACGACCCCGAGCAAGGTATTCCGCATAGTTTACAAAGGAGTGGAGCGACGAGGCGGGGGAGGGGAGCTGAAGGATTTTAAGTATCATGAAGTGGGGGGAACATCGGGATAACCGACGAAAGCGCAAGTTCGTGGGACGGCACCCCGAGCGCCGATTGAATCGTTACTAGCCCCCGGTTTCCCTGATGATGGGGGATCAGAACCCTCCGCTGGATAAGCCTTTTTGCGTACTCGACTGTACACAAGCTGAGCCACCTCGACTTGCAGAAGCTCTCAGATCGTGCAAAGAGCAAATGTACACCGTATAGGTAGACTAAGAATAGGTAGCAGGTCTGGGGGTTGTCGGTAGACGAAGATCAGAATTTTGTTGGATAACTCTTTATGCGCGTCCAATCCTACTAATGTACTGGCTAACCAGGCAGCCATCGATTCACCGGTCATCACCACGTCCTAGCTGCCCATCCGGCGGAGGCGGTTGGCCACTATTCACGAGGCACGTTGGACGGAGAGATTAAACACTCGATTTAGTCCAAGAGATCAGGCTTTCACGAGGCAGCTGGGTTCGGGGCTGGGCTTGCCACTGAGAGATCAAGCCGAGCCACCGGTCACCGCTTTCTGTGCGCGCCACTCGCTCGGTCAACCAGAATACAGAAGTCTATTCGATAAAGACCTGGGACAAATGGTGACGAAGAGATACTTATGGCAGGAATCTTGGGGGGCCAAGGAATCTGCACGAGGATGAATGCACTATTAAGGGGTCGAACGTTGATGCATGATGCATGATGGTTCGGCAACACTCAGCCCAGGCTGGTTAGTGCCCATGTCGGGTCTGTTCCCATCTGCATAACATTTGCTGAGAGGAGCGTCTGCCGAACACGCTGGACACGCCACAATGCATGCATCCCCTGAGTGCCATACACCGACAGCGCTTCAGGTGGCACGAGTCTGGTTCATGTGTCGGTCATAATCAGAAGGCGACCCGCAGTCTGTCGACGTCCTCTGCTCTTCATATCCGCGACATCAGCTCCCCCCATTGGCCGGAACCTTGAGGGCGAACAATTCACCCCATGAATGACGGCGACTGGAGGGTCCTGGGAAAGATGTCGTTGGCGTTGCTTTGACGAACTTACATCGGACATTGTTCGATAAGCAGGAGAAAGATTTACTCAGCACCTTCGCGGGTGGCTAGTTATTTGGCACCAAAACTGATAGGGGGGATCGGAGTCGATAGCTGGTGGAGGGTACGTCGATGAATGTGGTCTTTGCGTACTTCCTACCTCTCGTTCAAAATGTCATGGATACTCCACCCGATGAAGTGCCGACCATTGAGACAACGGCATGCCTTTGATTTCATCTCACTTTCGACTTGGATTTCCCTGTTGGCACGTCGGACGCGCATCCCCGAAACACCCGGGTGATCAGCCGATCGTACTTAGGTATACGTCTTCAAATTCCACTGCCGCGAATCTTCCCCTCATCAGATGGCTTCGTTTGCATGGGGCGCATAATGACACGATTGCCGCTCATGTCTATCAGGGTTCGGGCTCTTCCCCACAGCCTTCACGCCTCACCGCTTTCTCGCAGCTACCTTGCGTTTCGACCACGACAACCAAATCCCAACAACCAAAGGGAGGGTGTTCTCTCCTCACTGAGCATAGCCATCGATGCCCTGAATCTCGCGAAGGAGGCCTCGAGCGTTACGCCAGCCAAGGCGGTTTTTGGCACCGTCAGCGCTCCTCTTACAATAATCCGGGTACGTTTCCTCCTCTTCTACAATGGTACGTTCCAGGTTCACACATAGCCAGGACACTATGGTCAGTGACTGGATTACGTTGAGCTCGGGCTATTCTGTGCCGATATCTGTAGAGCCCTCAACCGGGGAATGAACGGAAAGAAACTGGACGACCTCAATCAGTCCATGTGCGATGCGATAAATCAACTAACAACGTGAGTTGAACCAACGACACATATTTCAAGACATTGCATTTACCATCCTGTCGATCGCAGGACTGTCGCGGAAATATAACAGGAGATAATCAAACAGAGTGGGCGCAACGCGCTCCCTCGACTTTTTCACGCGAGGAATGACAAGGACACAATCGCCGCTTGGAAGTCAGACCTCAACGGGGTCCTTCGTGCCTTCAACGTGTTCAGTGCGCTCCTGCCTGGTCATTGCTAACTGTCACCTCCCCAGACCGAACTTGCTATGAACGCTCATACCATAGTCGCCGGCATATGTCAGGACATGTTGAGAGCTCGCGAGGGTGCTGACGGTCAGAGTTGTGCTGTAAATGACATACGTACTCTCAAGAATAACTGAATAAGCAACTGACCACCGCCCAGACCCAAAGCAGGTCAGCGGTCCCCACTTGTAATGGAGAGTCCCCACCTCCGCCACCGAGGATCTTCTTTGGACGGAGGGGCGGCGCCCGCCCGCCCGAACGGGTTGATCGAGAAGATAGTTGGCTTCGCAGAACGCCTCATGCCGATCGCTCTCATTGGTGTTGGCGTAATTGACAAGACATCCACCGCTCTAACCATCATCCACAACCACCGGATCAAACGACGGTTCATCCGGTGCGACCAATTCCCTCCCTCGCTCACCCGTTTCCTCCGCCGGCTCTCCAAGGTCACCGGTGCTGGCGTTGAAAACCCCGAGGATCCGACCACCCTCCGACCATTCCTATCCTCCAAGTAAATGCTCATAGTCCTCGACAACGCGGAATCTATACTCGATCCGCGGGGGGCGGATGCCCAGGGATATACGTCGTGGTAGAGGAGATCTGTCAGCTCAACAACATTTCCCTGTGTATCACCCCCCGCATCTCCACCATCCCTCCCGACTGTGAGTGGATCAAAATTCCAACGCTGTCGATGGATGCCGCACGTGATACCTTCTACCGCATCTACAAACAGTACGGTGGCCGCTCTGATTCGGTCAGCAACATCCCCGGACAACTCGACTTCCATCCGCTGTCGATCGCCTTACTCACGACGGCCGCTACAACCAGTGGGATACTGATCGGTTGGCCAATGAGTGGGGCAAGCGCCGAACGCACACGTTGCAGACGGAACACAACAAGAGCCTCGCGGCCACTGTCGAGTTGTTACTGCCATCTCCGATGTTTCGCGAACTTGGCCCTGAGGCCCATGAGCTCTTCAGAGTCTTCGCCTTCTTCCCTCAAGGAATCAACGAGAATAACCTCGACCAACTATTTCCTACAATTTTTCAGCAGGGAGAACGTATTTGACGAATTCTGTGTTCTTTCCCTGACGCATTGAAGCGACGGTTTTATCACGATGTTGGCACCACTCCGAAAGCACCTCTACCCCACAGACCTGAGGTCGTCTCTTCTCCTATGCACGATCAAGGACCACACCTTCAGCCGATTGTCGATCGACATTCGTCCCGAGAACCCTGGTTTCGAAGAAGCGCGATGGATCACCTCAGAGGACGTGAACGTCGAGCATTTGCTTGACGTCTTCACATGTATCGGCACAAGCCACGGCTCACCGTGCTGGAACCGAAGATTGAGGCGCTTCCCGATGTCCGTCCCTCTGGGCGACAATGTTTGCACAGGCTCTCAGTATTGTTCAAATCGGTTGGAAATCGTGTGGAATATAACCGAGTCCTCACTTATGCCTTAAAGCTCCACAGGGAAGGGGGGGACGACTGTCAGGCTGCTCTGGCATTGAGGAGCCTATCTGATGTATGTCGGGGAACGTGCCTCTGCAAGGAAGGGATACAGCTGGTGAAGGAGGCATTGGAAATTTACAAAAAGCTTGGTGACACAGTAGGACAAGCAGAGTGTTCGAATGACCTCGCTTGGCTACTGTGCGACGACGGACAGCTCGACGCCGCGGAAGAAGCCGCATCCCACGCAATTGACCTTCTCCCGGAGAAACACGAACAAATTTTGGGCTGCCTATCTCACCGTGTTCTTGGCAGGATATATCGTTCCAAGGGCAAGATAGAGAAGGCCATTCACCATTTCGAGGCAGCTCTCAGAATCGCAACCTCTTTGAACGCCCACCATGAGGTGTTTTGGATCCATTTCTCTCTGGCGCAGCTGTTGCGCGGTCAGGGCAGGTTCGATGATGCGCACGCTCACATTGAACAGGGCAAGTCGTTCGCGATCGATCACACGTACTACCTAGCTCGAGCGATGCAGCTGCAAGCTAAGTTTCGGCATGAGGAAGGGAGGCTCAAGGAGGCAAAATCCGGTGCATTGCACGTTGTTGATGTGTTCGAGAAGCTTGGGGCCACGAAGTATGTGGAGGACACTAGGGACCTCCTTCAACAAATCGAAAAGGCAAAGAAGAAAGGTGAGCCCCCGGAAATCGCGCTACTTTCCACACATATTGACTTTCCATTCAGCTCAAGGGAATAGTCGATAGCACCGACAGTCGCGTCCAGTTCTTCGTCTATATCCTTCCGCAAGCCATCAGCCTCGTCCCTTCGCCCCATCTCTCGCTGTGTTCTGTGATACCACCACTATCCTTTACCCCTCTTCTCCCATTTCAAAAACGCCTTCTCCTCCTCCTCCACTCATACTCGTCGTCCCGTATCCATCGTCTCATCGTTTGCCGTTATCTATACCTTGTCAGCGTATTTCTCGTCTTTCTGTCTCCCGTGTTACATTTGTCACACATATGCGCATCTCATAGGTTGTTTGTGATGATCCATGACTCGGCTTGGTGATGCCAAAACTCCCACGAGGTTGCCCGGTCCCGTCTAAAACACTTGGAACGGTTTCCCTCGATCTTTGTTTCACGTTTGTCATCCGGGGTAGTCATGGGCAGCTCGGAAGTCTCACCAGATTTCCGCTTAATATTCACTATAACCGAACCTGCCCATGGTGCTCATCGGAATTGTGCCTGGGACATCTCGAACACGAAGAACAGAGGGTGTGGACCTATCACGAGCCGCCTTCGATGCTCATTTGCCTCCTTCGAATCCGTATCTGAAGTGATCCGTAAATCACGGCACAGGGTATAGAAACACAACCGCAGGAGTAGTGCGGAAACATTGCATATTGTCGCCGAGGTTTGACATAAGTACCGGCGACAGGAAGGGTCGATCAGGGACACCTCAAGCTCGAGCACACTCATCTTAGCACACTCATCTTACCAGGGAGGCGTAAACACATATTGCCAATCAACTACGAGCCAACTTGGCAAGGCTTGACCGTTTGATACTGTCACGAAGTCGGGGGTTTTTGGGGGGGTGCACCACCATTGAGTAACAACAGCTTGGGTGGCCGCCCATCGCCTGTTGATGATGTGAAGAGGTCCCTTGGGACAATAACTCGTTGGGCAGACCACCCTCGATTAGGGTTTCATTTGCAAACAACGACCAAGAGACTTGTCGCAAGGTTGGTCTCTTGGGCCGAGATGCGCACCTTGGACCCTCGTCTCGATTTCCAATTAGTAGAAGCGCGAGATCCTCGAGGAAGAAGGCCAATCAGAGAACGGTGCGAACTAGGCATAGCCCGAGTATGTGGGCGATTAGTCGTTTACCCCGTCCCAAGTCAGGCACAAAAGGGTGAGGAAGGGGTGGAAGAGGAAGAGTGTAAAATTGTCAGAGGGGAGGCGTCCGGTTTGGCGTTCTGAACGTACAACCGGAGTTGGAAGGAATCCAAGGTACCAGTTTTCAGTGTGGCACGGTGCACCGCATGTGGAATGCCAGCTGCAGTCGCCTGATGGTTATCGCGTTTCAGGGAGCGAGTCCTCGAAGCAAACACGATCCTGACCGTATAAGAGCAACAAGTCGCACACGATGTCTTACCACACCCGTACAGCCTGGAATAGATGGAAGACGATCGTCAACCAGTCCTCGGTAATAGGCGCGCGCGACACGTTTTTGGAAGTCATCGACTCTTGGGCCTCTCACCTTGTCTGAGTCTCACAACAACCTCAATCTCGCGCTCCTTCCGCGTCCACCGTCAACCACAATCCGTCTGTCTTTCATTGACTCTCGGGTACCGCGCTTTGTGCGGGGCTGGTTACGAGTTACTCTCCACGTTTTTCGACGGCCCGGACCTCTGGTCTTTAGGGTACAAGTGGACGGTTCCAAACTCCCCCGATGATGGACGTTGTAACGTCGGTTCGAGAGCACATATCTGGGTGGACTAGTGGCGGAGAGGCCTCTTGGTGCGCGTTCTTCCCAAAGATTTTGTCTGCCACATTCATGACCATGTCGCGCGCCTCTCCAGTCGACAGCTTCTCCTCAAGTTACACTCCTCCAGTACAAACGGACAAGGCAGTGACGACCTTTACACGGCATACAATACCCTCCTTACAGCCGCACTTTCATCATGGTCAAAGTACAAGTACTTCACATCGGCCACTTTTGTGGCCTTCGTTCAATCCGTGCTTTCTGGCCTCCCGTCAACATCTTCCTCTATCACGGAGCCTTCAAGCTTAACCTGGCTAGGAAGTTCACTTGTTGACATGATTTGGTCGATTGACATAGAGCTTGACGAATTGGTGACGGAATCGAAATCTAGTGAAGGCACGTCGGGGAATGAGCAGCAAAAGAATGGTGAGAAAGACAAACAGGTGGTGGCAGATCTAGTGAAGAAACTTTTGGTACGTGAGGTGATCAGTGGCTTCGTCCGTGGCGTTGAACAGTTCTCTCGTAGGCCGCCGGAATCGTTCAACCAGGCCCCTGCAGAGAGAGGCTCGATAGTAGTCTGGTTTTTGCTGCCGGCCTCAGTTTTGACAAGTCGTACTGGGACAAGCGCGAAGTCCGAACGAGGACGAGTCTCTTGTTGGTTCAGTTCCACCCTCCACCCCTAATCACGCTGACATGTTCTACTCAGCTACAAACAAAACAAAGTTAACCTCCTGCGAGAGCAAACGGAAGGATACAGCAAACTAGTCACAGAAATCACCAGCAGCGTTGGCCCATCGCACTCATCCGCTACGGGTTTGCCTGTCGAATCTGTTGAGGCGATTCACGAACGGGCCTCATCCGTCTGGGGTCGGGTGGTCAGTCTCATTGGCCACTTTGACCTCGATCCGAACCGTGCACTTGACGTTTTCTTGGACATCTTTGCAACTCACCTGGCGACCCACCATGCTTTTTTCCTGGCTTTGCTTTCTCTATCACCTTGGGCTCCTTCCATATCTTCCGAAGCACCGCCTCCGAGTTCGGGTGGTACCCGTTTCGACGATGTCCTTGCCAACGCGGAACTTTTGTCGGACAGTGCTCCGTCGGACTTGAATAAACCGAACGACGTTCTTGCTCAAGTCCTAGGATTCAAATTCGCTCATTACAACGTGAGCGGCCAGATCACGGCTCCATCGAATTAACTAATGAATCTCCCAGCATCCGGAGACGACTGATGATACACCGATGAGCTTTTACTTCCTTGCGGCGCTCCTCATCCGGGAGGGTTACCTGAGCCTCGAGGCCTTGTTCCCTCATGTGAGCGGCCATTTACCTTTTCAACGCGACTCAAATTAATCTGTTTTGTGTAGCTTACTCCCAATAACGAAGGGATGGAACAAGCCCGTAAGGATTATCTTGCAAAAGCGGAGTCCCGTATCGCTGGAGCTAAAATCAGCCAATTGGCGATGGCTGCTCCACTCGAATCCGTCAATTCATCCTCAAAGCCAAAAGTCGCGACACCCCCAACTCCAAAACCTCCTGAGGTGAAGGAAAAGAGCAATCAAAAAGTTGGGATTGTATCAGCCCTCCTTTCAATTGGTGCCATCCGACCTGCCCTCTCGCTGATCACAATGTACCCTTGGATGGTGGACGCCAACACACAGCTTGCGGACCTCATAATACGGATCATGAAGCATTCTATCGCGTCATCGTACGAATCAACTCTGGTCACCAAAGAACGACCTCCCGGATTCATGCAACCAAAGGCTCGCTACGGTGCTGCGGGACTTCAACCCGCCCCTGCTCGTAGGCCTCATTTGACCTTTTGGGCCCCGACCCCTCCAAGCACAAGCGTATGGGACTTTGTCTTCTTCTTCCCCAAGTGGACCGAGCGTGTACCTGTCTGTACACAACTCTCTGACCTGGTGGACTTCGTGGAACCGTTCATGCGACTCATCACAGTTCACATCTCCCGCGACCCGTTGTTCGTCACCAAGTTCTTGCGACTGGGACGTCACCACCTCGCGACTACGGTGAGCAGTCCCCGGGACAAACGTTCTTCTTCAACCCGTGATGTCAATACCGACGTTGGAAAAATGTGTGAATGTAACAGGTACCGATGGATCCAGAGACGAAGAAACCCGTTGGACTTCCCGACTCCGAAAATCCGATCCGCCAATTCTGGCTGAAGGTCCTACGGCTTCACATGCTCCCTGCGCTTTGCCTGATTCGTGGGAACGCGGTATGCACCGTGGAAGTCTGGAATATGATCAGGCAGTATGATACGACGGTTCGGTGGAGGCTTTACGGAGAATGGAAGACGAAGACGTACAAGTCGCACCCAGAACTCCGCGTGCGTGCCGTTCAGGTCGACAGAGAAGCCAAGGGTATCCTTCGACGGTTATCGCACAATACCATTGACAGTCTCGCCGGACCAGTGGCGAAGCTTGCGCATTCGAACCCATGCATCTTCTTCGGAAACGCGGTGAACCAGATTATGGCGTACGACAACCTTGCTGGGGTAGTCATTCAAGTTTTAAAATATTCGACTAACATGAGCTTCGACGTGCTTGTGTTCGTGATTTTGGATGCGCTGGCCAACCCGAACAAGGAGAGAGTGAAGGATGATGGTGTCAATACCACTGACTGGCTTCAAAGTTTGTCCTCAACGTTCTCAGCTTCGACAGCGCTCTCACATCACTATTCACCCCCCCTCCCACCACAGGTCTCGCCTCTTTCACCGGGATGTTATTCAGGAGGTACAGCGCAGATCTGACGCCGGTGATCAAGTACATCGTCCATCAGTTGTACAACGGACAGACGACGGAAATCATCGTGTTGCGCGAACTGATTTGGAAGATGGCTGGTATCGAGCCTTTGCCTAATTTGTCGGACGCACAAATCAGTGCTATGGCCGGCGGCCCCACATTGAGGATCGAGGCTGTGGCTTCAAACACACGAGGCGCACGCTTGGATCCGAGTGATGTGACGCTCAGAGGTCCCCAGCGACTCGGGAAGACGCTGCTGGATTCGTCCCTGGCGTTGCCCCTCCTCATCCAGGTCGCACAACAGAGACAATCTTGCGTGTTCACGGCTCAAGATACACACCTCAAGTCTTTAGCTAGTCTCTACGATGCAGTGGGTCTCCATTTCTCAGACCAAGTTTGGCGGGAAAGAGAGCTGATCGGCAATGTGTTCCGTTCTTTCGTAGACTCATGGCGTTTTGCTTCAATACCTGGAACTTCTGACTTCTCCCGACGTGATCACGGCCGAGGATTATAACAACAAGATCCTTCCCTCTCTTGCAGATTTAGGCGAACTTTATGGTATCTCAGCGCCGGTTTGTATGCAGATTATCCGACCAAAACTCAACGAAGCTCTCCTCGTAAGGCCTTCTTCTTTCATTTACCCCTTGTTTCTAATTTCTAACGTACCTCGTTCCCAAGAATGCTGCACTGGCGAAGGCAGAGCAAGAAAGAGCTGCCAGTGAAGAGGAAGAACGGCGTCTCAAAGCCAAACTCACGGCTAAGCGAGAGCCCAGCACGAACCCATCTCGTGTTGCCTCACCCGCGATTTCTGGAACAACCACAGAACAATCAGTAAAGGATACAACAACTGTTACAGAAGAACCTCAAGATGTCGCAATGGGCTCGGTTGAATCTTCTACCCCGAGGCCGGAGGAACCCCAATGGCTCCCGCAATTGGCAGCACTGTTCGATGATGTTAAGAAGATCGCACCTCCAGGCGCAATCGAGGCCATTGGGTGAGTTCTTCCGATACCGGACCAGGGTACACTGTTCTACCGCTCGGCTGTTTCTTCTGACTTGACCTCGGCCCTAGTCCTGCGTTTTACCTCACTTTTTGGCAACTCTCTACATACGATCTTTCTCCGCCCGGCGCGCGTTATGATGAAGAACAGGGGGCTCTTCGTACTCTGAGTCGACAGGAGGATAGCAAGTACGTTGCCGCGGAACGATCAGCTGACCGGTCGGTCCGTGCTACCGCCGCTGCCCACAGGCAGAGGAGGGATAGGTATAGTTCCTATGTCCACAAGCTCGCCCAGGAGTACAAGAATCAGGCAATCGCGAGGGCGTTTACGATAAAACGTCTCCAGCAGGAGAAGAATCACTGGTTTGCTGGGAGTCAGTCTGATTTCGCGTTGTTCCCTTAACGACTTGTCTGATCACCGTGCTTCCTCCGACTGTTTCGCTTGGTAGACGCGAAGGCCGCGGCCCTGATCAACGCTCTGATTGAATACTGTTTCCAACCCCGATGTGTTCTGTCTCCTATGGATGCGGACTTCTGCGTACAATTCGTTCGAGTGATGCATCTTCAAGGCACTCCTGGATTCTGGACTCTGACTTGTTATGATCGAGTAAGTGAATTTCTTACGCACTTGGAAGATGATCTCAGTGGCCCGTCTCTGTTTTTTAGTTGCTTGGCGACCATGTCAAAAATATTGTCTTCTCCTGCAGTGAATACGAAGCAAGGAACTATGGTATTCTGATCGGTTCCCTCCATCTATTCTCGGTGTTAACAGTGATTTTAGGCAGATTCTTACTCGGTCTTTTGACGGATCTGCTCAAGTGGCATCAAGACGAGCAGCAGTACTTGCAGGACAACCGGGTCAAAGGTACTGGAAAGGCTGCTTACCTTCCCGGACTCCAACTGCGTTGGACAAATAAGCCGACTGTCGCGGTCAGCGATTTAGCCAAGTGGTCGGAGGTGCAACAGTTCAACAGGAAGTGCCACAGGAAGTTGACGAAGGTATTGCATTGCCTTTGTTTTTGGAGCTTATCCAAGCTGACCGCGAACACCCCGGATACAGGCTCTCATTGATTGCATTGAAACTGGAGAGTTCATGCACGTCTACAACGCAATCATTGTCTTGAAGGAAGTGCTACCCGTATTTCCTGTGGCCGCTGCATCAGGTACCGCAGGATACTCTCTCGTCACAGTGCTCGACCGCCTATTGGAGAAGGAGGAACGCGGTGACCTCAAGATCCTCGCGAGGGCGTACCACGCCAGTCTCAAGAAGCGAGAAACCATTTGGGCTCTCCCCACGGATCACAAGTCTGCCCATGCTTCCATGAAAATCGACAGTCCAGCGAGAACTTCGACCCCAAGTGGACCAGGTCAAGATTTACGTCCCGCTGGTCAAGGTGTCAACCCGCCTTCTGCTCCCCGATCTCATATTTCGAGCGTGAATAACGGCATCGTGGCGCCGGTACAGCCAAAGGCTAACCAACCCGCCAACCCCACGAAGGCTGCTATGGAGAGCATTCCTCGACCTGACTTTATCAAGCGAGTCGGAAGAGGGGATAAGATGGACACCACCCCTGACCACTCTTCGACTCCTGACAAGCCTGGTACACCCCAACCCACGAGGGAGCCACCCACCGGACCTGCGAAGTCGGCCCCTCCTACACAACCGAGGAGAACAAGCCCCGTCAACGCCGTCGACGCCCGTAAAGACCTCGGCTACGTGAAGGATCATTCGCGTCCACCTTCACCGTCTGGTACCAACCACCCATCTTCTGTCAGGGATCCCCCTCACTCTCCACGCGGATACCGTGGTCCTGATGAAAGGAGAGAGTCTCCACAAACTACTATGCTGCCGCCCACAATTCCCAGCCAGAAACCCTCTGCCCAAGAGCTTCGGGAGACCGCAAAGATGACGATGGGTTCTCGTCTACCCGAAAAGCCTGAAATGGACAGGTCTTCGTCTCAGCACGATCAGAACGGGCACCCGCCTCGTCGGAGGTCGAATTCACCTTCACGACCAGGCACGCGGAACCCGAGCGTAGATAGCCGTGGAAGTGCTGGACATTCGAGGTCTGCTGGGGAAGACGAGAGAAGGGACTCGAGACCTGGACCTTCGCGTCGCGAGGGTACGAGGTCAGAGCGAGGTATGAGGGACCGGGTGTCTGGGCGTGATGGTCGAGAGAGTGATAGGGAAGATAGGGAAAGAGAGAGAGAGCGAGATCGTCACGGAGAACGAGAGAGGAAGGAAAGAGATAGGAACGAGAGGGACAAGGACAGAGAGAGGGAGAGGGAACGAGAAAGAGATAGGGAGAGGGAGCGAGAACGGGAGCGCGATAGGGATCGTAATGGGGGACGAGATAGTCGGGACAGGCATCGCAGGGATGAGAGGGACAGGAAGGAACGTCCTGCAGCTCGAGAGTCGGCTCGGGAGCAGAGAGAATCTATGAGGGAGTCTGCAAGGGAACCTACTACGGCCACCCCTTCGACACCCGCAGAGACACCCACCCGACCTTCAGACACCCCGTCCAGACATAGATCTTCCACCAAGGGTGAGGACGGACTGGGTAAAAGGCGCAGACCTGCTGACGATGACGTGAGTGTTAACCGGTTTCATTTCGCTTCCCCCACGTCTCGTAACTCATGAAAACGCGTCTAGCCCGATCGTGTCTCCAAGAGAAGTTCTCGTAAGGATAGTTCGCACCATGAAGAGCGGTCCCGCCGGGGCGATGGTGGGAGCGGTGGGGGCACCGAAGGTCCAACAAATGACCGACCCAGGGAACCCGAAAGGCGTCGCAGGGGGGAGAAGGAATCCGATGAAAAGGTATGGTGATTGTTCGCAAATGTCCTATCCCTGGAATAACCAATGGAATTGGAATTAGCCCCCAGAGAAGAAGATTCCAGAGGGTCCGGCGGCCATAACGAAACCTCTACCACCCACCACACCTTCTGGACCTCGTGCAGGACGAGAGAAACCCGGCCCACCTCCTTCTCAACCTCGCGACCCACCCCGCGAACAGGCGAGGGAGCGAGATCAACCGAGAGAGCGTGAACCAGTTCGGGAACAAACTCGTGAGCAACCGAGAGAGCAGCCTCGTGAGCAAGTTCGGGAACCAGCTTGGGAGTCACCTCGGGAGCCGGTTCCGACGACACCGTCTACGGCAACACCCAGTCTACGGTCTCGCATCGGTGAGAGGTCCACACCCAATCCTCCGGATGGTCCTGGAACCCCAGGTGAAGACCGCGATGGGGCTCGGAAGCGAACGATTTCAGGTGGGTTTATACATCTCGAACCGAATCTCGAATCATCTGAAATTCGAGATTGGATGGCTGTATATGCATATGCTAACGTTGCCTTTGTTCATTTGATTAGATAGGGACAAAGAGACGGGTGAAAAGCCACCGGCCAACGCTGACTCAGAGTCGGTGGCGGCACCATCGAAGCGAGTAAAGATAGTGAGGACTCGATATCGCGACAATGGGGATGGTGGCAGGAGTGGAGCCGGGGCATTTGCGAAGAAGATGCTGCCGCTCGCCGAAAAACCTCGGCCGGAGAGGAGAGATTAAAGACGCATGTTCTGTCCTGCCAGTTGTCTGTGCTGCGAGAGCGCACGCTAGGGTGGAGACCTCGTTTCATTCTCAATATGGTTCAGCATTTGCCGTTCCGCGACCGGATATCACTCTCAAACAGGTTCACACATAATACGACAAATAGAGTACACAGACTTTGTAATATTACACATTCACTCACCTCACCCCCACACGCTTTGAAATGACAGGTGGGGAAAGTATATCTCAGCCACTGTTCGGAGAAGAAGTTTTATATAAGAGATTAAGTTCGCAGGCACGAGGCACGAAGGAATGAGCGGGGATGAGCGATAAGATGAATAGAGATTAGATATAACATGAAGAGAAAGTATTACAGAACGGTTGGGGATTAATATCTGCCTCCGCGACGGGACACTACTTGATCAAGGTGAGGAACTCCTCTCTGGTCTTCTGGTTTGTCCTGAAACATCCCAACATACAGGAGGTGGTGGTAATGGACCCCTCCTTCTGTACTCCTCGCATCGTCATACACATGTGACTGTGGGGAAGCGATAAGAAGAAATTAGGTTAAAGACGGCCTCGATGACATGAGACGCAACACGTACGATGCTTCCATAACCACGGCGACGCCTCGCGGTTTGATAGCCTCTTGAACGGCGAGGGCTATTTGCTTGGTGATCCGTTCCTGGATAGACAGCCTTCGGCTGAAGGTTTCAGAGATCCGGGCCAGCTTTGAGATTCCGAGTACGAGTTGATTGGGAATGTATGCGATCGCGACCTAAATCGGGAGAATGGTGGGAGACGTTAGTGTACGTTGTTTATCTAGACGATGTCATGGGTTGTGGGTTGGGAGATATGGGATCTATATGCGAACAGAGAGGGAGAGGGAATGGATGCGAGATCGATGCGAAGAGGAGTCATTCTGGGAACCGAGGGAGCGGATGGACGTACCTTGCCGGTAAATGGGACGAGGTGATGTTCGCAAAGGCTGTTGACGGTGATTTCCCTGACGAGGACCATCTCGTCATGGTCTTCGGAGAATATGGCATCGTTGATAACGTCTAACGAGAGGCAGAAACAAAAAATAAAATAAAAGGCAAACAAAGTTGAGTTTCTGTTTTTGTTTCTGATCTCGAGAGTGAGAGTGTGTGTGGAGCGTCATTGGATTGAGTTTATGGCCCCCGAAGCCTCATGTTCGGTACTCGGGAGCCAAAGGCAAAATGCGAGGTTATCAATGGATTGGGTGATTACCTTTCAAGCGTTCCTCATAACCACGAGTCATCCACATGAGGGCCTTTGCGTAACGCTCGGGTGTTTTGAGGAGGCCTTCTCGGTCCGGATCCTCGCCCAGACATTCGAGGATGGTGCGGACTGCGCCGGCGAGCCGTTGTTCCCGCTCAAGCTTTTCGGCCGGGGTGGCATTCAGTCGAAGGAGGGTGGACTTTGCTGGAAGACGATCAACAAAAAAAAACGGTTTATCCGGTACCCGCACACAGGCGTACCTGGCCACTCGAGACCATTCGGATCTGGGATTGGGCTTTCTACACCGGTTGGGAGGGAGGGGGAAGAGCCACCCGAGTTGGGGCGAAAAGGAGCTTTGCTCGAATCCGCTGCCGGCTTGTGGGAATCAATAATTTCTTTTGTTAGGTTTGGAAGGAAATCATTTATGACATGCTCGGTGTCGTTGGCGCCGTCGGCTTGGCTGAGATCCCGGGAGAGCTGGAGGTTCTGGAGGCTGGCGGCGAGGAGGGTCGAGTGGGACCTTGGGTCGAAGTGGTTGCGGGCCATGGTGGGGGACGCCACGGGCGGTCGAGCAGAGGTTTATAAACGCAAGACCCGGGTGAGGAGATGTAAAATAAGTATTTGATAAACGCATGAGGCTGTGGGCTGGCTTCACGGTTGTTCCTCCGCTCGTGGTTATGAAAGACGGGAAGGGCCTCCTCAGTCTTGGGTCACTCCCTCCATATACCGCAACCTCTCCCGGTCTTATATCATGGTCCGCTAACCTCCTCCCCAAGGCCGTCGCCCCTCTCCCCCCTGTCCGAGATGGTCCTCCTCCACCACCGTCCCTCCTCTGCCCACATCCTCTCCCACTCCGCCCACGAGCTCCTCTTCCTCTGCAGAGACTGGATCTTCCCCCCCGCACCCCGCGCCCCGCCCACCCACTCCATCCACGATGTCTGGCTAGCGTCGCGGAGGTTCGAGCACAAGACCGAGATCGGCTTCCTCGCACCAGGGGCCCACCGCCAGTTCTCCCGCCGGAACGTATACCTCGCATGCGAGATCCTCAGGGTGCACACCCTCGACATGTTCCGGGCGATATGGGTCCCCCGCACCTCGCTCGTGTTCTTCTTCAACCTCTGCAGAGGCGTCTTTCCCGCCTTTCGTGGCTATTCCCAAGCGTTGATCATTGACGAGGTCCGGCTTCTCATTACCCGTGGTTGCACAGGTCCCTGGCTGACACGTGACGTGTGACCCACAACCGTACAGCTTCACTCCCTCATAGCCTCCCGCTCCTTCACCTGGGCTCGCCTCCTCCGCCTGCTCGCTACGGAATGCGTCCGCATGCTCGTGGAAAGCGGCCTCGACTCCTTCGCGTACGGTTCCCCGCTCTATTCTCGCAGATCACCATCCTCACAGTTCTCCCGCAGGACAAATAACGAACACATTGTACAGAGTTCCGCCAGGTTCCTGATTGAGTATCGACAAATGGAGAAACGTCTCCAGCTTGATGTCCCCTCATTGTCTGATCCCGTCACCCGCGATCTCTTTCAAGAATCGGACCTCTTCGTCCGCTCCTTCAGCGGCATGACCAGTCTGGGGCTCTTGTCTCCATTCGACTTCGTCTCGATGCTGACACTTGTGTCCGAGATTCTCTCTCATCTCTACGTCATCTATACCCTCACCAACGACCTTTCGCATGTCTGGATATTGCTGTTCTCGCTTAGCTCGGCATTACTTCCGTTCATCTTGCCGTGGTTTCACACCGGTTGCTCCCGCCCGGACTCCTTGTATACTCCACAGGAGGCCCAGGCTGCGGAGAAACAGGAAAAGATGCGCCACCTTGCTCACAACGACTCGCATCGCCCAGAAATCTTGCTCTTTGGCCTCGGTCCATGGATTCTCGAGAGCTGGGCTCAGGCTCGTAAGTCGCTTCTGGGGCTCGAGAAACCGAACATCTTCCGTGAAACGGCACTTCTTGGTCAAGTCAGCCTCAATGAGATAATGATTGCAGTGCAACATGTTCGTAATATCGGAACCCATACTTCGTTTGCTCAAGTCCCCGTCCTAACCCTCACCACTTTTCACATTTTTTTCCATGCAGATACCACTAGTGCTCATGATGCAGTCATCGTCGGCGACTCTGGGTTCCTTTACGTTGTACAGGACCTCCATTCAGTCGTTGGTTTATGCCATCAGAAATTTGATAAACATGGCCAGGCTGGCCTTTCAGGGTGTATTTCTGATGGGAGCCTTTTGCTGCGCTATGGCTTACGAGCCAAAGTTGGAGCCAAAAAAGGACCTCCGCACCCCATACCACCCAATGAAGAGGGGAATGAAGATCGAGGCTAGGTACGCATAAACTTTCCGCTATACCAAAGTTGGAAGGTGCACCCTTATTCAAAACCACGGTCACCCATAGAAACCTATCATACACCTACCCGGGGGGTTCAGAACCCACCCTCAAAAACATCAACTTTAAACTCGAAGCTGGAGAGAGCTTGGCTGTGGTTGGTTGCAATGGTTCAGGTACGCGATCCCATTCCAAGCATCAGAAACCCCAACCTCCGAAGTGCGGCCATGCCGCGATTTTCCGTGTTTACCTCATGTTTATTGTCTTGCGAAACGCCACTTGACAAATCTCTTTGCCTTTAGGCAAATCGACCCTAGCCCATATCCTCCTCCGGTTATTTGATTTTGATGGTGGTGAACTGCTGATCAACGATGTCCCGATCCAACACTACGAACCTTTCGAGCTTCACTCCCACATGTCCGCTGTTTTCCAGTCTTTTTCGAAACACAACGGGACGGCAAAAGAGAACATCGGTGTGGGTTACATCGAGGAGATTGATTCTCCTTCAGCTATCAAGAACGCCGCGGGGCTGGCCAGGGCTGCACATATAATCGACTCGATGCCAGACGGACTTGAGACTAAGCTGGACGCTTCTGGATTCTACAGTTCGCCATGCTTCACCCCGGGCACCTTTAATGGTTTCGCAGGTGAACGCCCATCTCACCCATACCATGGCTTATCGGGCGGTGAGGTGCGTAACCTCCTTTCATATTAGAGCAACGAGGGGGAAGGTGCTGAGAAGGAACATTTTTCTGTACGTACAGTGGCAACGAATCGCGATCTCAAGAGCGTTTATGCGGGCAAAGCGGCCGGAAGTGGATCTCCTCGTGTTCGACGAACCAGTGAGTCACCCCCACTCCCACTACCATACATTCATACAACCTACATTCCCCAACAACCCCAACTGAAAATCCGTCACCACCACTCCTACTGCCACCGCATACTGCACCGTCGTCATCTTCCCCCCTCCTCCCGTCCCTACCCCTTACGCCCCATCTCAATCCGCTTCGACTTGCTTCTTGTCCCTGACCATGTATACCCCATATAGACGTCGGCGCTGGACGCGCATGCCCAAAACGATATATTTGATACCATCGATGACGTGTCACGACTGCCGTCCGGGGAACGGGTCAAGACCGTGATCTGGATCACACATCGGCTTACCACGGCTCGTCGGGCTGACAAGATCGCTATGATCGAGCATGGGGTGCGTGTGATTTTCCCTGAAACCCTGACTATTACAACCTCCCTCCCACCTCCTCTCTTTTTACATACATCGGGATCTTTTTAAGTTGCCTTCGTACTAACTTTTCCCACCTCTTCCCCTCGCACAGGTGATCACTGAGTTTGGAACTCACGCTGAACTCCTTGCCGCTAACGGCTCGTACACTGCCCTCTACCAAGCCTATATTTAAACACGATGCACATAGACGTCTCTTCTCACTCTCCCTCCGCTCCTCCCCACCGACCAACGTAGCTACCCTACCTTCGTTCTCGCCCGCATAGAGCTTTTGCACCCTTTTTCACTCTTCAATACACTATAGATTCATCAGAACAAAATGTAATATATGATAATAGTAGTACTTTACGCAACGAGATCTCTATGTAATACAACGCAGAAACAGACATGGAGAGAATCAGGGACTTTCAATCCATCCGAAAATCGTTTGAAACGCGCACAACACGAGGACGTGGGGGGAATGAAGAGAGATCATGCACGTGAATGGACACGATGAGTTGTACTTGAGTGGGAGATGAAGAAGGTGATGAGAGGATAGGAAGCAACCGGAAAGAAATGAAGATCAATGAATGAAGAGGAAGATGGAAACAAAAAGAGGGAGCGCAAGAAAAAAAAAAAAAGAAAGAAAGGCGGGGCTAGATCATGGACGTGTCGTGGGCGTCATGGGCATCACGGGTCTAAAAGTTCGAGCATGGTTGGGACTGATGAGGTGAATAGGCCGTAAACGGCCGGCCGGCGGTAGGGGAATAGGGAAGGTACGGTCGTGGATAGTATCAACGGCACGGGTTCTAGATCTGATCCCTCGCCCATACGAAAGGAGAGGGGAAGAAACAGAAAAAGAAGAAAAAACCCAGAGGTGCAAGCTCTCGGGGACATTTTACCCGAACTTGCTCTTGGGGTGTTCCCAGTAAGTCAAAACCCCATCATGTAGGTGCGCATCTAGCGTGCCATCATAAGCCTCGCGAGTCGACGTCAAGCTAGCCAAAACCTCGTCCGTTCCCCAAGTAAGGACTAGCAGCCCCGCGTCTTTCACCGCTTGTATCAATGACGGAACCTTCACCTAAAAAATACAAAACGACCGCCGCGAAAACAGTATAACCCATCCGATCCCATAAAGACGAAAATCAGGCCAAATTTTGCCGTTTCGCGTTTGATAAATGTACCGATTGTGTTTCAGTGACAAGAACGGGATAAGAGGGAACGAGGAAAACAAGTGGTAAGCAATGTGGAAGTGGAGGCGAGATGTGACGGGACGGGTGCTTACCAAAATACCACCCTCGACAAGGACTCCGAGAAGGTTGTTGGCTTTCGAGAACCGCACTGCAGTTTCGAGGCTCGATAGCCTCTCATCTCTAGCCTCCGCATGCGCCAGGACAATGGGGCTTGGGTTCAAACCGCCCTCCCTTCCACACAGGGACGCAAAGAAGACAGGGTCTGAGAGGGCGAACCATACAAAGTGGTAAGGGATAGCAAATAGCGATTGCAGAAATGCTTACAGTTCGGCTGTTTCCAATTCAATGCAGCACAGACGTCCGGCGAGAAGGAGGTAAACACGACTCTCCTCCGACCGCCATTACCGGGACTATCGGACCGTCTATGGTAGATCGTACGAAGAAGGGAGTCGACAAAAGCATTGACGTTCGGTGAAGGCCGATCGGGTGTCGCTCCGCCAAGGCGAGGGATGCACGCAACCTCAAGACACAGACCGATGTTATGTGGAACAACCTGAGGTCCCTTCGTCAGTCACATAGTCCCCGCCTTAAGGCTAAACAACTCACGGAAAGCAGTTCAGCCAGCGATAGCATGGATCGTTTGAGTACTGAATACCACTGAGCCGGCGTCGCGGGCTTTTGTTTTCGCAGATCCAGCTTCCTTCCCAACTCAATCGCGAGCTCGCCGAACTGGGTCAACGTCAGGTCGGAGACATACAGGTCAAACTTGTCCTCCGGAAGTTTCCAGTGTGGGTACGCAACGGGCTGCATATCCTGCGTGAGTTGGACAACAACGTACACAAAGTCACCCGTTATCGAAGAGATGGTCAAGGAGTGGGTCCTCGCTGCGGGCGATTTGCTTGAAGGGGACGTGCGTGTGGAACCGAGAGTCTCTCGTGGCATGGAGGAAACCGACCATGGTTGGGGAACATTGGCATTAGGCACCATCGTTGACTTCCAGTAGGTCTCAACCGCGCCGCCCACCTCAAGGGTGACACCAGAGAAGGGTCTGATTATATTCAGACCAAACGTAACCTATGAACACGCATTGATCCAAAGAACTCCTCTCACAGACGTGGCATGACGTACCTCTCCGATCAAGTGCAACTTGTTATCCAGGATCGGCAACACATATCGGTTCTTGTCCGCCTTCTTGAAGAGAGCAGGGAGAGCGATGGCTCTTCCGATCGTCTTAGTACCAAAATTCGGGTATAGTGAGAAATCTAGCCGGAGGGTTTCAACAGATGGGGTTTGGAACTCGAATGATAGGGGCTGGTCGCGTAGCGGTAGAGGGATGGTGAACGGCCCAGAAGCAGCATCTGGAACCGCCATGATAACAATCTTGAACAGGGGCGAGGAGTTCAGGTAGTTCTCTTGGTACCCCGCAGTCATGAACGAGGGATATAATTTCACTGGTTCGCTCCTCGTTGCTGACCGACATGACGCCTTGTCCCCGATCGTAATCTGAACCAAGGAGTTTTTGTCCAAGTAGTTGTGTCCGTAGAATCGATAAGGCATGATCGGTGGTGGGAGGGAAAGTGAAGGGATCATATCCACGTCTTCCGAGGGGTCCTCAAGCGGCGCAGCAGGAGAGAAGTCAGACTTCGGTGTTTGGTAGGCAGTCAAGGTTTCTGGAGAAGACCCCAATAAGAGGGCTGCACACTCATTGTGACCGTGCCAGGCGGCATAATGGATGGGATATTGTCCAAACTCATCGACGATACGGACCTGCGCGCCCGCCTCCAGGAACAACCGTAGGCATTCGGCGTGCCCGTACCTCGCGGCATGAAACAACGGGGTCCGTTCGTGATACTTATCGGGGACATCCCACCCGTCGCGGCGGATGAGAAATCGACAAACATCGGCGTGTCCTTCCTTTGCAGCGAGATGGATGGGATATTCGCCATTGCTATTCGGCTTGTTCTCCGCGCCAGCTTCGAGCAAGAAGGTCACAACATCCAGGTGACCTGCACGACTAGCCAGCGAGAGCGGTGATATGTCTGTGTTGGGAAATGGAGGGTTCGGTGGACTCGCCGCCTCATCGACCAGTACGCGGACGCACTCCAGCGATCCCTTGAGGGTCGCATGGACAAGGGGAGTGAGATTATCCATGTCAACGAGGTCCGCTCTGACGTTCGCCTTGAGGAGGGTCCGACAAACATCAGCGTGTCCGTTCATGGCAGAATAATGGAGCGCCGACCGCCCGTACACATCGACTTTGTCAGCAGGAACGTTGTTATCCAGACAGAGGTTAATAAGCCGGAGGATTCCAACCATAGCAGCCTGGTGGAGGCATGTCCGACCGTTGATGTCATCCACGAAGTTGAAATCGAAGAGATTCGAAGCGATGGATAAGATGAGATCCGCAAATTCGGGAGGTGAATCGATTACGGCCTTCCACAAGATCCTCGTTACATTAGTCCTTCCACCCGGTTGCTGAGCGAGGATATCTGAATGACGGATGACTTCTTCGACCGTTGTGGCATCAGCCGTCTGTACCGCCTTCCGAAGCGAACTCTCGAGATCGTGAAATGGCCTCATAGACCAACTTTGATCCAAGCTTAGTTGCCGGGTCAAGATGAGATCATTGGCGGCGGGATTCTCGTATTTTAGACCCCGCGACAGGTCCGTGAGATCGAGCAGACAGGCCGCCACGGTGTCAGCTAACTCCGAGATGAGCTAAACAGGAGACTTGTGGGTTTTTGTCAAAGCTGTTGAGGTTGAGCTTACCTGTCGGTTGAACACAGGTTGCACCTCAACCTCCCGTGCCAGATAGAGTTCTTTGGTTTGAGATTTAGACCGTTTATCCCATTTTTTCAGGATTTTCCTGAACCCGGTCGCGTTGAGCTCGATAAATTGCTGACAGAGAGGGTCAATGCCAATGGACACACTACTGTTATATCCCTTACCAATAGTTTCGCGAGATCTCGCTCCAGTAGCCGGAAGCCCTCCTCCACGGCGGTCCATTCGACGTGGTTGGCTGCCAGGTCGTCGGTGGCCTCTGGTAACGTCCTCAGTACGGCCGCACGGCGCTTAGAGAGCAAGGTTTCTAAGCGAAGCTTGAGCTCAGCTTCCTTCTTGAGATAAAAGCTGTTGATCTGCGAAAGCACGTAAGACGGCGGTCGAGATGACACGATCACGACGTTGATGGACAGGCACCTTTTCCAACTCGCGTTCTAGCTTGAAGAAGAAGGCAGCCTTGTGAGCTTGAAAGTCTAAACTCGTATCCTCTCCGTGTATCGAAGCCCCAATTGGAGGCACGTCAGGGTCGGCCATCATCAGTGAGGACTCCCATATGTTGTGGTGATCAGTGGGTGGGGTTGGAACATCGCTTTCTGGCGGTGCGGGAGAGAGAATATCTGCCGGACGCATTCCAAGGGCTAGGGCAGCAGCTTCGGCGCCGGGGCGTTTAGCGGTCAGTGAAGACACGATCTTCTTGAGGAATTTGTAGTCCAAATAATAAGGCGACCATCCTGGCACCTGCTCCGATAGGATCTGCTTGCCAAACTGGTGGTAGAGGGTCAGGAGGTGGATAACGTGAATCAGAATGTTTCGTAATGACGGCCTACTTTCATGATTGGGTTGTTTTCCACACGCACGCAGATGGAGGAGAATCAAGCGAAGGAACTTGAAGTCGGACGCGGCTTTCTGAGAGGGTGAAGCATAGAGCTGTGTGGGCTTCGAGGGACACAAGATAAAGGTCTTGGTGTGGGTTTCGGGATGTTAATTCCCAAACATTTTTCCTAGGAGCTTCAATTTTCCACGAACGTTCGTAGTCACGAGGCAGGCAAGAACGCGAGTTCAACAATCGTGCGCCGTGGATCACTAAGTGGTTTTATAGTACGCTAAGTACGCATGCATCTATACACTCCCTACAGCTGCCGGTATCACAGTAATATCTTCCGCATCTGCCATATCCTCGCCGGCAGTAAGGTAACGGGACAGCGGCCGTGCTTTTCGACGTGGTCATACACGCACCGGAAGCAGAAAACGTAACCGGAAGGTAAGGCAGTCGCGTTGTTAATTGGGCCGAGGCAAATTGGACACTGCCCGTACTTTGTCGGATCAACAGGCAGGCCTTTTGGATGAGGGGGAAGCAAACGTGGAGGAGGGATGGGGGGTCCAGCAGGGGATGTGGAAAGTGATCGAGCAGGGGAGGAAGGTGAGTACCACCATTCCAAGAATTTGAAAAAGAAGATGGCTGTCGGAAGGATAACTTTGAGTGAATCTAACAGAAACTGAGGAGATGAGAAAACCAAGTTCCGTAAGAACGCTTTAAACCCAGCCGCTTGTTGTTTGACGGATGAAGTAGCAGTGAAACCCATCCGGCGCTGTCAAGAAATGAGTAGGATGAACTTATCGTTTCCCATTCCACATACCAAATCATCCGCTCCGAGTCGCCGTAGATCAACTCCAATCCAGGACAACCACGGCCGGTAGTACGACGACTTGTCGAACAGGTAACTGACGTTGGCGATGAACAACCACAGTTCCAGACCGGCATTTAGCCAGGGATACGCCCTCTTGTACGCGCGTCGGAATCTACCCATTACAGACTATTCGGATGTCAACGAAAGAAGACCGATAATCAGCACCGACAGGTAAATACCTGATCCGTTAGGGCCTGTATTCTCCGCAGGTCGGCAATGTCCCCCATCACATCCGGATCGATGCCTCCCCCCAATTCTTCGTAATAATCTTTGGCCTTAGCACGTAGATATGGAATACCAACCTGAAACGTATCAGCTGCGTCAGACCAACGTCAGAAAGCCGTAATGATTCACCAGGAACAGGAGGGATCTCCGGAGTTCCTTCGGGCCTAACTGCTCCTCCTCCGGAACTCCTCCAACAGCTGCCCTCGCCCTCTCGGTTTCAATCAAAGGCTTTCGCCTGCGCTTCATGCCGTAGAAATTCTCGGCAAAAGATGCACCTGCGCAAATGGAGGGGTTACCGAGCGGCCGGTCCAGGGTTTAGACACGATAGTTACCATAGGTTTTGAGGTAGTGCCTCTCCACAAACAACATCAGCAGGGCATAGAACTCTTCGTGTTTATTTACAATGCGCAACAAATAGCGGGGGTATTGTTGAGCAAAAACCTGACAGATAACGAACGCGGTGAGACTCGTGTCTCGCGTTCCGTGCGCCTCGGGACGGACGCACCGATAGGACATATTTCAGAGCTGGTTGCAGGAGGTCCCTAAGCTGCTCCTGAGCGACCAATTCGAAGAGAGAGGGCTTGAGGGGGTCGCTCCCGAAGTCGTTGTAGAACTCCATACGGAGCGGGAGGAAACCAAGTTAGCCGCCCGTATCATCATCATCACACGCTCTTCGTCCCCGACCAGCACGCAGCGCGGAATCCGGAGAGAGGCGTGTTGGCTACGCGCCTTCGAAGTCGTCGTCTGCCAGTGCACGTCGCGGTCAGTGCCTTCGTTCTTGTTTCCTATATTTTTTGCAGAATTTCTAATGACTTTGGTGCCATTGGACAGGATGACCCAACGTTCCATTGATGCTAAGAGCGGCGTCCTTGCCAGGACAAACACTTTTGCGTCTAGGTCTTCGAGCTCAAGCCGTGCCATGTCGACTCCCTCAGACCCGTCGTGTCCATCTCTTTCAGTCCGGCGAAACAGACGAGTCCCGCGAACTCCCCGATCCCGTACAGCTCCCCCATCCGAGCCATGTTCATCTCGGTCGGCCTCAAAACGACGTAAGCGCGTTCATGCGCGAACAGGATCCTTTGAAGACCTCCGGGGCGCAACAACGGCATGGTTCTGGGACAACAGAAGATGTGCACGATTCAACCTCTCATCCCCCGACTATGAACCAATATCCCTCTCCTTCGTCGTCGACAGCTGGTTTGTCTCCACCTCAGGCAGTCGAACTGTCCACTCTCACATCCGACCTCAAACGCTTAAGGTCCGAACGAGATGTCGTGGAGGCCTGGGGCATCTTCCAGAAACTGCAAAAACCTCTCTCAAACGTAAACCATTCCGGTGGCGACATTACCCTGTTATACACCAGCCTTCACCATCTCATCCGGCTTCTCTCAGCCATAACTCCCCGTCCGGGAGTTTTATGCTCCCGGATTATTTCCGCGATATCTACCCTACGACAAGCCGGTGGCAGGATCAAGAAGTGGGAACTCCAGTTGCTCCGTGCGATCGTGAAAGAACAAAATATTCATTTCCAAGACCTCGAACACCTCAAAGACCTTGTTGCTGGCACTTTATCACCCGCTACTGACCCAGAAGCATCTAATACCACACCCCCCACTCCCTCGTCCCCACCTGAAGATGAACCCTCTCCACTCTTTGACGTACCTCCTCCACAAGATCCCTCCGAGATCGACTTTTCCGAGGAGTTCCAGTCGCCCATACTCGTCGCCCCGATACCAACCACATTCACGCAGGATCACGAAAGAGCCAGGCTCTTGAACCTGATGGGAACGACTCAATCTTTTAATGAGGCTTGGGATGCCTACCGCGCGCTTTCCTCCCACCCTCTAGCAGAGGACCCCACTCTGAACAAATACCCTAGTCGTCATCTCCACCGATTGGTATCCCTCCTTGCCACCATCAGGCCTCGAACTCGAAAAGTTTATCTGTCGTTGGTTTCCATTATGTCGACGCTCCGTGCTTCCGGCCACCCCATATACGTGTGGGAGTGGAACCTCCTGATGGATGCTTCCGCTAAAGGCTGGAGGAAAACTCGTTTCGAAGATTACAGAACTTCATTACGAGTTTTCAATGATATGTTGGCTTACCAGAAGGAAGTCCTGGAATCCCATGATTCACAACAGATTGGCCGGAACGTTCGCTCGAGTTCTCACGTTGATGAATCGATCCTCCTTCATAACACCCTCGGTCCCGACATATATTCATACACTACTCTAATATCTCATGCTGCAAGAACGCTCTCTCCCCAAGCCTTAGAACACGCACGTTCTCTACTCAACTCCGCAGGGATCATCCCGAACTGCGTCACCCTCCTCGCCCAACTCCGCCTTCACACCCATCACAATCAGATGTTTGCTGTCCGCCGTACAATTGCCGAGATTCGAGACAGGGGCTTCACGCTCGACATATATGGAGTGAACTCGATAATCCGGGCATTCGCGTGGAACGAGGACATGGAGGTCGCGGATTCCATTTACCGGGTACTGCGGAGTAATGTCGACGCCGGTGGATCCGAAGATGGCCTGTTCGACGGGGTTAACGAAGGGATCACCGCGACAGCCAGGTTTTTGGACGAGGTGGAGAACATTATAATCCCACCGATGATGGTCCCCAATAGGATCACTTACACCCTCCTAGTCCAGGCTTACGCTTACCAAGGGGACCTTACGCGCGCACTTCAGGTCTTTGCGGACATGCTTTCTTCTACGGACCCTATTGCGACCTGGAGGGGCGAAGTTGGGGCAGTGGCTCGATTCCCACCCGTCATGCAAATATTTAGAGCGATATTCTTAGGGTTCTACCGTCATGGAGTTGACCCCACGGGATCCACCACACATTATCGTGGCCATCACATAATAAGAGGGACACATGGGCCGGGTCTGGACTGGGACTTGGGCAACTTGTATACCATCTACAAGGGGTTCCTTGAACTATCTACCAACCAGAAACCGGGGGATAGGGTGGTGTACTGGCTCATTATGGCGTTTGAGAAATGCAGTGGCGGTGATTATTGGAGGATGAAGGAGGTTTGGGCGACATTGGAGGGGAGGTGGGGTGATCGATGGGGTGCGAGGCTGCGGAGGGTTCGGAAGGCGATCTACCACAACACCGAACACGCTGAGGCCGCGAGTATTGGTGATGTCCTAGAGGATGAAAGCGACGACCGGGGGTAGTACATTTCCAAGCCTACTCGTCCACACAGTAATACTATAATATAGTTCATCCCCAAAGACTGCGAAGAGCTGTACATGAATTGTCTAGAAATTCCTGCTTTGCTTGTTGCTCTTGCTCAAGAAAAAAAAGGTCCACTTCATCTCTCTCACCAAGTCCGCTGTTGTTATTCTTACAAAACCACCACCCCTTCATTCTCCGTGTGCATCAAGTTGAGGTTATCTAGCCGATGGAATCTTGGGATCTAGATGCGATGGGTCCGATTCGAATGCCGTGGTCCTGATCCTCTACACCTCTCCACCATTCGCCTTCCTCCACGCCACGAACTCATGCCAGGTGACGGTACACGCCCTACTTTGGTACCTCCTGAGCTTGACGCTCCGCCTGATCTCTTCGGTGATCCGTCCCGACCAGCCGGCCTTATGGATCGCGCTATCGACCGCTTCGATCTTATCCCATCCTTGAGCGGGCATGACTTCCGGCAAATACGTCGCGTTGAACGTCTTCTTGGAAGCCGCGGAGGGCGTAGGCTTGATAGCGCTGGATAGCAGGGTCGTGGACGAGGAGAGAGGAGAGGGAGTGCTGCTCTGGCTTGCGATGAGGAGCGACGGGTGAGCGAACGTGATGTAGATCCCGTGTATACCAATCGTCCAATCCAAGTAGGAAGAAGCGTCTTCGAAATCGGTTAATAGAGAAACCCTAAAATCCCGCAAACGACACGTTAGCACTATCCGTCCAAGTGGATAAAACGAGGGGGACACCGCAAGGACAAGGGAGCTAGAAAGTGCGGCAAACCAGACTCACACGCATTCAAGTGAATCCAACTCCCCCCTGGTTATCTTATTGAACCGATAATCCTTAAACGCGCTGATGAGCGCGTACTCGGCGATGCCTTCATGTAAGGCATGAGGCTCAAAACTTCCAATACATCCCCTCAATCTGTGACTTCTCCCTGGCCGGCTAGGACGAACGTTCCAAGTGACGAACAAAGGGCTGTTTTTCGTCCGTTCGTTTCATCAACCCACACGCACCACGCACCGCGCACACCACACAGCACCACCGCAAGCCCACATGTCACGCGTCCCAGCAATCACCCATCATCCGGAGGTATCCACATCCCGCCACCCAAGGCAGACGCACACACGTGGGGGAGATGGGGGGAGGACATCACAATGGTGGTGGCGGTGAGGATGAGAAGGAAGTCGTTAACCCGATGCGGATTCCGCAAAAATGAAATAAGAGGTCGGTGGGTGTATCCACAAAGAAGCAACCGTAAAAACCAAATCGAAATCGAGGAATGGTGAGATCCAGCTCCGATCTTGGGGAGAGAGGGAGAGAGAGAAAGGTGTGCACGTACTATTTATCATCTGGAAAGCTTGGGGGAATCGGTTCGCTCGAGGTCAAAGCGCAAAAGAGGGTATCGAAAGCGTGGAAACAGTGCTCAGGTATGCAGACCTGGTCATCGGTCGAGTCGGCAGATGGGTTGAGAGGAAGAAGGGACATTGGCGGCTAACTCTCCGACAATTCCCCCCTCAGCTGGCTTTTCTTCCCGCCCTGTCTCGCCAATGTTCCTATATAAGTACAACACTCGCACCGAGCCCGAGATAAGAGGGACCCAGGGTCATGGGTGTCCTATAGCAGCCCAGCGGGAACCGGACAAGGATCATATCGATCATCGCGATACATCTCCCATCTAGACGACATCCCAACATTTCGAATAATGGGGGTAAAAAATCCTCAGGGCTATCTTGTTTCCACTACGATCCACGACATCCAACAAGATGGAAAGGTTAAGGTAGACTACAAACCAAACAACACAGAAATAAGATAACATATACTGTAGTGAATCGATAATTCAGTAAACGTGGACAGATGGCGAGGAAGATGGAAGGAGAGAGGTGGAAAAAGGGGTGAGAAGGGCAAGAGGGGTGCCGGCGAACGGCTAGCAGGGATGTGGGAGGATGTCCAAAATGAGAAGGATGCAAGAAAGAGGCAAGGGTGCAGTAAAGTGCAGGCACTGCGGGGATAGGGCGTGATCGTGAGCGAACATAAGGGGCTTGTCGTGAGAAAGAAATGTTGGAGGAGAGACAGAGGAAGAGGGGGGCTGCGGGGCTCCGTGTTGATTTGTGTGGGTTTCGAGGCTAACTCAAGAAAGGTGAAGTGTGAGAGATGCAGTGGGAGGTGTGCAATGCGAAAGCGAGAGAGGTCGAAGATAAACGTGGAGTGGGGTGCGCAAACGGACAGAGACGGGAATTACACGCGGCCTGCGCTTGCTATGTAGAACAGCAGCTCCAAGATGAGTTACGGGCAGAAAGCCTCGCTTCCTCTTCATCAGCCTGGGCTGCCCATGCCGGTGCCGGAGACAAGAAGATGCTATCTCGCTTCGTCATCTCCCGGTCCAGGTCATCCTTTCGAAGGATGATCGCCTGGATGAGGGAATCAAACAACTCAGGAATACCTAAGGCACGGCGAGAAAAAATAATAAGTATCTGACCCAACTGAAGCGAGGTTGCAATCTCATTTTACCTGTATCATCCTTGGCGGAAACCTCGAACAATTCCATACCCTTGGCTAATCCCCATTCTTGACTTTCTTCATCGTCTTCTGTAGGGTCCTCCTCGTTCACACTGCTATCGGTATCTGCTGCGTTCTCGAAGTAGCTGTTACGGTATCCGAACCGCGAAGAATTCGGGGTTCCATCAGGCGAAACGCCCAATCCAGCCGTCGTCGTGGTATTGATCTTGGCGAGCATCGTCGGGCCGGCGCTCTTGGTCCTAGGGCGGGTAACACCCAGCGCCGAGGATGTGTTGTGCCTTTTCAGGGCAGAATTTTGGAATATTGATCGTTGATCGATGGGGGACTTGAAATCTGGGGGGCTCGATTTGGAACTAGAGGGGCTGGGAGAGGTCATACTGGTAAAGGAAGTGAAACGAGGGCGAATGTACGAAAACGTGGAAGGGGTTGGGGGAGGCGGCGGCGTTGGTGGTTTCGGAGGTGGGAACCACTTGTGGAGTGACAGCCGGGCGAGGTCAGAGGTAACCTGCCGTTGGTGGGTTAAATCGGCTTTGGCACCAACGATGTAAATTATGAGGTCCGGTGAACAGTTCCTTTTTAGCTCTGTGTGCGGTGGGTAAGTACCCGGACTGCGAAGCTACCCGGTGTTAACGAGCGCGACAGGAGGAATGGGCTGACCTTCCAACCAACCGCGGACACTTTCAAAGGTCACAGCATTCGTAATATCGTACAGGAGCAGTGCGGCATTTGCGCCGCGATAATACATGGGTGCCTTTTCGTAACACATCAAAGGTGGAGTGGAGAAGTGGATTGGAAGGAGGAGACGGGGACCTGATTAGCATATTCCCAGTCGACACCGAGAACCAACGTACCATGCTTCGAAATCTTTCTTGGCCCGCCGTGTCCCACAGCTGCAGCCGGACCTTGTACCCGTCCTTGTGCACCTTCTTCGTGACGAAAAAAGCTCCGGTTGTGGACGTCGTGTTCTTGGGGTCGAATTTGTCCTGGGTATATCGTTGTAGCAAGCTGGTCTTCCCCACACCTGAGGGACAAGCCGGAGGAACACGGGTCAGGCGGAGTGGCCGAGGCAGAAGGACAGAGGGGACTGACCAGTGTTGCCCATGATTACAATCTTAGCATCGATGCCGTGTTCATACATTGAGCCTCTGTATGACCCGGGACGTGGGTATTCGGACATCATCGCTTGAACGAGAGAGCGCACCTGAGGGGCGCAAAGGTTCGTCGCAGATGATGGGGGAAGGTAAAATGGCCTAGGACGGCGGAGTCGAAAACGGAGAGGGTTGGTGGAACAGCAACCCGAAGTTCCGAACAACTCAACGAGTCCAATCACCCGCTCACGTGATCTTCCGGCCTTATGAAATGGCCTGAATGGACAAAGTTGCAGCGACTGAAATTACAATTGCAAAAACAAGCCAGGTACTACAGATTTACTCTTGCGGCTGCACGGGGAACTCAAAGGCAACGTCCTTGCCGGTAAGACGGCGATAGACGGACGAGAAAGAGTCGAGCTTGTACTCCAACGAGGTGGAATCCTTGGAATCAAGGAAGCTGGACCCAGCGACGGCGATTAGCATACTCTTCGTCACGGTTGGACAGCTGACAATCACACTTACACTTTGAGCGTTTTTGAGCCATCAACGGCGATTCGAGTTCGCTTGCCCACTATTTCTGTGGGGAACACGAGATCCTCCAAGATCTTCTCATGGACATCGGTCAGCGTCCTGCTGCGAGGGCGCTTTTGCCTGACACGAGATGTCCGTGTGGGTTTCCGCAACATCCTGCGCTGGGCAACGAACACGACGTGACGTTCGGAAAACTTTTTCTCAAGTTCTCTCGTGAGCCTAAAATTGTAAACTAGTTCAATGCCCCAAAAATACCCGCCCTGTAACGGAATTCCGACACACCTAGGCTGAACCTTGTGGAAGGCCTTGAGTTGGGGGACAGGAACAAAGATGACAATGGCCTTCTTGCCACCACGGACGTCAACCTCCCGGGCAGCAGAAATTTGCAGAGGGCGGAGTTCATTCTTGAGATCAGGGACGTTGTTTTCGAGGTCAATCAAAGCCTGGGCAACCTTGACTTCGGTCTCGTCTGGAGGAGTGGTGGGCGCGTTGGCGGTGCGGGAAATTTTGTGTTGGAGAGACATGTCGAGATCTAAGCAGAGAGTGGATCGTCCGTCAGTCCATCCGAATCATCAAAACCCCATCCATCGTCTATGGGCATATTCCACTCATTATGACCGCAAGATTGCGTGGAAAAGACACATCTCACGACGATGGTGCGATTCTTTGGAGCATAAACTCACCGTGTAGAGCTCCTCGCCGTTGTCGTTGTCGGTCTTGAGGATGATTGTTGATTGGGGTCGTATTACCTAAGCCACACTCCCTACTCGCTACCTTCCAAATGCGGATCACGGAGCGGCTGAGGCGCTGGTGTGACCACGCCAGTTCACCCAAGAAACGAGAACATTGCACCGTTTGTGCCTACTCTCGAACTCAGATACATTAATCTTCTTGAGGCAAAATGGCCATTGATTAGACCGCGATTCCCTGCGTATTCATCTCCGCTACTCTTCAGGTTCGCATACACTCGACTCAAGCCCTGAGTCCACGGGACACAGTCTCCTCTAAACGCTCATCTGAAAGCAGGTGATGGTATCGGAAGGGGTACCGTGGAACGCGACTGTGATTACAAGTTACGCAAACTCCACATCTATTGAGAGGTTCCCGGGCGGTTCGTGACCTTCGGCTCCCAAGCTGTCAACTTTGGTGCGGCTGTATTGTAAGTCTTGAATGCTCCCCTGGTACCGGTCAAGTTCTCTACCCAATGCTATGTAAATCGGATCAAGGTAGGATCAGAACGAGAGTATGAACAGACGGAATGTTACTGCGTACAGATTTCCATGCCGGAGAAAGGTTTTGCATGACAGGGTCTTCCGTGGGTGGGTCTTTCCGGATATGTTGCAGCCAAGCGTGCCATTCAGGGGGGACTTGTGAGGCGTGGTACTCATGCTGGGTGAAGAGTAAAGTGCACTGAGCCAACCTTTTCGGGGTCACCATATGTAGTCAAGTCACTATACCTGAGCGTAATCGACCCATCGGTGGCGGCCTGCACAGAATCAAGGGGAATCATAAGAACCGGGGCGCTGCGTCCACAATGCACCGTCCGCTGACCTGGTATCTCCTCCTCGGGGACAAGGTTCTCAAAGTACCGGTTTCCAAACCTAACCCGGTGCAGAAACGGTTAGAGTGTGTGCCGGACGGGGAGCCACGGAAAGAAAAGGAGCTGCTGACTGGTCGGTTCCCTTGAGAGCACCGTATTTTGCGTCTCCAATGTATTGCATGTTACGCCACCACTGCCTGATGCCTGAACGTCGGATGTTCTGGATGTAACGAATGATTCCGACCATAGTTTATGGACTCGGAGGGTAGGTCGGGTGTGGGGAGATGAAGTTGAAGTCTGAACGCGACAGCCAATAGGCGTTTCCGATTTGCGTCGCGGCTGATCCCCCCGCTGCCCAATGTCATTCACCAACTTGTACTATAAACGAGTGAGCACCCTAACTATGTTTCTAATCGACCATGACCCTCGAGGGCAGGCAGCCTCATACTGAATCAGTGTGCAGACGGCGGGTACACCGAAGCCTTGCTTCGTCTGTTATCGACCAACCCCCATCGTCTTGGCCACAGCTCAGACGGTTGACTTCATCTATACCTGCGAATCGCACCTCAAGGATCCCGGGTTTGCCTCCCAGATCGCAGGTGACGCGCCCTCAAAACCCGGATTGAGTGCCGAGGAGATCGCCCAAGTAAAGGCCGATTGGGAGGAGAAACAGAAGCGCAAGGCTGAAAAGGCCAAGGAGAAGGAAGTAGAGAAGGAGAAAGGGGATGATAAAGATGGCGGAAAATCCAAGGATGAATCCAGCAAGGACAAGTCGACCCCGAAGGTGACTTCACCTGCACCCGCACCCACTCCCCAGCAGCCGTCACACGAGAAATACGCGCTCCATCGAGACATGCTCGCGTTGAGGACTGCAGAACACCGTAGACGCAAACAAACCGCCCAGGTCAAAGAGCTCGCTCCACGATTACCTGGCGCACCCAGAAGTGCCGTCAACTGACTTGAGCTTGTGAGTTGAGTTGGATGGCCCCGCCACCCCGTTCCTTGGCTGACCGAGGTTCCAGGCAGAATATTCTGTTTTCTGTTCGTCCAGGCGCTGTAATATCACTACAAGCACATGAATCTACGAGTACGTTACTCCGGATCCTGTGGGAGCATGTCAACGACCTTCTCGGCAATGGCCAGGCTCGACGTAAGTCCCGGACTCTCTATCCCCAGCAAAGTGACCATCGGGGCCCGTTGCGAGTCGGCATCCCCGCCCAAGAATGCCATCGGGTAATCTGTCCTGAACACGAAGTCCTGGAAGCCTCCACCAGGCGGGACGAGCTTTGGTCTGATCCCGACATAATCCGCCGACAACGCATCCAACTCGACATCAGGGAGATAACTCGCAATCGCCCGGTGTATCTCGCGCATCTTGGCAGGGGAGTCGTCTGGGACGAGGTGCTGTCGCCAGTAGTCTTCGACTTCTCCATCGGGGGTTGGGTCGGGGGGAGGTATCCACTCGATATCGGGGCCAAACTTGATCTTGCCTTGGAGATCCAACGTAAGATGTGTGCCTAGACTAGCGAAGGAGAAGGCGTCTTGGTGTCCGAGCTCCGGACAAGGATACACGAGATGGGAAATTCCCTTGAGGCTTTGACCGTGGTAGGATGCGTAAGAGCCCTTAGCGAAGTAGATCGGGACCCGCTTCTCCCATGGTAACAAGGAATTTAGAATTAAATTTGCTGAGAGTCCTGACGCGTTGATGAGAACCCTGGCAAGTACGGAATCGCTCTGATCACTTCCGGCGGTGACCGTCTGGACAGTCCACCCGTTCTTCTCCGGGTCGACGCGGACGACGCGAGTGGAATAGGCGAGGTCCGAGTCCGGGCAGTCGAGGATGTCTTTCTCGAGGCTTTGCATGAGGGCGTGGGAGTCGACGATGCCAGTTTCCGGACTCCACAGCGCGGCGGCGATGGACGGAGAGAGGCTAGGCTCCATCTCTCGCGCTTCTTCGCCATCAATCAGCCGGGTGGGGACAGCCAAGCGGGGAAGTGGGGGGACCCGGAGGCGCTTGGACTTGTCGTAAAGTTGCTCAATGTAGTCGCGTTGGTGCCGGTGGGCGACAACAAGCTTTCCAGTCTTTTTGAAAGGGACCGCATGCTCCTGGCACCTGTCGTACAGCAGTCGTCTGCCACGGATGCAAAGGTCCGTTTTGAGCGACTCCGGCGGGTAATACAATCCTGGATTCTGGGGTGAGAACCGGACGCAGCGCATGAGAAAAAATCAGACCTGCATGAATTACTTCGGAGTTGCGCGAGCTGCGGGGAGGGTCGGCCTCGTGGGTGCGCACGTCTGCTGGGCAGCGGATGGGGACTAACCTGGTCTCCTCGCCTGGAGTCGCGTTTCTCTCGACGAGATAGGTCGATCTGCGGGGGAAGCGTCGGGAGAGCCGTTCTGCGATCGCGAGACCGATGACGCCTGGGGAGGATCAGAACAATCCCGCACCGGCTGTGGTTTGCCCACCTCCACCCACGACGAGGTGATCGATTGCGAATTGCGGCACCTAGAATATTGGGTTGCTTCTATGATGCGATGCGCTTTCCAGAATGGCTCGCTTCGGGCTCACCCTGTATCCGAACTTGGAAGCCGGGTTGATTCTCGCTGTGACCGCTCTCATTGGTTGGTGGTGGTTGTGGAAATCCTTGTTCCGCGACGCCGGAAGTCTCCCTTGACATCAGCCGAGATCTCCGTCCGGCCTCTCGAGCGCTCACTTCGCTGCAAAAGTTGATTAGCAACTTTTCTCACTCCGGCTATATTATCTCCAATATAAGGGAAGGACGGGGAAAATATTCGAGGCCTTTGCCAGACATTTCCTCCCCCTTCTCCTCCTCGTCCTCTTTGTCCTTCCCCCCCCCCCTCCCACAGCACGATGGCCGAATACCCCTCCCTGGACAACACGTGCGTTTCTCCCATCCTCGCGTCTCCCTCTCCTCGTCTCAACCATCCTTCATTTCCAGGTTCGGTGTCATGTACATCGGTGTGGTTGTTGGTGCAGTGTGAGTTGATCAACCCGTTCGATCTTATCCGACTTCGATTCACCTTTCATACAGGCTCTATGGAGGTAAACCGTAGGAACACTTGGACTCT